>Ga0098061_1000118_pt1 | contig 32261 bp, 28 predicted proteins | sample 22_taG_FD_92579 | JGI IMG/M metagenome (GOLD analysis project Ga0098061, IMG submission 92579) | Marine viral communities from the Subarctic Pacific Ocean - 22_ETSP_OMZ_AT15343 metaG | ecosystem: Environmental > Aquatic > Marine > Oceanic | place: Subarctic Pacific Ocean | collected 2015-01-20
GAACAATAATGTCGAATAAAATGGTCCTAACCGAATACTATGCTCTCTGCGATGGAGGAGTCTGCCAAGATCTTCTAACCGAAACAGAGAAATTGGACATGTCTGCTGGAAAGAAATTCTACATGACTGGCGTTATGCAAAGAGCAGATGCCCGTAACGGTAATGGTCGCATCTATGGCAAAGAGATCCTACAGAGAGAAGTCGAGAACTACCATAAACTCGTCAAAGAAAGACGAGCGCTTGGAGAACTTGATCATCCGGACGATTCAGTCATTAATCTAAAGAATGCATCTCACCTCGTCATTGATGTCTGGTGGGACGGAAATGATGTAATGGGCAAAGTAGAAGTGCTTGATACTCCTTCTGGAAGGGTGCTTAAGTCTTTGGCGCAGTCAGGCGTCCAGCTTGGAATCTCTTCTCGCGGACTAGGCTCCGTGAAGGAGAGCAATGGAAACACTATCGTTGAGGATGATTTTGTCTTGATTTGTTTTGATTTTGTAGCGGATCCATCAGTCAACGACGCATATATGATAAAAGAACATAAAGAGCCAAACATTTTCACAAAAGCAGATAAGGTTAATCGTTTGCTTAATGACATATTGAGAGACTAATGAAAAGATCAGAATTAAAAAACATAATCAAACCACTCGTCAAAGAGTGTATTACAGAAACCCTAATCGAAGAAGGGCTTTTGTCCAGCGTGGTTTCCGAAGTGGTAAAAGGAATGTCTCCAGTTATAACGGAATCATCTGCCGCACCCATTCAGGATAATTCGAGACAAATCCGCGAAACTCGGCGACGAATGACACAAGAGATGAAAGAGAATAGGAAGCAGCTTCTTGATGCTATTGGTAATGATGCCTATGGCGGCGTCGATCTGTTTGAGGGCACCAAGCCGGCTGCCCCTGAAATGTCCGCAACTCAAGCCGCGAGCCCATTGGCAAACAAAGATCCAAGCGACGCCGGCGTGGATATTTCAAATATTGTTGCTTTGGGTGGAAAAAACTGGAAAGCTTTGATTGGCTAAACTATTTATAGAAAGAGAGGAATAAATAATGTCAGGTAATTTATACAAAAAAGATCATACCCCAACCACTCCCGGCTATGCGCATGCCTTCAACGCGCCAGGCTTAAGAAATGTTGGATCATATCAAGCTTCAGGCGTACCTTGGATTACTGGCTCTGATGATTTGGACAGCGGTGATGTTCATATGGTGCAATTTCCAAGAGTGCCAAAATCATTTACTGTGATAAACACTAGTGCCAATAGTGGCGAGAACATTCGTGTACACTTTCAAAGCGGATCCGGTGTCACCGCAGTAACGGTACCTGGCCATGTAGGCGCTCAAACCATCACAACGGCTGCTGATGTAATTAGGAACTTCCATTACATCACCGTTCCACCCGGCTATTCCAGCGCGACATTTGATGTTAAGTGCCGACAAGTTTATGTATCAAATTTATCTGGTGACAATGATCTTAGCTATGAGGTGTTGGCCGAATTGACAAATATTCCTCGTGAGCGCATGTATCATCTTACCGGTTCTGGTATCACTGAATGCAACATCCCAGTTTCTTTAAGCGCACCTAATTTTAATACAGACGAAGATTCATCCGGATCATAGCTAGAGGGCAACAACAATGGGTAAGTTTCAATCATCCAGTAACACATCGGCTGGACACCAAATATCAAGATTCGCGGCGCCATTTCCTACCGGAGCCGGCGCAGATGGATCCGACGGCGGAATAACTCAGTACATCCAAAAGATCAACGGCGAGTTTATAACAACTATATTGGTAGACATTCAAGATTTCTTGTGCTCTGGCACCGTAAAGGATATTATAGGAGAGGACGGCGCTGCTGCTGCGTACATAGGAAGAATCGTCACAGCAAAGAATGGAGTAGTTTATAAAGCTGAAATGGCGTGTATTGAGACTCCGGCAGGATCGAACACGACCGCCGATATTGATTTTGTTTCAAACGCGACATCTAGATCGGAAGACGAAACTTATGACGGCGCCGGCGCAAACCTAAGTCTAATCGCGGCAGGCGGAAATTGGACTAAAGGAATGTATAAAGTCAGTGCAGTCGATACAAACTGGACCAATTTGAATGCTGACTACCTATACTTAGCCAACGGATCCGGCGCACACTCCGGCGGCACATACACGGCGGGCAAATTCATTATTAAATTGTACGGCGCCAGTTTCTAGGTTAAAGTTGTGATATAGACTGTAATGTTCTCGGATTGCTTATTATAAGAATAGTTGCTAGGATTAGTGTTGCGAAAACTATTTATGATATAAGTGGCGGATTTTAAGAATGAAAGATTTCAGAAAAGAATTTTTAAAATATATAGACAAACTGATTCCGAGTGTCGCCCGTGCGATAGAAAAGCACATCACAAACTTTAAAGTAAAAAATCTTTTTGCAAGGGGGACAATAGAAAGCAAGGGGGGTTTAACCGTTGTTGGCAACTCTGTAACAACCGCAAATGTTGTGAGCGCATCAGCCGATGCTCTCACAACAGGCGGTATCTTAAATCTTGTTTCTGATGCATCAGACAATTCTGCTAGATCTTTGGCAACCATACACAACGACAACACAGGCGCGGTAGGAGCCACAGGCCTCCATGTCAAAAATGATGCAGTTGCCAGCACTGCCAAGCAAACAGTATTGATAGAGACAACCGTAGCTTCCGAGGATAACCCTCTTCTGAGACTCAAAAATTCCAACGCTGATGCAAGCGGCCCAATTCTTCGATTTGAAAACAGTGCAGGAGCAGATGGCTCGGATGATGACTATGTTGGAACCATATCATTTTATGGCGAAGACGACGGAACGCCGTCAGATGTAGAATACGCGAAGATAGCAACACAAGCTACGGATGTTTCTTCTGGCGCCAAGAATGGAAGCGTTGTTTTCACAGCGATGGTTGCAAACGCAGCCAGAGAAGTTGCCCGTATGAATCCAGAATCTTCTACTGCTGATACATTTTGCGGTGGCTTTGGATATAGGCGTCCAGTTGTGGAGGTTACGGGCGCAACCTATGTATTGACAGCCGATCAAAGCGGTGTGGTGCTGGCTTTAAATAGACCTGCCGGCATTACTATAACCTTGCCAGCCGATACCAACACTGGCTTTCATTGCAAGATGGTTGTCTTGAACTCATTCTCCGGCACTTGGAAAGTTGCAACAGAGTCAGATGGCGATCTACTTTTGGGAGGAATTTCGATTGTTTCAAACTCTGCCAAGGCAGATTCATTTGGGACAAACGGATCAAGCCACGATACCATGACTATGAGTAGCGCTGCAAAAGGTAGAGGCAAGGGTAGCTTTGTGGAATTTACTTCAGTTGCGGCTGATAAGTGGCTTGTGAGCGGAGTACTCCATTCCACCGGCATCCCGGTAACACCTTTTGCAGATTCATAATATTTTTAAAAATATTATTTTTGAACTATTTAATTATTAGAACTGGAGTCACCATGGGATATAAAGAAACGCGTCGTCACGCTGGGTACCCTCGCAAAAATAATCGCTATAATAAAACAAAAAGGCTAAATCTAAAAAGCAAGCGACCAAGCAATTGTACAGTGGTTTTAAAAGAGAATGAGCCCCCAGAGCGCGCAATTAAAAGATTTCTTAAGAAATGCAAAAAACTTAAGATAATCGAGAAATATAGAGAAAAGACGGATTTTTATATAAAGCCTTCTGAAAAAAGAAGAAAAAAAGCAATTAGGAGACAAAGGGCGATCAAAAGAGATTTGAGTGAAAATCTCTCCCGATAGTGTACTTTCAATAAAAGTGGTATTTGTGCGAGCCGGGTACTACTTATTTGTGAGATTCTGAATTTATCTTTTTAAAGGAAATTACTATGTCATCGATGTTGGAACAAGCTATTATAGACGCCGAAGCACTCAAGGAAGCTGCTTTAAGAAATGCAGAAAGCGTGATCATGGAGAAATATGCATCTGAAATTAAAGAAGCCATGGATTCACTTTTGGAAGTGGAGGACGAATTTGGCCTAGGACTAGAGCCAGAGCCGGTACCAGAGCTAGTAGGCCCCGAGGATGACATCGCCCTCGCCGCGGCAGAAGAAGAAGAACTTTGTGGATGCCCCGAAGAAGGGGAAAAGCTATCAGTTGAGTTTAGTATTGAAGATTTAAAGGATATTGAAGCTTCTCTGCCGGCAGGAGAGCCATTGGAAGAGCCAATTATTCCGCCAACCGAAGAGGCGGAAGAGGAAGAGCTTGAGCTAGCAGGACTTCAAGAAGATATCGATATTGAAATTGACGAAGAATTGCTGTTCGAGTATCCAGAAATCAACGAAGGACAGCCGGTTGAAGAAACTATTGATGTCGAAGAGCTAGAAGAAGCTCTCATCGTTGATTTGATGGGAGATGAGCTTACTGGCTGGGCAGGGCGCCCAGAGTCTGATAAACAATTTGCACGAGAAATCAGAGTTGCCAAGCTTGCAGCAACTGAAGCAAAAGAACAAAAAGAAGAATTTCAAGCTGCCATAGAAAATTTGGCAGAGACGAAAAAAGATTTAGAGAATGAAAATTATAAGCTAAAAGAGCTTATTTTTAAGTTGAAAGATAAGCTTGAAGAAGTTAATCTATCAAATGCAAAACTACTTTACACGAATCGTACTTTGAATAGTACCTCCTTGAATGAGCGGCAAAAAAATAGAATTGCCGAATCTATCCAGCAATCCGATTCCGTAGAAGAGGCGAAGGTAATTTATGAGACACTTCAAAGTGCAGTGGGTGAGTCGCAAAAGTCAACTCCGAAATCACTGAACGAAGCAATCAGAAAACCTTCACTAACCATGTCAAGGCGAAGAGGGGGGAGTTCACCACGCGACAGCGTTGTGAGGAATCGCTTCCAAACATTGGCAGGAATCAAAAAATAAAAATACTATAGGAGGTATTATAAAATGTCAGTTTTAAATAAACTTACTGAAGGAATCGTCTCCCGCGATCTCCGAAAAGAAGGCGACGCCCTTCTAGAAAAATGGGAAAGAACAGGCCTTCTTGAAGGACTGGAGGGAGACTCCAGCCGTCAAGGCATGGCACGACTCCTCGAAAACCAAGCATCACAGCTTCTTAAAGAGGCTTCCACAATGGCAGGTGGAAATGTCGAAGGATTTGCTTCCGTCGCTTTCCCGCTCGTCCGTCGTGTATTCGGTGGCCTTTTGGCCAATGATGTCGTCTCGGTTCAGCCGATGAGTTTGCCCTCGGGCCTCATCTTCTTCCTTGACTTCACTCACAATCAAAAGGGCGTTAATGTAAACGAACCCGGCGATTCCGTATATGGCGGTGGAAAGATTGGTCAAGCGATCACCGGTGGTGTGAACTTGGGCTATGAGGGTGCCAAAGGCACTATTGGTCACAATGCGTCCTTGGACACTGGGTTCTATAACCTTGCTTCTGGATACTCAGCACCGACTGGCTCCAGCGTTCTAGGCAATGTCAACGAGTTGGATGCATATGCTCCTGCTAATGCAACAACGGCTGCGCAGATCGATCTTAACGCTCCCTCAGAGGTTCAGAAGAAGCTTCTTCGTTATGATCCAGATGTGCTGGGCTTGGGTGATGGCTATGAAGCAATCACATATCGGGTTGCCTTAACCAATGTTGAGCTTACTGCTCTTAAGTTGAACAAGGATATGCTAACTGCCGTTTCTATGAGCATGAATGACACTGAGAGCCTTGCGGATGACATTACTCAAGTTCGTCGTCTGAATGCTCTTGGTTCCTCTACTCTCCACCCATCTGAGGCTACTTGGGGCGGCGAAGAGACTCACCTGTATATGACTTTTGTCGGTGCAGATGCTGCCATTCCCAATGTTTCTGGTCAGGCAACTTCCGGTCACTTTCAGAATGTTCCAACCCTTCACTTCCCACTGATCGATAACTTCGGTGGAACGGCAACTGCCGATGACGGCGCACAAAACGCTGTCGGCGCAGTCGTGGCTACCAGCGAGTGGGGCTTAGAGAACGAAAATACCATCCCTGAGATTGACATCAAGGTGGATAGTATTGCTGTTACCGCTATCACTCGTAAGTTGAAAGCCAAGTGGACACCTGAATTGGGCCAAGACCTTAATGCATACCACAACTTGGATGCAGAGGTTGAGCTTACTTCAATTCTCTCTGAGCAAATTGCTCTAGAGATTGATCGCGAGATCCTTTCAGATCTTATTCAAGGTGCAACTGCTGGTACACTCTACTGGTCACGCTCTCCCGGTCTCTTCGTGAACCGCGAGACTGGTGCTGAAATCGGTGCATCTTCGGCTGCTCCTGACTTCACTGGTACTGTGAGTGAATGGTACGAGACTCTCATTGAAACCATCAATGATCTGTCTGCTAGAATCCATCGTAAGACTCTCCGTGGCGGCGCCAACTTCGTGATTTGTTCACCAGAAGTTGCTTCTGTCCTTGAGTTCACCGCTGGCTTCCGTGCGTCTGTCACTGTTGATTCCGATACGGGCTCAATTGGTGCTGTCAAGACTGGCTCTCTCTCGAAGAAGTTCGATGTCTATGTCGATCCTTACTTCCCGCGTAATGTGATTCTCGCAGGCCGTAAGGGCGGTAGCTTCCTCGAAAGTGGATATGTCTACGCTCCGTATGTGCCACTGCAAGTCACTCCTACCATCTTTGGTATCGAAGACTTCGTGCCCCGCAAGGGCGTGATGACTCGCTACGCTAAGAAGATGGTGCGTGGCGATATGTATGGACTCGTTATTGTCCGCGGTCTCGTTGGCGAAGCTGGCGCAACTAGCTAATCCATAGAGGTTGACAAACAAACCTAACCCGCTCTCTTCGGAGGGCGGGTTTTTTATTTGTTTTTTTTTGAAGGATAGTAGATATCACCAGTAGGACACTATATATAGATGAAGCTTTTAAGCATAGGGAGAATTTAAAATGGGTAAAAGAATGAGTCTCGGAAGACTACAAGCCATGATAGCCGGCGAGAAAACGAACGCATTCCCTCCAGCAGACAATGTTCATGATCTGGGTGGCGCGGCTAACAGGTGGCGTAATGTGTATACTGGAGATCTCCATTTAGAAAATGATAGAGGCTCTTACACTCTAGTCGAGGAACTTGAGTATTTAAGCATTCGCAATAACAAGACAGGTAAATTATATAAATTTGTCTTGGAAGAAATTGAAGAAGAAATTGAAGGAGGAAATGAATAATGGCTGTAATTGTATCAGGATCTGATGGATCCAGCGAAATTTCTGGCTCAGGAGCAACCTATACCGACTCGGGTTCTGTAGCCTCTTTTGCCGGCATGGGCGGCGCCAGATGTCAATGGCAACGGGGTCCATGTATCTTTGATCATGGCAATGTTGGGCAAGACTTTGTTCTGAGTGCTAGCGCACATAATTTCTTTTTTGCTTCCACAAACGATGCAAATGTTACATGTAGCATTGCGACACCGTTTTTCCCTACACCAGCACGCCATGGCGCGTACCTTACTATTGTCAATGCCGGCCCTAATCTTGGAGTCTCTGCCAACACATCGCCTTTTAATCTATCTGCTTCGTGTTCTCCGACATCTACCGGCGTAAAAACAACGGCATTTCTTTATGGCTTAAGCTCAAGAAAACAGCAGCTTACTCTTAGTGCTTCGAGCATGGTTGAGTTGCAGTACTTTACAGCTAGTGCTACACAAAAGGCTAATGCAAACCTATCAGGCATTGCAGGATATTATCTTGTTCATAAATATGTTACCCTCTCTGGTTCTAGTTTGATGCCAGCAGTCTTGGGGCTTAATAGCGTATCATAAAACAGATTGCTCATATTGCAAGCTAACCCGCTCTCTTCGGAGGGCGGGTTTTTTATTTGTTTAGCGGAAGAATTGCCTGTCGAGGTACTATTTATAATTGAACCATAAAGGTTCATACCAAGTTATTGCGTGCTTGAAGGCACGGCCGCAATTCAGCGGTGACACGATTATAAATGGAGGGTTTTTAACATGGGAACAAAAAGAATAGGGCTCGCGAGAGTTGAACAATTACTGAACGGCCTCAGTTATCCTGACGGACCGAGCAGGTTGTCAAATGCAGTTACGATTACTGGAGATACGACTTTGACAGCAGCAACACATGGGTTTCATCCCGTTGTCATTACATCGACTGCTACGCTTACATTGCCGGCAGTAGCAGAAGGAGTTTCCTTTTGGCTTATCAATGGCTGCGCAGACGGCACGCTGATGACCGTTTCGCCAAATGGGGACGATAAGTTCCTCTACAGTTCAGACGGCGCCGCCGGCGTAGACGACAAGGATATTGTTAATACGGCAGCGACAGCCAAGAAGGGAGACTTTGTTAAGCTTACTTACGGATCTGCCGTTGGCTGGACGATTCTTGAGTTAGGTGGCACTTGGGCAGACGAAGCATAATAGCTAAACGCTAGCCAAACAAAACCCCCTTCCATTCGGTTGGGGGTTTCTTTTTTTCGAAACTATTTACTACAAACCACTGGAGGTATTGTGGGTAAGAAAAGAAGAGTGTTGAAAAATCCAAAGTTTGCTAAACTAAGGACGCATCCAAAGTATGCTGGAATGGTTGCCGTACATGAGCAAGAAAAAGAAGAACCTAGCGAAACTGTCATTGAGACTATAGAGCAAAAGCCAGAAATCATAGAAGAGCCAAAGGTTGTAAAGCTAGAAAAGCCAAAGCCCGCTCCTAAAAAGAAGGCTGCTCCAAAGACAAAAGCAAAGTCAAGAACAAAAAAGACTACAGTAAAAAAAACAACGAGGAAGAAGAAATGAGTGATTTCGATTTCATAGAACATTATGGTGATAGCGAGGAAGTAAAAGGAGAAGAGCAGCTTGATGAAAATGAAGTTATCTCCTCCCTAAACTGTGCCGTCATCGGCATCGGCGGAGGCGGAGGCAAGATGGCAAAAGCATTTCTTGACATCGGCTTCAACAAAACTTTACTTGTAAACACCACAGCCAAGGACATCCCAGAGGGTGTAGACGAGAAGCATGTCGTGTTGATCCCAGATGCAGATGGAATCGGAAAAGATGTGAATCTTGGTAAAACAATATTCGCAGACAACGGAGCAGTCGTCGAAGACGCTCTGAGAACAAAACTCGGGAATGTTGACTGGCTATTCGTACTCGCCGGCGGAGGTGGTGGCACTGGTAGTGCTGCGGCATCCTTACACGGTGTTTTTGAGCGTTATTTGAAGTCAGTCAGCGCTGGAGGCTCTATTGTATATGTTGTCTCACAGCCGTCCGCTCAGGAGGCTTTAAACTCAACTATTAGCAAGAACGCCGCTTCTCTCTTGGAGGATGTTTCTGAGCATGCTCACATCATTCTAGACAACGAGAGACAGGTGAAGCTGCTTAGAGGCAAGGTGGGCATGCTAGGCATGTTCCCGTTCGCTAATACGGCGTTTGCCAAGCTGATGGGGCAAGTCCTTAAACTATCTTCAGAACAATCATCCATTCAGTCGTTTGACTCAAAGGACTTGGAGAGGTGTTTGAATACAAAGAAGAGAATGTTCATCGGCTCTACTATCGTTGCAGACCCAAAAGATCCAAACTTGGGCGCAACAATCTTTCAGAACTGTTTGAAAAGATCACCCTGCCCTCTTCCTAAAGGCAAGCCATCTACTGGCTCTATGCTCTTGGTTGTGACAGAAGAGATGGCAAGCGATCCGGATATCAGTAAACACCTAGATGCGGCGATATCATATGTCGGCGGAAGAACAGAGACACTGTTTGCTGGTGTGTATGTAAAAGAAGACTTGCCGGGATTAGTTGCTATACTGACAATGAATGGCTTAGATTAAAAAATCAAGCTTGCTAACCAGTCATAGTCTGGGGGTTTTGTCCTATGGGAGACTATTTACTTGTGAATAGGAGAACTAATGAATGGCAAGTACAATTACAGCAGGCACACTAAAGGTAACGCTAACTGAGCAGATCATTCTGAATGGCAGAGATCAGGGTTCAAAAAATACACTAAGCATTAGCAGCATAAATGAAGTTGTAAAAAGAATAGTTACCATAACAACAACGGAAACAGGACTTCTTGGCTTTGCAACTGCTCCCTCTACTGACTTGGCAAAAAGCTATGTCGCCGGTCAATTTGATGAGGACACCACAAGATATATAAGAATAACAAATCTAGATGATACTAATCATATTACGCTATTATTCAAAAGTGAAGGATCCGCAGAATTTGCTGTAAAACTAGACAAAGGTCAATCATTTATATATAATGGCGATTTGTCTGGTGGCGTCGTCGATACGATGGATGCATCAGCAAGTGCATTAACAACTGTTACTTTTGAAGATTTAGTCGACATCACAGCACAGGCAGATACAGCTTCGTGCGATTTAGAAGTATTCGTGGCAAGCGCATAAGGAGAAATGAATGGCTAAACCAATACTATCCCCCTCTTCCACAACAAGCGCCACAGTTTTGGCTTCAACGGGAAGCGTTGCTACATCTGGAAACGGCGCATCAAACCCATCACATTATCCGTTCGGCCTTTATGTCGATGTTGATTCTGATCTTTATGATGCAAATTTTGCTCAAGGAGCGGCAGATCAAGTTGCCTTCACCTACAAGAAGTTAGGGGGCGATATTCTTGATATTGAGCTTACTGCTGGAAATATATACGCTTCTTATGAAGAAGCGGTGTTAGAATATTCATATCAAATTAATATCCATCAGGCTAAGAATGTTCTTTCCGATCTTCTCGGGATGACGACAGGAACTTTTGATCATGATGGTGAGATGATTGGAGGAAACCCACCAGGGGTGGCGCCAAACTTGGCATATCCAAGATATCAATTTTCTTATGCTCAGAGGATTGCAGATGGTTTCGCTGCTGAAGCCGGCGTAGGAGGGCACTTAACTGAGTATTCTGCTTCTTTTTCAGTCGTCGCTGGACAACAAGATTATGATCTACAATCTCTCATATCTGCATCCTCAACCAACGATTCGAATCCCTATGGCACCGGCAGCCTTGAGAAATCAGGCAATGCTTTAACTTTAAGCCAACAGGATAGAATGAACCGTAAATTTAGAATACGAAGAGTGTTCTACAAAACCCCAGCATCTGTGTGGAGATTTTATGGCTATTATGGTGGGCTTAATGTCGTTGGTAATCTAAACTATTATGGGCAATTCGCAGATGATACAACATTTGAATTAATTCCTGCTTGGCATAATAAATTGCAAGCCATGGCATTTGAGGATCACTTATATACGAGGCTGTCGCATTACTCTTACGAGATTGATAATAATAATTTAAGAATTTTTCCAACTCCTCAATCAAACGATTTTCCGTCGAAATTCTGGGTGACATTTACTATGCACCGCGATGGTTGGGAAGAAGATTCAGATAGAAAGGTTGGCATCGATGGCATTAACAATGTGAACACTTTGCCTTTTCCAAATATTCCTTATAAATATATTAACTCCATAGGTAAGCAGTGGATTCGACGATATTCTCTTGCTTTGACTAAAGAAGTTTTGGGACAAGTAAGAGGTAAGTTTGCCACCATACCCATTCCAGGAGAGACAGTTACATTAAATGCCAGCGATCTGCTTTCACAGGCAAAAGAGGAGCAGTCGTCTCTCAAGGAGGAGCTAAAGGCAGTCCTCGATGAGATGACATATAAAGCTCTCGCAGAACAAGATGCAGCTATGGTTACTGCTACAAAAACGGTGCAAAAAGAAGTTCCATTGTTAATTTATCAGGGGTAATTGAATGTCGGATAATGAAAATAAATGGAAACAACCAGCGCAGCCTCCGCCTCCTTTGTTTTTGGGAAAGAAAGAAAGAGATCTTGTTAAGCAGGTTAACGATGAGCTTATCGAGAGAGTAATAGGTCAACAAATAATCTATTATCCATTGGACTTGCAGAGGACAAACTACCACCAGCTTTATGGGGAGGCTATAGTTAAAACTTTTATGCCGCCCATTCGAGTATATGCTTTGGTGGACTATGAAGGAATCAAGACGAAATTTAATTCAAGCATAGGATTGGACAAGGAAGCAACAATTAGCGTCCACTTTCACAAGAGGAGACTGACAGAAGATCAAGATTTGTTTGTCAGGGAGGGTGATTTCGTCCTATACGGTGATATATATTATGAGATAGTTACTTTAGATGAGCCAAAGCAGATATTTGGACAAGTAGATCATAAAATAGAAATAGTTGCCAAATGTGTCCGCGCTCGCGAGGGGTTGTTCGATGCCAAGTAAGATTTATGACAGGGGATATACAGAAGTTAGGGATGCGGATGGAAAACTCCGCGAGATTTCTTTCATGCCATCAACTATTGAAACTATCGATCAGGCTTTCTATAACTGGATGGATGAAACTGTTAGTCCCTCAAGCGTCACCAACAAAGGCTTCAAAAAAGTTCCTATTATATGGGTGTCCGCTGAACGAGCATTTCAGATCAAACAAGATAAAGACATACGGGATTCCAAAGGAGTCCTTAAGTTGCCGCTCTTAACAGTCAACAGGGCGTCTATTAAAAAGGATCCTAGCTTTAAGGGGGTTGCCTGGGCACACATTCCGAACATGAATGACGGACTAAGAGGATCTAGGGGAGGCTCCCTGACTGTTGCAAGAAGAATCAACCAAGACAAGACTTCTAATTTTGTTAATGCTGACTCAAGAAGAAAGTTTGGTACACTTGGTTCTGCCACTACAGGACATGGTCAGCAAAACTTTCCATTTACAAATCCGGGAAAAGTTGTCTATGAAACAATTACCATGCCCATGCCAACTTATATCTCAGTTATGTACGAAGTTGTGATAAGAGCAGAGTATCAGCAGCAAATAAACGAAATATTAACACCTTTTATAACCAGAACTGGCCAAATCAATAACTTTTTTATTCAGAACGAAGGTCATAGATTTGAAGGCTTTGTGCAAGATGATTTTTCTCAGAGCAATAACCTGACAGACATGGGAGAAGATGAGCGCTCATATGAAACCAAGATAGAATTTAAGATTCTTGGTTATCTTTTGGGGGCTGGAGTTAATGAGGAAAGACCTAAAATAGCCATAAGAGAAAATGCAGTTCAAATCCGCATGCCCAGAGAAAGAGTGATAGTGGGCGACATACCTTCCCATAATCCAAAACGCGGCATCAAGTCTTTTTATAAAGAGTAAATGGGCTTTCACATAATGAAATACTATTTATAATAGCAGTATTTAAAGATATATCATGCATAGAAAAGAGAACAGGAGCACTATATTAAATGTCATCATCAATAGCTAGAAAGTTTAGATTTGTATCGCCGGGCATATTCCTTAGAGAAGTTGACAACTCACAGCTTCCTAGACTACCTGATGCCATGGGTCCAACAATCATTGGTCGTTACCCGCAGGGCCCTGCAATGCGCCCCCACAAGGTTCGCTCGTTAGCAGAGTTTGTTGAAACATTTGGAAATCCTGTTCCCGGCGCCTCTTCCGGCGATGTCTGGAGAGAGGGCAACAAAACGGGCCCAACCTATGCCGCATATGCCGCATTTGCTTGGTTGAACGCCGGCGTAGCGCCTGCAAACATCTTCCGTCTTCTTGGTGACGAGCACGATCAGAATGATGGTACGGTTCTAGCTAGCGCAGGATGGACAACAACTAGTCCTTCAACAACATCAACCGCGGTAAATCCAGCAGCAGCATTAGCCAACAACGGCGGCGCCTACGGTCTTTGGCTTATCCCATCGAGTTCTGATATGCAAAATGTGAAAGGAACATCTTTGGGAACAGGCTCTCTTGCGGCTATTTGGTATGTACGCGAAGGCGCTGTTGTGCTTAAGGGCAAACAGACATCAAACCAGTTGCAGTCGGCTGTAACTGCCATAACTGGCAACGCCGTTATGATTCATTCCGAAGATAGCAGTTATACATATCAGGCACAGATACTTGATACATCATTCAACGCACTCTATACAACAAAATTCAACTTCGATAGAAATTCAGAAAACTATATTCGTAAAGTATTCAACACCGATCCCATTCTTACAAACACTAGCGTCGTCGACTCTACTACAGTTAAAGAAGGCAAGGGCAAGTATTGGCTTGGCGAGACATTTGAAAGCAATCTTTTCAATATTCTCGGCGCCTCCGGAGATTCTTATGGTGTAATTATGCCTATGAATTCTAGCTCTGCCGGACAGTATGCATCTGGGAGTGCCGTCACCGTTGGATATGAAGATCATTTAGAAGGATTCCAAAACCCTGAATCCGGTTGGTTCTTCTCGCAGGATTTGAGCACCAACAATGCTGATTATGCAGCAGAGCGCATGACGAAGCTGTTCAAGTTTCACGGCATTGACTCCGGAGAGTGGATCCAAAACAATATTAAGATTTCTATTGCTGACATCAAGGCAGCAACCAACTTATCAAACCCATATGGTACATTTACTGTTCAGATCCGACGAGCTTCGGATTCCGACAATGTACCAGTTATTCTTGAGCAATTCACAAATTGTAGCCTGAACCCTGCTTCTGCTGACTATGTTGCAGCGAAGATCGGTGATGTGTATATGTCATTTGATTATAGCACCAATCGTCTTAGAGAATATGGACATTATGCCAACCAATCTCGTTTCGTTCGCATTGAGATGAACCCGTCTGTTGATAATGGCACAGCCGACACAGAGGTTCTTCCGTTCGGTGTCTTCGGCCCCATTCGTCCAACCAGTTGGATGGTAAGATCAAATGATGGCGATGATGGTACCGGCGGAACAGTTATGTTTAATCCGGTAACCTTTGCCGGCGTCGGCTACACAGCCCGGAAGGTTCGCCTGGCTGACACCTATTCTACCGGCAGAGGAGGCACATTTGTAACTCTTTCAGATGAAACCAAGAAACTGTGCGCCTCGCAGCATGATCCTTCTGGCCTTACCAACATTACCTTTGGGGAAGGACAGGTTTACAGCGACGGCACAACCGGCGCGTTATCTGCCGGCCAGTATCGATATACAGCATCCTATGAGTTTCCAAGGACTCTTTTCAGAATCTCAGCATCAGACGGTGGCATCGGTGATCCAAAAGATGCTTACTTCGGCTTGCAAACCGGCAAGACTCATACTGATGTAACCTTTGACCCCGGTTATGTCGATTACATCCGGCGTTTACCTGCTGGATATGCTCAGACTGACACAATCACCGGCCCAGGCTCTGACAGGGAATACTCTTGGGTATTTTCTCTTGATGATGTGAGAACGACTATTGATGGAGACATTTCCAAGTCCGCATTCTTCAAGTCAGGCTCAAGAAGAGATGGCGATTCTTTGACTGCCATGAGTTCTTCCTACAAGCAAATTTTGGATGAGGGTTACGACAGATTTACATCGCCTCTATACGGCGGATTTGATGGCTGGGATGTCTATGAAGCCGAGCCGCTAGCTAACGCACGCATCTCTTCTACTGATACGCAATATACAAACTATGCCTATAACACTGTCAAGCGCGCCATTGATACTTGCTCCGATCCAGAATTTGTCGAAACTAACTTGATGGCTGTCCCTGGCTTAACTGCTAAGAACCTTACCAAGCATCTTGTCGACACATGTGAGGCACGCGCTGATGCCATGGCTGTTATCGATATCGAAGATGTCTATACGCCATTCACAGAGAACACCAATTCGTTCCAAAGCAATGTTGGCACTGTAGCTTCCGCAATTAGCTCCCTAAGATCCAGAGACATCAACTCTAGCTACGCGGCAGCCTATTATCCTTGGGTTCAGATTAGAGATCCGAGTACTTCGAAACTTGTTTGGACACCCCCCTCTGTCGCCGCGCTTGGAACATACGCTTCTTCGGAGGCTAAGTCTGAGCTTTGGTTCGCTCCTGCTGGGTTCACCCGCGGCGGCCTCACCACAGGCGCCGGAGGAATTCCAGTTGTCAATGTGACAGAGAGAGTCGTGAGAAGTGATCGTGATAGTCTATATACCGCCAACATTAATCCAATTGCAGCATTTCCGGCAGAAGGAATCGTCGTGTTTGGGCAAAAAACTCTTCAGGTAACGCCATCGGCTCTTGACAGAATCAATGTCCGTCGTTTGATGATTTACTTGAAGAAGGAAGTCTCCAGAATGGCAGCAACTATTCTATTTGATCAGAATGTCCAAGCTACTTGGACTAGGTTCAAGAATAAAGTTGAGCCATTTCTCGCTAGCGTACAAACTAGACTTGGTTTGACAGAATTTAAAGTTGTTCTTGATGAAACAACAACAACTGCTGACTTGATTGACAGAAATATTTTGTATGCTAAGATTTTCTTGAAGCCTGCAAGGGCAATTGAGTTCATCGCGATTGATTTTGTCATAACAAGAACAGGCGCCTCATTTGACGATTAAGAAAAATAACAGGAGAGTCATGTATGTCATCATCAATCGCTAGAAAATTTAGATTTGTATCGCCGGGGATATTTCTTCGTGAAATAGATAATTCCCATATACCTAGGCTGCCGGATGCTATGGGTCCAACAATTATCGGGCGCTTTGCTCAGGGCCCTGCAATGCGTCCGCATAAAATCCGCTCGTTGGCTGAATTTGTTGAAACATTTGGCAATCCAATTCCTGGCGCCTCGTCTGGTGATGTCTGGCGCGAAGGCAATAAGACTGGCCCGACTTATGCTGCTTATGCTGCGTTTGCTTGGTTGAACGCTGGTGAAGCGCCTGTAAACATTATGCGCCTTCTCGGCGACGAACATGATCAGAATGATGGTACGGTGCTCGGCAGTGCTGGGTGGACAACGACTAAGCCGGGCACACCGAGCACGGCAGTCAGCGCTATAGGTGCTAGCACCGACGCCGATATGGCTGGCACAAATGTCAACGGTGGCGCATATGGTCTTTGGATTATTCCATCGGGCTCTGATATGCAAAATATTGCGGGATCATCTTTGGGAACAGGCTCTCTTGCGGCTATTTGGTATATCCGAGAAGGAGCGGTGGTTCTTAAAGGCAAGCAGACATCAAACCAGTTGCAGTCGGCTGTAACTGCTATAACTGGCAACGCCGTTATGATTCATTCTGAAGATTCAAGCTATACTTTCCAAGCGCAAATTTTGAACGGTACTTATAGTCCGCTTTACACGACAAAATTCAATTTCGATAGAACTTCTGATAACTATATCCGCAAAGTTTTCAATACCGACCCAATTATAACCAATACCAGTGTTGTTGATTCGACAACTGTGAAAGAGGGCAAAGGCAAATATTGGCTTGGCGAGACATATGAGAGCAATTTGTTTAATGTCGTTGGCTCGTCCGGCGATTCTTATGGTGTGATTCTGCCAATCCACTCCGGAACAATCAATGACGATGCTCATGGTTCCGGCTCGGCTGTTGTTGGATACGAAGATCACCTAGAGGGATTCAAAAACCCTGAATCTGGTTGGTTCTTCTCACAGGATTTGAGCACCAACAATGCTGACTACGCCGCGGAGCGTATGACCAAGGTATTTAAGTTCCATGGTATCGATGCTGGCGAGTGGCTCCAAAACAATATTAAGATTTCTATCGCAGATATTAAAGCATCTACGAGCCTTTCTAATCCATATGGAACTTTTACAGTACAACTGCGGAGAGCTTCGGATTCCGATAATGTTCCAGTCATCTTAGAACAGTACACCAATTGCAATTTAAATCCTGCTTCCGCGGACTATGTTGCGGCAAAGATTGGCGACAAGTATATGTCATTTGATTATAGTACAAACAGGCTTCGCGAGTATGGGCAATATAATAATCAATCTAGTTTCATTCGTATTGAGATGAATCCTTCTGTTGAAAATGGAACAGCAGATCCAGAAGTTTTGCCATTCGGTGTCTTCGGCCCAATCCGGCCGTTTAGTTGGCGCGTCCGATCCTGTGACGGCGGCGACGGCGCCACTGGGACACCATTCCTGAAAATCGAGAAACATGCTAATGATGATGACTGCGTACGCAGAACTCCCGCAGATGGAAAATCCGAAGCAACAATTACTATTGCTGTAGGTACGGTTGATAACATCGGCGCCGGCGATGTTATCACTCTAGTGTCTACTGACGGAACAACAATCACTTGTACACTAAATGGAGTAGGGGGGACAACAACTTCCGCAGCAACAGACGGGAATGTCGAAGGCGCTACTTATGCATCGAGCATGGCTGATGCTCTTCAAGCAACGGCTCAGGCAAGTACAATTGCGACAGCCATAAATTATAGTAACTACTTTACTGCAACTAATAGCGCCAATGTTGTTACTGTAACACAAGCAACCGGCGGCAGGACAGGCAATACGACAATTACAATAACAGAACTTGGCGCCACAGGCATGGCTAAAACAGACTTTGTTGGCGGCGCCGATCTCATCGGCACATTCGTTACCGTTGACAAAGATCTTATTGCCAGTAATTACGACCGCGATGGCCTCACAAGCATTACCTTTGGAGAAGCACAGGTTAAAAGCGACGGCACAACCGGCGCCGGTTCAGCAGGCCAGTATCGTTATACAGCATCCTATGAGTTCCCTAGAACTTTGTTTAGAATTTCGGCTTCCGATGGCGGCATTGGTAATCCAAAAAATGCCTACTTCGGACTTCAGACGGGAGTAACGCATACCGATGTGTCTTTTGATACAGGCTATGGCGATTATCTCCGGAGATTGCCGGCAGGGTACGGACAAGTCGACACTATAACTGGCCCTCCAACAGATAGGGCTTATTCTTGGGTATTCTCACTTGATGATGTGAAGACTGTTAACTACGACGGATCCCTTTATTCAATTGCGAAGTCCGCATACTTCCGTTCTGGATCGCGAAGGGATGGTGATTCCTTGACAGCTTTGAGTTCTTCTTACAAACAGATTCTTACTGAAGGTTACGACCGTTTCACTACTCCGCTTTATGGAGGCTTTGATGGCTGGGATGTCTACGAAGCCGAGCCTCTTGCCAATGCGCGTATCTCTTCTACGGACACACAGTACACCAATTACGCTTATAATACTGTTAAACGAGCAATTGACACATGCGCCGATCCAGAGTTTGTTGAAATGAATATGATGGCTGTTCCCGGCTTGACTGCTAAGAACCTTACCAAACATCTCATTGAAACCTGCGAAGCACGGGCAGATGCCATGGCAGTCATTGACATTGAAGATGTTTATACTCCGTTCACCGAGAATACGAATTCATTCCAAAGCAATGTTGGCTCAGTGTCTTCGGCAATCTCTTCGCTGAGAAGCCGTGACATTAATTCAAGTTATGCAGCAGCTTATTATCCTTGGGTTCAGATTAGAGATCCGAATACCTCCAAGCTTGTTTGGACACCACCTTCGGTTGTGGCTCTTGGAACTTATGCTTCCTCAGAGGCTAAGTCTGAGCTTTGGTTCGCACCTGCCGGATTTACTAGGGGTGGACTGACAGATGGAGCAGGAGGCTTGCAAGCCGTAAAAGTGACAGAGAGAGTCGTGAGGAAAGATCGCGACAAGCTTTACACAGCTAATATTAACCCAATTGCGACATTCCCCACTGAAGGCATTGTTGTCTTCGGACAAAAGACTTTACAAGTCACTCCATCAGCGCTGGATAGAATCAATGTCCGTCGCTTGATGATATATCTGAAGAAGGAAGTTTCTCGCATGGCTGCAACGATTTTGTTTGATCAAAATGTCCAAGCTACTTGGACTAGGTTTAAGAATAAAGTTGAGCCGTTCCTTTCCAGTGTTCAAACTAGGCTTGGCTTGACAGAATTTAAAGTTCTGCTTGACGAAACAACGACGACTGATGATTTAATTGATAGAAATATTTTGTATGCTAAGATTTTCTTGAAGCCTGCAAGAGCTATCGAATTCATTGCTATCGACTTTGTCATATCAAGAACAGGGGCTTCATTTGACGATTGAGAAAAAAAACAAGGGTATTTTAATACCAGCTTTACTATATACTATGAGAAATTAGGAGAAAACAAGCTATGGCATTTTGGACTGATTCAACCGGACAGGACCCGAAGAGACAATATAGATTTTTGGTAGTTATTGGTAACTATCCAGAAGGAGCGACTTGGTACGCCAAGAAGGTAGATAAGCCTGCTTTTGCAGTGACAGAAGCAAAACATAACTACCTGAACCATACTTTTTATTATCCCGGCAGAGTTGAGTGGCAGGAAGTTGGAGTAACGCTTGTTGATCCAGTCAGCCCAGACGCAGTGGCGAATACACTGGCAATTGTTCAGGCTTCAGGGTATAAGCCTCCTTCAAATTTCACTGAGACTACAACCATGTCTAAAGCAGCATCAATTGCTTCTCTTGGCGGCGTTGTCGTCCAAATGATTGATCATGCTGGAAATGCAATTGAGACTTGGACACTAAACGGCGCATGGATTAAGGATGCAAAGTTTGGAACACTTGATTATTCTGGCGACGATTTGATTGAAATAGAGCTTAAGTTCAGATATGATTGGGCTGATTGCGTAACGGCAGCCAATGCTGAGGTGGCAGTCGCAGGCGCCCCACAGAATGATTTCTTTAAAATGGGCACAAGCTCTTAAAAATTTATAAAACCTAGAGGTACAGATGAGTAGAAATAATCAGGAGCGTCTCGGCGCTCGCCAGAGCGATGCAGGGATCCCGATTCCCGAAACCGCCGGCGAGAACTCAGAGTCGACTTTTTCTTTTACGACACCAACGGAATTCGTTGATTTGCCAACCGGCGGTCGTTTTTATCCCGAAGGGCATCCCCTTCATGGCAAAGAGCATATAGAAATACGCTATATGACTGCCAAAGACGAGGATATTTTATCTTCGAAATCTCTCCTTAAAAAGGGAGTCGCCATCGACAGATTGTTGCAGAACATCATTGTTGATAAGTCGATTAACACTAACGATCTTTATATCGGCGATAAAAATGCAGTATTGGTTGCCGCCCGAATTACGGGATATGGCGAAGATTACGATGCAAGGATTACTTGTCCATCGTGCATGTCGTCAATTGAGCATACATTTGATTTGTCAAAAATTAAAAATACTGATGGTGCCAAATGGGAAGATTACAACATTAAAGCACTTCATAATGATAGGTTTTTAGTATCTCTCCCTATAAGCAAAGTAGAAGTAGAGGTTAAGCTTCTCAAGAGCAAAGATGAAAACTATTTGGTTAAGCTAGCAGAGAACAAAAAGAAGAAAAAATTGCCAGAATCGTCTTTGACGGATCAAATTAGAGCAATAATCGTCTCTGTCAATGGCGACACTTCAGATAAGAAAGTTATATCTTTCATCGAGCACATGCCAGCTAGGGATTCTCGTTATCTTCGAACAGCGTATGATCTAGTGGTTCCCAATGTGAATATGAAACAAATATTCCCTTGTAACTCTTGTGAGTTTGAGCAGGAGGTGGCGGTACCGTTTACCGCCGGCTTTTTTTGGCCTAACCGATGATTATATAGCTTCAGTATACGAAGAATTCTTTTTACTGAAGTATCATGGTGGCTGGAGCTTTGTAGAAGCCTATAATTTGCCCGTTGTGATGAGACGATGGTTTTTGACCCGCTTGGCAGAACAGCTTACCAAAGAAAAAGAGCAGATGGAAAAAGCGAACAAGGGCAACAAGAGGACATACAATGTCGGAGAAGGTCCAGGCATTGGCCCAAGAAAAGGCTGAAAGTAGAAATGCTTTCAGCTTTCTTTTCTATTGAATACTAATTATTTAATGAACAGGGAGGCCATACATGGAAACGATCAACGAAGACAAGATAAATTCAATTGTAATCGACCTTGACGAACTTAAGAGCGGGCACCTTAATGAGGGATATTTCGATATTTTCGGATCTTGGATTAAGATTCTTCTGGGGCGCATGTTTAATATTTCTTTCGGTCCAGATATCACTGTCAAAGGCTCAGAAAGAGATGTTAGATCTTTTGCAAAGACACTGGGCAGAGAAAAGCGATATGCTCAGGCTGTTAAAGATTACGGCTTGGATAATCCCAGAACATATAAAAACCGAGCACTGCTTGATAAGGCTGTAAAGTCATTTGAGAAAATCACAAGCCTCAAATGGCCCTTCAGATAGGGGGTTTTCTAGATGGCACCAAAGGACCGCAAAAGTAGAGCAGAATCCCGCAGAAAAGATGCACAAGCTACAGTAGATGCCGCGCTAGCTACGGAGAGATTAGCTAAAGGTACCGAAAAGGAAGCGGCAGCAAAGACAGCGCTGATCAAGGCTAATATCAGCTTGCTTGAATCCCAGCGAGCGCTCTCCATTCTCAACAAAGAGAGCAAAGAAGATATCGACAACATCACCAAGTCGATCAACAACGCCACAAAGTCGCTAGAAGACCACACAGACAAGCTCGAAGCTGCCAAAAAAGCTCAAGAAGATTACAATAAAGCCGCGGCAAACGCAGAAGATCAATTTGACAACCTCATAACTGGCTTAACCGGAATAAACGATCAGTGGGATAAGTCTTTAATTGGCTCTTTGGCTGCCCAGGGTGGCATAGAAGGCTTCACCAGATCGATTAAGAAATTAATAAACCCTGTTAACATCGCTGGTTCCATTTTGAGAGGAATGGAAGAAGCCACTATAGAGTTGGCAAAAGCAACAGATTCCGCCTCTGTTGAGTTTAATAAGACAACTGGCATGGCAAGGGAGTTCCGGGGAGAAATTGAAGGCCTTGAGCCCGCCCTTCGTTCGGACGGCATTCTTATCGGGGACTTGTATGATGCTTATGGTGATTTGGCGACGACATATTCTGAATTTACTGAATTAACGAAGGTGCAAAGGGTAGAGATCGGCACCAACCTTGCTATTTTGGATAAATTTGGCGTTTCAGCCCAAGAAGCCGGAGTAAATCAAGAATTTATGACAAGAACAATGGGCATGAACGGAGTTGCTGCATCCAAAACACAGATAGCTCTTTTTCAATTGGCACAAGAGCATCATATTTCAACACAGAGGATGTCCGCAGATTTCCAGTCTAATCAAGGAACTTTGTCAAAATTTGGAGACAAGGCTGTTGAGGTATATGCTGATTTGGCAATTGCTGCAAAGGCTAGCGGCATGGAAGTTTCTGCCCTTTTGGATATTGTTGAACAATTCGATAGATTTGACTCCGCCGCGAAATCAGTTGGCCAATTGAACGCACTATTGGGCGGCCCCTTCCTTAACAGCTTGGAAATGGTTACCGCAACTGATCCAATTGAAAGACTACAAATGTTGCAGGGCGCGTTGACAGATGCCGGCAAAGATTTTGACTCCATGACATATTATGAAAAGCAAGCAATTGCAGCAGGCATGGGTCTTAAAGATGTTGGAGAGCTAGCAAGATTGATGCGAGGAGATTTTGCTGGGATGAGTGGTGGTATGGATTTAACAGCCGCGCAGTTTGAAGAAATGCAAAAACAGTCGACAGACTTTAACAGCGTAATGGATGAAATAAAACAAGTGATGATGCAATTTGCCATATCTATGGGCCCAGTGGTTCGAGGATTTAAAGACATGCTGGATTGGATTCAAAAGCTTCTTGGCAACGACGGCATTCGGTACCTTGTTCTTGTTGTTGCGGGGTTTATCATGTTGCTTAAGTTACTTTACGGAGGAATGAAACTTGCCGCCATCTCACAAGTAGCCTTCGGCAGCGCCACCAGCGGAAGTGCTGGGGCGATAGCTGCGCAGGCTGCTGCTTTGCGAGCCTCGATACCAGTTCTTGTCAAAGCCATCCCTGTGATCGCCGCACTGGGAAAGGCAGCGCTTATGCTTGGGTTTAGTGTCCTTATGGCAGCGGGAGGTATCGCACTGCTTTTCTATTCACTAAGCTTAGTGTCGCCCAGTCAACTGATGGCAGGCGCTGCCGCCATGGCAGCCATGGCGCTCTCTATCTGGGCAATTAGTTTGGCTTTGGCTCCCCTTATTGGTTTGGTTGCCACAGGCGGTGGAGCAGCGGCATTCTGGATCGTAATCGCCGGCCTCGCCGCCCTAGGGGCGATTTTCTCCCTCATTGCTTTTTCTGCTGCTTTATTCGCTGAAGCAATGGCGCATGTTTTTGAGTCAATGGCTGGCGCTGGCTTGGGAACGATTGCAACAGATCTTGCAGCTATAAATAATGAATTGAAAAATGTGCCAAAAGCAAGTGCAGTAGTGCTTACCGCATTGTTCGCCGCCGGCGGGCCCGCCTTTGCGGCAGTCGCTGCGATTAAGGGCGCCACTTCCCCCGTCGCCACTTCCGGAGGTGGAGGCGCAGCAGCAGCAGCCGGAAATATCGTAGTTCAGGGCAACTTGATGATTAACGACAGAACTCTCGGACCATATATTTTTGATAAAATAGAAGAGTTCGAGAAAGGCAAGGCTAAATAATAAAGCCCCACAACCGTCGAGATGCTTTATGTTAAGCAAAATTTTTAATATTCATTCTATTTATAGCAGAGGGAAACCACAATGGGAAAAGTATCTGAGAAATTAGGCGATTGGTATGACAGCACCAAGGAATATGTTAAGGACTTACCTAACACCTTAGTTTCTGATGATCCTAGTGAACAGACAGCGCCGGCTGCCGTTGACATTACGGATGGATTAAGAAACAACAAGGGCTATGTTTTGATGTTCCATCATGTTCCGTCTGGGGCAAAGCTTTACTTCAAAGGGTTTCTGACGGGATATTCAGAGCAGTTTACTTCTAATTGGACAAATGAAACTGTCTATGGTAGGATGGACGACATATACACCTTTCAGAACACTAAGCGGCAAATTAAAGTTAGCTTTGTGGTGCCTGCTTTTGACTATGACGATGCTAAGGATAATTTAACAAATGTTTCCGAGCTAACAAGGATGCTTTATCCCGCTTATACGGCGCAGGAAGATCACAAAGTGTCCAATGAGCCGAACAGAACGATCTATACTCTCAACAGCGCGCCGCTAATAAGGCTTCAGTTTGTCAACTTAATCCAAAGCAGCAACGGCAACTCCCTTCTGGGAAAGATGAATGGACTTTCTTACACGCCAAACTTGGATAATGGATTCTTCGATAAGCCAATGGAGCTTTTGCCCAAAACAATAGATATTGATTTTACTTTTGATGTTTTGCACGAGCATGTGCTCGGGTGGTCTCCTAGCGCCTGGATGGGAACCTCAGTTTTTCCCTATATGCCTTCCTCCATAGAAACCGCCAAAGAAGATCTCGATACCGCCATCCAGGACTACATGGCTGCACCCGAAGGTGCCGAAAATGATGCCGCGTTCAAAGCCATGGCAGACGCTGCTTCCGCCCTCGAATTCGAGGAAGGATCCGCGGCAAGAAGAGATTGGGTGTCGCCAGAGGATGCCCAAGCCGACCAAGTCGGCATCATCAGCACCAGCTAGCATAAAACAACCAACAAAGGAGCCATTAAATGTCATCTAGATACACAGGAAGAAGAATCGTTATTAATGCAGACAAAACTTTCGAAAGAATTTTTCAAGATAGAAATGTTAATTTCGTTCGACAGTATAAAACTCCTAGGCTTAAGCATGCAACGGCGAAGCAGAGGGCAATGCTAACCAGAATACGACATATATGGAAACTTGGAGACAGGTATTGGAAACTTGCTGCGGAGCACTATGGTGACTCTGAAAAGTGGTGGGTAATTGCTTGGTATAATCAAAAGCCGACAGACTTTCATGTTAAGTCTGGAGATATCGTAATAATACCTCAACCTCTGGAGCGCGCTCTTCAGATGATGAAGTATTTTTAAGGAGTTTTAAATGTCCGGATTCGGCACATATAAAGATTTTCCGTATAAGCTGAGGAAATTTGATAGCGGCAATTTTTGGTATTATACCGGGCTGACTCCTGATCAGGAGCTAATCAGGAAATCCAAGATCTCCATGAACATGGGCGAGCTTTATTGGGGCGAAACCGGCGACTCCCACACACAAATTAATTACAATGATTTGTCCGAAGCCGATCAAGCTTCTATAGAAACAGAATATCAATTACAGGAAGATGGAAAAGCGCAGGGATTTGATGCGATAAAAGCCATAGGCACTGTCGTTGAAGCCACAACGGCCGCCGTAATAGATGCGACTGGCGCCATACTAGTGGGAGAGGATCCTGCCGATGCTGCCGAAGATGCCGTCAAAGCCGAGATTGAAGAAGCAAAAGTAGAAGAAGACGCAGAGTCCGCGGAAGCCAAAATGGCGGCTTGTATGGACAGAGCCAATGGAGATCCTAAGGAAGAGGAAAAATGCCAACAATTACAATCCCCTGAATCAGTTTTAGATACGGCAAAGAACGCCGCAAGGTGGAGATTGGCAGAACAATGCTATCTGCTGTATAACATGACTGATTTAGCAATAATCCACGCAGCATCGATGGCAACAACAACGACAAATTATCAACCTACTGAGACAAACTTACCGCGTGTTGAATATAATAAAACTCACATGCTTAATGGACATGGCGGAGAGATAATGAGCAAGCTCACAATGATACCGGGAACGACGGACATAATGCATGCCACGCCAGCCGAGCTATCATCACTCCAGCCGCTAATCCGCTTGTTTAAGATAAATTATACCGACAACGGTGAAATAGACAATGAAATAGAGTTTGATTTTTTGACTCATCATCCATCGCCGTCAACAGCCGCTTCCTCTTATGCTAATCCTCCAGATCATAAAGCTTTCACACAAGATGGCAGACGCTCTGTTGGAATAAAGTCTTTCGATTGGCAATATATTGCAACCAACCCAGATACGATTAGAAATGATATTGATGCGAAATTGGTATTGTATTTTCAAAGCTTTGATGAATTGATTGTGCAGAGGAATGCATATGATTCCGATGGCAAAGTTGTCAAGTATAGATATTTAGACTTACTTATTCATGCGCCCAACCGCGCTGACGCCGGAACCGAGGGCACCATTGACGACAACGCTGGAGATACAGAGGGTTGCAGCGGCTACAAAACTGCTCAAGAATATGATTCAAGTTTTTATGAGGTACAGGTGCAAGTCGGCTGGGCACCGCCTGCTGGATCGACTTTAGATTCAGAATTGTTAAAGTCGATTAAACACAACAGAACATCGATGTTTTTAAGCTTGATGGATCATGAGTTCGATATTAGAGAAGATGGCACCTATACGCTTACCATCAACTACAAGGCGAGATTGGATGGGATCTTATCTAGTCCAAAGGCTGATGTGCTCTTGGTAAATGGACAAGCTGGAGATTGGAGGCACGCACTTCTACATCAGGAATGGATGGCTTTGGAAGAGAGAATAAAAGAATTAAAAGAATCAACAAGCTGTACAGACGGCGATAAAAAGGTAATTGCAGACATTAAAGAAGAAGTCATACAAAAGAAAGATGAATTAAGAGCAGATACATATCGCTTGATGCTGGCGAGGCTTCAGAAGCCTGCAACAAACAATATGTATAACTTGCGGCGCACAAACTCTGAGACTGGAGAGGAAGAGGAACGCAGTGTAATATATCAGCTTCCTGTTAAGCTGACAGACATACAATTGTTCGTTGACAGGGGCGTCATGGGCGTGCCCGAGGAGTCGAGTATACCCCCTGACGCGCCCGAAAGCGCGCCCCAGAATGGTACTGAAGAAACCGAAAGCATCGAGAACGATTCCACCGCGCCGACGGCTTTTGAAAAGAAAATGTCGGATTGGTTCGGCTGGGATGCACCGGCGGCTAGCATAACTCGTGCTGAACTTAATGACAATTTAGAGAATGTTACTATAAAAGACAATTATGATCCGCTCACTAGGCGCACCACCCCAGAGGGTGATCCTATACGAATGCTGAACTTTTTCTATCTGGGCGAATTAATTGATACCTGCGCAACAGCCATATTGCGCAACACACCGGATAAGTATCAAATAAGTGATCCCGAGCGCCGCCCACACATCGTACCGGGCGCTGATGTGCCTGAACTCCTTCGCAGGGCAAAATTGGCAGCATTTAACCCAGCGGAAGTTGAAAATATTAGAATTCTTCTTGGCCCGCTGGAATATAGAGATGCATATACTCAAAAAAATATGTCAATGAATTTAGCAGATGTTCCAATATCGCTAAATCTATTTATAGATTTCTTTCATAGAAAGGTGATTAAGCCGCAAAAAGAAAGTTATAGTTTTGTACATTTTATAAGGGATATTGTTAAAGAGTTGGTTATTGATGCGCTGGGCGATAAGTGCTTCTATGGGGTGGGGAAGCAAAGAAGTCAGGTGAGAATTGGGTATGCCCAAGGGACAAACGAATTTGGCTGCGATCCCGTAGTACAAAAAATTGGCTATCAGGCAGCGAATGCTTCTGAACGACAAACCCGCGACTTGTCGGGCGCCTCCGGTTGCGGGGAGAACTATTATAATGCTCGATTAAATATGCATGAGATATCACTTTTAAACTCAGACAAGAGCCTCCAGTCCGTATTCGATTATGTTGAAGATAGTCGTTTGAAAGATACATATCAATATGTTGTTCTGTACACACAAGGCCCCGGCGGCTTGGAGTATCCAAAATCAGACGACGACGGCGTCGCTGAGGAGAAAGACGCAGCAAGGGGAATTCATCACTTACATATTGGTAGAGACAGGGGAATTTTAAAAAAGATATCTTTCTCTAAAACAGATGCGCCTGCTTTGAGGGAGGCTAGAATGGAGCAAGAGAGAGCATATAATCCACTTGTACAGTTGTCAAATGTATATGAGGCAGAAGTAACTATGTTTGGAAATACTTTGTTTTATCCTGGTAGTTATGTATATCTGAATCCATTCGGGCTGGGCAATAAATTGGGGATCCCATCACAAAGAGGTACCTTTGCAAATATTATGGGACTTGGAGGATATAATTTGATTACGGAAGTAAGCTCCTATATAGAGCCAGGCAAATATGAGACAAAATTAAAACTTCGGTTTGACACTAGCGGTGATGGGTGTCGGAGATTCAGCGGGAATGAAGACAGTATTTCAGATTGTCCGGATGAAGCAGTCACTCCGGTCAGCGTCTAACCTAGACAAAAAGTGGGAGAAACTAAAGATGCCAAAAAAGGATATAAAATTTGAAGCAAAAAACAAGATGGGTGCAAGAAAGCTTTTTCGCAGAAGAAAGCTTTATGATGCATTTTCTCACAATGAGATAAATCCTTTTGATGCGGACGGTAATTGGGTAGATCCTTCGACGCCCAGGTTTACGCCTGTAAATACTTATAATTTTTGGCGCCAAGAGCGGCTTTTATATGGCAGGATTGACACCATGGTGAATTATGAAGTTGTCGAGCCCGTAAGAAGACATCTTTCGTCCGTTCCGTTTTCCGGAGGTTCAATCCGCGCTTTAAATTTTGTGGCAATTGCCTTTGGTAAGTTTTCGAAAGAGTATGCAGCAAGAATGAAGCAAGGATACCTAGACAGCAGCGCACCTTTCTTGGCGGATGTAAAGCCAAAAAAAGGATATGTTAACGCTCGCAAAGAGCATGCTGACTTGCAGAAAAGAATCTCTGATCTTTATGTGAAAAGCTTGCGTAAGCGCAAAAAAGATATAGATATTCTCTCAATAGATGACTTCATCGATGGATTCATGGATTTTTATCTTCGCTCAATCTCTCTTCCGCTAACTAGGGAGTACTGGATGTCTAGTAAATATGTTGGCACTTTGTCATCCGGACTGGCTGTGGAAGTAGCAGAAGAAAAGTATGGCTCAGACGAAGAAAAGGGAGAATTTATAAACAGCGTGAATTATCAGGGGTTCAAAAACTTGGCAATTAAGCATGGATTCTTAATTGATAAGAACATACCATGGAGGCTTGTTGCTGATTTGTCATCTGAGAAGATGATTGGCTATGCTCAAGAAGTTAGTTCGATAGTTGAAACCACAGAGCACATCTTTTCCTATTTCTATGCGAAACCTGCTTATTATGATATGTCATTGTTGAAAACATTTATCCTTAAGAGCTACAATAGTTTTGTCAAAGATAATCAAAATTCTGTCCAAGTGACTCGGAATGATGGGTGTGTTACGAGAAGAACAACTTCAAGACATGCTATGTCGACGAGCGATTTTGAGTCAAAATACTCAAATGATTATTGGCTTGAGAAATATATAATTATTAGAAATCACGAGACAGGGATAAATCATTCCCCCCAATCATTGGCGCAGATCATTGAAATTGCCAGAGATATGAGAAATTCATTTGACATGGGCAGAGCTTTGAGTTATATTAAGTATAAGTTCTCTAGAAGGACATTTGTTACCAAAGAAGGATCTCATAATTATAGAATGGAGCAGATTAAGCAGGCCGATGCCGGCAATTCTACCGCCAGTGTAAAAGAGATAGTTACAGAAAGGTACAAGAAAAATACAAAGAAATTTTTTTAGGGGGAAATTTGATATTCCAAACTCTCGACGACAAAGACGAGTGTGTCGGCATATATGCAGAAGGCAAGCTGGCTTTCGACGAACTACCTGATGGCTTGACAGCCTGCTGGGCACCAGTCCCTTATTTGGAAGATCACGATATAGAGTATGCCTCGCTTTATTGCGAAGGCAAGACTCCTGATCAAGTCTGCCCAGAAAACTTGAGGGATGACTGGGATGAGTGCAATGAGAAAATGAAGGCATTTTACCGCTCCTTTATGCTGGGGCAGGTAAATCTCGACGACAACTGCTTTTTCGATCTTGTCCCCGTTCGCTTTCTCGTGAAATACTGCGAATTGAGGACAAAAATCACAAAGCATGTCCTAGACACCTACGAGAAGCCAAAAAACTACGATTATTTGCTCCAAATGACGAAATTGCTCACCAAGATCAGCCATAATAGGCTAAAAATCGACTTTTCTAGCCTAAATTCGACAATGCACCGCGAAAAGACACGCAGATTCCGAGAAAAGGCTCAAAACCTGCCAAAATATGTTCGTTATAACCTATTCGGCACTAAAACAGGGCGCTTAACGACAAAAAGAAGCAGTTTTCCTATTATGACGATGAACAAGGAATTCCGTTCTGTCGTGAAGCCAAATAACGACTATTTTCTGGAATTGGATTTCAATGCCGCAGAGATTCGCACATTATTGGCGTTAGCAGGGGCAAAACAGCCCCTAGAAGACATTCACGCGTGGAATCTGACTCAAGGTATGGGTGAAGGCGTAGAAACCCGTGAGGACGCCAAAAAAGCCTTCTTTTCGTGGCTTTACGACGAGAAGAAGAAAAACGAGAAACTGGAAGAGATCTATAAGAGGGATGATGTGAGAAATAGCCACTTTAAAGACGGACAGGTAACCACGCCGTTTGGCAACACAATGCCGGCAGATCGTCATCATTCACTGTCCTATCTCATTCAGGGCACAACAGCAGAGATGGTGCTGAGACAGGCAATCAAGATTGATGAGCTTCTGAAGGGCAATGAGAGCTTTATTGCCTTCACAATACATGACTCAGTTATTATCGACATCTCGAAAGAGGAGACAAACTTGGTTTCAAAGCTGATAGGAGTGTTTGCAGACACTGAGCTTGGGTTCTTCAAGGTTAATGCCTCTTTTGGAAGTGACTTTGGAAGCTTGAGGGGAGTGACAAAATGAATGTGATTGGCATAGGCAAGGCAGGCTGCAACATCGTAGATATGTTTTCGCAATATCCGCAGTATAATATTTATAAAATTGATGTTAACATCAAGAACGATTTCGATTTTGCAGAACAATATGGAGAGTCAGAAGAGAAAAAGAAAATCTTTGAAATAAAGCCACAAGGTTCGGCAGAAGAATACGAGAAAAATGTTCCTTCAATGAAAACTTTCTTTAGAGGAATTAAAGACGAAACACTATTTATCGTCGGCGGTTCGGGACACATTTCTGCGATGTGCTTGAGAATAATGGAGCAAATAAAGGATAAATGCGAGCTAAGTGTGCTTTACATAAGGCCAGACACTTCTCTTCTTTCAAAAACAAAAGCACTTCACGAGAATGCGACTTACAACATTCTCCAGCAGTACGCTCGTTCGGGTCTGCTGAAGATGCTTTATCTCGTTTCGAACACAAATTTAGAAAAAATACTTGGCAATGTTCCCATAATAGGTTATAATAGTAAGATAAATGAATTGCTTGTTTCAACAATTCACATGATAAATGTTTTTAGGAATGCAGAGCCAGTTATGGGCAAAATAGAGGATCCAGCAGAAGCAAGCCGAATAGCAACATTCGGCATTTCAGACATCGAAGGAAATGAAGAAAAATCGTTTTTTTCCCTTGACAGAACCAAGGAAAAGTGTTATATTTATAGTATCAATGAGGAAAGAC
>Ga0098061_1000120_pt1 | contig 32175 bp, 34 predicted proteins | sample 22_taG_FD_92579 | JGI IMG/M metagenome (GOLD analysis project Ga0098061, IMG submission 92579) | Marine viral communities from the Subarctic Pacific Ocean - 22_ETSP_OMZ_AT15343 metaG | ecosystem: Environmental > Aquatic > Marine > Oceanic | place: Subarctic Pacific Ocean | collected 2015-01-20
AAGGCAATTTCAAGTTCGATGAAAATGGAAATGTAGCAAGAGACGAAGAAGGTCTTCCACAGTTTGAAACAAAAGATGGGTGGGTTATTGCTGCTGCACACAATAAGGGCGCTGCATGCTTGCTTGGTAAAAAAACTAATTGGTGTACGGCGGCGCCGGGTTTGAACTATTTCGATCAATATTATAATGGCGAAGATGACCCCCTTTTCTTCTTGATGGATCCGGATGGAAACAGATATCAATTTGCATATGGCGCGAAAGAGTTTATGGACGCGGACGACGAGAGAGTAAGGGGAGATCGTTTCGAGGATCTCAATAATAAGCTCAAAGAAGTATTGGAAGCAAAATTCTTCGAAGATAGATTTAGTGTCGTTTTCGAATATGAAGAGGTTGACTATGAAGCAAGGGTAAGTGAAATATTAGAAGAGAACAGACACAGAATAGACGATAACAGAATCAATATCGATGCCAGCGTTGATGACTACTATGAAGAAGAAGTGCGCATTGAAGGAGGATTCGACGCAACCTATCTATTTTCTCTACCGCCAGACTACGACGGTGTGCAGGACTTGGAAAAAGACTCATATGATATGATCAGCGCAGCATTTGATAAGATAATGTCAACTATCTCTCTTGGGCACCAAGAGGATGCTTATGGGGAATCACATGAATACATTTATCTTGAATTTGGTGGAGGGGTGCTAAAAGTAACCATGTCAGGTCACTGGAGTGGCTACGGAGAAGACGGATTGGATGAACTCAATACTTTCTTGTATGACGCAGTGAATGATTTAGAGGGCAATTATGACAAAATAAGAAATATGCTTAGAGAATCTTTGATAATAGAAGCAATTCTTCCTAAAACAAAATACGATAAGATGTTTTTTGACATAATATATTATGAAGTAGACGAAGAAGGGGAAGAGTTAGAAACAGATAGAGAAGGCGCGAAAGAGAAGTTCGAACTATCTCTTGAGAACATCACTATCAGCATTGATGAAGAAGAAGGCACTATTGAGTTTTCATTTCGGTTTCCAACGCCAAAAGCATTACGATCTGGTTCGAACATAGGAAAGCGCCCGAAGAACAAAGAACTAATAATGCATGCAGCGAATAAAAGAACTTCTGACTTCTTAGCTAGGCAACCTGAACTTCCTGGCGTTGATGGTGGTGGTGGTGAGCAAGAAGCGCTCGATATGTTAACTCATACTATCAAAATGAACCCACAAATACAAATAAATATGATGGTTGGACACGAAAGCACCATTGTGGACTTCGTTGTCAATATCAACGATCTAGACGAGTCTGAAATAGATCAGATCGCAAAGAGTTTCGGAGTAATAGATAAAAATATTGAAGCATACAGAAAAGCGATGCACAATAGTTTTGTCAAGTATATAGAGAAGTTTCCAGCAGAATTCCCGACTCCTGCGTCTGGCGAAGAAGGTACCCTAACTGAGATGGCAGATGTTAGTAATGAGCCATATCAGAGAAAGGCGAGAAAGTGGTTCGGTAAGGCAATGCGCCTTACTATTAAGGGAAAAAACAGATATATGACCAAGGGAATGAAGGTCGCGAGCGCTAAAGTTGGCAAAAGTGGCCCCCCTGGCATGGAATAAGTGAATGAGATATAGATTTGACGAAGCACAGGTTGGCGCTCTCTGGATAAACAACTCCGCAACTGCCAGTAGTGGAATTACCCATATCTATAATGATTCAACTGATAATCAAAAACTAAAAATCGGTAGAAGCAATATTCTTGGAAATAATGTGGCCATGTCCATAGACAGAGAGGGAGCAGTTAGTGGTTCGTTTACGGGTTCCTATGGTGGCGAATGGCGAGGTGATTTGGTACTCGGCGGATCCACGACTGTTAGTAATGAAACTCTTGCCATTGAATCAAATACAGGAGATGATCAAAACATTGTATTGGTGTGGGGAGATAGTACAGCTACTGGCCAACCTTATCTTGGATTAGGAATCCTAGACGATGCAACTGCTAGTATTACGGCGGGCGCAATGGACACTGGAGATACAGATTTAGCGTTTTATACCAGCGATTCGACTGAGCAAGAGCGCATGCGGATTAGTGCAGCTGGAAATGTCGGCATCGGAGTGGAAGATCCGCAAGTGCAGTTGGATGTTGCGGGCACGAGAACTGATGGAAAGTCGTTGCAACTCCGATCTGGTGATTCGGCTACTAGCATCGATTCATCGCAGGTGATATTTTCATATAACGGACAGCCATATAATGATGCGGGATATGCACATTCCATTAGGACTAGGCATAATGGTGGCGCCGAAGCTGGCAACGCAATTGATTTTTGGGTATGGGATCAAGCAACAGATACCAGCAGCACGATGGGGACAAAGAGGGTGATGACTTTAGACGGCAATGGACGCGTTGGAATTGGCAACGCTACGCCCAGTTATAGTCTGGAAGTGTATACAAACGGAAGCAAAGCAGATATTTGCATACACGAAGATTCTGGCGGTCACGATAGCGAATTACGGTTACGATGTGGCACTAACGACTGGCATATCCGAAACCGCAGCGCCAGTGATGCCTTGGAGTTTCAAAACGAAAGTGCGGTAAGAATGACGCTTACAAGCGGGGGAGAACTTTACCTCCCGGATATGACTAGCACTGCCGGCACCAACTATATGAGGTACCACACCACTACTGGCCGGATTACCTATTCCGATTCCAAAAAAGAAAGAAAAACTAATATAAAAAAACTCAAAAAAAGTGATGGAATAGGAGTTATAAGCCAGTTGCGGCCGGTCACATTCGAAATGAAAAATGAAAGAGGAGATATAAGAACCGGATTTGTTGTGGAAGAAGTTGCCGCAGTGACCACCTCGCTAGTATCATATGGACTAGACTACGAACACCACAAAACTACTGGAGGGATATTGACGGGCCCTGATGGCAAGAAGATAGTAAAATCGGACAAATTGGTGCCTCAGATGTGGGACTATGAGGGAATGATGGCACACTTAGTAAAAGCGGTTCAACAGCACAATACTATCATAGAAAAACTAAAACAAGAAATCGAGAAAATGAAGAAAAATTAGATACCCTAGATACTATTACAAGCAGGAGGGATAAACTGTGGTACGAAAAGCAGGATTAGGATATAAGGATAGCGTAAAAATATTAGTTAGGAGTCCATATAGTATTTACACAAACCAAAATCTACTTATTAAGTATGAAAAGTCTTTCAACAGTCACAGATCTTATTAAACAGTTTTATCCTTTTGCAAAGGATCGATTTGGTTTTCGGAAGCCAGTACGCCTATTCCTTCGACAGGATTTGGGAAATTCAGCAAATCCATTAGGGAAAACGGCTTATTACGACCCACAAAAAATGTCTATAACAATTTATATAACCAACCGTCACCCCAAAGATATATTACGCTCTTTTTCTCACGAGCTTGTTCACCATAAACAAAATTGCGAGGGTGGGTTTGATCATACAAAAGGTGATATGGGAGAAGGGTATGCTCAAAAAAATGGGCATTTACGTAAATTAGAAGAGCAAGCCTATTTAGAGGGTAATATGTGTGTCCGTGATTTTTCGGATGGGATTACACAGGAGGAATAAAATGAAGAATCATTTAGAAAAAAAATGGCAAAGAACAAACGCCAATCTTATGGAAAGGTGGGGGTTTGGTCGCAGTAAGGAAATCACTCTCCTGGAAGGAGAAAATATTATAGAATCGGTAGAACAACAACTTGCCGGCGGAACTGAGGACATTGATTATCCAAATGAAGAGGTAGATATGTGCATTCAGAATTGTGCGCGAAAATGTGAACAACATTTCGGAGAAGGCTTGCAGGAGGACGCCATTGACGACTCGACGGCGATGGAGACGGCCGAAGGTCAGCCCCAAGCGTTGGCCGAAGAGCCCATGGCGGAAGAAGAGGGTGGGGAAGAATATGATCGCCATCGCGATGCGGCAAAAGATGATTGGGATCACATTGTCAGGCTGGCGAGAGATGCGCATGCGGACCATCTTGCACGAACAGGTGGAGGTGAAGACGAAGAAACGAGAGACCGGCATCGCGATGCCGCAGAAGATGATTGGGCGCATATTCATGCTTTGGCAAAAGACGCACATATGGACAGAGAAGACGAATCTCTCTATAGAGAGACACAAGTACAAGAAATGGTTCATCGAGAAATCATGAGAGTACTACAAGAAGGAGGTGAATAATCATGGCTAGTCCAAAGAAACGAAGAGCGGCAAAGCTTGCCATTCTAGAAGCAAAAGCTGCGGCAGTATCAGCAATAGAGGTAGCCGCCAAGGTAGCAGCCGATGCGGCCGATGCCGCGGCTAAGGCAGCATCCCAAGCAAAGGCAGCATCCCAAGCAAAGGCAGTTGCCGAAGCAAAGGCCGCTGCGCAAGCAAAAGAGAATCAAAAAGAAGAGAAAATGGTAAGCAAATCTGTACAAGATGAAGCTGCACGAGAATGAGAATGGATTATAATCAAATGACAAGGCAGTTTCTGATGGGGGAATCACAATCTCCCAGCATTCAAAGTTATCTCCAGTCTCTCAAGGAAATCATAAGTGGCATTCGCCCTCGAAGTGCTGTTGATGAGCGAAGGCTTGAAATGGCTCAAAGTCATTTGCGAGAAATTAGACGTTATTCTCGGCGGCTTGAAGAGAAAGTATCTCTCTTAGAAGAGCAGGTGAAGGTGCTGGAAGAGAGCAAGGAGTAAATTATGGGTGGTTTCGCCGGGCATATGATGCACCTGAATGACAACCCCAATCTGACATTCGGTCAGATGAAGGATGTTTTCAGGAAAGCTTCTCAAGGTGAATTGGTAGGAACAGAGAAAACAGATGGACAAAATCTGTTTGTTTCGTACAGCGTCAGGAAACGAGAAGCGCGAGCAGTTCGTAATTCTGGTGAAATCAAGGCGGGCGGCTTGGACCCCATGGGATTAGCAAATAAGTTTGCTGATAGAGGAGATCTGACCAATACTTTTGTAGAGGGATTTGACGCGTTTGAAAAGGCAGTACAATCTCTTCCGGTAGAAACACAAATACAATTATTTGGGCCAGATGCTAATAATTTTTATAATGCAGAAATAATGAATCCAGGGGTATTGGATCCTGAAACAGGTAAGAAAATGGGCGGTACCGCGAATGTAATTGACTATGATACAAAGACGCTCCTTATTCACCGCGTAGGGCACCACCAACGTAACAAGATGACTGGAGAGATTGAGCCGCTTCAGAACGCCAACCTTGTGAAAGAACTAGAGAGAGAGCTTCAAGCGGCGCAACAAGATCAAGCTGCCGATAAATATACAGTACAGGTTAACGCCATTAGAAATTTAGAGGCTCTAGCAGACAATGAGCCTTTAGACAACGCGATGGCGCGCCTAGATTCATTTATGGGTGAAAATAGACTAAACGATGGGGATACTATAGGTGATTACGTTGTAAAAACCATAGGAGCGAATATCGATGCTGAACTTCCTCATATTTCCCAAGAATTAAAAAATATTATTTTGAAGAAAGTTCTTGGGCAAGAAAAGGCAGAAACTATAACACAAATTCAGAAAAAATATATAGAGGAATCGGGAGACAGCGAAGAGAGGGGTGATTGGTCTAAAATAAAGGATATGATAGATCAAAAGAACTTTCATTTTAAGTGGATTATGTGGCCACTAGAAGATATCGTTCATGATTTTGCAGTAGAAATGTTGCGAGGATTAGAAAGTCTATTTATTTTAGATAATGAAAAAGAAATCAAACGCCTGAAGGACGAAGTTGCCCTTGCAATAAAGTCTATTGAAGATTCTAATAATGAAGAAGCAATGGAAATCCTTAAGGCACAAATGAAAAAATTAAAGGATAAAGAAAATGTTTCTACTTCTACTGAAGGTTTTGTGTTCGATTACGATGGAAATACTTATAAATTTACAGGGAATTTTGCGCCCGCAAATCAACTTTTAGGGTTATTTAGATATGGCAGAGGGAATGTTCCTCCTCTTCGAAAGTCAATAAGAGAAGATTTAGAGGTTCATAGAGTTCCTGATGATCTAGACCAGACGACGCCAGAGGAAGCTTACGGCGATGGGTATCACGCGGGGAGAGACTATTCGTCCGAAGAACATGAGATGGATAAGGTAATTACTATAGAAGAACAAGAAGATTACGATGGCTTTGACGATGAAGATATAACACTTACCGATGACGGGGACATGATGACAGAAAAAGCAGACCTCGCTCTATTGCCCGGCTCATTCAAACCTCCTCACAAGGGCCATTTATATTTAGCGAATGAATATTCTGAAATGGCGGATAATCTTCTTATTCTTATATCCAACCCCCAGCGGCCTCAATCTATACGCAAACTAGACTCAGGCGATATAATCGCACCAGAAATGTCGCAAGATATTTGGGATATATATTTGGAAAACGCTGGAATCGCCAACGCCAGGGCTGAGATTTCACCCGCGCCTTCGCCCATAGGCGCAGTTTATGATTATTTAGATAAGTTAGTAAAGATTGGCAAAGAAATCACTGTTATACTCGGTACGAGCACTAAAGGCGGAGATGATACTGAGAAGTACGAAGGAATAAATAAATATAAGGGTACAAACGTCTCTGTTTCTGTAGTTCCTCTGGCGCCTATGGGTGTAGACGGGGAGAGTTTGCACGCTAGCGATATGAGAGTAGCGATTGACGAGACCGACGAAGAAACACTTAGAAAATACTTCTTACCCGATGGATTATCTGGAGAAGAAGTGGCGACCGTAATAAGTATTATAAAGTCCCAAAACCCCGATCCACACAGCGAGCTAGAAGAGATGTCTGGTTCTGGTGCAGGAGCAGTAAGCGGGTATTCAGAGCCGTTAGGAGGAAAGAAAATGATCCACAGAGATGAAATGGTAGTTGAAATGAAATTGCGAGAGTTGATCCGTAAAAAGATTGATGGTCGGATACAAAAAAATAGACGTTCCGGAATGATTTATATAAATGAGAGTCAAAGAGAGATGGTAGAGAAATACCGCGTTGAGAATGCACTACGAAACTGCATTCAAAAAATCATTCTTAGCGAAAAGACAGAGCCAGTACCTCACGCTAATACTGGCATCAACCAATTATCAGATTTGTTGAAGAAAATTGTACCGATATTATCTGTAGGATTCAAATCCCTTACTACCACCGCGGAACAACGTTCCTCATACCGAAGTCATATCATTAATGCAGTAATAAATACCCTCGCAATTGATCGAGCGGAAGACGAGATTGAGCCAGAGGCCCTAACAGAGGCAGAAGAGATAGATATTACCTTGGACGATCCGGAGGGTGAGAAGTTTATTGATATAGAAGAGCCATCCCCTGACGAAGGAGAAGAACAAGCCTTTGAAACGCTTCCAGGACATGACCTAACTGGTCGTAACGTAGCTATAAAAGATTTTGATAGAATAGAGAGAATTATTTTAGATTCCTATCAAGTGTTAGATGATGAAAAAGATCAAGATTTGTTTTATGATTATCTATTGACCAATTTGAAGCTTTATTTTGATAAATTTGAAGAAGAGCTAGCAGGATCTCCCTCAGAGCCAACTACTCCCGAATATGAGCAAGAAAAAGGTGCAGGAGCGGAGCCGCAAGAGACCCTTCAAGAAGATCGCCCAAAAGGATGGTCAAAGAAAAAGATGGAAAATTTCAAAAAGAATTTTCCAGCCACTAAAGAGGGTGAGAGCATGGCTTTTGCCATGGCACACAAGCAATCTGAAAAAAATGCTTGACATTCAATTCCGTTTATGTTATTCTAGTTGAGGTTGGTTGGGCAGGAGGCGGAAAGAAGCAGCGATGAGTTGGAAAAAGAAAAAAAGAATTCAAGGTAAAAATAGATACTATAGCGTAAGCAAAAAATTACTAAGAGAAAATAAAACCAATTTAGAGTTTGAAACAAGATTGAACTCTCTTACCCTTGAAGATATCATAGCACTTAAATTAGAATTAGCAATGAAAGCGGCCGGGGTACCTATATATGGAATTCCCCTATGGAGATCGATCAGAGATATTTGCAAAGACGCTATGCTAAAATTAGCATTGAGTGCTACTCGCACCAAAAGAGAGGCTTCCAATTTTTTAGGGCTTCCAATGTCCGAATTCAAAAGTGAATTAAAAAAAACAGATGTTGAAAGCTTTTTTGTTGAGTAAAAATTGAAATGGGTAGGAAAAGGAAGAAAAAAAGAGAAGTAGTAGTGATAAGCGGTGCCTTCGATCCCATCCACGTAGGCCATATTCGTCTGATAAAAGAATCATCAAAATATGGAAAAGTTGTTATAATATTGAATAGTGACATGTGGTTGATGAAGAAGAAGGGATATTTTTTTATGTCTTACGATGAAAGAAAAGAATTATTAGAAAATATGAGGCATGTATATAGTGTAATTCCATCTAATGACCGAAGCAACGATGTGTGTGAAGAACTACAAAATCTAAATCCTAGATACTTCGCCAATGGCGGTGAGCGTAACGCTGACAATACGCCCGAAACTGATCTTTGTAAAGAATTGGGCATTGAAACCCTTTGGGATATAGGGGGATCAAAGATTCAAAGTAGTTCTAAGCTAATCAACGATCTCAAGAAAAGAAAAATAGGAAAAACAGAAATGGAAAGATTCAAAGAAATTATTGAAAATTTTCACGGTGCGTAGAATAGGGTGTATGGAGAATATGTTTTAGCATTACTTTGCGCAGTCGTCTCTACGGTAATACTGATAGATATGATTTTGGAAGATATAAAAGATATAAGATCTAAAAAAGGAATAAATAGATTGACAAAAAGCATTTTACATGCTACCATATAGAATGGAGAGCGCGCAGTGAATATAAATAATTTTTGCTATAAAATGCGTCGTAAGTTAGTAAGTTTTGAGCACTATATTATTATAAAACAAAAAAATGATATAGAAGAGAGAAAAAGTATTATTGAATGGTTTGGTATTATGGTAGAGTGGATGAATGAGACAACGAAAGAGAATGAAAATTTATAGGGAAAATGGGACTTGCTCTAATTTCGCTTTTCCTGAAAATATGCTATTTATCTCTTCATAGGTTGGCGAGAGAGTAATATGATGAAATTGAGAATTAGAACGACTTATCACGCCGACGATGGATCCTTCTCCGTTTATGAGAGGAGACCCTGATGCACCAGGGCCCGAAGGAATGCTATAAGTATCAGCCGACTGGTTTGAGTTTATTTGTAAATTTCCACTATAATATCCATCAAAAATCAACGAAAGATCTTTAGAGAAAATACCAAATGGAGAAGAGATATTGATAATGGGATCGCCAATTTTTGGCTTTGTTGTACTAAATTCTAAAAGTGGCACGTCCATTAGTGGAACATGCGCTAAGCATATATCAAATTCTGGAGATACGAAGGCACTAAACACTGTTTGTGTCTTTTCGTTTTTGTCTAGTATAATCAATTTCCACTTTATTTCATCTACATCTTGCGGCAACGGCCCTAAGCCTTGGATAGTACACACATGCCCGGCCGTAAGAATTACACTTCCGAGCTTTTCATCATGAGCAATTACTGCGCCGCTGCCATACCATTCACCAATTTTTCGTTCATTCTGGGTTGCGACACCAGTTATCAAAACTGTGCTCTTAGACATACGCTCAATGTTAGAAGCCGCGCCACCCTCACAACATCCTTTCGCTCCGATATTTTTTTTGTGAGTGCACGATAATGCTACGATGAGAAACACCGACAAAAAGAAAGTCCTTCCTAGGGATAACATCTTGTGCATATAATATCTATGTTCCTAAACAGAAAAATGTATATAAAATACTAATTATTTGAGAGAAGAGAAAAGGTTTATTTAATGAAAAAAGCAACATACGTGTTAGACACTAGCGTTTATTTACATGATGCTAATTCAATCTATCACTTTGGTCGCAACAATGTAGTAGTGCCACTCAAGGTTTTAGAAGAGATTGACAAACATAAAAAGAGACAAGATAGTGTTGGATCTAATGCCCGCAAAATTATTAGAATTTTGGATTCGCTGAGATCGAATGGTAGTCTTAATCGTGGCGTACGCCTGAGAAAGGGTAAGGGGCTCATATATACTAGGACTATTAGTGATATAAGCGCGCTCCCACCCGACTTAGATCCAGATGTGCCAGATCACATAATTATCGGTACCGCCCTCCAAACAGAGAAGGGTGGCAACAAAGTTGTAATGGTATCCCGAGATATAAATATGCGGGTTATATGTAACGCTCTCGGCATTGAATCAATAGATTATAGTCCAGAAAGGATAGTAGAAAGTCGTACGGAGTTATTTACTGGCTGTAGGGAGATATTGGTAGATCAGCAAGATATTGATTCTTTTTACGGGGAAGAGGCTCTTATTTTGCAGGAGCGCTTAAGTAAAAATATATGTCCTAATGAATTTTTGATGCTTATCTCCAACTCAAATAAAACATCCACGGCATTGGCAAGATTCGATGGAGCCGCCCGGCCTCTAAAGAAAATAAAGCAATATAAGAATGGAATTCGAAGTGTGTGGGGGATATCACCAAAAAACAAAGAGCAAAATTATGCTTTTGATTTGTTGCTAAATCCATCAATCCCAATCGTAACTTTGGTGGGAAAAGCCGGTTGTGGCAAGACTTTACTAGCTGTTGCGGCTGGGCTGCAACAAGTTTTACAAGAAACCGTATATAGCAAGATGATAGTATCACGTCCAGTTCAACCTTTGGGAAGGGATTTGGGATATTTGCCTGGTACTTTAGAAGAAAAAATGACGCCATGGCTAGCGCCAATTAAAGATAATCTAGAATTTTTGATGGCAAACGACAAAGAAAATTTAAAGATGATGGTAGATGATGGTAAAATTCAGATGGAAGCTCTAACTTATATCCGCGGCCGCTCAATATCTAACGCCTTTATTATTGTGGACGAAGCGCAAAATTTGACTTATCATGAATTAAAAACTATAATAACAAGAGTTGGAGAAGGTACAAAAATTATTCTCACGGGAGATATCGAACAAATCGATAACGCCTATATTGATGAAACATCTAATGGGCTAACTTACGCGGTTGAGAAATTCAAAAATCATAATTTGGCTGGCCACGTAACGCTTGTGCGCGGCGAGAGATCGTCGGTGGCCACCTTGGCATCAAAAGTATTATAAAAGGAGCGAAAGACATGTCAGAAATAGAAACCACAAATAAGCTAGAAACCGACGACGCACAAAAAGTGATTCAAGCGACAGAAGGTCCGCTGAAGCAGATGTTAGTTGAGTACGTTGGGAAAGTGCTACGCCCGGAAGACGAGCAAGTAACAGTGGAGATGATCGTTCAGACGCTAGCGTCAGAATTTCCAGAATTTTTACTTGTTGTGGCTCGGGAAAACTGGATTAGAGGATATGAGCAGGCGTTATCCGATGTGGAAAACGTGGAAAAGGAGAAAGCAGAAGAACTTAAGTCTGCAAACGCGGCCGCTAGCGCGCTTTCAAAGAAAAAGGCTTCAAAGAAAAAGGCTTCAAAGAAAAAGGCTTCAAAGAAAAATAAAAATGGAAGAATATCTCAAGCAACTCAATAACAAGAAGAGAACTAATCATTTTTTGTGGCTTTCTCGAATAAATGTATATAATTCAGGAGATCTCCCGAAAGATATAGATATAAATATGGTTTTGTCGGCGATTTCAGATAGGATTCCCTCTTCGTTTTTATCTAATGTTGAGTCTGTTTATATAGGGGAGAACGATTTTCTAACAGATCGAGATATGGACGCTATATACGATAGTGGAGCTATTTATATAAGACCTTCTGGCATAATCGATGAAGAAGATTTGGTAGACGATATTATACATGAAATCGCGCATTCTTTGGAGGAAACTCATTCCTTAGATATTTACGGCGATGGCCAGTTAGAGAGAGAGTTTGTTGTGAAGAGGATGCAACTATATGATGCCTTGAGGCAGTCGGAGGCCCCACATTTTCCACGCGACTTTTTTCTAAATACGGAATATTCTAAAGACTTTGATAAATTTCTGTATAAAACAGTTGGATACCCGCTTCTCACATCATTGAGTACAAACATGTTTGTATCTCCGTACGGGGCGACCTCACTAAGAGAATATTTTGCGAATTCTTTTGAGAAGTATTTTATGGGGCACCATGAAGAGGTTCAGAAATTATCTCCTCAAGCCTATAAAAAAATAACACAAATAATAAATCAAGAAGAGGAGGCCACAAATGGCGACTTTTGACATTAAAGAAGAAAAAAATAGGGTAGTAGTAACGGTAAGTTTACCGTCGTTACCTCCACGCGCCGCGGACAGCGCCTCTGTAAGAGAGGTGGTGCGGCCCAATCATGTACGACAGAGGGTAGAAGAGAGGGGGATAAAAGTTTTTGATTGTCTCCAATCCCCCGGCCCTTTGAGTAATTTTTCTGGCAATGCGTGCACTGGCGAATTTATTTTTTCTACTATAGAAAAGACTGTAAAGACGGATGGCTCACCCCCCCCACAAAGAAAATCCTTGACAGAGGACTCTAAACCTGCTATAATAAAAAAAGATTCTAACTCACAAAGAAAGCGAGCAAAGCGTGAAACTAGAACAGGAAAAAAAACAACCAGTTGAATATATATCCTTTAGTGGAATAAAGGATTGGCAGTTCTGCCCACGTTATTATAAAATAACCAGGATTGAGAAATTATATAAATTTGAAGGGAATATTCATACCGCATTTGGAACTGCAATGCATTGGGTATTAGAGAGTATGTTTCTAGACCGCCCCCACAAAGATAAGATGGATATTATCCACGAAGCTCAGAGTACATTTGAGAGAGTTTTCGACGAAGAATTATCTAAAGTTGGTCTTCGTGGCGATCAAAACGATGCGGAGCAAATGAGAGAGCAGGCAGCTCCAATTATTGAACAAGCAATTGGCGCGGTTGAAAATCATTTCGGTAAAGATTTTGAACTTATTTCTACCGAAGAACAAATTGATCTTTCCCTTAGTGACGAAGATTTATCATCGTACGACTTCAAGGGGATTGTGGATTTGACTATCCGCACGCCGGATGGAAAATATCATGTAATTGATTGGAAGACTTGTTCATGGGGATGGAATCATAAAAAGAAAGCTGATCCAATGGTAACATATCAGCTGACTTATTATAAGCATTTTTTAGCTAAAAAACATAAAATTGATTTAAACGATATAGAAACTTACTTTATACTATTGAAAAGAGTTTCAAAGAAAGATCATGTTGAAATCATGAGAGTTTCTAGCGGGCCGAGAAAGATAGAGAATGCCATGAATTTACTTCGTCTTGCTGTATCTAATATTGATGGTGGAAATTTCATAAAAAAGAAAACATCATGCCGAAATTGTGCGGTATGGAAAACATTATGTGACGGATAACATGCCTGATAAAAAAATAAAAATTCTGACTATTAGTGATCACCCACTTTCTCCATCTGGAGTAGGCACTCAAACCAAGTATATTATGGATCATCTCCTTAAAACTGGGAAGTATTCGCTGATTTCAATGGCAGGGGCTGTAAAGCACGAGAATTACACACCCCAGAAAACAAAAGAATGGGAGGACGACTGGATCATTTATCCAGTCGACGGGTATGGCGATCAAAACATGATCAGGTCACTTATCCGCTCTCACCGGCCGGATATGTTGTGGTTTATGACTGACCCTAGATTTTTTGGCCATTTGTGGGATATCGAGGATGAAATAAGGGCCCACCTTCCCATGATATATTATCACGTTTGGGACAATAAGCCTTATCCGTCTTTCAACTCTCCAGCTTATGAGAGTACGGATATTATTTGCACGATTTCGAAAGTGACTGATGACATAGTGAAGAATGTTTCCCCTTCAGTGGAACGTCATTATATCCCACATAGTGTCCCGCCTGATCTATTCAAAAAATTACCAGAAGATGCGGTGAGTAAATTTCGCTCTGAAACAAATTTATCTGATAAGTTTATATTTTTCTGGAATAGTAGAAATGCAAGGCGCAAAATGTCTGGCACTATTATTTGGTGGTTTAAGGATTTTTTAGATGAAATAGGTCACGACAAAGCAACATTGCTGATGCATACCGATCCGAAAGATCCTATGGGTCAAGATCTAGAGGCAATCATAAGAGAGCTGAAGTTGACAGATGGACAAGTCAGGTTTTCAACGAAAAAATCCCCTCCAGAAGAGTTATGTGTTATGTATAATATAGCGGACGTTACCTGCGCTATTTCCGACGCCGAAGGATTTGGATTATCAACTTTTGAATCTCTTTCGTGTGAAACGCCCATTATTGTTACTATGACCGGAGGGCTCCAGCAGCAGGTTACTAATGGGGAAGACTGGTTTGGGGTTGGAATTGAGCCGTCATCTAAGACTATTATAGGATCTCAACAGGTGCCATTTATTTATGAAGATCGAATTTCCAAAGAAGATTTTCTAAAGGCCATGAGGAAAATGTACGAGATGACTCCGGAGGAGCGCGCAGAAATGGGACGCAAAGGCAGGGAGAACATCGTAAAAAATTACAACTTCAGAGAGACTTTAGAGAAATGGGACGAATTGCTTTCTAGTACTTATCGTGAGCGAGGATCCTGGGAAAACCGTAAGAAATATAAGAGGTGGGAAGTCTCTTCCTTTTAGGACGCAAGAAATCTATGAGAAAAAAAATTTTAGTCAAAGGGCCGGCCCTAACTTCAAGCGGATATGGGGAGCATGCGCGACTTATTCTGCGCGCACTCCGACAACACGAAAAGCATATTGATATATTTTTCGAAAATATCAATTGGGGACACACTGGGTTTCTGATAGAAGACAATGAGGAAAGAAAATGGCTGGACTCGCTTTCTGTCAAAACAAACCAGTACAGACAAGCCGGCGGCAATTTTGATATTTCAGTGCAAGTAACCATTCCTCCAGAGTGGCAGAAGGTCGCACCCGTCAACATAGGCGTAACGGCGGGAATTGAATCTACGAAGATCGCGCCACAATGGATTGAAAAGTGTCGTTTGGTTGATACAATTCTTGTTCCTTCTCAACATGCCAGATACGCTTTTGATAATACTACTTATATTTTGAAAAATAAACAAACTGGCCACGAGATTGATTTCAAAAACAATACGCCAATTGAAGTGGTGCCCTATCCAGTAAAAAATACAATTTCAAAAGATATAAGTTTGAATTTGGATTATGAATTCAACTTTTTAGCTGTGGCACAATGGGGCCCCAGAAAGAATCTGGAGAATACCATAAGATGGTTTGTTGAAGAGTTCAAGTCGGAAGAAGTTGGACTCGTAGTGAAGGCGAGTAAAAGAAAAAATAATTTAGCTGATAGAATGCACTGTAACTCTAGTTTGGCGCAACTTTTATCTTCATATCCAGATAGAAAATGTAAAATATATTTGGTCCATGGGAATATGGCAGAGGAGGAAATCTGCGGCCTTTATACTCACCCACAGATAAAGGCTATGGTATCGGCAACACATGGTGAGGGGTTTGGATTGCCTCTATTTGAGGCAGCATATAATGGGCTGCCGGTCATCGCCCCAAATTGGGGTGGTCATATTGATTTTCTATATGCGCCTAAAAAGGCCAAGAAAGATAAAGTAAAAAACAAGGCCCATTTCGTCAAAGTAGATTATGATATCGCGCCAATTCAACCTTCCGCGGTTTGGGAAGGCGTTTTGCAGGCAGATAGTCAATGGTGCTTTCCGAAACAACACTCATTCAAATCCTCTTTGAGAGAGGTATATAAAAATTACGGCACTTATAAATCTCAGGCACGAAAATTGTCTTCTCATTTGAGAGAAAAGTTTGTCAAAGAAGAAATATATAAAAAAATTGTGGACATTATATCTCCCTCGGAGACGCCGGAAATGGTAGATTGGATGAACTGGAATGAAGAGCAGCAAGAAGTAAGAGTAATCGATTGACGAAAATAGTATTCATATCTGATTACTTTCTGGAAGGCGGAATCTCCGGGGGGGCAGAAGCTTGCAACCACGAATTGATGGCTTACTTGGGCGAAAGAAAGTACGATTTCGTAAAAATAAATTCAGCGCGCTGTAGTACTGGCGTTATTGAAAATTATAAAAATTGTTTTTTTATAATAGCAAATTTTATGCTTCTGCCGGAGTCTTCGAAGAGCGCGCTAACATCGAAGAGATATATTATTTACGAACATGATCATAAATATATTGATACGAACGATCCTTCAAAGTTTATAAATATGCTAGCGCCCGAATCGAGTATCATAAATTATGAATTTTACAAGCATGCACAAGCTACATTGTGTCAGAGCAAAATACACGCCGGAACACTTCAGAAGAACCTACTCATTGATCATGTGATTAATCTGGGCGGCAATGTGTGGTCTGATGAAAAATTAGATTTATTAGAATCTAAGTTGAACATTCCGAAAGAATATGAAAATTCCATCATGTTATCCGGAAATAAAAACAAAGGAACTCCGGCTGCAATAACATATTGTACTAAAAATAATTTAGAATTTAATGGGATAGAATCATGCGGGTATGAAGAATTTATAAATCAGTTAGCCAAAACAAAGAATTTTATATTTTTTCCTCAGTGGCTAGAAAGCTTTAATCGGGTAACCATTGAGGCACGAATTTTAGGATGTAGATTGATTACAAATAATTTAATTGGATGTACCTCCGAGGAATGGTTTGAAGAATTCCGTGGCAAAGAATTGATATCTTTCCTGAGGACAAAAAGAGAGGAGATTTGTGATATTTTCTCATGTCTAATCGAAGGCCACAGTGTACAGTACATCGCTCCCATCAAGATTCCCAAAATTTCAATAATAATCTCCTTGTATGACGGACAAAAGTATATAGAACATTTTATGCAAGAAGTGCTGAAGCAAAGCGTATTTTCACAATGTGAATTGTTATTCCTTGATGCCAACTCGCCTGGCGAGGAGGGGAAGACAATTTCAAAATACATGGACGAGTATGATAATATTTTTTACAAGAGATTTGACACGAGGTTGACGGTGCAGGAAACGATGAATAGGGGATTGGAAATGTCAAAGGGAGAATTTATTACCATTTGGAATGTAGATGACACGCGCGCCCCCGAGGCTTTAGAAATCTTATCTAAGAGTCTCGTAGTCGATCCCTCGGTAGATCTAGTATATGCCGACACCCTCCAGACTTCGGAAGAAAATGAAACTTTTTCTCATAATAGTTCAAATGGAATGCTTTATAAACATTCGATTCCTTCTTTTTCGCCAATGAATATGATAAAGTGCTTACCAGGCCCTCTTCCAATGTGGAGAAGGGAGCTGAATGAAAAATATGGTATCTTTGATGAAGGGCTGAAATATTCCGGCGATTGGGATATGTGGCTGCGCGCCGTATCTCAGGGCGCGATATTTAAAAAACTCGATAAGGTGTTGGGCTTGTATTATTCCAATCCAGATGGGCTCTCCACATCTTCAAGAAATCAGAAAGAGAGATTCAAGGAAGAAAGGTGTTTGTTTAACAAATATCGTGGGCTATTTGGCGAAAAGGTCTTCGCACAGTATGATTCTTATTTCAATGGCCTCCACCGCGGAGATAACAGTGAGTAAAAAGAAATTTTTAATAATTGATTCCCGCCCCTATGGGCTATTTTCAATTTTTTTGCATACAATTGATAATATAAAGTGGGCGAAGGATAATGAATATATTCCAGTGGTCAGATGGGCCCCTGGCCGCCGTGATCCCAACGCAGGTCGACTGGGTGCGCACATCGCATCTCAGAGAAGACACCCTAAATATGTGGAGGACAAAAACAATTTTCTCACTGATAAATCTCCTCCCTGTCTTGGGAATACGCCAGGCATGAAACATTGTCAATGTTTATATTATCATGAGTCCGGCCACAACGGCTCCACTAATCCATGGGAATATTATTTTGAACCCTTGAACAATTATAAGGTTGAAGACGCCATGGCAGCACCACACGATATATCAGATATTTTTAAGGTGGGCGAATTAGATTTTGAATTGGATAATAAATTTCTTATTGGCAATATTCATTCTTACGAGCCGCTGGTAACCTGGCAATATCTGGATGGGCAGATTACATCTCCCGAGGATCATAAACGATCTAAAGAATACGAGCACCGCCTTCAAGTTAATAAGGTTATAGTAGAGAGCGTCCGGGTGCGTCAAAACATTTTAGATAAAGTGGATAGTTTTTATGATAGATTTTTTAAGGATCATCATATATTGGGCGTACATGTGCGTGGAACGGACAAGAAGTTAGAGTATCCGCACAAAGCGCTTCCGCTTGACGCTTATTTGAGAGCCATTTCTCAATATGTTAGCAAATATCCTCAAGCAAAAATATTTGTTGCATCTGATAACAATGAGGCAATTGAGGCCATTATGAATATTTTTTCTAAAAATCAGAAAATTGTTTACCCGGCAACCCGGATGCCAAAATATTTAGGAGGAACGCCAATTTGTTTATCGCCGGCCACCGGCCCTATCCATGGAGAAGAGTGTCTTATCGAGACTCTTCTCCTATCCAAATGTCATAATTTGATTTGTACTGATTCAAACGTCGCAGCCGCGGCCCTGTATATGAACCCTGCGATGCCATCTCAATTTCTTAATAGGGGTTACGGTTGAAGGATCTGGCAAAAAATCTTCGCAAGGACATTCTAAAGGTTTCTTGTACGGCACAAGCAGGGCATATCCCTAGTGCTTTTTCTATTTTAGAGACAATTTTGGTTCTGTATAAGAAAGTGTTGCAGGATGATGATGTTTTTGTTTTGAGCAAGGGACATGGCTGCCTAGCCTTATATGCTGTATTTTTTGAGATGGGGTTCATTACTAAAGAAGAATTTAATTCCTTTTGTCAATATGATAGCAAATTGGGTGGCCACCCTCACCGCAAGAAGATGAAAGAGATTTCTTCTTCAACGGGATCGTTGGGACACGGCCTGCCCATGTGTGTTGGTAGTGCCCTAGCGAAAAAGATTCAACAAAAACCAGGAAGAGTTTTTTGTCTTATTGGTGATGGCGAGTGCAACGAAGGAACGATTTGGGAATCTGCTATGGTAGCACAGTCTCTTTCGCTTTCAAACTTGGTATGTGTGGTTGATCAAAACAACTCTCAATCTAGGTCACTTCCTTTAAAGAATATAGGTGAAAAGTTCCGTTCTTTTGGATGGAAGATAACAGAAGTTTATGATGGTCACGATATGGAGAAAATTCTCGAAAGCTTGATAATTCCTAGAGTATCATCTTTTGGCCCCACCTGTGTTGTTTGTCACACAATAAAGGGTAAGGGAATAAAAGAAATGGAAGATAACATGTTTGCGTGGCACCATGGACCACCAAGTAGCGATCAATACAAGAAATTTTGTGAGGAATTGGATGCGTAGAGAGTTTGCCGATATTATAACTGAGATAGCATCACACGATGATAGGGCGGTCGTATTGTTGGGGGATATTAGTCATTATCTTTTGGAAGAATACGAGAAAAAATTTCCACATAGATTTTACAATGTTGGAATATGTGAGCAGACGATTGTTAGTATGGCGGCAGGATTAGCGATGGAGGGGATGCTTCCCGTGGTTCATACAATTGCTCCTTTTTGCGTAGAACGGGCTTATGAACAGATCAAGGTTGATTTGTGCTATCAAAATCTAGATGTCACGATTGTTTCGGTAGGAGGCTCTTTTGATTATGCTCATTTGGGATGTACTCACCACTGTTACGAGGATATTTCTATTTTGCGGGCCCTCCCAAATATAGATTTATTCGCGCCGGGTACCAAAGGAGAACTAAATAGTTTGTTTCGCAAGACATGGGGCAATGGCCGGCCCAAGTATTTTAAATTAAGTGCCACCGAGCATACTGTGAGCTTGGAATCTCAATGTGGGGAAACAGATCCTTACGAATGTAAGGTTGTGCGAGAAGGAAGCGATTCTGTTGTTTTTGTGAATGGCCATCTTTTAGATAGGGTGCTCGCCGCGGCACCTACAAGCACTGTGATATATCTTTCTACTATTAGCCCCATTAGTAAACATTCTAAGAAAATTATTAGCGATATGATGAAATCTCATCATCGTGTCTTTTGCGTAGAAGAAAATTCAAAGATTGGGGCCCTGGGAGATGAAATATATAATATAGCATCTGAATATGAAGTGCGCACCCATATTAAAAAAATAGGAATTCCTTTGGAATTTTTGGAAAATTATGGAAAAGCAGAAGAGCATCGACAAAAGATAGGTCTTACTGTGGAAGATATACGAATGGAGATTTCCGGTGAATAATTTTAACTTTGCGCCCATCACTAAAGATTGCGCCAATCTTGCGGAAAGGATTGACACCTCTAAGCTGAAAAATAAAACGATACTTGTTACTGGCGCAAACGGCGTGATAGGAGGATTTTTATGTGATTTCCTATGTTTTCTAAATGATAGCCGGAATTATTCGATGAACCTTATCTTTACTTCGAGAAGTTCCCCATCTCAAGTACCAAGAATTTCACACCTTCTTGGAAGAAGAGATATGAGATATTTTTCATGGGACTGTTCGGAGAGTATTCCACCGGGAACGATAAGCGAAGGGATTGATTATGTTTTTTTCTGTTCAGGGTATGGCCAACCGAGTAAGTTTTTGGATGATAAAATAAAAACTATCTCTATCAATGTGGTTGGACTAGAGAGTTTATTGAGTACCATCGTAACACAGAAAAGAAATTCTAGTTTTCTTTTCTTAAGCACAAGTGAAATTTATGGTGATCCGCCGAACAGTGCAATCCCTACGCCCGAGGATTATAACGGTGCTTATGACTTAGATAACAATCGCTCCTGTTATACCCTTTCAAAGTGTTTGGGCGAAGTTATTTGTAGGGAGTATTCTTCTTCGAATTTGGATGTAAAAATCGCCAGAGTTGCTCTCGCTTATGGCCCAGGAACTTTGAGAGACGATACCCGCGTATTACAAAATTTTATTTTCAAATCTTACGAAAAAGGCGAGATCCAAATGTTGGACGGCGGCGAATCTATAAGGAATTATATTTATATTTCTGATTGCGTCGAAGTTCTTTTGAACTGCCTTTTACATGGTAAGAGTCTCACATATAATGTAGGAGGAGACATTGAGCCCGTTAGTGTTTATGACTTAGCTAAGATGGTCGCCTCTCATTTTGGAGTTTTAGCAAAGAAGGGGAAGTCTCATCATGATTTCATAAAAACCGCGCCGAAGAGAGTGGCCTTATCAATGAAAAAGTACAGGGAAGAATTTCCATCTCACGGAGAACATCTTACCGGATTAGATCGGGGAATCGAGAATATTATAAGGTGGTATAACATGGAAGCCAATAGGCAATAGGAAATAAAAATGGATATAAAACATGTAACAGCTGAGGATTTCGAAGATAGTTTCGGCGAAGACCTATCCCAGGCAGTTAGGGAAAAAATTGATTCATATGAATTTGCATATAGAGATTTGACCTCGAAAGAGGAAGACAGGCTTCTCATTCATATTATGGAGCATATATCTCAACCGCTGGTCAAAGCTGGATCTCATCGAGAAGAACAATGGCAGACCGGCTGGGACGAAAATAGGAAAGATTTTTTACGAACCGAAAACACTGAAAGTCTGATTCCTCGTTATTTTGGCAAGTTTCCTTATGTGAGGTGGAAACAGAAATTCATAAAGCCTGTAAATCCTAATTTTGAGTATCAAATGGCGGCCGTTCTGCAATATTGGTTGTTTGATAAATATTTTAAAAAAACTAATAATATTTACGAGTTTGGGTGTGGGACTGGTCATAATCTGTTGCGTACGAAATCTGTCAATCCGGATGCTTCCATCTGCGGCCTGGATTGGGTACCCGCATCACAACATATAATTTCTTTAATTAATTCTAAATTTGATCAAAACTTTGATTCCCATAGATTTAATTTTTTTGATATAGATTATGATTTTTCCTTAAAAGAAAATGCATGTGCCTATACATTCGCCGCCCTTGAACAAGTGGGAGAGAGTTGTAATGATTTTGTGGAGTATTTGATTAGACAAAATTGCGATATTTGTGTTCATATAGAGCCCATTGCCGAATTATTAGATCCAGAGAATTCGTTTATTGACTATCTTAGTGTAAAATATTTTAAAAAACGCGGGTATTTATATGGATTATATAATACTTTAAAAAAATATGAAAAAGATGGTAGAATAGAGATCATTCAGGCCCAAAGAAGTTATATAGGGAGTCAGTATATAGATGGATATTCTGTCGTGGCATGGAGAAACAAATGAAACCGGAACTTGTTTTTTCCAAAGTTGATAAAGAGTTGCTTTTGCTTTCCATTAATAGATCTTCACATATCTCGGAAAAGAGAACTGATATATGCCCCGACACTGAATATCTTCAAGTTTGTGCCAAGAAGATGAGTAAGGGAGACTTTTTTGTTCCTCACAAGCACAATCTCCTGACGCGCGTGACTACAAAAACCCAGGAAGGGTGGATTATTTTAGAAGGCAAAATTAAGGCTAGGTTTTGGGATGTAGATGATACTCTTATATTTGAAACATCCTTGGAGAGAGGGGACTGCGCTGTTGTTTTTCACGCTGGACACAGCTTCGAGGTGCTAGAGGAAGGAACAATTTTGTATGAGATAAAAACTGGTCCATATTATGGAGTGGAAAAAGATAAAACATATATAAAAGAAGAAGGAGAATAATATGAAATATGAACTTTGGGATATTGTTTGTTATGGCCATGGCGAGCCGCCAATACCTTTTACTAAGCTCGCTAGTAGTGATGAGTTTGGTATAATATATGAAGAATTTAAAAAAACAATGACTCAACGGCCTTGTGTTATCGTAGCAAGCCGAGAAAAAGAAGAAGAAAAACTAGACACTCAAGAGGGTTCAAAGGGAGATAATCCAAAAATCTATGAATCTCCGGATGGCGAAATAGTTTACGAAAGAGATTTCGGAGATTATGATTTAAAAAATCGAAGGAGAATAAAGTGAAGCAAAAGGAAAATCTCGCAAAAAAGAGAGCACTTATAACGGGTGTTGGAGGACAAGACGGAAGTTACTTAGCCGAGCATCTTTTAGAAAACAATTATGAAGTGGGAGGAATTATCCGTCGTCACTCGGTGGCTGAAAATCAAGACAGCAGAATTAAGAATGTTAGTCGCAAAATGTCCACGTTTTACGGAGACGTTTCGGATATACCATCACTCATTAGAATATTCAAGGAATTCAATCCTGACGAGATCTATAATTTGGCGGCAATGAGCCACGTCAGGATTAGCTATGATGTCCCAGCATATACAATTCAAACCAATGGTATGGGAGTACTCAATCTGCTGGAAGTTTATAGGACCATGTGCCCTGAAGCAAAATTCTACCAAGCAAGTTCATCTGAAATGTTTGGTAATTCGGTTGATGAAGACGGCATCCAACGACTGACAACGCCCATGAAACCCGTGAGTCCATACGGATGTGCGAAACTGTTAGGTTTCAACTTGGTTCGCCACTATAGACACGCCTATGGGTTGCATGCTTGCAACGGCATATTATTCAACCACGAGTCTCCTCGCCGAGGAACTAATTTTGTCACCAATAAAGTTGTAAAGGGTGCAGTAGATATAAAAAAGGGGAGTCAAGAAAACCTTGTATTAGGAAATTTAGATTCTTATAGGGACTGGGGGCATTCCAAAGACTACGTGAAGGCGATAAATAAAATTGCCTCTCACCACATTGCGGATGATTGGATTGTGGCCACGGGTGAGACTAGATCCGTGAGAAACTTGTGCGAAATCGTTTTTGAAAAATTAGATATGAATTATGAAGATTACGTGGTTCAAGATCCCAAATTTATGCGCCCAGAGGAGCTAAAATATCTGAAGGGCGACTCTTCGAAGGTTAGAGAGATTCTAAAGTGGAAGCCAGACTATACTTTTGGAACGATGATAGATGAGATGATAGATAAGTGGATGAATCATAGTGACTAAAAGGAGAATAAAATGAAATTATCAGATCAAGCAAAAGGCGCTCTTATGATGGCGCTACAGAAATGTCTCATGGAACAGAGTGATATCAGCCCCATTCTAGGAGATATGGTTTTCAATGCAGATACGGAGGGCGAGCTTTTTGTTGTGAATCCGCCCTCTTTTGAGGTGAAAACTGAAGATGCCTAGATACACTTATCATTGTGAACAATGTGATGAGTATATAGAGGCATGCCACGGAATAACGGAACGTCCAGACCTAAGGTGTGATTGCACCGCGACCCTAGAAAGAGTGCCATCGATGCCCCTCTCTTTACGACCAAAGGGGGCTATCACCAAGTCAGGCGAATTAGTTCGGTCTTCTATAAAAGAATTCAAAGAAGATCTAAAAAGACAACGTACGGCAGCATCAAAGAGAGAGGTATAAATTATGATATACTTTATTTTAGTGATTTCTATTTTTCTAAATGCGCTACTAGTGTGGTATGGGTACCGAGTGATAAGAAAATATGTCGGATATTCTGAAAGTATATATTTTCTATTAGACGATGTGAGTGGGTTTGCGTCTCATTTGGAATCACTTTATGAGTTGCAAACTTTTTACGGAGATGAAACTCTGCAAAATCTCCTTCTTCACTCTAAGAAACTAAAAGAAGACATAGAGGAATTCAGGATAAATTGTGCGCTAGATCTAGAAGAAGAAAGCGTCGAAGGAATAATTGAAGATGGCACCACGAAAGAAGCGCCGCGCGCGTAGAGGCGGCGGCAAATCATATTTTACTAAGATACATGAAAATGCTATCGTGAAGTATGCGAATTCGGATGATTTGCAAGAGAGGGAATTTTTATACGTAAACTATATAGGGCCAGTTTTTGACGAGATGGTCGACAAGATAGTTTATACATATAAATTCACTAACCTACCAAACATTGATGATCTGAAGTCTGAGTGTAAAATCTGGCTCACTACTATTTTAAATAAATTCGACCCAGCGAAAGGATCTAAGGCGTTTAGTTATTTTAGTGTAATAACAAAAAATTGGTTTATTCACAAAGTTAAGCACAACGCTAGCCGAGCGAGCAAAGAAGTGAACTTTGATGATGGCAATGTTTCAAAAGAGATGAGCAAGCTTGTATCCTATAACACTTATGTAGAGGATCGAGAAAAGAAAGAATTTTGGACGGTACTAAACAAACATCTCGAAACATGGAAGGAAGAATCCAATAAGCCTAATGAAAAAAGAGTTGCCGAAGCAATTAAAATCATTTTATCTGAGCCTGACGCTATAGAAATTTTTAATAAAAAAGCTATTTACTTATATCTAAGGGAAATAACGGGATTGAACACGAAACAAATTGTCAATAGTTTGAATAAAATACGCTCTAAATATAAGATATTTAAAACAGATTGGGACGCATGATGCAGGATAGATTTCAAAAACATCTTGAAGAAGCCATAGGTAATATTCAAAGTGATCGTCGCATTGCGGCGGAGCTTTTGAAAGATGTATCGGAGTATATCGGGAAAAATAAGGAAAGGCACAAAGATGTTGGACAGGTAGCGGCTAAGTATTTAGAGACACTTCAACGATCTAACGAGCAGCTCGTCAAGCTGACTGGCATGCTTCAGAAAAATTTGGATACCGAATATGGCAATCTTTCTAAACTAGATACGGACGCCATATTCGATTCCTTGGAGGGCCCCGACTGATGACAGATCCACTTAGAACCTGTGTTGTTCCCATGGGCGCCCTAAACCCTCCGGAAGATGAATCCTTCCAGAGAAAATATAATCCGGCTGAAGATAGTATATTCGCGTGTATTGTCGACTCTAGTTTTCGTGCAACTTATGGCCCCAAAAAGAGCGAGAGACCTTTTTGGTTTGCATATATCTTGCGTGTGGATGAATATGAAGATGAATATGTGAAGCTTCAAGCAAGGGTACCCGAAAAGGATCCTCTCGCCGAACCGGTAGAGTGTGTGAGTCCAGAGGTGCCATCATTTTCCCACCCTCTCATTGATATGCATCCAACTTATGAGGGGAAGGTTCCTTATAAGCCTAGAATTGGGCAGATTATTGCAGTTGTGAGGCCGCCAGATGATGTCATTTATGCTGGCATGCCAGGAGAGATAGTCAAGCTAACCAATGAGTATGTAGAGCGTGGGATAAAAAGCACCAAGGTTGCTTCGGGCGCCAAGAAAGCAGCCGATGCGCCGCAAGATGCCGCCGCAGCACCCTCAATCCCAGGAGATGGAATTGGTAGCGGCGAGAAGAATTCCAGCAAGCAGAGTGCCAATATATAAAGGAGTAGAGCGACGTGGCGAAATGCAAATCCGAAACAACACCACTAGAACTCTATCAGAGAAAACTTCTAGAAAGAATAGATGGAATTGGGTTTCTTTACCCAGATTTTGGTGAGATAATATATGATCTGTCGAGAACTATCAAACAGCATCAAATGCCCTTTCAAATTTATGAAACTTATCGCACACCCGCTCGGCAAAAAAAGTTGATTGATTTGGGGTTATCTAAGTTACGAGATCCTATGGATAGCAAGCATGTTCACGGAATGGCTGTTGATGTTTTGCTAGATTCCCGCGCAGTCAGAAGTCTGAAAAAAAATAGGTTATCTAAAATTACTGATTCCAATGTAAAACAGAGAAAAAATAATATATCCAATGACTATGGTGGTGTATATAATCTTGGAGTCAATGCGATAAGCCTAGGTAGCAATAAGCGTCGCAGCGTGATCGAAGATAAGGTGGTTTATGATTTCTGGAATTATTTAGGACTTCTCATCGAAAGACAGTTTCCTGATTTAGTGTGGGGAGGTAATTCTAATCTAAAAAGTGGAGATCTAATGGGAACTGACCCGCCTCATATTGAATACCGACACGCCAGGAATCTTATAACACAGAGGCGCACCATAAATGTGCTAAGAGGACAGGGAAACCCAGGACTCGACAAGGTGAATCTATGACAACTAAGCCAGCCATCAAGTCAAATGCAAACTCTATTCAACTTGTAAACGAGCTGCCTCCTGACCGTTTGATTTTCCTAAAAGGTATCGGAGGGATGGATAATGTTGAAACCATCCCCATGTATCTTTCTAATGAAAGAGAAGTGATTTTTGGAGACAATACCAAGGTCAATGCCCAAATTGTTTTGGGAGTAGACCGCCCCGCGAGCCGGTTTAGTGGGTATGGCGGAAAGGGACACACCCAAGCATCCTCAGTAGATATCGTAGTTGGAAGGATGGCTGCGGATCCCAAACATGTATATGTTGATCCCAATTTTGTCACAGATGCTGCGAGAATTTATATAAGTCAAAAAACAAGTGTGGATGAGAATTTTAAAATAAGTGACGGTACCGTCGGTCAAGCGCCGGCAAAATCAGCGATTGCATTGAAAGCAGACGGTATCAGACTCGCAGCCAGAGAGGGGATAAAGTTAGTAACTGGGCTAGATAAAAAGAATTCACAGGGAGGCGAAAACACATCTATTGTAGGAATAGACTTGATTGCCGGGAATCATGACGAAGATATGCAGCCCTTAGTTAAGGGACGTAGCCTCTCAGAGGCTCTTTGCAGGGTGGTGGACCATATCAGTAAGCTCAACGGCATTGTGGATCATCTCCTGACAACTCAGATGAATTTCAACGAGAGTCTCACCCATCATTATCATTATTCTCCGTGGTACGGCAATCCAACGACTCCATCGGATGCGGTTGTCGGAAAAGGAATCAAAACGATGATCGACTTTCTCCAAGAAACTAAGAGGTCGCTGGTAACGCACAAAACTAACTTAGTTAATTTCAAGCAGAGCTATTTGGTGCCATCCGGCCAGAAGTATATCAATAGTCGCTGGAATCATACTAACTAAAGAAGATTATGTATGTCCTTTAAGAGTAACGGTTATAAAAGTATTGAAATGAAGGTCGTCCCTGATTGGGCGAAGAAGTCTGATCACGAGCCGATTTTGGACATGGTAGATGTTGCATATGGGTGGATCGTAAAAGCTAAACCAGAGGATCTAGGAATCACTTCGCTTATGGTTGACGGTGATGATGGCACAGAGATTATTGATCAAGCAGCTCTAGGTCCGGTGAAGCAAATTGCGATTGATAAACTTATTGCGTTTTATAATAAATTTGGAAGCGCAACCAACAGGGAAGTGATTAGAAGTAATACTACGGTTAAGGATATCCGTGTACCTACACGACCCAAGTCACCAGTTCTTTTCTACGTGATTGTCGACGCGCGCGCCTTTGATAATATTTCAGAAGTTGGACAATATTCACTACAAATTGTCTCTGAAGGATCTACTTTGCACAGCTTGGCTGACGAGTATAAGGGGTTCTTCAAGATCAATGACAACACTGAGCTTGGCCACCGCTCGCGGATTGCAGAAATACTAAGAGCGAACAGCATTGATATTGAAGTCGCAGACGAGAAGATGATCAAGGAGTGGATTGCTAACACCAACGGCAATCCAAATAAAGACGTGTCCTTCGCTGCCGGCGCAAAAATATATCTACCTCAGATTTCGATGCCGGAGCCACCGTCGCCAGCATTTATAGTTTCTCTAGAGATCGGCGAAATTATTCCTACTATAGCTAAGGTGCATGCAAATTTAGAATATTATAAAAAGAAGATCGATAATTTCAAGGCAGCCTTTGGCGGCAAGGTGAAATACCTAGATCTCCGTCGCCAGATCGAACTTTTAAAAGAATTTTACCCTGCGCTACGAAGCCACATCGAGTTCAACGATATTCAAGTGTCCACCGTTCTTCACGACGAAATAGATATTTTCTTGAACGAAGATTATGAAATAATTTATATGGCGCTCAACAATGCCGGCGAAAAGATACCACTTTTGAAAGGCATGATAACATTATCTTCAGTTGCTCCTTTCAACGACATGCGTACTATGGCACTGGTTACTTCTATTGAAGAGATCTCACGCATAGGCGCCAACAAGGTGCTGGGGGTAGGAAGCGCCGATCTTTTTGCCCCTAAGATGCCATGGGAAGAATTCGTAAAGAAATATATTGTTCCTCCGGTAGAGATAACAAACTTAGAAACAAACAAGCTGTTCGACGAGTTGCTTGAAACTAACTCCGTCATTGCCCAGCTTGTTACTAGGTTCAACAAGGCCGGTTATAAGACTCAAGAGGATATTGAAAAAGAAAACGAAGCGCTTTCAGATCCAAATATTATTGCTACTGCTGTCAATCAAGAAGAAAAAGTATCTGATTTCAATGGCGATGTAATCATGAGCAACTTATCTAAAATATCACGAAACATCGTCCGCGCCGGCAAATCTCATGGCGCAGAGGTAATAGATGTCACTTATACAGAACTCCTCAATCGAATAGATATCAGTACACTAATAAAAACGGCTATTGATTGTTTATCGAAACTTCTGAGTTGCCGCGAAATAGTAGAAGGAATGTTGGGGAAGAATCTGATGTTAGGGTATGGCACTTTCAAGATTAAATTGCCTCCCGAAGCTTCTCATCTCGCGGATCGGGCCCTACAGGTTGCAGAATCTGGAGACTTCAGCCTATTTGGCGGCATCTATACTTCTGTGGATATTCCCAAGAACAACACTCCTGGACTTAAGTTCATGGCCGTCTTGGAATTCTCTATAAGAGAAGAGACATCCATCAACTTTGATCACATCTTGGATGAAGTGTGCGCATCCCTGGCCAGCCCGCCGGAATCCCTTTCAAAGGCTTTCAAAATTCCTATGATGCTCTTTCCCGATGATCTTCCAGTTGTAGATCTTCAGAGCGCTATAGTTGCAATGCTAGAGGCCGCTATTATTGAACTTTTGGTAGGGCTCGTAGTGGGGCTCGTTCAGGCGATCATAGATGAGTTATTGGCGTTTTGTAAAGAAGACTTAGAGACTACTCCGTTTGACGCTGATTATGGATCATCTGATCTGCTCGCGTCTGTATCCAACAAGGTGGGCGAAGAAAGTTTAGCACATATCTTGTCCGACCTTTATGATTCCTTAGGTGTCAAGCCAGTTGTAGCAGGAGATGCGGCAGGATCAGATATTCCTGGAGATTTGTTTTGGAATACTATGGGAACGTGCGTTCTTCCTGACGGAACCTCGACTGCCCTCAAGAAAAGTGATTGTAAGGCAGCTGGCGGAGCCTGGACTGTCGACAACCCAGAGAGTTCTTTCATGGACCAGGGAACTGATATTTCAGAGGATGATTTGAGGGCAGATCTAAAAAAGGATGTCGCCGCGAAGTGCTCTCTAATCAGGAAATTATTGAACGACCTTTCTATCATTTTGACTCCTGCCGAGATCTCGGCCCTCTTCAACGACACAGCAAGTGCCGCGGTCCTCGACACGATTATAGATGTCATCCGGGTGCGACATCACGAATTGTATGAGAATGTACATACTAGAGATCAGGTTGCTGACTTATTCGCCAAATTAGAAAAGATTTCTGATGTTGGAACAATCTTGTCACAAATTACAACTATTAGCAGGGGCTTGGGGTGTACTTTTGAAAGCAATTGCATTAGAGACGATTTGCGAACAACCAACTTTCCAGGACCATGGCCAGATGATGGCACGAGAAAGAGGATAACGGATCTCCTAGATCCCACCCTTACGGACTTAGAATCTCCAGATACCTTCTGTGAAGAGAAAGGGAGCAATGTCGACCACGGACTGATACCGAAAGACAACGCATCCTTACTGTTTGTTTTGAAAAAAGTGATTGGCGTCATGTACGATGGAATTTATATGGCCTATGACGCTGAGATTTCGAGAATCCCAGACGCCATGGACATCATCAAAGAAAGACCGAAATTAGTACCCCGTACAACCAAACAGGGAGTCAGCATCAACGTTGACACATTCAATTTTTTCAAAATGCAAGAAGAGACGTTTACAGTAGAATTTCCAGAGTGGCTTCCGAAAAAGACTGTCATCCACCCAGAGTTTCAGCGTCTTTTGGGCACCGGATATGTGCCCCCGGATGGTGATCCACAAGGTCAGTTTGGGCCATATACAACTGAAAAACTTAAACTTTTAGGCATTGCGCCAACTCCCTTTAACTCATTTCCACTCGATCCCGTAACCGTTCCAGAAAAGTTCGCTATATTTGCTGGCAATTCCAAAGCAGGGTTGAAGCAAATAAATAAATTAAAAATAGTGAGTGATTCCGGTCCTGATGGGCTTGCCCGCATGTCGTTTACGCTAACGGAGCCGTTTAAGGGTCAAGGCTTCAAGCCAAGCACATTCGCTTTGAAGTTTTCTTTGAATGCGGCGAAAGATAGCAATGATTACAGGAATCCGTTTTTACTCCAGATTGGGGACATACCAGTTGATCCGAGCACTATCCCGGTCGGAAACATAAGAGAAGGGCAAATCACGCCAGCCATTAGTTATGGACCGTTGGAATCTGCAATATATAGGAGTCGTTTATCTGGGGTAACTAGCGTGGACACAGATGTGGAAAGGATTATAAACTTTCTTCAAGGTAAAAGGGGCAATAATTTGATAACTCCCGGAAGCATCCCTCAGATGGATGTTTTGTTTGGCTTCGTCGACGTTGTGGTAGATACCGGCACCGTAAATTCATCTCTCCCTGTGCTTGAATCGGAGGCGACAGAGGGAGCAGCCAATAGTCGTCTTGGAGGAGCCAACGCATCAGAAACTCTGGCTCTTCAAACTTCCACTGCGCTAGATGCGCATCTCAAAGACTTTGTTTATAAGAAGATGTATAGTAATTTATCATTACAGATGATAAGTGGGATAGGTAGTGAAATTTCAGATACTCCTATGTTCAAGAGAACTAAGAGCGACAAGACTCCTTATATAAAAATTGTCGATTGGGCCCCCATTCCAACTGAAGATCAGATAGATTGCGACTTTGATCCTCACATTTTAGCGCTAGATACTGTCAAAAAGAGAACTAGGGAGGCGTATGAACAATATATAAAGTGTTCGCCACTCGAAGAGGAGATTGCCGTCGACGGCCTAGGCCGCCCCAATCTATCGGCCCTAGAGGCCGCCGGGATGACGGGCTGCATAATGACTACCATAAGAGCATACGCCTTAGAACAGTTGCTGCGCGCTATGTATCCCGTTTCTGTGTTTGCGGG
>Ga0098061_1000121_pt1 | contig 32159 bp, 32 predicted proteins | sample 22_taG_FD_92579 | JGI IMG/M metagenome (GOLD analysis project Ga0098061, IMG submission 92579) | Marine viral communities from the Subarctic Pacific Ocean - 22_ETSP_OMZ_AT15343 metaG | ecosystem: Environmental > Aquatic > Marine > Oceanic | place: Subarctic Pacific Ocean | collected 2015-01-20
AGAAGAAGAAATAGTTGAACCAATTGTAAATTGTCCTGGTGATTATGATTATAAAGGCTTTTTAGATCTCGTTATTAAAACTCCAGATGGAAAATATCACATTATTGATTGGAAGTCATGTTCATGGGGCTGGGACATTCAGAAAAAGACAGCAAAAATGACAACCTATCAATTAACTTTTTATAAAAACTTTTTTTGTGAAAAGCACAATGTTGACCCAAAAAATGTTGAAACTTATTTTGGCCTTTTAAAGCGAACAGCAAAGAAAAACAAGATTGAAATCTTCCGAGTTTCCAGCGGACCAAGAAAAATTAAAAATGCATTAAACATTTTAAATAAGGCGGTGTATAATATCCATAATAATAACCACCCAAAAAATCGTTTAAAATGTGATAAGTGCGAATTTAATAGAACTGAGTGGTGCCCGTAGGAGAAAAAATAAAGTGGTAGAAAAAGTTGTGGATTTAGAATTTGCACCACAAGATAATAAAAAGAAAATTAAAGTTTTAACAATATCAGATCATCCTCTCTCACCTTCTGGAGTGGGAATCCAAACAAAATATTTTATTCATGGTTTGTTAAAAACAGGCAAATTTTCTTTTATTAGTTTAGGTGGAGCAATCAAACATGAAGATTATAAGCCTCTTAAAACTGAAGAATTTGGAGATGATTGGATTCTTTTTCCTGTTGATGGATATGGAGGCCCAGACATTGTTCGATCTATGCTGAGAACTCATAAGCCAGATATTGTATGGTTTATGACAGATCCTCGATTTTTTCCCTGGTTATGGCAAATGGAGAATGAAATACGCTCTTTGTGTCCTTTGGTCTATTATCATGTTTGGGACAATTTTCCATATCCTAGTTTTAATAAGGTTTGGTATGATTCGACTGATGTTATGGTAACTATTTCAAAATTAACATCAAATATTGTCCAGACTGTTTCTCCCGACACCGAAGAACATTATTTGCCACACACTTCACCACTTCATCTCTTTAAAAAAGTGCCCGAAGAACATCGAAGAAAAGTGAGAAAAGAACAGTTTAAAATTGATGATGATCATCTTTTAGTTTTTTGGAATAGTCGGAATGCAAGGAGAAAACAAAGCGGTTCTTTAATTTTCTGGTTTAATGACTTTTTAAAGAAGCTTCAAAAGAAACACAAAGGAGCCAAAGCAACTTTGATGATGCATACTGAACCAAAAGATCCAAATGGACAAGATTTATTTGCTATTATAGGAGAATTAGGTCTTAATGATGGAGAAGTTTTAATATCATCACAAAAAATGGACCCTCAAAATTTAATTGACATATATAATGCAGCAGATGTTACTGTTGGTATTTCCGATGCTGAAGGATTTGGGTTATCAACCTTTGAATCTTTAGCGTGTGAAACTCCTATTGTCGTAACGATGACAGGCGGATTGCAAGAGCAAGTAACTAAAATAAACTCAGTTTCTCAAAAACAAATGTTAAAAAGAAATTCAACAACAAAATCAGTTACCCTATATGAACATGGAATTGGATTGGAGCCAACATCAAAAGCGATCATTGGCTCTCAAGAAGTTCCATTTATTTATGAAGATAGAATATCAGGTGATGTTGTAGTAGATGCTTTAATGCAAATGTATGAAATGGGAAAAGAGAAGCGTGAAGAATTGGGTGCCGCTGGTCGCCAGCATATTGAAGAAAATTATAATTTTCAAAATTTTGAAAGAAAATGGGAAAAAATTATGTTAGATACTTATGAAAAACACGGATCATGGGATAAAAGAAAAAATTATAAATCTTGGGAGTTGCGAACAGTATGAAAAGAGTAGTTGTAAGAGGTCCAGCTTTAAGCCAAAGCGGATATGGAGAACACACTAGGTTTCTTTTAAGAGCTTTACGCTCGCGGTCGGATCTTTTTGAAATATTTTTTATTAATACTAATTGGGGCCAAACTGGTTGGATCTGGGAAGACAATGAGGAACGAAGATGGATGGATCTTCTTCTTCAAAAAACAATTCAGTACACTCAGCAAGGCGGACAATTTGATATTTCACTGCAAATAACAATTCCAAATGAATGGGAAAAGATTGCAACAACTAATATTGGTGTTACAGCTGGAATTGAAACAACAAAAATTGCCCCTCAATGGGTTGAAAAATCCTTGCAGATGGATAAGATTATTGTTGTTTCCGAACATGCTAAATATGGTTTTGTCAATACAGAATACCCAGCGAAAAATAATGCCACTGGTGAAGATTTCATGGCTAAAACCACATGCCCTGTAGACGTTGTAAATTATCCGGTTAAAGAAATCGAACCTAAACCTATTTCTTTAGATTTAAAATATGATTTCAATTTCTTAACAATTGGAACTTGGATTCCAAGAAAAAATTTAGAAAATACTGTTAAATGGTTTGTTGAACAATTTTATGATGATGAAGTGGGACTCATTGTTAAGACTTCTATGGCTAGAAATTGTTTACAGGATAGAGAGATAACTTCTATTAGATTACAAGAGCTATTAAATGAATATAAAGAAAGGAAATGTGAAGTTTATCTTTTACATGGAGACATATCCGAAGAAGAAATGACTGGCTTATATCAACATCCAAAAGTTCGGTCTTTTATTAGTTTATCTCATGGCGAAGGCTTTGGTCTTCCACTTTATGAAGCAGCTTATAATGCTTTGCCTATTATTGCTCCTGCATGGAGTGGTCATTGTGATTTTCTTTATGTTCCTAAAAAAGATAGCAAAGGAAAAGTTAAAAATACTGCTATGTTTTCGTCTGTTTCTTATGATCTTAAACCAGTACAAGAGAATGCTCTCTGGGAAGGTGTAATTCAAAAAGACTCAATGTGGTGTTTTCCTAAAGAGTGGGCTGCAAAAAAAGAAATGAAGGCCGCAGTAAAAAACGAAAAAACCTTAAAGTCAAAAGCAAAAAAACTTCAGAAATATTTAAAAGAAACATTTTCTGCTGAACAACAATATGAGAAAATGTGTTTCTCAGTTAATGGAAAAGAAGAAGCCTTGGATGATGATTGGTTGTCGCAGGTTGAAAGTATTGTTCAAGAATATGCTTAGGTTTTCGGATGAATATAATTTTTATTGCCGATTATTTTGTTGAGCATATTATTGGTGGTGGAGAACTAAATAACGAAGAATTAATTATGATGTTGTCTGATAAAGGACACACTGTTAAAAAATATCAATCTCAGTTTATAACTCCACAATTTTTGAAGGCAAATTTAAGCAATTTTTTTATTGTTTCAAATTTTGTTAATTTATCATTTAAAGCCAGAGAAATTTTAACACAGAAATGTCGTTATATCATTTATGAACATGACCACAAATATTTAAGTAAAAGAGATCCAGCGAAATACAAAGATTTCAAAGCGCCACAAACTGATATTATAAATTTTTATTTTTATAAAAATGCTCAAGCAGTCTTATGTCAATCCAAATTTCATAAAGATATTATTGAAAAAAATCTGCATCTTGATAACATTATTAATGTGGGTGGTAATTTATGGTCTTTAAAATCTTTAGAAAAAATGCGTTCTTTCGGCAATCGGCCCAAAAGCGATAAGTGTTCAATACTTAATTCATCTATCCCACATAAGAATACTGAGGGTGCAATACAATATGCTAATGCTAAAAAGATAAATTATGAATTAATAGCAAGTTCAAATTATGATCAGTTTTTGGAGAGCCTGGGAGAAAATAAAAAATTTCTTTTCTTGCCCAAAACACCAGAGACTTTATCAAGAGTTGTTGTTGAAGCTAGAATGATGGGTTGTTCAGTTCTTACAAATAATTTAGTTGGTGCCGCAAGTGAAGATTGGTTTAAGATAAAAGGTTCAGAGCTAATTGATTTGATGACAAGCAAGCGTGATGAAATCCAATCTATAGTCGAAAAATGTCTTCAATTTAAAAGAAAACAAGATCAAACCCCTCTAGTGTCTATAGTTACCACTTTTCACAAAGCTGATGAATATTTGGATGATTATATGAAAAATATCACAGAACAAAACATGTTTGAACAATCCGAGTTAATCATACTGGATGCAGCATCACCAGGAAATGAACAAACTACAATAAACAAGTATTTAAAAAAATATCCCAATATAACATATAAAAGATTTTCTGAAAGATTATCCATTACTTCATGTCTTAATAAAGGCATAAAACTTTCAAAAGGTAAATATTTAACATTTGGTTTTGTTGATGATGTCAAAAGAAAAGATTGTATTGAGGTTTTATATAAAAACATTATTAAAAATCCTGATATTAGTTTAGTTTATGGAGATGTTTTTATGACAGAACAACCTCATGAATCATATGAATCCAATTCTTCGGATGGTAAAATGTTTGAACATTCTAGGTATGAATTTTCTAAAGAAAATATGGTAAAATGTTTGCCTGGTCCTATGCCTTTATGGAGTCGGATAATACATGAATCATGTGGGTTTTTTGATGAAGAAAATTGTAATTTTGCAGATGATTGGGATATGTGGTTGAGAGCAGTTAGTGTAGGTCATAAATTTAAGAAAGTCAATGAAGTTGTTGGTTTATATTTTGGTGGTGGACGATCTCGTCAAGATAATAATTTAGAACAACAGAAAGAAGAAGCTCAAATCTTCTTTAAATATCGAAATATTTTTGGGAGAAGATTCGAGGAATACAAAACATATTTTATGCAATTTTTAACAGGAGAAAATAATAGTGAACAACGACAGGAAATATCTTCCGACTCTATCCGAGTTGGTTGATAGATTATCAATTGCTCAATTAAAAGAAGTTTTTATTTCTGAGCATAAAAAAGAGTATTCTCAAGAGATAAAAGATATACTCCATGACATTGATTTAATAATGGAACAAAAAAGTGCTAAAATAGATGCAAATGCTATTAGAGCAATTGTGGTTTTGTCTCAAATGAATTTACATATTTGGCACAATGAATCCAATTATCGTAAAGGAATTAGAGATGGCAATGATTTAGAGCTTACTCACGGATTAAATGGTATTAGAAATACTGCAAAAAATAAAATTCAAGAGAAAGTCGGTGGCCGCAAAGATTATAAGATAGATTGTTTGGCGGCTGAATTTGAAGATTGGGAGATTAGTTGGTAGATCTTGATGATGTATATAATTTTGATGTTGTAATTGTTGGAGCAGGGGTTGTTGGTTTAGCAACAGCTCATGAACTGGCTAAACATTACGAAAATATACTAATTGTTGAAAAAGAAAATTCCATAGGCCAACACACTTCTAGTCGCAATAGTGGAATTATTCATTCGGGTATTTATTATCCTCCCCGCACCCTAAAATCCTCTCTATGTTTAAAAGGCAATACATTGCTTTATGACTTCTTACTCAAACATGATGTCCCACACAATAAATGTGGAAAATTGATCGTAGCGTCCACATTTGATGAAATTGAAAAACTAGATGCCATCTATCAAAATGGTATAGAAAACAAAGTTCAAGGATTACGTTTTCTTACAGTGGATGAAATTAAAAAAGCGGAGCCGAATATCAATGCTATTAAAGCCATTTATGTTCCAACTACAGGAATTGTGAACGCGCACCAATTAATGAATCAAATAAGGCATAATATTATTGAGGATGATGTGGTTGTAATATATAACAACACTGTTTCGGCTATAAAATATAATGAAAAGCAATATACACTGTCTTTTACAGAAGTAGATTTTCATGTTCAGTCAAAGGTGGTTATTAATGCAGCAGGCTTATGGAGTGATAAGATTGCCCAAATGATAGGAATTAATGATTATGAATTGGAATGGTACAAAGGAGAATATTATAAAACAAATAAATATCGAGGAATGAATCATTTGGTTTATCCTTTACCAGATGAAAATTCATTGGGAATTCACACTGTTATAGATTTAGAAGGCAATCTTTCTTTTGGCCCAAATGCATATTTTGTAAATAAAGTTGATTATGATATAAATTTTTTAAATCATCAAGAGTTTTGTGATAAAATAAATAAGTATTTAAGCATATCTCATAATGACATTTGGCCTGACACTAGCGGAATCCGCCCTAAAATTAAACAGCAGAGTGGGTTTAGAGATTTTGTGATTGCAAACGAAGCAGATAAAGGTTATAAAAATTTTATTAATTTGATAGGCATTGAATCACCTGGATTAACTTGTTGTTTTTCCATAGCAGAATATGTTAAAAATATTATCGAAGAATAGAGGAGTGAAAGAATGAATATATTAATCACAGGCGGCGCAGGATATATTGGAAGTGAATTAGTCAATCTTTTGATTTCTGAGCATGAGGTTACAGTTTATGATAATTTAATGTATGAGCCTACCTCGTTGTTACGCTATACAAATCATGAAAATTTTAAATTTGTTAAGGCTGATGTTAGAGATTTAAAAAAATTAGAGAAATACGTTAGCGAATCGGACATTATAATTCCTCTTGCAGCACTTGTTGGATTTCCTCTTTGTGAGCGTGATCCTCGCGCTGCGAAGGAGATTAATCACGAAGTTAATGGTTGGATCGCCAGGAATAAATCAACAGAACAGAGAGTTATTTATCCTTGCACGAATTCGGGTTATGGTGTCAGTGTTGATGGCTCCGTTTGCACTGAAGAATCTCCATTGAATCCCATTACATTATATGGCAAAACTAAAGTTGCTGCTGAAAATGAATATAAGAACGTAGACAACCATGTAACTTTTAGATTAGCAACTGTCTTCGGACCATCTGCACGGATGCGAACAGACTTACTTGTTAATAATTTTGTTTTAAAATCTTTGCGAGAACGTGTTATAGTTTTATATGAATGTGAATTCATGAGAAATTATGTGCATCTTTTAGATGTATGTCATGGATTTAAATATGTAATAGATAATTGGGATTTATGTAAAAATGAGACTTATAACTTAGGAAATGATTCTCTTAATATGAATAAATTACAGTTAGCTCAAAAAATTCAAGAACATTTACCACTTGAAATCATAAGAGCAGAAATTACTTCTGATCCTGATGTGAGAGATTATATTGTGAGTAGCGAAAAATTTTATAATAAAGGATTTGAGTGCAAATTTGATTTAGACGATGGGATTAAGCAATTGCAAAAAGCTTATAGCATTATTGAATCTCCGTGGTATGCAAATTATTAGGTGTTATTGTGAGTAAATTAGATGTTTTGTTTGTACACCCGAATGCATCAAAAAAAATATATCAAGGGTTGAGTACCAATTTTTCTGCAATAGAGCCTCCGATATGGGCTGCTCTTTTAGCAAACCATACACGCAGCAAAGGTTATAAAACGAAAATATTGGATTGCGAAGCTGAGAATGTTGATGCGACTGCTGGCTCAAAAATAGTTTTAGAGCATAATCCTCGTTTGGTAACAATTGTGGTTTATGGACAACAGCCATCAGCATCAACTCAAAATATGGCAGGTGCTCGCGACTTATGTATTGAAATTAAGAAATCACGCCCTGATTTAAAAATATTATTAGTTGGTCTTCATCCTTCTGCGGTGTCAAGAGAAACCCTGCAAAATGAATTAGTTGATTTTGTTTGCCAAGGCGAAGGTCCGCGTACTATTACTAAACTTTTAGAAATAGATATGTGCAACACAGAACAACTAAGTGAAGTCCCTGGATTATGGTATAAAAAAGGCATCTTTGTTAAGTTTAATGATCAGGCTCCTTTAATAAAACAAGAGGATTTGTCAACAGAATTACCTGGAATAGCATGGGATTTATTACCTATGGATAAATATCGAACCTCAAATTGGCATTCCATGAGCAACAATGATGACAGAACTCCATTTGCTTCTTTATATACAAGTCTTGGTTGTCCCTTCAAATGTTCTTTTTGTTGTATCAATGCACCGTTTGGTAACAATAATTTAGAAAATAGTGATCGAGGTGCAAGCTTTAGATATTGGGATGTAGATTTTATTATGAGTGAGTTTCAAAAGATTCATGATATGGGTATTAAGAATGTAAAAATTGCTGACGAAATGTTTGTTTATAATCAAAAACATTTTATGAAAGTGTGCGAAAAGTTAATTGAAAAGAAATTTGATTTTAATATTTGGGCCTATGCAAGAGTCGATACAGTAAAACCAAGATATTTAAAAATCCTTAAAGAAGCTGGGATTAATTGGTTGGCCCTTGGCATTGAGTCGGGTAACACTAAGGTTCGAAAAGATGTAATAAAAGGCAAGTTCCAGGAGGTAGATATTCGCGATTTAGTTGAAGAAATTAAAGACGCGGGTATTAATGTTATTGGTAATTATATCTTTGGCCTACCAGAAGATAATTTAGAAACTATGCGAGAAACTTTAGAGTTGGCAAAAGAACTTAATTGCGAGTTTGCCAATTTCTATTCTACGATGGCTTATCCTGGTTCAAAATTATATCTTGAGGCATTAAAAGAGGGTTGGGAGTTGCCAGATTCTTATGTTGGATATTCTCAACACTCTTATGAAACAAAACCGTTACCAACTAAACATATCTCGGCAGCGGAGGTTTTATCTTTTAGGGACAAAGCCTTTGATGAATATTATGCCAATGATGAATATTTATCCCTTGTTAAAGACAAATTTGGTCAAACCACTTATGAAGGCATCGTAGATATGACAAAATATACCCTTAAAAGAGAATTATTGGAAAAGTAAAAATGTATTCTAAAGAAGAACTAATAGAATTTGAAAATGAAATGGCAGAATGTTTTAACAATGCACAGATTAAGGCACCCGTACATCTTTATAATGATAATGAAGAACAGATAATAGAAGTTTTTAAAAAACATAATATTGGAAAAGAAGATTGGGTTTTAGGCTCATGGAGAAGTCATTATCAATGTTTGTTAAAGGGTGTTCCCAAAGACGAACTTAAAGAGGCTATATTAAATGGTCGTTCGATTTCTTTATGTTTTAAACAATATCGTGTTTTTTGTTCAGGTATTGTTACCGGCGCACTCCCAATTGCAGTCGGAGTAGCTTTAGATATTAAACGAAAAGGAACTCAAAACAAAGTGTATTGTTTTATGGGGGATATGACTTCGGAAACCGGCATGGCCCATGAATGTATCAAATATTCTCGCAATCACAAATTGCCCATTCATTTTATTATTGAAGATAATGGAAAATCAGTCTGTACTGATACCCGAGCAACATGGAATCAGCAAAAATTAACTTATGAAGGCATTAGCGATGATTATGTAACATATTATAAATATAAATTAGATAAATATCCTCATGCTGGCGCGGGTACAAGGGTGCAATTTTAAAATGGGACGTTATTTTGATGAAATAAAGAGATCGATGGATTATCTTGGTGAACAATCCGACACTATGTTTTTGGGTCAAGCAGTTGAATATAAAGGAACTGCCATGACCAACACCTTAAAAGATGTGTCTCGTGACAAATTATTGGAAATGCCAGTTGATGAAGAAATGCAAATGGGCATTACAAATGGTTTAGCTGTTGCAGGAACAGTTCCCATCAGCATTTATCCTAGATGGAATTTTTTACTTTTGACCATGAATCAATTAATTAATCATTTGGATAGGATGCCATTATTTTCGCATGGTGAATATATTCCAAAAGTAATCATACGAACCAGTATTGGTTCTCAAAGACCTTTACATCCTCAAGCACAACACGTTGGAGATTTCAGTGACGGATTACGATTGATGACAGAAAATATTGAAATCATTCGATTAGACGAACCAGAAGACATTTTCCCTGCCTATCACAAAGCATATAATAGAACTGATGGCAAGAGCACCCTTTTAGTAGAATGGGGAGATTATTATGGAGAAAAATAATAATTTGATGGAAAAAAATTACAAATTATCTATTTTAATGCCTGCTATAAGGGTTGATTTATGGAAAAATGTTTATGATTCCATTAAAACCACTACTAAGGAAAGTTTTGAGCTTATAATTGTTTCTCCCTATTCTCTTCCAAAAGAATTAGAAGAACATAAAAACATTAAATTTGTAAGGGATTATGGCAACCCTAATAGGACTTTTAATATTGCATTAACATTGGCAGAGGGAGAATACACAACATGGGCACCAGATGACGCAATATATCAACCGCAAGTGTTAGACAAGGCTATCTATGTGTTGGATAAACTTAAGCATAAAGAAAAAGTTATTATTTCTTTATCTACAATAGAAGCTGCGAGACATTATTCAGAAGATTTTTTATATATTAATAAACATAAAGAAATAAAATCAAAGTATATTCCTGATAATTACAGATTTTTGGCATGTGGTGTTTTGAATACTGAATATTTTAAAAAATTGGGTGGTGTTAATTGTGAATTTGAAACTCATGCTATGGCTCATACGGATTTAGCAATAAGAGCACAAGATGATGGTGCTACTATAATCTTTTTACCAGATATAGCGATGAGACTAACCCATATGCCAGGTACTACTGGTGATCACGGCCCAATTCATAATGCACAAATAGATCACGACCAACCGCTATATAGAAAAATTTATGAAAATCCTGATCGAGAAAAAGTATGCCATTTAGATTTATTTGAATGGACCCGCACGGAACCCGTTTGGAATAGGAGATTTTAATGTCTCTTTTAGTTGTCTACAACACTTGCGGCTTATCTGGAAAAGAAGATTTGTTGTTTTATGAAAAAGCAATTAATAATATTTTAAAACAAGATTTAGACAACGTGACCTTGGCAATATCAAGTTGTATGAATTCTTTAGAATGTCGTAAATATTTAATTGATAAATTTAAAGATAGGGTTATTTTTAATTTTATACAAGAAAAGAAAGCGGTGAATGTGACTTTTAATCATACTGTTAAAAAATGTGTTTCAAAATATGGGGAATATGATGGATACATGTATGTAGCCTCAGACGTAGATGTTGGTGAAAATTCAACCCTACTTAAAAGGCTATGCGAGTCTTTTGAGTTAAATAAATATGGTATGTTGTCAGCAAGAGTTGATAAAGATCACGGATATGAATGCTGGTTTGGTACAAGTAAGCTTCCAACGGATGAAGATTTTATTGTTCCTCTTGGAAAAACTTGTAATTTACATGCTCAGATATTTTCAAATGATATATATAAAAATTTTGATGAAAAGATATTACCAGATATTTTCACTTCCTTTTGTACTGAATCTGTGTTTTCATTTGTGTGCGCAGCGATAAAAAAGAAGTTTGCTATTAGTAAAGATGTAACTTTTTCTCACCAATACGAAATGGACGGTTCCTGTATGTCTTATGGTAGGGGCCATGATATGGTATATCCTGGTAATCCAAAAACCATAAAAGAGATTTGTGCTGATCCTGTTGGTATTGCTGCTGGCTTTGGGTATGAAGAATGGCGCAGTGCTTTAATTCATGATTCGTCGCAGTTTGATGAAAACGGTTTCAGTATTGATAATAGATTGAAGACTTTTATAAAAGAGAATTTATATCTTAAAAAAGAAATATTAAATTATGATAATCTAGATTATTGTTTTTTTAAATTGGGAGATTTTTTTGAAAAAAGTAAAAGATAAATATGATTTAACTATAGTAATTCCAGCTTTACGTCAACCGCTATGGGAAACTCTCTATAAAAGTATTTTTAATGCGTGTAAAAATTATAAATGGGAATTATTGTTAGTTTCGCCATTTGATTTACCACCTGAATTAAGTAATAAAGAGAACGTTTCTGTATTGAGAAATTATGGAAATGTAGCAAGGTGTGTACAACTTGGAGTTCGTGCAGCAAAAGGAAAATTATTTTTTTTAACTGTTGATGATTGTGTTTTTGCTGAAGATTCGATTGACAGAGCTATGGAAAAATACAATTCAGTTTGTGACCACAAGGATGTTATTGCGATGCTTTATGGCGAAGGTGGTAATTCTATGCCAAAAGAATATTGGACAGTCCAAGGCCCACCAGGTCGTCCAGATATCGCAGCCCCACTTCAATTGCCTGGTATTGATAAGTCATGGCGTATTGCTAATCAATGTTTAATGAGTCGAGAATATTTTATAGAATTGGGCGGCTTGGATGTTGCAAATTTTGAATATTTAGATAAACCTATTCATGATTTCATGTTTAGGCTTCAACGATCTGGTGGAAAAATTTATTTTTCCCCCACTCATGTATGTATAGCAACACACCTTAATATGGCTGCGGGAGATCACGAGCCAGTCCATAATGCATTTCATCAGGATATTCCTTATTTTAATATGATTTATTCAGTGGCGGATATATATGAAAATAGAATTAAGATAGATTTTGATAATTGGAAAAATTCACCCCCTCTATGGGAAAGACGATTTGGTGCTAAACCACCTTTTTCATATGAAGAATTGTGTGAGAAACAAAATTATAATTTAGCAGAGATAAGTGATATGAAAAAAAAGTTGGAATTACTTTTGGAAGAATCTTGATATAGAGACATGGGAATGAAATTTTTAGTTATTGGTGAGAGTTGTCGGGATGTATTTATATATGGTAACTGTACACGTTTAGCCCCAGAAGCTCCAGCACCAGTTTTTAATCCTATAAGTTCTACTTCAAACGGTGGTATGGCGATGAATGTCTTCAAAAATATGCAATCTTTGGGGACTGATTGTCATATACAGACTAATCATAATTGGGAAGATGTTACTAAAACTAGATATGTTCATCAAAATCATAATCATATGTTTTTGAGAGTTGATCAAAACGATAAAATAAAAAGGATTGATAACTTAAAAAAAATTAATTTTGGTAAGTATGCTGCCATAATTATTTCAGATTATAATAAAGGTTATTTGCTTGAAGATGATATTAAATACATTACAGAAAATCATGATAATGTGTTTTTAGATACTAAGAAAATATTAAATGAATCATGGTGTTCAAATATTCGATATATAAAAATTAATAATGACGAATATAAAAAAACAAAATATAGTATTGGAGATACTTTAACTAAAAAAATAATTGTTACAATGGGGCCTGAAGGATGCATGTTCCAGGGAAAAATGTATGAGGTTCCAAAGGTGGAAATCAAGGATTCGTCTGGGGCGGGTGACACATTCTTGTCTGCGTTTGTTATTAAGTTTGCAGAAACGAATAGGGTTAATGACGCTCTTGTATTTGCTAATCGTTGTGCAACACAGGTAGTTCAAATGCGAGGAGTTGTTTGCGTCAAGGAAGGTCAGTGAAAACGGTTGTAATAACTGGCGCACGAGGGTTTTTAGGTACTTGGCTCGTTAAAAAACTATTAAAATTTAAAAAATATAATTTATATCTCTTATTGGAGGATCTTTGTAATCCTTCCTTGACAATGCCACACGCTGATGTTGTTATTCACTTAGCAGCTAAACACCCATCTTATAGTGGAGATCTTTTCCAAGCTAATTTAGAAGCAACTAAAACATTGGCTAGGCTTTGTTCAGTTAATACTCATTTTGTTTTTTTATCTACTGACCATGTTTTTGGAGGAGGGGAACAAAAAAAGTATGTTGAAACTGATGTTAAAAAATCGATAAATGATTATGGAAAGAGTAAGTCTTTAGCGGAAGATTATTTATTTGAAAATATAGAAAAACTAACAGTCTTAAGAACCTCGTTGTTATATGGATATACACACCCAACACGCAAGAACTTTATAAATTTTTTAACAAAAAAACTTAGTGATGGTAAAAAAGTTGAAGTTTTTAGTGACATTTATTGCCGCCCAACTCATGTTGAAGATCTATCAAATTTTATTGTTGAGGTTATAGAAAAAAATATTTATGGGGTTTATCACGCTTGTTCTGATGATTATGTTAATCGTGTTGAACTGGCTAATATTTTCTGTGAGTCTAATGAGCTTGATAAAAATTTAATAGATCCAGTAGTTTCACCACCTAATGGCTTTTGGGTTCCACACTTAAATCTAAATCCTTCTAAAATATTTTTAGAAACAGCTAAAGTTTTGTTGGAAGATGGGTTAAAATACATAAAAGGAAAAGGTAATGATTGATAAAAATAATAAACCTTTAAAATTACATCTTGGATGTTATAAACGAAAGATACACGGGTTTGTCAATATAGATATTAGACCAGAAGTTAATCCTGATTTAGTAGATGATGTTTTTAGACTTGAAAAAATAGAAAACAATTCAGTAGATTTGATATATGTGTGTCATGTATTAGAACATGGTGACTACCAAGAAAGCAAAAATGCTCTTAAAAGATGGCATCAAATTCTCAAGCCTGGTGGAGTCTTGAGGGTGTCAGTTCCAGATATGGAAGCATGTTTTTCTCATTATTTTTATCATAAAGATCTTGAGTTTTTAAATTCATCTCTTTGGGGAAGTCAACGTCACCCCTATGATATGCACAAAAATGGTTGGGATTTTGGTAAACTGGAGAAAGACTTAAGAATTGTAGGTTTTCATAATATAATCAGATATGATTGGCGAACTACAGAGCATTTTTACGTAGATGATTATTCGCAGGCATATTCTCCTCATATGGATAAACAAAATGGAAAACTTTTAAGCCTTAATGTAGAAGCAACAAAATGATTGAATTGAAAAATAAGAAAGTGCTTGTTACAGGAGCCAACTCTATGGTGGGCCGAAGCGTGATAAAATCTCTTTACAATCGAGGAGCAGAAGTAGATCCCGTGTATCACAAAGAGTGTGATTTATTAGAATATCAAAATATTGAGGAAAGAATATCTGCTTCGCGGCCCGAATATTGTATCCATATTGCTGGTTATAATGGTAATATAAAATTTAATCGTGATTATCCTTCTGATATTTTCTATAACACTACTGTTATGGGGCTTAACACATTAAAAGCGTGTGCTCAATTTGGGGTTCAAAAAGTTGTTTCACCTTTGGCATCTTGTGCTTATCGTAGCACCGATGAACAATTAGAAGAAAAAGATTTTCATATTGGAATGCCAAGCCCATCTGTTGAAGCTCATGGATTAAGCAAAAAAGCATTATTTTATTATTCGCGTCAAATATATAAACAATATGGTACTTTAGCAGTTTGTACAATTTTCAATACAGCTTATGGCCCTTATGATTCTTATGATATTAATAAAACAAAGGTTGCTGGGGGTTTAATTAAAAAATTTGTTGACGCAGCCGAAAAAGAAGCGGAAGAAGTGGTCTGTTGGGGAACTGGTTCTCCACGACGAGAATTAATATATTGTGACGACGCAGCAGAAGGTGTTGTTCAAACTCTTGAAAAATATGATAATGTTGAATGGCCTATTAACATTGGTCTTAATCAAGATATATGCATTAAAGAATTGGCCGAACTTATAGCGCGATTTGCATCTTTTGATGGTAAAATTCAATGGGATAAAACTCGACCAGATGGTCAATATAGGAAAATATTAAATTCTGCTAGAATGAAAGAATATGGTATTCATATTGAAAATCCTACATCCTTAGAAGATGGATTAAAAAAGACTATTAGTTGGTATAAAAAGGGAAAAAAAGAGGGGCTTGTGGCATGAACATTAAATATCCATTAGCGAAAGAAACAATCAATAACGAGGATATCGATGCGCTTTGTAAATGGTTAAAAAGCTATCCTCGATTGACGAAGGGCCAATTAACGTGGGAAGTTGAAAGGGATTGGTCAAAATATATTGGAACTAAATATTCAGTGTTTAATAATTCGGGATCATCTGCAAATCTTTTGATGATCGCCGCAGCAAAAGAGTGCGGTCGTATTAAAAACAAAAAAATTGTAGTGCCTTCCGTTGGATGGGTAACAACGATTGCCCCCGCAATTCAACTTGGTTTAACCCCAATTATGTGTGGTGCGGATTCTGATACATTTGGAATAAATTTAGATCAGCTAGAAAACATTTGCGAGCGTGAAAAACCTGATGCAGTAATTTTTGTACAGGTTCTTGGAGTGCCACATCATAAGGAACGGTTATTAAAACTTAAAGAGAGGTATGGATTCACGTTACTTGAAGATTCATGCGCTGCGCTCGGTGCCGCTTACGGTGATGGTTCGATGGTTGGTACTGTGGGCGACATGTCATCTTTTTCTTTCTATTTTGGGCACCAATTATCAACAATTGAAGGTGGCATGGTTAATACTGATGATAAAGAGCTTTACGAGATGCTTCTTATGTTGAGGAGTCATGGTTGGGCAAAAGATTTGAGCAAAAAATCGTCCAAAGCTCTCATGGATAAATACGATATTGATGATTTTCATTCACCATTTACTTTTTTTGTGCCCGGATATAATTTAAGATCAACTGATTTACAAGCTTTTTTGGGTATTAGACAGGTGAAAAAGGCTTCTTGGGCCGCATCATGTCGAAATCAAAATCATCTTCTTTATGCACAAAAATTAAAAGGTGTTGTTAAGTTTCAAAATTGGAATAATAATGTTCCTGTATCTATTTCTTTTGGCGCTTTGGCTGATAGTCTCGACCACCGGAAAGAAATCATTACACGACTTGTGTCAAGCGGTGTTGAGACTCGACTTTTTAGTGCTGGAAATTTAGGTAGACACCCCTTTTGGACAGATCTGTATGGGGAGTTTTGCGATGATGTGAGTGATAATATTCATACAAGAGGTTTCTTTTTACCGAATTATCCAGAATTAACTGCCGATGAAATAGGTTTTATTTGCGGGATTGTAAAGGCATAATATGAAAAAAGTTCTTATAACAGGTATCGCTGGCAGCGGTGGAAGCTATTTGGCTGAATATTTAGTGCAGAATCAGGATGTGGAAGTACATGGTATTTCTCGTTGGCATAGTACCACTTCAGTTTCAAACTTGAAAAATATAAAAGATAATATTATTATGCATGAGTGCGATTTAAATGATTTAAGCGCAACAATTCGAGCAATAGAAGCCTCAAAGCCGGATTATATTTTTCATCTAGCTGCTCACGCAAATGTGCATGTTTGTTTTTCTAACCCTATAGCTGTTTTACAGAATAATATTAATAATACAATCAATTTATTCGAAGCACTTCGAATAACGGGTATAGATCCTATTATACAGTTTTGCAGTACGTCTGAGGTCTATGGCATAGTGGACAAAGGTGATGTTCCTATATATGAAACTCACCCACTAGATCCTGTTAACATATATGCGGTTTCTAAATTAACACAGGAAAAAATTGCAAGTTCGTATCTTTACTCCTATAATATGAAAGTTATCATTACGCGCATGTTCGCTTATATTAATCCTCGTCGTGGTGATATTTTTTCTAGTGCTTTTACAAAAAAAATAGTTGAAATCGAACGCGGAGAAACAAATGTATTAACACATGGAAATTTAGATTCCATTAGAACTTTAATAGATGTAAGAGATGCAATGGAATCTTATTGGTGGGCATCACAAAAATGTGAATATGGGGTTCCTTATAATGTCGGGGGCACTACAGTTATTTCAGTTGGCCAATTTTTAGAAAAGCTAAAGGAACAATCTAAAACATTTATTCGTTCGGAAGTAGATAAAAATCTATTACGACCTGTGGATGTTACACTTCAAATACCCGATGTAAGTAAATTTTACAAAGCAACGGGTTGGACTCCTAAATATTCTATAGAAGATAGTATAAAATTTTTATTAGAATATTATAGAAATGAATAAAGAGGAAAGAAAAAATGAGTATTGATATATCAATAATAGTTCCTGCTATTAGAAAAGAGAGATGGGTAGATTTATATAATTCTATATCTTTATCTACTAAAAAAAATTTTGAATTAATCATCATTGGGCCGTATCCATTACCAGATGAACTATCTAACAAAGATGACGTTAAATATATACAGGATTATGGTAGTCCAACTAGGGCATCTCAAATTGGCGCACGCACTGCCAAAGGAAAATTTATAACGTGGGCATCTGATGATGGTGTTTTCTTACCTTTTGCTCTTGAGAATGCTATAAATTATTTAGAGTCAAAACCAAATAAATCCATTAAGGATGTGGTAATTAATAATTATTATGAAGCTGGCAGTATTCTTCCAGAGGATGTTTTGAAAATTAGTGTAGCATATAAACATTGTTGCACGGATCATATTCCAGATGATTGGTATATTTTTAATGTGGCTACCATGTATAATGAATATTTTAAAAAAATTGGTGGTTATGATTGCCGTTTTGAGGGTACAGCTTTAGCTCATACGGATTTGGCAGTCCGTGCTCAACGGGATGGTGCAATTGTTTATGCTTTAAATCAGCCAATGCTTAATTGTACGCATATGCCGGGAACTACTGGTGATCATGCTCCCGTACATTATGCTCAAACCGAAAATGATGAGATGTTGTTCGCAGTGGTATATAGCAATATTAATTCCACGACAAGAAAGTCAATTGATTTCGATAATTGGCAAAAAGCACCTTCAGTATGGGAACGAAGATTTGACAAGAAAAATATAGTAAAAAAGAGATCAAAATGAGTGAACACAAATATGATATATCGGTTTTAATCTCTGGGATTAGAACTCACAATTGGGCAGAAGTATATACTAGTTTATGCCAAGCGTGTACTAGATATAGTTTTGAATTGGTTTTTGTTGGCCCTTTTGATCCTCCATCCTTTTTGAAACATTTTGATAATGTCAAATATATTAAAGATTATGGCCAACCAAGTCGTTGTTCTCAGCGAGGATTACTAGAGTGTGAAGGTCATTTGGTATTCCAAACTGTTGATGATTGTAATTTTGTAAAATATTCTTTAGATTATGCTCTAGCTTTTTATGAAAAACAATGTACCCGAAAGGATATAATTAACGGCAGATATTTTGAAGGGGGTAATCAAATGCCTTTAGAATATTGGAAAGCGTGGCATCATGAATCACTTCGATTGGAAGGAATACATCAAGATTGGAATATATCTTTGCAACCTATTATCGATACAGAATACGCCAGGGAAATCGGCGGCTACGATTGCCGCTATGAATATTGTAATGCGGGTATTCACGACTTTGTTTTTAGAGTCCAAAAAGACGGCGGTAAAGTTTATAATTCTTTAACAGAAATATGTAATGCTGATCATATGCCGGGGTATTCAGGGGATCATGAACCTATTGAAAGGCTGTGGCTTGAAAACGATTTCCCTCTTTTAAAGAAAATGTATGGAAGTAAAAAGTCTAATAGAAGAATAAAAATTGATATCAACAATTGGTCTAAGACTCCAGCTGTATGGGAACGAAGATTTGACCCAAATAATTTGCCAATTAAATATACTGACTTGTACCCTGATGTGGCTGTTGAGGTTGCTTGGAAAAGGAGACAGTTGTGATGAAAAAATCTTTGCCGAAAAAAATTGGTATAGTAGGCGTCGGCATTGTTGGTGGCGCATGTCAATTTGGGTTTGAAAAATTAGGTCATGATGTGCGAGTTCATGACTTAAAATTAGAAACTAAACTAACGGATGTTATCGATACAGAAATAATTTTTGTATGTGTTCCTACGCCTGTTTCGGACAATGGTTTGTGCGATACAACAATAGTTGAAGAAGTAATAAAAAATTTGCAATTATTGAATTATTCTGGAGTAGTGGCTATCAAATCAACCGTTTCTCCTGGGACTTCTGATAAGCTTGCAAAAGAAGTGAATTTTAAATTATGTTTCGTTCCTGAGTTTTTAAGAGAACGTTGTGCTATTTCAGATTTTGTAGAAAATCATTCATTGTTGGCTATTGGCAGTTCAGATTTAGACGTTTATAAATTGATTAAAGAGTGTCATGGACATTATCCTCAAAAAACCATTCAGCTTACTTCTTCCGAGGCTGAAATGCTAAAATATTATTCTAATATTTTTAATGCCTTGAGGGTTGTGTTTGCGAATGAAATTTATGAATTATGTGATAAACTTAATATAAATTATACCAATGTTAAAAATGCATATGTAGAAAAAGGATCAATTCCAGATATATATTTGGATGTGAATAAAAATTTTAGAGGATATGGCGGTGTATGTCTCCCCAAGGATGTATTGGCTATTTCTACTTTGATTGAAAAGGTGGGGCTTGAGAACAAATTAATTCGTACTATTCATGAAGAAAATAAAAAATATAAAGTTACAGTTTATGGTGGTATGAGAAAATCATGAGAGTTTTAGTTACAGGGAGCCAGGGATTTATTGGCACGTATCTTTGCTTAGAACTATTGAAGCGAGGACATTCCGTGGTTGGGATTGACAATTATTCTAAATATGGTAAAGTAAAGCGACCTCATGATAACCACCCCAATTTTACTTTACTGGAGATGGATGTTTTAGATGTAAATCGTGAAATGTGGCCACAATTTAAAGACATAGAGTATATTATATCTGTAGCTGCTTTGATTGGTGGAATTACTTATTTTCATAAATATGCTTATGATTTGTTGGCCACGAATGAAAGAATAAATGCTTCTATTTTTGATATGTCTATATGGCTTTATCAAAATCATAAATTAAAAAAAATCATCGCCTTGTCAAGTAGCATGGTATATGAAAATACAAATATTTATCCTACTCCTGAAAATGAAGTCTATAAGTGTCCGCCACCAATTAGCACTTATGGATTATCAAAATTAGCTACTGAATATTTTTGTAGGGGTGCTTATGAACAATATGGCCTTCCTTATACAATTATTCGTCCTTTTAATTGTGTTGGTGTGGGTGAAGAAGATGCCATTGGTGAGCACGAGATTAAATCAGGGAACATTAAACTTATGATGAGTCATGTGTTACCTGATTTAGTAAACAAAGTTCTTAAGGATCAAGATCCTTTACATATTTTAGGCGAAGGCAATCAGATTCGATGTTTTACGAATGGAAAAGATATTGCACGAGGAATTTATTTAGCTATGATCTCTTCACAAGCATTAAATGAAGATTTTAATATTTCTACTCCAACAGCTACAACGGTATTAGAATTGGCAGAACAAGTATGGAATAAGATTAATAATAAACCATTTAACTATGTGTGTGATAATCCTTTTAAATATGATGTTCAAAAGAGAATTCCCAATGTAGAAAAAGCTAAAAAATTATTAGATTTTGAGGCCACTATTAGTTTAGATGAATCTATTGATGAAGTGATAAGTTATATTAAAAATCGCGATATTAAATAATGGAGAAAGTGATTTTCACTAATGGTTGTTTTGATATTTTACATCGAGGACACATAGAGCTTTTTAGATATGCCAAATCTTTAGGAAACAAATTAATAGTCGGAATAGATTCAGATGAAAAAGTTAAGCGAGATAAAGGCCAAGATCGTCCATTCAATTGTTTGGAGGATAGAATAGCTATGTTGGAAGCGATTAAGTATATTGATAAGGTGGTTTCCTTCGACACACGACAAGAATTGGAAGATTTAATTAAATCTCACAATCCCGACGTTCTTGTGGTAGGATCTGATTGGAAAGGAAAAGAAGTGGTGGGAGACATTTTTGCAAAAGAAGTGAAATTTTTTGATAGAATAGGTGATTATTCTACAACAAAGATATTGGAGAACAACAAATGATTTATGTATTTGATATAGATGGAACCATTTGCAATAATACCTATGGTGATTATGATAATGCTGAACCATTTAGAGATAGAATTGAAAAGAATAACGAATTATATGATGAGGGAAACACTATAATCTATCAAACTGCTCGCGGCATGGGCCGAACAAACAACAATGTTATTAAAGCCTATCAAATATTTTATAATTATACGGCAAAACAACTTGATAGATGGGGCGTTAAATACCATGATTTATTTATGGGAAAACCAAATGGAGATGTTTACGTAGATGATAAAGGAATTAAAGATGGAAACTTCTATACCAATTAAATTTGTACCCAAAGGATGGGGTTTTGAAAAATGGATTGTTAATTGTGAACAATATTGTGGCAAACTTTTATATTTTGTGAAGGATCGTCGTTGTTCTTGGCATTATCATAAGATTAAGGATGAAGTGTTCTACATTCAATCAGGAAAAATCGTAGTTAAATATGCGAATCATGATGATTTAGAACAAGCCGAAGAAGTAGTGTTGGGTCCGGGTGATAATTTTCATGTATATACTGGCTTAAGGCATCAAATGATTGCTCTTGAGGATACAGAATTATTTGAATTCTCGACACAACATTTCGATTCGGATAGTTATAGAATAAAAAAAGGAGATTAAAATGGAACTTAAGTTATCTAATCAAGCGATTGGTGCAATAATGCTTGCACTACAAAGAGGAATTATGGAACAAGAAGACATTACAAATGTTTTAAAGGAATTTAAATTAGTGGTTTCAGATGAAGGATTGGTGGTAGAAAATCCACCAGTAATTCAGGTAGATGAAAACACTGAAAATACTACAAATGCCTAAATATGTTTATTTCTGTAAAAAATGTGAGGGTATTTTTGAAGTAAATCATTCTTTGCAAAAAACATGCACATTGTGCGAAATTTGTGAGACAGAAGGTCAACTTGAGCGGAAGCCTTCATCGTTTTTTTTAAGCAAAAAACAAGCTAAATTAGCAGGAAAAAATCAACCTGGCGCTCTTGTGAAGGAAACCATTGAAGATACGCGCCAAGAGTTGAGGGTTGAAAGAGAAAAATTAGGCAACAGGGAGTTTAAGGATGTTAAGTAATAATGTGGAGTGGATATTATTGGTGGCCATTATATCCGTTATATTAAATATAGTTTTTTTTATATATGCCCGCAGGATTTTGTTTCGTGTGTTTTTTGCATCAGAAGCAGCATCTGAAATTTTTACACGACTGGATTCTTTTCAAGAACATCTTCAATCAATTTATGAATTACCCACCTTTTATGGAGATGACACTTTACAAGGTCTTTTGGAACACATTAAATCATTAACAAGTTATTTGGGTCAATATGAAGAAGTGTATTCTTTTACACAACCGGATTTAATGGAGCAATTAGAATCTGCTTCAGAAGAATTACAAGAGATATATGAACAAGAAACGCAAGAAAAAGAAGAATAATAATTACTTTACTAAAGTTCACGAGAATGCAATCCTTGAATATATTAATTCCGAGGATCAAGCTTTCCGTAATGAAATTTATAGAGATGTAATTCAGCCAGTTTTCACAGAAATGATCAACAAGATCGTTTTTACTTATAAATTCACCAACCTTCCTAATGTCGATAGTCTTAAATCCGAATGCGAAATGCATCTCGTAACAATTTTAAGTAACTTTGATCCCTCCAAAGGCTCCAAAGCATTTTCTTATTTTAGCGTTATAACAAAAAATTGGTTTATAGCAAAGGTTAAAAAAACCGCAATTCAATTAAAAAGAGAAGCTCATTATGATGAAATCTCTAAACGAATAGAAATGGAACACCTTTCCATTTATAATAAATACGATAAAGAACGTGAACAAAAAGAGTTTATAGAGCATTTGTGGAAAGAAATAAAAAAATGGGAAGGTCAAAATTTAAAAGACAACGAAAGAAAGGTACTTGAAGCAATTAAGATTTTGTTTACTGATGCCGACTCCATTGAAATTTTTAATAAGAAAGCTATTTATTTGTACATTAGAGAGATCACTAATTTAAACACCAAACAGGTTTTAAACAACCTTAATAAGTTTAGAAGTGAATATGCTAATTTTAAAAAGAAATGGAACAATTAAATAAAAATTTTGACTCTCTCACCGAAGAAGCGATTGATAATGTCCGAGCTGATCGCAATCAAACAAAAGAATTACTAAAAGATTTAGTTAAATATCTTTCAAACGATGAACATCGACACAAAGAAGTTGGTATAATTGCTGCCAAATATGTCGAAACCCTTCAAAGATCAAATGAACAACTTGTTAAAATTGCTGCTTTAAAGCAAAAAGAAGTGGCAAATAATACTAGCCTTACAGATGATGAAAGGTCTGAAATATTTGATAAATTAAATGAGGGGAATAAATAATGGTTAAAAAATTCAAGTATGATCTTGATCTGGACGATACTGCATCTCCCCGCACATTTAGATTTGATGAGTCTGAACATAGACAGGCTCTTATAAATAATTTTCTTAAAACAGATTCTGATGTATTGAACTTAGTAGGCGCAACCGATCCATTTATGGCACAAGCTCAGTCTATGAGAAAGATGATGCAAGAATATAATCATATGCGAGCGGTGACACCTACAGATCACATCGCTCGCGCATTAAAGGTTGAGATATTAACTGGTGTTCAAGCTGGCGTTGGGCCTGAACAAATGGCAGGTTCAAAAAAGCCACGATTTAAGGTGTATGCTCGACGTATTGGCCCCACCGCTGATATGTCACAACCTGCTAGTGTTGATTGGTGTAAATTAACAGGAAAAGACGCAATTAACAAGGCGATAGCACAACATCCAGTTTATTATCCAGTTCCCGGCGCTGAACAACCTTCAGTTGGTGATATAATAAAAGTTTCGGTTTTTGAATCTAAGGAACTTGGAAGGTTTAATCAATATCATGGAATTTTGCAATCTGAGTTATTAAAACCTAGAAAAAGCGCACAGAATAAAACCAACAAAGGACAACAAAAAGCCCCGCAAAAAAACGAAACAGCGCCAATAGATTGTAATAAGGCAAAACAACTCAGAAGGAACGCGAAAAAAGAACCCGTGACTAAATTCCTTAAGAATAATCAAGCTCTTGCTTCTAATGTAATAAATTATCATGGCCACATTAACGACAAAAACGCTGAGAAGCTCGCAGGATCTGTAAAATTGTTTTTAATCAAACTTAATGAAATAGCTCCCAATGAGACTCGACTAGCAACGGGTGGTGTAAGCGGACGTGAAGGCGGTGCCAAAATCACTTTTACCGATTTCGAGAGGACTGCTGCGAAGCAAGCGGATAGAATGTACACAAATTGGTTGAGCGCGGCAGAACCTTCAACACAACCAGGATATCCCGAATCCTCGTTGGGTGATGCCTTTGTGAGTCAGAACCAATCTCGGGTCATCGCCAAACCTTCGGATCACTGGACCAATTTAGCAAAAGCCAATGCAACATTCGACAAATATAGAAACAAAGTAGTTATAGGAAAAATAAAAGAAATATTTAAAAATAATTACAAAGAGGAAGCGATTAAACAAGCACAAGCGTTGCTAGACAAAACCCCTGTATCTGCACATCAAAAAGGTCAATCCATCGACATCGCCTTGATTCGCGAAGGCGACGATAAACGCCATGGGCCAATATCGGACGTAGCTAATGTCGGGCTTTTTAAAATACTTAAAAAGGTGGCTCAAGCAACTTGTTCGTTTATTTTAATTGAAAAAGATCACTTTCACATAAACACAAATGCAAAGGAATTTGGTTGGAAAAAAGATGGAGGTTTAGGCGAGTGGGCTAGAGGAATTGAAGGCTCTAAAGGGCCACCAAAAAAACAAGGATAAAACACTATGGAACCAAGCAAAAAAGCAAGAACCCGTGAGGGATTATGTCAAGAGATTCTGGATCAATTAGACGAGACTGATAATTCTCAAATTATTTACACTGGCGTTGGCTTGGCTGGTGGCGAAATGGTCGAGCCATTACCCATTTATAATAAAGCTGATTGCGAAGAAGTAATTTCAGGCAAAAATAATACTTGGATTGTTCTTGGTAGAGACAGGCCATCGGGCATTACATCAGGCCGAAATGCCAATACACAAGCTGGGGCAATTGATATTGTTGTGGGCCGAATGGGGGCAAATGTTGTAGAGTGCGAAAAAGGCGGCAAAAAGGTTTTTGTGGATCCAATTTTTTCTGCTGATGCTGCTCGAATTTATATAAGTCAAAAAACTGATATTGATAAGAATTTTAATTTAGCACCTGGATCTCTTGGAAGCCCTGGACTTTATCATTCCGATACTTTCGCAAAGAAAATACCAGGCGTTCCTGAACTTCATCCTAAATCTGGTATTGCCATTAAAGCCGATGATATTCGATTGATTTCAAGGAGAGGAATTAAGTTGGTTACAATGCAACCCGGCGCAGAATCTATTTCAACCAATAAAGACAAAACCCGAAGCATCCAAGGAATTAATCTTATTGCTGGTAATAGAACAACAGGAAGATATTATCAAATTGAACCAATTGTTAAAGGAAATTCTCTTAATCGATGTTTAGCTGAAATGGTCACACAAATGAGTAAATTGACTGGTTGTGTTTGGACGCTATTAAAATTTCAACATGAGCTAAATTCAGCAGTCACTGCTCATACACATGCAGGCATCGATGGTAAAACTCGCGTTATAAAGAGTGAAGTTGTTGATTCTGTGGGACAAAATACCACGAGTGCTCATAACACAACTTCGATGACAGATCTTGAAACAATAAAGTCTGATGTTGAATTGATCCGAACAAATTATATCGGATATCAGGCAAAGAAAAGTTATTTGAGTCGCTGGAATTTTGTTAATTAAATATGGCAAACATTAATTATAAAAAAACTAAACCTGTGATTACGGTTGACTGGACCTTAAACAATAACAGGAGTAAGCCATTTTATCAACCAAAAACGGAAGTATATCCTACATCTGGCAAAACTACAAAAGATGCCGATCATATTCATCAATATAATGTGGATGAATTTGGAAACGGATGGGCGCTAGAACACAAACACCATCACGATTCGAGAATTAAACATAAACATAAAATAGTGAATTGGGTTGTCGAAGAATCTCAAAGCAATTGCTATCCTGAATGTCAAGCTCAATTCGGAAAAAGAGGCTCACCACCACACATCCATATATTAGATGAGCCAAAGATACAGAAATTTCCTGAAAGATATTCTGTTACTGTCATATCTGATTATTTGAACACGGGTGGACAGTTTTTACAGGATAGAATGAATTCATGCACCGGCTCGGGCATTCAAAGAATTTTAAATTATTATAGCAGGAAACCAAATTCTTCTGTTCTTAACAGTGTTTTAACTGAAGAATATTATGTTTCTGAACGTCCCGGCGCAAAGATGAAGGTGTTAATTTCACTTCCATCAAACACAGTAGACGGGTTAGAGTATAAAGATGCACCAACAATAGACCATACTGGATTAAAAGAAATAAATATTAATACTTTTGGAATCGATGAAAAGATAATCAATGCTAATAGTTTTTTAATAAAATATTTTGGCGAGATAAAGAAATTCCAAGGTAAAATTTTCGGTTTGGATTCTGACCGATTGTCTACCAGTTTATTGGGCACAATACCTGCTTTAAGTAATTTAATGCTGGAAAATGAGATTGAGTTTTCTTCTGCCAAATCCACGTTAATAACGCTTTTTACCGATAGCGAATATAAAGTATTATCTGTCAGGTTTAATGACGGCGCTCGCCCAGTTTTAGCTAATAAAGGACTCGACACCTTTTTAGAAAATCGGAACATTCAAGATAAGCGGGCAATTTATCTATTATCTAAGCTTGATAAAATAGATGATATTCATTCTAATAATACACCCATATCGTGGACTTCGTTTTTAAAGGATTATATCCTCAATCCTCCAGAATTTCAATTTGGTGAACAATTTCCACAATCTACAAATGTAGCACCCGCAACCAATGAGAAACTTAACAAAGATAATCAAAGTCCCGTAAAAACTGAAGAAGACGTTGTAAAATTTAAAGAATGGGTTGAAGAGCCATCAAATTTACAGGATTTAGATAAAAATTTAGCAACAGTATCAGATTTTGTTGGTGATGAAATTATTGGAAATATTAAAAATCTTTCAGAAATTGCTCATGACGTTGATAGCCTGTTTTCTGAAATTCTTAATGCAACTGGTTTAGATGAACTTATAAAATCTGCCTTGCACTGTGTTAATGTTGATACTGAATTTGGAATTGGAGAACTCAATGACGATCTTTTGAGATCTACAACACAATTATTAACTGATGTTCAAAGCGTATTTTTTCTTCCTACGTTGGAGATTGAAGGTCAAAATCCTGAGATAGTTGACTTTATTCAGGGTATTGCTACACAAATGTGGGAGGGAATAAAACAAGCAGCTCTAGTAACCATTGTTACAATGGTTCAGGATTTATTAAAGATGATATTTAATTTTTGTACTGAATGTTCTGTTAGATCGGAAGATGGAAGTGTAAAAACCTATAACCAGTATAATTTTGGAGCAACCGGATGGGGTGGTTTCCTTGGAAGTGCCTTTTCAAGCGGGCCTGCCTGGGCTGCTTTAGGTAATCGAGCAACTGCTGGTGTTTTACAAGGGTTTAATCAAACCAGGTATTTGGGAGATTATGATGCTTTTGCCGAGAATGTTTTAAAAAATAGCACACAACACATTGATGGATTATTAGATGATGAGGTTGATAGGACATGGGAGGAGATACAAGCAACTATTCTCTCTTATACTGATGGTTCAAATTTATCGAACGCCCGCCAAAATATAGAAAGGGCTAAAGAAAGTTCTCTTGTTGTTGAATGGAGAACTAGATTAAATTTGAGTTCAGGCCAAACATTAACTAAGAAAGGAATTAAGGATTGGTTAAAGAATCAAGAAGGTTCTCCTTGGAAAACTCATGCTTTCAAGCAAGCCAGCAAAGAATACACTGAATGGATGAATGCCAGCTTAACTGCTTTCACTCCTGGTGAACTTGGAAACGCACTTTTGGGTTGTCAAATTTCTGACGATGCAAAAGAGATTGGCCGCAATTCTATTCAAAATTATCCAGCTTTATGTCTTGCGATTTGTGGAGATAGTCCTGAACAAACTGATGATAATATTGCCAATTGTTATGCTATGGCTGGCAAATTATTGGGACAAGATCCTATATTAACAGCGATTGCTGATCTTGCAGAAGACGTTCCAGACGAGGTTAAATGTTTGGACGATATTAACTATGATGAATTACGAGAAACTTTATTGAGAACTAAAGATTCATCTATGACACCCGAAGAAATCGCTGAACAAGTGCGAAAAGCTAAAGAAAGAAATAGAAAGCGCGTAAATGAACTTCTTGGATTATTGGGCAAAAAAAGTTCATGGGATAACCTTGCACCACAACTTTATTGTACAGCTAGTAGCGACGGAACAATTATACCAGGCATTCTTTCATTAGATTCTCCTATCAAACAGGCGGCTACGAAAAAAACATTAGACACAATTTATGACTCTTTAAAAATGACTTTTAACGAAAATGCAACTTCATTTATACCAGCATTAGGAACTAAAACTATTGACCGGGTAGTCGTTCCAAGAACAATAGAAGTTGATATTGATAGTGCTTGGGAGTTTTTTACTGAAGGAACTTCAAAAGTCATTATCAATCCAGACTTTGAAGAATTGGTTCAAAAAGGATTATATTCTTATGGCTCACTTCCAAATGGAGCAACAATTCCAAATACCAGAAAACAACCAAGCGGAAGTATTTTTGGAGCCTTGTTCGGCTGGGATTCAATGCCTCGCGGCGATCCAATCAAATATAATTCGATATTGTCTATAGTAAACGATTCATGGAATAACTGTCAAGGTGTGGGAATGTGGGAAGAAGGCGCAACTCGTCCAACTGGTGAACAAGAATTAGAGTGGAAAGAAGCAAACGAGACTTGGGGGGGAAGATCATTTGAGTCTACCGATGATCCCGATCAAAATCTTGGCCCTGGACAGACCATGATGGATTACGTACTTAAATATGGAAATTCACCGATCCCAGCTTACAAGAATATTGAAGGCGACATAAATTTTCTTCCTGGCTTAAAAGAGGTTTATAAAACCATGTGCTCAAATTCTGAATTATTTCAGATTAATTTAGGAACCAACGATAATAAGTATAAATTAGGAGTTCCCAACAATCTTATTGAGGAATCTGGTGTCGATCTTAATAATATTTTATTAAGTTTAGATAATATTGGAAATTTTGGCTCAATAATTAATAGTGTAAAGGGAAGTAATGTTTCTGAATATGATGTACAAGCATTGACAGAAAATTTTAGAGAATCAATCAACGCCCTCAAAGCTTCAAAGTTTAGAATTATATATAATGTTCCTGGCATATCTCCAGCATCTACTCAACCCATGAACGATCAATATATAATTACGTTTCAAATAGAATCATCTGCTCAAAATTCACCAGTAAGTTTTCCAGGCCCAATTTCAATTCAACCTATAAAACCAACCGTTCAAAAAGCAATATTTAACAATAACTTGCAAGTTAAATTTAGAACCTCAACCAGAAGTGACGAAAAGGTTCAACCACAAGAAGGATATTTTTATGACTTATGTTCAAAAATTTGGGGTCAACATATTCCTTTATATCGTAATGGGGTTAAATCTCTTGATATATCCCCGGCAAGCACACAAACGGAAATATTAACACCAGCTGGACGCGATCAGTTTGTTGATAATATCCTATACAATCTTTCTTCAACTCCCGAGAAAGGAGCATATGAAGAATTATATAATGATTTATTCTGTAGTCTTACAGAACAAATTAGTGAGTCTCCTTATATGAATTATAAGCCTGATGATAATGGTTTTGGAATGGCAAATGTTAATTTAGTTCCTCCACGTTATCAAGGTCAACCAAATTCTTGTCACAAAACTTTATTGGACATTGATTTAATTAAACAACAAATCATGATGGAATATGATTTGACTAAATGCATTAATAGATTCTTTAGAGATCCTAATGATATGCCTAGCAATAAAAACAGTCCATTTGAGATTGCGAATAGAAGTGGTGCAATTTTATTGATAATAAGATCGTTTGCGTTGGAGTTCTTGTTAAAATCTTTAGCAAGTTTTCATTACTTTGCTCCTAATGCTCCAGAAGATGTTGATTCCGTTGTTATTTATCAATTATATAATAAGATGCATCAAGAGTTACCAAACTTGGCGATTGGAACTGATTTTTACAAATCGTTTCAAAAAGAAACTATTGAACTTTATAACAGAAATCGGCCAAAAGATCAACAATTAGACTTCACAGTCAATTCAGCTGGAATACAATACAATAAGTATGAAAAAGCATTAAAATATATGATTCGTTATCAAGTATTTTCGGTTTCAAAACGATTATCGGATTTTGCAAAAGGCCGAGGCGATTTGTCACCTCATTCAATTCTAATGGAGAAATGGCTCCCCGCAGTTGAGCCACCAATAAACGATATCGAACCTCGTTTTGCAAACGAAGACGGTGGAAATAAGGTTCTTAAAAGCTTCGATGAGGTCGCAGGCGTTGTGGAAATCACCCAAGAGATGCAGGCTGCTCGAATGGGAACTTTGAGCACTAATGGCATTAATCAGATTGTTGGAGTAATGGAAGGAGCTAACCAGCACGGTCAAGGCCATGCTGCTCAACTCGGCACATTAATAAAAACTTGGTTTAAACCAGACAAAAGATTAGAACAGTTTAAACATGAAAACACACAAAATATTTTAAAGTTAACTGATGAGATATGGCCTGCGATTACAAGCCCTTGTTATTATAAAAGAAAATCAATGGGCGGATATCAAAGAGAAGTTTCCTGCTTAGAATTAATTGCTGATAATCCGGTTTGGAGATATGGAATCTCTAATGCTGAAATTAATGCGGGAAGTAAAATAATAAAATTCTTAAAAGCTTCACAATTTTGGACAGGCGATTCGGTTCCATACACAAGACCAACTGATTCGGGGGAGACAATTACATATGGAGAATATTTCGATTGGGTTTTCAGGGATGTTACTAGCACTACAGGCGACATTCTACGAAAAAGAATTTCTTATGGCAGGGGAAGTACCTATCCGCCTGCTTGGGAACCTCCGGTATTTAACTCAAGAGAAACTAGCAGAATACCAGACTGGACCGATGCCCCTGTTGTTAAAATGCCAGAACAACCATTTTGGGCGCGAACTTACGCGACATTTGAACAGGCGCATATTGATTGGAATGATGAAGATTACGCCGCCGAAGGAGGAAAGCACTCCTCGCACTACGACAAAGAAGGGATGCTTTATAAGAGAGGCCAACCCGCTGATTGCAGTCTTGATCCCGATCATACACTAACTGAGCTTCGTCAAAAACAACGCTCATTTTTTGAAAACCGCTCGGGCAACACTAAAACTCATACCCGTACTGGAATTTATCCAAACGTTAAGTATCATGGCCCCGGCAGTATTTTAAAAGCATTAACACAGTGGCAAACTGGATTTTTGGGACGCCCACAAGTCGGTCCAGGATATGGTATTGCATTTAAAAGTTATAAAAACGATACTACGGGCAATTCCA
>Ga0098061_1000124_pt1 | contig 31774 bp, 28 predicted proteins | sample 22_taG_FD_92579 | JGI IMG/M metagenome (GOLD analysis project Ga0098061, IMG submission 92579) | Marine viral communities from the Subarctic Pacific Ocean - 22_ETSP_OMZ_AT15343 metaG | ecosystem: Environmental > Aquatic > Marine > Oceanic | place: Subarctic Pacific Ocean | collected 2015-01-20
AAGGTGACTTCACTATAGAGGATGGGGTTTGTCCTTACATATCTCAAAGTCTAAAAGCTATAGAGGAGATAGAAGCGTATGAAGATAACGGAGACACATCTAATCCCGTTATACACTGAGGACGCTATACATAATGGGGATATTTTTTCCCCACCGAAGGTGGGGGAAAAAAATATCCCCCCATTGGCGATTGGCCGTTGACTATTAAGGAGTTTCGGTTATGGATGTTGGCTATCACGTTGTTAAATACTCTACTCATAGGCAGATATTTTCTGGTATAATATACCGTAATAAGGATGATGATTTGTTCTTATGTAGGGGTGAGAAAGGGACAGGCTTTATAGTAGAGCAATTAGATAGTAAGGAAGTTAGATACATGGACTATGATAAGTCCGATAGTTTAGGACGGCGAGCAAGCTTGATGTTGAGAAGTGGGAAGTCGTGGCATATTACTGCCGAAGCTAAGTCCTTGTTAAACAAGGCTATTGAATGGGAACATCAACAATTTACTACAATGACTGAGGATTATATAGCATGAGTAACGTAGATAGAGCAACATTAGAAGTTATGCTGGCTCGTAAGAGGAAACTAAGGGAAGAGCAGAACGCTGAAAAGATAGATAGCACTCCAGTTGTGACAGAAGCAGACACATACTTAAAGCAATCTGTTACACCAGTTAAGCAAGATAGTACCGATGAGATTGATACTAGAGCCTTATTCTCTAAGATATTCTGGAAGCCTATCAGTATGCCTGACTTCTTAATCCCGTCTTATTCCCCCGATCACTGGGCTTCTGAGATCAGGTCTAAGATACCTACCATAGATAAGACTTACTTCTTAGATAAGAAAACCATAGAGAAAATAATGTTCTCTATCAGGGAAGGGGATACTACTCTTTTACATGGTCAGACAGGGACAGGTAAGACTACTATAGCAGAGCAGATTGCTGCTCACTGTGGCATACCTTTCTTCAGAGTGTCATGCCACGGTCAGATGGAAGCGTCTGAGTTTTTAGGTGGCAACTCAGTAGTCAATGAGAATGGAGTCCCTATAACTCAGCACTCTAGCACTGATACTACAACTGCTGCTACCTATGGTGGTATGTTATGTATTGATGAGGTGTTTAGATCACCGGCTGAATCCCTTATGACCTTGCAATCTCTCTTTGAGATTCCTCACAAGTTATCATTGCAAGATTCACATGGCATAGACAGAGACATTAAGATACCAGAAAATGATTTCTTCTTAGTGCTAACAGATAACACCACCGGAACAGGTGATTCTCAAGGTAACTTTGTGTCTGAAGTACAAGATACTTCTACTCGTAATCGTATTAGACGCTGTGTTTATGTGGGATATATGAGTGCAAAGGATGAGCTTGCCTTATTACAGAAAAGTTATCCAGATACGCCAGCTTCTATACACATATCCATGATTAAAGTAGCAAACCTAATGCGTAATGCTTTCGATGAGAACATCATCATGGATACTATGAGTATCAGGGAGTTGCTTACTTGGTCTAAAGACTTGAAAGACTTGAGAAATATAGAGCAAGCGTTTCACTTCGGAGTGTTTGGTAAGTTAGGTAAGGATGACATGGTGCAAGTGACTGATATGTATAGACAAGTGTTTGCTACTGATGTAACTGAAGGAGATACAACTGATGAGTAATAGTACCTTATCTTTATGGGACATCACACTCATAGCACAGCGTAGAGCTGAGAGCTTAGGGGTTCCTATAACTTTTGATGAGCAGTGTGAGCAACCTTACTACAGTCTAACGAATGGGATTGTATTTCCTCGACCGTCCCTTCCTGTGTCTGAGAGAGAGTTAGTTGTAATGAGGGGTTCGTGGATACATGAACCGTTACACGTCTTGAGAACAACGTCAATTAAAATCTTCCGGTCGTATCCTAAAGATGATCCTAGTTTAACGGATGAGTTCATGTATGTTTGGAACATGATTGAGGATGACTCTATGGAGAGAGCACACGCTGCTGTCTATGAAGGGGATGCCCAAGACTTGTCAAGTATGTATTACTTGATAGCTAAAGAGAACCTAAATAAGTATAAGGAGGTCGCTGAGAAAGAGGGAGGTGAGCTACAACTAGACGCTGACACTACTAAGATGCTGGCTCTACAAACCTTGCTCTTGATATCCCGTACTGATTGGGATAAAAAGGTGGACTTGATAGTGACAGAGTATCTGGAGGCTATCCCTGCTGACAGTGCCGAACTAGCCTTACACTTAGAGGAAGAAGGTTACATAGACTTGATGAGGAAAGCAGTATCACAGCACCAAGTCCATGATCTAGCTAGAGAATTATATAATAGAGTATGGCCGAAGAGTTCTGAGTTACCACCCCCACCACCTGAAGAAACCCCTGACACTGGTGATGAAGAACCTAAAGAGAATGAGTCAGGAGAATCACCACCACCAGAACCCAATGAAAATCAAGAAGGTAATACAACACCACAAACTCCTGAAGTAACTGAAATAGTAGATAAGATAGACGCGAAAGAGGAAAGTATAGAAGCACCAGTACCTTTCGCTATACACTGGGAAGATCTAAAGAACAACGATGAATCTGGTTTAGATTTAGAAGTTCCTTCTACTATAGATTATACTGGTAAAGATAAGGCCGGATCTTGGGTTCCTTGTGAACCCTCAAAGAGAAACATCATACACTTAGATGATGACACTCACCCTTATAAAGAACGTGATACGGATAGTTACTTAAAGGGGGCTAATCTTTGCAATTCTTTAGGGAATCAAATCCGCAGGAACTTACAGATACTAACCAAGTCTAAGCTAAAGGCGGAACGTAAGACAGGTAAAGTACATAATAAAAACCTGTTTAGATTAACGGCTCCTCAAGTGGGGACAGGTGATTGGAATAGTAGGATATTCAAAACTAGAAAGAAAGGATTGGATTTAAATTGTTGTGTAACTATCTTAGTAGACTGGTCTGGTTCTATGGGTGGAGAGAAAAGAGTTATAGCTGCGCAAGCATCACTGGCTTTACTTCACACGTTTGATAAGGCATTGAACATTCCGGTAGAGATATTGATGTTCGCTGCTAGGTCAAGGCAAATGAACTTCGGTATAGTAAAGTCATACAATTCAAGGGCATACACTGACCACCAGATAGTAAGAAGGATGAATGGATTTACTCCCTTCGCAGCAGGTAATCAAGATGCTGACGCTCTACTATGGGCGCACTCAAGGTTAGTTAAACAGAAAGCAAGCAGGAAAATACTAATAGTCTTGTCTGACGGCAGTCCTTCCGTGTCTTCTAGAGGTAATGCCGGAGATTATCAAGACCCTGACGCTGGGTTACAATTAGTAACACAGGAATTGAGAAAGAAAAGTAGCAAGATAGACCTGTATGGTATAGGTATACAGGATAAGAATGTATTAAGATTCTATGGGGACAAGGCACAAGTAGTAAAGAAACTAAGTGACTTGCCCGAAGTATTATTAACGACCATAAAGCAAGGAGTATTATCTAATGGTTAATCTAACAACCTTTATAAGTTTATGTATAACTACTGTTATTAGTATTATATATACAAGTTACTTACTAATTACTGAGGGGTTATCTACGGAGACTACGGGATGGTGTTTGTTTAGCTTGCTATCTATAGCATTTATTATGCACCTTATATCCGTAGTTAAAATCATACATAAATATTCATATGTTTTAGAAACATATAAAGATCGTGCAAGGTGAGGTGCAAGGCTTGCAATAGGATTCTTCAAGGTGTTGATTGGTTGTATGCAGAAACCAAGAAAGACTACGAAGATTTATGTCTCAAGTGTAGAGACTTATCAACATTAAAGGACAAAGAAAATGAGATCGACAAAGATACCAGCAAGACTGATACTAAGTCTAACTAAGTATGATGGTATATCATCAGGGCAGTATAGGTTTAACCATACAGACTGCTCCGCAGGAGAGGACACGAAGAAAAGATTGTATATAAAAATACCTACTAAGCAACCGTGGACAAGGGTTGCTTACTGTCATAACTGTGGGTTAAGTGGGTTCGCTACGTTAAGATCGAACTCTTATGACTATCGTAGGGCAAAGCAACATGAGAAGTTATTACACAATTTTAATGCAACAGAACGTAATTCAAGGGAATATGGTTACAAGATAAGCTCTGGAGATCGGAAACAAGAACGCTTAACAACAGATCGTCAACTCCAAACTCCCTTTGAGGATTGTCCTTCAGACGTGAAGGTAAGGCTAACTCATGCTCGTATAGATGAGGATAGGTATAACAGATACCTTATAAATTATAGCCCCGCTATTGATAGGATAATAATACCTTATGTGGAATACTCTGACCAACCATCCCTCTTATCTACACAATTTAAAGCGGTCACTCCGGGTACAATACCGAAGTTTTTTACGGAGGAGGAACCCGGCGCAGAGTACAAGACTGATGTTATCTCAAGGCAATCTATGTCCCTAGCTCATAGGCATATTAGAAAAGAAAGTGAGGAAGGGTTCGTACACACTCCAGATACAAGCTGTTTAACCACTGGGAATAAAACTTTAGTTATAGTAGAGGATTATTTCTCTGCAATAAATATAGCAGAGACTAATGATAATTACCATGCCCTCCCTTTAGCCGGAGTACATTATAATACAATGCAAATAGCGGAAATTTTGGAGAGAAATTTATATACAAATATTATAGTATGGTTAGATAATGATAATGAAACCGTTATCAAGAAAGCGAAAAGATTAGAGACAGACCTTGAGTTCTTAGGAGGTGGTGCTACTGTGCATAGATATATAGGAACTAACCACGACCCTAAACTTCTCAGTGATACTGAGATATCTGGTACAATAGATACAATGATAACGGAGACAGATAACGATGTACTTTAATTCCGCTTTAGCTTTATTGGGTAAGGATAAAGAATCCTTTGAAACATATTTCCCTTACTTAAATAACTTCCATGTCCCTGCTGAAGTTGCTTGTCTATTAGAATCTATAGAGAAGTACTATGGTTTAGGCAATGATAAGATAGATTGGGAGGAATTCAGAGGGTGGTTTCATATAGCCGAACACCCAACACTAGGGGCTAAGAAGCACAAAGTATATGATACATACATAGATAATATAATTAAAGCACCGATTGATGAGGGTGCGGTACAACGAGTGTATGAATTAAAGACAGCAGATCAGATACAAGACTTGACCGAGGAGATAAAGAGCGTAGCTAATACAGATAGCCTAGAAGAAATCATAGAGATTAGCCAGTCATACTTAGAGGACAGGCTTATCTCAGGTGACGATCATATAGTTGACATGGATATAGATACGCTAGTTAAGTCAGTTGTATTAGGAGATGGTATAGAGTGGAGACTCGAAGGCTTGAACACTAGCTTAGGACAAGTACATAAGAGCGACTTCCTCTTGGTAGTCAAGCGACCAGAGACAGGAGGCACAACCTTCCTTACTTCTGAGTTCACTCATATGCTCAAGCAATTACCCGAAGGTAAGAACGCTATCATTTTTAACAATGAAGAAGGTGGCGCTAAGTTAGGGTTGCGCTTAGTACAATCAGCATTAGGTGTAACAGCCCAAGAGATAGCAGCAGATGTAAAACAAATACAGAAAGACTTTGATACATTCTTAGGTGGACGGAAGATTCTTATATGTGATCCGCCTGATGGGCTTACTACCCATAAGATTACCGACGTACTAAAGAATAACCCTGACTGTTGGCTCATAGGCATCAACGTACTTGATAAGGTAGGAGGATTCTATAAGCACGATGAAGTACAACGTCAACGTAAGCTAGCAGAGTGGGCTAGAAATACTGCTAAGAATCATGGGGTTGTACTAGCTGTACTACAAGCAGACGGCTCGGCAGAAGGTCAACAATTTATGAACCAAAGTCAAGTGTACGGTTCTAAGACTGGTGTGCAAGGGGAAGCAGATGGTATGATTATGATAGGACGTGATGTAAAGACCGATACTATACGGTATATTAGTGTAGCTAAGAATAAGAAACCAACGACAGGTAAAATGGAACCGTCATTAAGACACGCACAGTTTGCTTGTGCCTTTGACCAAGATAAAGGAAGATTCACATGATAGTCATTGATGTAGAAACTACTATGAGGAGTAACACAAATTTTTCTGCTACTCCTTTCGATCCTAAGAATGAAATGTTATCACTGGGGTATACGCAAACAAGTATCATACCAACAGCTAGTAGAATTGTAACATCTTACGATCAAGGTATGTCAAAGACCCGCATAATAAACGACTTGAATGTTAAGGATAAACCAATCGTATTCATTGGACATAACATTAAGTTTGATTTACATTACTTGGTGTTAGAAGGATTAGACTTAGATCAAGTATCACTAGCATATGATACACAGTATATGTATTACTTATTAACAGGTAAGAAGTCACCAAGTCTAAATGATGTGGCCGATTACTATAAACTACCTAGAAAAAAGGATACCCTATCGGAATACTTTAGTAATAATATATCTATTGAGGACATACCAGAAAAAGAAATGCAAGAGTATCTTACCCAAGATATATCCCTTACTAAAGAAGTGTTCATAAGGTTATGGGATGACCTTTGTCCTGAACTATCCCCCTTAGTAGACTTAAACGCTAAGTTAAACATGGCTTTACAAGCTATGGAAATGAATGGTATTTATATTGATAAAGAAAAATTATACCATGAATATAATAAAACAGATCTTGTAGTAGAAGATAGTTTAACAGAACTAAAGAGATTGGCTACACTGATATACCCTGCCGGTACAGTGCCAGCAAAACTACACACAACAAAAACTTTGAATCAAATTTTTAGAGGCAAGCCAGTTAAGACAAAAGAAAAGTACGAAGCTGGTGTATACAAGAACGGCAACATAAAATTTGCTACAAGAGAAGCTGTAGTATATACAGATCAACCTATTGTTGGTGATGATAACTGGACTAAGAAAGAGAGAGCAAACGAGAATGTAAATCTAGGGTTGCCTATGGGGGAGAAGCAACTACAAACAATACACGATCATGTACGTGGTCTTACTGTAGCACAGAAAGAGTATGCCCTTCAAGTAATTAAGTATAGAAAGTCTAGTAAGCTAAGAGATTCTTTCCTCAAACCTATTGGGGATTACTTGAGAGAAACTCAGAGTGGAGCTATACACCCCACGTATAACTGTACTACCACTAGTACTGGTAGGTTGTCAAGTACAAACCCCAATGCACAGAACCAACCACCTGAAGTAGAGGCACTGTTCACTACACCTACAGCAACAGGTGATAGCATAGTGGTACGAGCCAGCGCAGACTTCAAACAACTAGAGATATGGGCAGCAGCAGTATTATCTGGTGACTCACAACTACTAGAAGATATAGGTAACGGAGTAGATATCCCTGATACCATTGCCGCCAGTGCAAACTTATCCGGTTATAAACAACCGTCCGTCAGACGGTTATGTAAAGTTGTACTATACGGTACTATTTATGGGGGCTATCCCGCTGGTCTATCAAAGCAAACAGGGTGGGACAAGAAAATAATTCAAGACATACAAGCTGCTTTCTTTGATAGGTATCCGGGATTAAAGAAATACTACGACGACTACATAACACTAGTAAATAATAGTAGTCCTATAGCACACCATCCCACTACCGGGGGAGCTATCGTAGCTATCCCTTCTATTACAGGCAGAATATATAGATACACACAGTACCCTCAATGGGATGGTAGGCTAGACTTTAACGTTCCTCAGTTGTATAACTACAGAATACAAGGCTTCGCAACAGGGGATGTAGTGCCTCTCTATATCGCTTGTTTTCTAGATACATTAGAGAAGAATTATAGTATTGGTGGCGCACCTATCTGTCACCTAGAACGTACAGTACACGATCAAGTAGGGACTAGGTGGACTTTCCCACGTTCAGGATTGAGTTCAGATAAAATAGAACGGATAATAGAAGGAACTTATGACGATGCTCTTGGTCTTACTCATATAGCATTAAAAGAGTGGTTGCCCAGCTTGCCTGAGCTGCCACTGGTTCTCGACTTAAAGATTTTTTAACGCAAGAAACGGAGATGTACCTATGGCAATACAAGCACAAGGCACTGTAACTGGTGTCAGTACCAAGCAAATCACTTCCATGAAATCAGGAGCACCTAAGAATTTTACGATTCATTTAGCTACTGTTGATGGGTTGGATGCTGTCTTGAACACAGGCTTTAAACAAGTATACAATCCCGGAGATCAGTTCTCTGGTTTAGTGGAGAAAAACTACGGTGAGTATAAAGAAGTAAAAGGCCAAGCAAACGGAGCAGCCGCTGCCCCTTCTTCATATTCAGCAACAACTTTTAGTACCCCTAAGCAATCAGAAGGTAGAGAGACATTCCCTCTTGATCCCCTTCATTCTAAGAATCTAATCCTTAGACAAAATGCTATCAATGCTGCCAGCACAGCATTAGCTGGTACTATAAGTAAAACAACATCTGATACTGATGTAGCTAACAGCATTATAAATGTTGCTAGTGTCCTAGTTAAATGGACTACTGGTCGTGCTGAACAAGAAGCATTAGATGCTATGGAACTTGGTGAAAAGGTAGAGTAATAATATGGCGATCATAACTGAGTTACCTCAAGATATTTATGATGTCTTGTCGTCAGAAAGTGATGATTCGTTAAGTGCGGAGGGGGGTGTTGACTTCGGTCAACGCCTCACCTCTCACGTTAACGGAGCTTTGTATAACAAACCACGGGAGAGATCACCCAATTCATTATATGCTAGTGAGATAGGCAAGCCTTGTACCAGACAACTGTATTACTCACGTACTATACCAGAGCAAGGTGAGGAGATGCGGGGTGCTACGTTCTATAAATTTTTATATGGCAATGTGATTGAGGAGATCACACTAGAACTAGCCAAACAAGCAGGGCATAAGGTAGAGCACGAGCAGCTAGTCTTTGAACGTAAGGTAGGTGACTGGTCAATCAGAGGACGTTGTGATGCTGTCATTGACAATCACATGGTTGATGTTAAGTCAGCATCTAAGTTCGCTTTCCAGAAGTATGAGAAGGCTGGTGCTGTTACGTCTGATAATGATTCCTTTGGATACCGGCATCAGCTACACTTCTATGGTAGTGACGGAGAAGCTATAGCCGAAGGTGACTCTGACCTAGCATCTACTAAGACTTTAAGTACTGATAACTACTTCCTCTTTGTGTCTAAAGAGTTAGGCAACATCAGCTTAATAAGCAATGACATCACTGAAGGTGAGTATGAGTCTGATGTAGAGTACAAGGTTGATACCCTAAGCAAAGCGTTGAAGGATGACGTAGCTCCTGACCGTTATGCTGAAGGAACTAAGGTAGAGGACAACGGTAATGTGTCACTGAAAGCTGTCTGTTCTTATTGTCCCTTCAAGAAGGTTTGCTACGGTGATGACCTCCGGGCTTACGTATATTCAACCGGGCCTAAGTACTTCGTGTCCGTTACGAAGGAGCCTAGAGTAAATGAGATCACGCTCTAAAGTATACTCATACTACAAAACAGAGTACCGAAGTAAGTTTGAGTTAAATACAGCTAAGTTTCTCAGGAAGCATAAAGTTAAATTCTCTTACGAATCAACCTCTTATACCTATAAAGGCAAGGTACTGAAAGGTGTCTGCGATAAGTGTGGCAACAATAAAATTCACACACTACGCAGTTACACCCCTGACTTCTTCTTGTTTAATGACGTAATCATAGAGACTAAGGGACTCTTTACCGCAGAGAATAGGAAGACTATGGTAGCAGTAAGAGAGCAACATCCCGATATAGATTTAAGGATTGTGTTCATGAGGAACAATAAGATACACCGTAAAAGTAAGATGAGATACATGGACTGGGCAGAGAATAACGGATTCATCTGTGCTGTAGGGGAGATTCCCCAAGACTGGTTTACAAAGGAGAAAGATGTTGACCAATATATTAAATCCTGAAGATCCTACGTTAGTAGTAGGTGACGTACACATAGCTGCTAAACAAAATTTAGTTAGAGCAGACTGGTTAGGTAGAGCTATCAAAGATATAAAACCCAAACGTATAGTATACATAGGAGACTTGATTACCTTAGATGTATTCTCTGCTTGGGATAAGGACAAGCGTAAGCTTATGGAAGGGCGGCGATACACTGCTGAAATGAATAGTGCAAATGAATTCCTTGACAGAGTTAAACGAGCGTCAGGTAACTATAAGTGCGACATAATCTTAACTGAAGGTAACCATGAGAACAGGCAAAGCCGCTATATAGAGACACACCCTGAGATAGAAGGGGCTATTGATTACAAGAGAGATTTAGATATACTCGATTGGAATATAATACCTTATAAAAGTTACTTTAACTTTAAGGGGGTGGGGTTCACTCATATCCCTATCAGTGAAGCTGGCAAGCCTATCGGTGGTAAGTATGTGACACATAAAGCTCTTGAGTTACATCAAGGATCTACTATCTTTGGTCATACGCATAAGCTACAAGTCACCCCGCTACACAGACACGGAGCCAAGCACTTGAATCAAGCCCTTAATGTAGGGTGTTACTTTACCCATATAGATGATTACGCTTTAGGTTCTGTTACTTCTTATTGGAGAGGCTTGGTTTTAATTGACCACTATAAACACGGAAGGTTTGGTTGGCAACCTATTAGTATGGGTAAGCTAAGACGAACTTACCGAAAGGTTAAAGGTAAATGAAATGGGCGCTTATAAAAATGAAACAATAATCGCTGAAGATGATGAGTTAATAAAGCAGCACCGAACACACGTTGTATATGAGCCTGATACCTGTCCTTCTTGTCAAGGATGGGGAGCTATAGATGACGGTAATACCGGAATGAAAGAACGATGCCCCGACTGCGATGGGGAAGGATCAATAACCAGTAAAAGGACTAGGTAATGACACCATACCAGCAGTACATTTATAAGAGTAGGTACGCAAGATACTTATCTGATGAGAAGCGGAGAGAGGAGTGGCCGGAAACAGTGGCTCGTTATATCAACTTCTTTAGAGATAGGAACCAGACAGCTAAGATACCGTGGGCTAAATTAGAGAAGGCTATTCTTAACTTTGAGATCATGCCATCTATGCGGTGCTTGATGACCGCAGGTAAAGCCTTAGAACGAGACAATGTATCAGGATATAACTGTGCTTATACTCCCATTGACCACATCAAAGCGTTCGATGAGATACTATATATCCTTATGTGTGGTACAGGAATGGGTTTCTCAGTAGAGAGACAGTACATCAGTAAACTACCTGAAATAGCAGAGGAATTCCATGAAACCGAAACCATTATTGTTGTTAGAGATAGTAAAATCGGATGGGCGAAAGCCCTCCGGGAACTTATCACCTTACTCTATTCGGGCCAAATACCCCAATGGGACTTATCAAACATACGCCCTGCCGGGGCTGTACTCAAGACCTTCGGAGGCCGCTCAAGTGGGCCAGAACCTCTTGACCAATTGTTTAAGTTTTGTGTCGGAAAAATTAGCGGAGCTAAAGGTAGAAAATTAAACTCACTGGAGGTGCATGATGTTATATGTAAGATCGCAGAAGTTGTTGTATGTGGTGGGGTACGTCGAAGTGCTCTGTTGTCTCTTAGTAATCTCACTGACGCTAGGATGCTCAACGCTAAACAAGGAGAGTGGTTCTACGCAGAACCCCAACGAAGCCTTGCCAATAACTCCGTCGCCTATACAGAACTCCCGGATATGGGAATTTTCATGCAAGAATGGAAAGCTTTACATGATAGTAAAGCAGGGGAACGGGGAATTTTTAATAGAGAGGCTTGTAACAAACTCTTGCCGTCCCGTCGTAACCCTGAATTTGATTTCGGAACCAACCCCTGCTCCGAAATAGTACTAAGGCCGCAGCAATTCTGTAACTTGACTGAGGTTATCTGTCGTTCAGAGGACACACCGGCTACCTTACTCACTAAGATAGAATTAGCTACTATACTAGGAACCCTACAGTCTACCTTAATAGACTTCCGGTATCTCCGTAAGGTATGGTCATTCAATACTATGGAGGAAAGGTTGTTAGGAGTATCCCTTACAGGGATCATGGACAATAGACTGTTAAGTGAAGAACAAATGGATTGTGATGGACATTATCATTACGATGATATGAAAGATACCCTTAATAAACTAAAGGAGAAAGCAATTGAAACAAACAAAAAATATAGTAAAGTACTTGAGATACCTGTATCTAGTGCCGTTACTTGTGTTAAGCCTAGTGGTACAGTTAGTCAGTTGGTTGATAGCTCTTCTGGTATACACCCTCGTTATTCTGACTTCTATGTCCGTCGCGTCCGTTCTGATGTTACAGACCCACTATCAAGAGCACTTCAAGATGCCGGAGTTCCTAATGAAATTTCTCAAAACAATCCAAGAGAACTGGTATTCTCCTTCCCAATTAGTAGCCCTGATACATCTACAACTATCAGTCAAATGGGTGCAATTACGCAACTGGAGCACTGGAAAGTTTACGCGACTTCGTACTGTGAGCACAAACCTAGTGTCTCAATTTATGTCAAAGATACAGAGTGGATGGCAGTAGGAGCTTGGGTATATAAGAACTGGGAATACATGAGTGGGGTATCGTTCTTCCCACACGACGATCATATGTACCCACAAGCTCCTTATGAGAAGATTACAGAGGAACAGTATAAGGAATTAGCTGACGCTATGCCTAAATTTAATCTAAGCAATTTGATTATGGATGAGGAGGAGGATGTGACTACTTCAAGCCAAGAGTTAGCTTGTGTAGGTGGAGCCTGTGAGTTATGAGCAGTGCTAAAATGTTCAAGGTTTGCTCTATGTGTGGCAAGGACTTTCTCACCCTACTTAGATTCAAGGAGGTGCAACAACACAACTGTCAAGAATGTAGTAAGACGATAAAGCGGCAAGCAGGACACCTGCTGGCAATTAATAAACAAGGTAAGAGGAAAGGTAATGATTAGAAAGATCATAAGTGGAGTAGTAATGTGTGTAGCTATTACCATAGTACTTATTTCTATTGGGATGCAGCTTTCCCAAGCTGGAGATAAGAGTAGGAAGCTTCATGCTATCCAAAGCTACGCAGTAGGAACACCGTTCAATGTGGGACGGGTATCAAGGTTTGATATGCCTGATGGTAATATCTGTTACATCTTTATTAGCGGTGATCGTAGTGGTATGTCTTGCATGGAACCACTGCCTATGCTAGATCATGTTGAGCCTGTTATGGAGAAGAGCGAGGAAGAGGAAACACCAGTTGGAGAGAGTGGTGATTAAAGTCTTTGATTATAAATGCAATAAATGTGAGCATAAGTGGGAGGCTTGGATAGATGCAAACGCCGACACAGTACAATGTAAATCGTGCGGCAGTGCTGATACTACCAAGCTTCCCTCTTTCTCTAAGAAAAGAAATTTTAACAAAACACCATATGAGGAATTTTTGTGATGGATGAGATTGATATTAAAATACTGGAAAAAGGATTGTCTGGAACGACAGAGAAAGATATGGAATATATTAAAGGTTTGAACACTGGGTGGAAAGAGGCTGCCAAGCTCCCCTCTTGGGACGCTCAAGGTGATAGCTTAGAGGAGCTAAGTGCGTCAGACAGACAAGTGGGCGGAGATCATTATAAAGACTACGAAATACAACCCGGAGAGTATTGCCAAGTTAATAGACTTCCTTACATGGAGTCTAATGCAATAAAATATATTACACGTCACGGCAAGAAACATAACGGTCGTGAAGATATAGAGAAAGCTATTCATTGCTTAGAATTAGTGTTGGAGTGGGACTACGATGAATGATGATGATGATGATGTATTTGCCATGTTAAATTTAGCCGCGAATGGTCGAGATTACCTCTTAGCAATAGGTAAAGAATTAGCCAAAGATCCTGAGAAAGAAGCCTTCTCTGTTGAGATCCAAGATGATGTTGGTGTAACATATAATATAGTTATCTGGTTAGATCAGCAACCTCAATTAGTCTTAGTGGAGAATGGTGATGATAAAACAACTGTTAATTAGTGTGTTGCAAATTATTAATGTCATTATTATGACAGGTGTCGTGACTTGTTTTGTAGTCTTTCCTTTTATTCTTTTAGGTAAACTATTTTCGTAATCATACCTCGTGGTATGTGGGCTGTATTACGGAAGTCTTTTGGCAATGAAGGATACCTGTCCATTCCTAGAGTAACCCCTACGTCATCCTCTACGAGCAACCATCCAAGAGTTGTGGTTAGTATAGGGTTATTATCTATGTCCTTAATAGCTATAGATGAGTCCTCCCCCCAAGCATCGTTCCAATAGACGATTACAGGAGGGATAGCTATGATATCTATATTGTCCATAAATCATTCCGCACAATAAGGATCGCTAAGATAATCAAGACTCAGTTATAGCCCTAAGAATCTAACGATGCTACTCTTGAGAAAGGTTAAGATACCCCATACTGCCCCTAAGATCAGGAACGCCGCCCCCAAAGCACCTTTAGATTTCACTATAACCTCATGGATCTCATCTACTTTCTTCTCTATTCTTTCGTCACTCTCTTCCAATTGTTCTATCCTATAAAGCAGTAGATCTTTATCATTCTTATCCATTTATTATCTCTTCATTAATGCTGTTTTTTCTTTAGACCCTGAACTAGACCCAAAGAAAAAGTTTAAGACTTGAGCTTGACCTGTAGTAAGGACAAGAACTAGACCAGTTAAAATAGGACTCTCTGATGGCAAGACTAATGCCCCGCTAAACAGTCCAAATAAAATTAAAAAATAAGCGGAGGTATAGAGTGTTGCTAGTATCTTCTGTGGATTGGCCCCCAATTCACTAGCCATCTTACGGGCAGAGTCCCTGTCCTTGAAGTTCAACTCCTCCCGCTTGATGCCGGACTCCTCCATAAACTTCTTGAACTCCAGATCAGCGTTCTTTACCTTCACTACTTGCTGGGGAGTCATGTTTTTCATGGTCGCATCGACCTTGGCTTCAGGCACTCCCAGTGCCTTGCTCAACATTTGCCCTGCAATCCCTCCAAATGGCCCACCAACAGCCGTTCCTATTAGGGGGGCTAGGCTACCCAGCAGTTGTTTTGTAATGTCCTTAAAATCGCTCATAAATCCGGAACCATGTCGTCTGGGCCACCTCTTCTAAATGTATCGTGCATAGCTCTGTTTATTTCCCCGTTAGTCATGTTGTTTAGAATCTCAGCGTGTGTACTAGTGCCGGTAGGGTCTATATCACGTAGCGTTCTGCCCTCATCTAGAGCTGCAACATAAGTTCTCAGCTCGTTATCGAGGGGTCTTGAGGAGGCCATCTCACCTGCATCTAATGTAAATTCCATCTGTGGGAGAGGACTCTCTGTTGGGCCTAAGAGCACCTTACGAGCCTCCTCTCCCATATCATCTAATATCTGCCCTAATGGTTTCTCCCCCTCCCATTGCATCAGATATATCTCGTCAGTGGTGTCGAACAAATCAGTCGCTGCTATTTTATCAAAGAAGAGTTCTTCGGTTATGGGTGCATTTAGGTCGGCGAATCCGTCCAACGACGCGAACTCGTCGGAGAAACTCTCTGGTAGATAATCATATACTTCGTCATCCCACGTGCCATCTGGGCCTGTTCTCCGACGACGGATACGACCCCCGGCGGCCCGCCATACGATATTTCCCGTCTCGTCACCATCAATCGTAAATCTAGAACCACCAGTAACGTCCGTATCGTGTATAATAGTGCGTACATTACTCCTACGTTCAAGCTGCGCAGCTCGGGCTTGCTCTGTTGCAGCTTGGGCTTCCTCTACGGATATAAGTTTGGCATCGTCAGTCAACCCAGATCTAAGTGCTAGTACCCTCCGCTGCTCTTGGGGTGGGAAGTCTTTAGGAAAATAAATAAAATCACCAGTACGAGGATCTAGTTTTCCTCCAAGAGTTCCGTAAAATTTTTCTAATCTGTTTTGTGCAAGTCCCGTATTAGCGACAGCCTCAAACGCTCCGGCATTTCCTATCATTGCTATACCATGCTTGTCAGCTAGTGTTTTAAGCTGTCGCATAGCGCGCCCACCGTCCCCTATATTCCCCCCCACGTTCCTTAATAGTGATAGATATACTATGCGATCTCCCGGCCCGCCAACGCCGGCATTTCCTGCTGCCAGTGAAGGTCTGTTGAGTCTGATGTACGCCCCCATATTTGGAGAGAATCTGCCTCCGTAATCTGCGGGGCCGGACAGCCCAGTTGGATTGAAAACTTTTTCATAGTCGTTCATAAAAGCTAGGAGTGCTTTAGTATTTAACTCTGGAGTTCCGTATTCCGGTTTCCCTTTGGTTGGGGGTTGCTTAGTGCCAGAACGGTGTTTTGTCACGTCCGTTTGCTTGGCATTGATACTCAGTTCGTTAGGATCATATATTATATATTGGTCATCTTTTATATCATCGTCGTATAAATTTTTAGCGTAAGAACTTTTAGCTCTTTTGCCGATTATGCCGTGTTTAACCAGAAGTTTAGAAGCCGCTTCTGGTGCTCCCGTGATCTCGACTAAAGCTTCATATATACCATCACCATCCATGTTTATCCATACACTCTCGGTAAATTCCTGAGCTGCCCGTTCAGCCCGCTTCGATGATGTTCCCGCATCTTCCAGCACAGCGAGAAGGGTATCCCTTAATTCATGGACTTCTTTCTTGGTAAGTTCTCCATTTTGCATACGCTTTAATAGAGTTTGATCCCCGACAAGCACTCTCTTATCTATGTTTTTTGGTAGAGTTACTTCTGTGCCGTAACCTGAAGTCTTCATATGATTGCGATACTTTTCTAGGTACACATTTGGTTGAGTCTCTAGTAGCTTATCTACTTCTTTAAGAAGTTCTACTTGTCGATGGCCCATTCCAGACCATGTTGCGTCTAAGACAGATGGACGACTCGCTAACGACAGTTTCTTTACTGCTTCGATATCTCCACCGTACAAGATAAGACCTTGCAATATCACATCTTCCGGCTTACCTAACTGTGCTGCTTCGTCCAGATTAAACGACAAATCCGTTACATCTGCAAATGGTCTAGTGCCACCACGGGACTCTAGAACTATGCCGTGTCCATGCTGTTTTGGCATGAATCGTCTTGTCTTTGTAAGATCAGTCAGTACTCTTGTTCTAGCTAGGGTCTGAGTAATAGGGCGTATAGCCATCCCTAAAAACCCTATTGTAGAAAATAATCCTTTTACGGGATCTATATAATTTGTTGGGTCTAGTGCCATTGATAGCCAAGCCGCTTGGCTATTAGGATCAATACCAGCTTCTATCAACCGTTGATATGAGCCGTAAGGATTAGTGTCTATAGCCTCAAAGTCTTTCTCTGTAAGTGCACCACCTTGTGGGTATAAGCCCGACATTGAGAGACCGAGCCATTTAGCGGCTACTTTAACAGCTTCATAAGTATCTGGGAGCAAACCCTTGATACGAGCCATTATAGCAGGAGGAAGGTTGGGATCTGTTAGTGCTTCTTCAATCCATTGTCCCGCTTGACGTTCCGCTTCAGGGGATAGTAGTCGTCCTTGCGTCGTAGCGGGGAGAGCATCGAAATTCTCTTGCTCTGTGCCAGCTTCATTGAAGGCTGCACTAAAAGCATCTAGTTGCTCATCAGTGAGAGTAGAGGGGTCGAGTAGGTTTTGATTATTCCGGCCCTCAAAAAATGCGCGAGACTCACCGCTGGCGAATTCTCCTTCACTCTCGTTATAGTCGGTATTATTCTGTAGTTCAAACTCTGCTCTTATCTGGTCATCTATAGACGGATCTTCCGGTGTCTCTGCTTGTGGACTACCCTCAAGATCTTGTCTTTTTTGTATTACTTGTGCTGCTATTTCCCCTTTAGTAAGGATACCATCCTTATCTAGATCTAATCCTTCGTTACTTGCGTATGCAGCTTTGATCGGATTATTCTTCTTCCCGTCTCTCCTTTCCTTATCTTTAGCCCACTTGGCGTAGGCTGGATCAAGGCCAGTCTTACCATCAGATGACCACACAACTGCATCATCGTCCCAACCTATAGCTTTAGGCCAGATGATAGACATATAAAAATCTGACATACTTGGTTGTTGGCCTTTAGGTAACAAGCGTTTGAGGGCAGGAGCCATGTGCTCTGTGACATAGGACAGTTGTTCTTCTTGAGTCATACGCTCAATCTCACCGAGAGTCACCCCTAATCCGCCAGCCGTATCTCCCATAAATTGAATCAAACCTCTAGCTTCTCCGAAAACCCAGCGGCCAGTTTTTTTATCCCACCGTTTTCGGTTGGGTGCAGCGGTATCGAAACTATCTGCTGATTCAAAGGCTATAAAAGCTTTAAGATCTTTCCAATCTAGAGTTATGTCATACTCATCTTTCCATCGTTGTGCTTCAACTTGTAATAGCCTATCAAATTCTGGGCTGTCTCCCCTTTGACCATTCTCTTCCCGCTTTAGTAGTCGTGCTTCACGCTCGTCCTCGGTTTCCCCTATAGGCTCTACACTATAAGATCCATCTGCATTTCTTTTATAGGGTAAGTTTGCATCTTCGTCGCCCTCAATAGGGAAGATGTCTCTCCTAGTAGTGGGGTCATCCTTTGATGTACTGTAAGTTATAGGGTAAAGGGTATCGTTAGTGATACTCTGTCCCAGATTAAGTAGGAAAGGTATATTATCTAAGTCCAGATCACTCATAGCCATATGCTCAAGATTAAGGAGGGATCTACGCCCATCTTCAGTATTGAGGATATCACTGGTATTGAGATTTAAGTGGTACTTATCTGTTACACTACCCTTAAATTGTAGAACATCTTCTAAAGTAGCTGCATTATAAGTATTTAACCATTGCCTATGTTCCTCTGCTTTTACCCCATCTTCGTCTTTCAAACCTTCCCGTAAACCAGAAACATCTATATCAAACCAATCTATAAGATCTTCTATAGACGCACTACCCCGCACTTCTTCTCGTATATTCTTCGGGCCTACACCAGTAGTACGGGCATCAGCCCGTACTTGAGCGTTAGGCGAGTACCTACCAAAAGTCCCACTACTGATGGGTATATTATCTACATCAACTTGAGTTTGATTAGGCATCTTATTTGACGAAATATTGGTTGCCGATAGCTACGATATGCTCATAACCACCGTCTGTGACATTAACATTTTCCCACGCACGACCAAGTTCCTCTAATATTGGTCCGAATTTTAAGTTCAGTCGCTCTTTGTATATTTCCAAACCTTTCATAGTCTCTTCAGAATAGGGGTGTAGTCCTGCTTCCGTTGCATCTCGAATATCATATCCGGGTTTTCCGTTAGGTAGGGTAACTAAGTGAAAAGCTTGACTTATACTGACAGAAGGTGGACCGTCGTAGCCTATACGATCAGTCGGCTCACCCCTACGTTTAGCACGAGCACGTTGACGTTGTTCTGTGATAGTATTACGACGGCGTTGAAATTTATCCTCTACCTCTTCTCTTGTACTTCGGTATAGATCACTTTCCAAGGGCTGTAGATCTATCTTATAGTTCTTTCCTCGCCCACGCATATTACTAGACAGCTCGTATTGTGGAACAAGTGATCCTGACTCTTCAATTTGCTTAATAGCTTGTGGAAACTGGACAGTCACTTGGTATTTTAATTCATTGTCCATCATTCGACGGCCATTGAGTCCTAGCTGCTGATGCCATATGGGACCAAGGTGCGAGACTATCTTTCCAACAGATTCACTGGCAAAGAATGTTCTCCATTGTGCTCGTACCTCACTGTTTTCAATCTTACGATTAACTATAGTGGTGTCAAAGTCAAACATCCATTGCTGCATAGGTGCGACAATTAGGCGAGTAAGATCTTCAGTCGAGTACGACTCCAGATTATTAACTATATCTTCTTGTTCGATTAGCTTTGTCAAGAATGTCGGAATTGCAGCCATGATTGCGGATTGTTCAATAGGATCATCAAAGCCATGACTACGTAAAATAGTTCGGGTATCAAGCGGTCCACCGTCCACTTTACTTAAATTTCCGTCTTCGTCACGGCCTTCTCCACCACCCCCGCCCTTAGGCGTTGGATGCGCTGTCTGATTAAGAATCAGATCGGTTAGAACACCGCGTAGTTGTTCTTGAGTCTTGCCTTTAAATTGCATACTGAGTATGTTATTATTGGCAAGATCGTTCAGTAAACTTGATGTTATTTTTAGCGCAAAAGCTTTGGGATGTTTAAGCCATTGTTGATTTTCTGTTATTTGTAACTGAGCGTCAGTCAGATTTTTATTACCGTCCACAGTATAACCAGTGATGAGGTTCTCAACAAAAGAATCAAACGGGGTCATCATTGCTCGTATTTTATCTATCGTAAAACCGGGTAACTCTGAGTACTTTGCTATTTCTTGTTCTTTAAAAGCCTGAAGTTTTATCCTGATAGATCTTGCTAGGTCATCGGTAGGAGCTAATCGCCCATCGGCGATGGCTGCGGGAATCTGTTCTACTGTCAAGTCTTCAGTGTTACTTAGCGTTTTAAGGTGAGCCATTGCTATCACCTCTGCCATCGCCATCATTCCTGCGTTCCCCGGACCTGATAAAAAGGAGTTTTCAACCTCCTGTGAAGAAAGTTTTCCGTTGCGGATGCCAGCTTCGGCTTCAGAGTGCGCGAAGATTCGAGCCATGTTCTTTTCTACGAGATGCTTATATAAACTTGGATTCGTTTCATATAGTAGGGGGGGAAGACCAATGTCTTTACCGCCCTCCAAAAAGGCTACTTTTAGATCTGCTTCCTTTTCCTTTTCTTCTTTGTTGCGTTCTTTTATGGTTTGATCTATTTGTCCAAACGCTGCGGGAAAATTATTGATTTCGTTGAAATCTCCCATCATGCTCATAATAACCCCAACCGCTCTTGGGTCGTCTTTATTATCGTTAAGGAGTTGTTTAATCATGATACGTTGGTTTATATCGTGACTTGCTTTATAAGTTTCTCCCTCTTGGTGATAGCGAGTATCATTGTTAGCACTGTCTTTTAAATATTGCGTTCCTCCCTTAACGTCATTTATTCCACTGACAGTGGAGTTCTGATCCATAGTTTTCTCACGCTTCTCCGCGTCAGATACAGAACCTTTGGTTCCCCTAATACGATCATACTCTTGTTGCGAAGCTTCTAAGTGCTTGAGAAAAGCTTGATTAACCTTATCTCCCATTTTACTGTCATCGTAGACTAATTTAGCTTCGGTGGCATTCAGCCCAAGACTAATAAGATCTACAATAGAACTTCCTGCGCTGTTTCCTATCCGACTTACAGTAGGATCTCGGCTAGCATCCTCTTGGATAGGTGTTGCGTTTTGTATAGGATCTGTTTTTGTAACCATATCTAATCTCTTCTAATTGATTCTAAATCTTGATTTAATTGCCAGAGTATATCAGGGGAGGCCATATCTACGTCCCGCACACTAGATGTGAATATCTCTATTAAAGCTTCTTTATCTTTCTGGCCTAGCTTTGTATCACGCATAACACGATCAATAACCCATTGATCTATAGGTACATTATCTACTATAGCATCACCTAGCATCTCTGTGACGGATTGTCGTTGCTCTTTAGCTCTTGCATTTAATCTATAAAATTCTTCCATCAGATAAGCCCACTCATTTTGATCAGTAGCAGATTGCAATAATAGTTTTTGTCCTGCTATCATGTGTTCCCATGTATCCTCAGTGATACGCCCATCTGTAAGTTCTCTAGATATACGTTGGACTCTATTAAAGTACTCTCTAGCTGTATCTCTTAGAGCTTTTTCTTTATCCCGTACATCTTTATTTATACGGTAAGCCGTATTAACTGACTCTGTGTTTACTCCTAATATGCCTTTAGCCAATATCTCTGTCCATGTTGCTTCTATAGCATGAAGATCGCCATTACCGCTCATCCAATACCCTGCTTTAGTAGCTATTCTCGCCTTAACAAAATCATTATAACCAGAAGCCATTCCCCGTAATACTAGATCAGCTACTTTAGTAGCTCGTTCACTAGCAGAAATATCTACATCGAAAGATACTACAGTTCTACCCATCTGATAGCCTTGCCACATTCGAGATAAAGTAGAACCAGAGGCTCCGGTCGCTCCTTCGATAAGTGGTTGATCAAAAGCTATGTCGATCATGTTACGTGCTGTGTTAATAATGTTTGCACCGGGAGCTAAGAACTCATCGAATGCGAAATCTAACTCTGGATCATCTGTCAGAGCTTGTAAAGATGTGTCAAGAATAAAATCAATCAATCCGCCTTCTAATAAATCAGCGGCAGTAGTGCCTATCATGTGAGATAATCCTGATTCAGCTAAAAGACGCTCTACTTCTGGCTTTACTCCGAACCCTGCTCCCCCAAATAAGACAAATTGCCCTAATACTAGCCGTCTAGCTTGGCTAGCTGTAAAAGTTTTGTTGCCAAGACCTCCTCCGGCCCCTTCAGGCAAGGCTCTAAGCATAATCAAGAGAGTTTTATGGGTAAATTGTAGAAACTGTGTAGTAAGGCTAGCAAATCCATATTGGAATTTAGCGGCATTGGCTCGGTTCATGGCAAAAGCATAGTTAGTCGCATTAATATCTACTTTTGCCCAGTCCTCTTTAGTAAAATCTTGTAGTTTCTTTAAGTGTTTGTTTTCTTTACGGTATATTCGTAAAGCCATAGTATAAGAAGACGATACGTTAACCTGTTCTCCTAAATCAAACCCTGCTTGTTGGAGGGCTTCTCGTACAGGTGCTGCTGTTGCGGTTCGTCTGGTTGTTTGAATCACATCTCCGACCCTTGTGGACGGTAATTCCTCTACAGCCTTCATATCTCCTGCAAAAGAGTGGCGATTAATAGCAGGAACTAGCCCTGATTCGCTGAACTTATCCACTAGCATCAGATACTCATCTTCAGTCAATCCCATGAGTTTTGAATTTCGTTTTATTAGTTGACTAGTTAAGCCTTTACCTCCTATTAAACCAGCCGCATCACGCTTCATTCCTTGTAATAAGACTATACTATCACGTTGCCATCTTCCAGCATACAAAGGATCTAATGCTTGTAAAAACAGATGTTGTGAACTCTGTAATACAAGCTGCCTAACAGGTCTAGTGACGATGAAATCAAAGAAAGATAGACCTTTCATAGATTGTAGAGGATCAATATTAGGGCCAACTTTTCTGACTAGCCAAGTAGTTGCGCGAGTAGCCGAGGGTACTCCACGCAATTGTTCGTGCAACCATTCTGCCGCAGTGATAGCTTTAGATCTAAAAATTTGAGACCCTTGATTTATATTCCCTTCCATAAGGGAAATATATTCCCATAGCTCTAGGGCTTGGCCTATCCTAACTCTTTCCTTTCCGGAATGCTTTCCGTACAGAGCTATCAAGCTTTTACGAGTCTCGGAAGCAGGCTCTCTAATTATATCCCCTTTTATCAGATCACCATACCATTGCTTGAATGATTGTTTTTGTCCAGCTACAAGATCAGTCATGGATAGTTCTTTACTTACCATTCTTGTGGCGCGTTCCATTGCATTTAATGGAGATAAAATATCTGCCTCTCCACCATTAACATTGACTAATCTTTTTTGCTGTCGTTGGTCGAAGATCAAGCGACCTTCAAGCCGAAACCGTTCTAAGTCCATAGCTGTGCGATCTTTACCGGATAATCTAGGATCTTCTTTAATAACTTCGTATACATTACCGGGATCTTTGTCCTTCATACGTGCAACGAATCTATCAGCTTCAGCCCTAGTCGCAGCAACTCCTACCGTGTGCTCTACATCCCTTGCCACACCATTGAAAAGACCACCTTTACTTATTTTCCTGACATAGTGAGCATCCTCATATATTCGAGGGTAGTATCCTTCAATGTATTTTAAAGGGTTCGCAGATAGCGGAGTCAGTACTAACTTGGTTGCAGCACCACTTTGCTTTGCCGGATTGTACATCACTAAAGTACTAGTAGTCTTTTCCTTTGCTAGAAAAGCTTGTGTATCATCTAGCTTTATTATACTCCCGCCTTCGTTAAATAGTTTTTTAAGCTCAGTACTAGATAATTTCTCCATATTAGTAGTTGCAGCATCGTATACGTGCAATCGCTTATTCCCATCAAACAAAGGTTTTAATGTCGCCTCTGTTTGAGGTATTCCATGCCATGTTGCGTCTAAGTTTGTGGCGCGTAGTGTGACATATCCAGCAGATTTCCACTCCCGATATAATTTTTCATTCATTACATCGTATATAGTATCGTAGAATTCTTTAGTCAGTTGCACTCCTCTGAATTCATCCGGTCCTGCGTCAGGGAAGGCGTTTCTATATTCGAGTGTAGTCGGAACTCGGCCATTTTCAATAGCAAAATTCTCTGTATACCGATACATTCTATCAATCTCACGTCTAGTAGGACGTGACATTTTAAAAATAGGGGCTACAATCTGATCTAATGCGGAAGCTATAGCTTCTTCTTTATTATGGTTACGTACAAAAGAACCGTATACTTCTTCTGTAAATTGGGATGAAGGTGTCAATAACCAACCACTAGCTCTGCCAGTGTACTCACCTGTTAGTACAGGTTGTCCTCCAAACAGCCCTCTATCTTGAGGGCGCATATAATAATCTTCTTTATATGAAACATAATATTTACCCCGCTTACTTGTTGCTGTCTTTTTCTGCAAGCTAGCTAAAGCTGCCAAAGCGTCTTCACCGCCCATAACTTTATTAAGTTTTAAGCCATTTGAAGTCCATACTTCTATGCCTTTCAGATCCATGCCGTGTTGAGCTAGGTTTTCTACTTCAAGTAGTGCTGACTTTGAGGACATGAACGGGTGCGTTTTGTTTTTACCGAGGAATACATTAAATTCTAAGGCTAGTTCATCCTCGGATACTCCGACTCGCATCATTCCGGGCCTAACTTTACCGTCCCAAGATTCTATAATATGACTTACTTGTGTTTCTGTGGCTGTTGTTAAATCTTCGGGGCGGTATACTTGCTGTCGTGTTTGTGTTGTAAGACTTTGTACCCTAGCTTGATTAGCTCGCACTCTACTAAGATCGCTTTCATCTAAAGCTGGTATCTCTTCTACGACATCTTTCCCACTACGATTGCGTAATGGTTGCGGTAATAGTTGACGAGTTTCGTCGGCAACAGTTACGCCTAATTCATTAAGGAGTTCAGAATCTTTTAATGCTGCCACCGAATGAGCGAGATCATCTGAGGCTCTTTCTGGATTAGCTGCTTTTGCTATATTCGTAGTAGTGTTTGAGAACCTAGTGCCAGCAGATACAGTACTTTTAAACGACCTAATAACTGGTCCCAAAGCAGCCAATTCTAATGTAGTTCCTATATTTATTACAGCATCCCAAATAGTTTCAGTCTCTCCTTCAAGGAGGACATCTCCATTCACAATATGCTGTAGTAAAGATACGTCAGCCCAATCAGAAACGTGAAGAGGACTTTGGAATAGCCATGTTGCCATCCGTTTTAGGTAATCTCCCCTTTCTTCCGGAGGAAGATCGAAGATAAATTTTCTAAATTCTTCAGCTATACTACCGGGAAGTACCGAAGTTATTCCTGCTTCTGTTCCTAGAGGACTTCTACCCAAAGCAAAGACTCTAGCAGTATACCAACCGGGCATCATATCTTGAGCAACTCCACCAATTATTTCTGCAACTCCTCCAGCTTTAACGCCTCCTTCCGATAACTCTAGAAGGAACTCATTGAATTCTTGTAGTGTTTCGTAGGCGTTTTCTTGTACTTGAGTCACAATTTCTACTGGACTCAAGGACTTATAATTCCAGTATTCTTCGTAGTCAAGAATGTGTCTAGGCTCTTGCGTTATAACGTGCGCGTAAGCGTCTGCTTCTGTGGACTGTGTAGCAATCGCTAAACTTTGTGCTGATCTCCGAGTTTCGTCCTCAAGAATACCTACACCATCACCACGTAACTCAGTGGCAGGATCAACCTTCAAGGCTTGTGCTCTTTTTATAGTATTTTCTACTATAGATTTGCGAACTTCTTGGGTACGGGCTTGCTGCCACATAATACCACTTCTCTCCCAGTCCTGTGATCTACCACTTTGCTCGAATTCTTGTTTAATCCGCTCTTCATCCTCTGGAATTCCCAAAGATACTGATACTGCTTGAGCAAAAGTTCTCGCTGTGTTAGCAGAGCTTGAAGGAATTTCTTCTGGACCGGGAATCTCTTCCATGAGCGGTTGCTCAGGTATAGCTTGAGTATCTGGATTAGGTTCTGTGGGTATTAAATCAGTCATACAGCACCGATTAGCGCAAATACACTTTGTCCAATATCTTTATTACCACTTGGATTCCGAGGACTAGCTTGTACTTGGTATGTTTTTTCTTGTGGGAATTGGTAAGTCATCCCCATATTTCCAATCGCACTGGGCGAACTCGCAACCGATGGAGTCGCAACTTCCTTATAAGGGTTTTCCTGTGTATGTGCGGTGATAGAACTAGCTACCATTCCCGCAGCTTGACCGGCTGTAATGGCGCTTTTGATAACCTCTGCGGTCAGTTTTTTACCTCCTGCAAAGTATTCTGTCACACCGCCCACTGCCAGAGAGCCTAGCTGTATAGCAGCCTGAAATTTAGCTGCTGCTGCTTTAGCTCTCTCAGATTCTCCTTGAATATTACTCGCCATATCCGCATCCCACATAGTGTTTTTATGCGCTACTTGTGCTTGCACAGCCATCGAAGATCTAATCCCTTGTACTCCAGAACTTGCCACTCCCGGCAATCCATACTGTCCAGTAGCGGCTATTGCCGATGACAAAGCCATTCTATTAGCGTTGAGTAATCTAATTCGCTCTCGAAGTCTTTGTCTATCTTTTAGGGTTTTAGATAACCGTTGTGCTCGTTTAGCGGCACTTCTTCCTGTAAGTGTCATATCTTAAATCTCCGCTGTACCTTCGTAGTGTAACGACCACCCTAGGAGATGAGCATCCTTACCGGCCTCACCTGTGAATTTAAGCTGCAAAGCTTTTCCCCTTCCTCTGATTTTCGTTCTTGCTACTACTAAATCGTATCCATCAGCGTAACTATCACTACTTCCTGATGGAACGTAAGCTCGTTTATGTCTATAGACTTGCTGCTCTCGGCCAAACTTATTAGCCGAGGACCTGTCTGTGAAATCCCATCGTGGCTGGACTGTTAAGCTAGATTCTCCTACTGTCCCAGTCTCCGTATATCCAGTTTCCGTCTTCTTCATAAACGTGTGGATTGTAGGCGAATATCTTTGTCTTGAAAAATCCGATAGATTATCATAGCCCGTCAATAAGAAAGGTATATGTTCTACTCCGTCAAAATCTTCAAAGGTTTCTTGAGAAAAGTCTGCTATCTGGAGCGCGGTTCCGTAATCATTGACAATAAAAAACTTCATCTTTTGGAATTCATCGGGTTGGCTAGATTGATCGGTACTGTGGATACCTACGATATAAGCCGCACTAGTTGCGGGGGCAAATCTATACTTAAAGAAACTCCCTAACCGTAGATCTAGAACCATAACAGTATTCACTTTATGGTTACTTGTGTTATTGTTGTGTGCTATATAAACACGACCTTTAGACTCATCGAAGCTCAAGCTAGCGTTCTTTTGTTGTGCGTAGGATAGCTCGTTCCAGTATGTTTGGATATTCTTCTCAATAATATTCTGGGATTGTATCGCCCCGGCTTGTACTCTACTTAAAGCGTAGATTCCTCGGTGGCTTGCGTAGATAATACCGTTATCAATTTTGATTATAGCAGAGGCACTGATGGCCTCGGCAGAAGTAATTTGTCTCACACGAATATCGTTTGCTGCAAAGAAGCTACTGCCTGATACTTCCCAAACTCCTTGGTCACTGAAGACCAATAAAGAACTTTCCATAGGTTGCATATCAATGATATTTCCAATATTAGGAATCTGTATCGTTCCTCCATCTGAAGAAATTAAAGCGTTAAGGTCGGGGTGCGTTGGGTCTGCTCCTTGGAAGCACTGACCGAACTCCTCATCATTAAGTATGGTCTTAGAGAAAAAGATCATATCAGACCATTGTTTCGTTTGCATACCCGCTTGAAATAAACGTCCAGCAAACCAAGCATTTGAACTAGGTCGTACATCAGTTTGCGACAAACCGGGATTAGCTGTAGCAGCAGTAATGGTCGTGGATACTAATGTACCCGAACCATCATCCACCATTACTTGATCTCCTTCTTTATGGAGTTTAAAGTGACCGGAGTTTTCAAAAGCCCATACGGCTTCACCTGTCGTTCGTCCTGTCTCTCTGAATTTCTTGAAGTACTCAGACATATTTCTGCCGTTTCCTTCGTCCCCAAGAAATACCTTTGCGTCAATAGATATAGTCTTAGCAGTGGGATCGAAAGCCACAACTTTAAAACTTTTTCGATAAGTAATCACAGGTGTATTCGGATCACTACCAGAATTAGGATATGCGCCTTCATAGAATACGTGTTCCAAAGCAAATTCAGATGTCGAAACCGTGTGTCCAATAGCTAAATCTGAAGGCAGTTCCGAAGTCATCGTAATGGTATATCGTATACTTTCTGTTCCGGCATTATATTCGGCAACAATAGGCGTTGTATCATACGGCTCATTCCTATTGTAAGTCTTGGCGGCTACACCTTCTGGGTATTCATTATCCCAGATAGATATAATGAAACTTCCCCGTGGCACATAAGCGTTACCAAAGATTTCTTTTTCAATCTTTTCTGATGACCATTTCTTTACGTGACCTAAGTTATGCCAACCACCACCACCGCCTCCGCCTGATGTAAGTGTTGCTCCTTTTTCGGCATCGGTAACAAACCCCGAACCAAACTCATCAGGGCCTCTTTCAGCATCATCGTTTGTAGTGACATAAGTTTTACCGTCAGACTGCAAAACTTGAGGAGAAGCGTAGTACCCATAATAAGGTATCATTTGTTTAGAAGGCCATTTACTGTATTGACGAACGTAGTTATTTGCTCCTAGCTCGTCATCACCAAAGAGCCATCCTCGGTTACGTAAATTAAATTCATGGGTATTAGGACAATCTTGAACAACAGTTGAAGCAGAAACGCCTTGTGGATTAGCTCCACTTGTTTCTGTTGAGGGGAACTCCCGCAAGTCTATACCATCTTCGATGTCTTCAAAAGCCCTTACCCTTATATTGATCGTCTTGACCAAGAACTCTGTTGTGTCACTTGTATATTCAATGGATAAGGGTTCCATTGTTCTGTGAGATACAAAGAGTCTTCCTCTTCCGTGTGTGAAACTCACAGCAGTCTTTACTAGCGTATCATCTTCTTCTTGGTCTGTTACATAAAATCCTAGATCCACATGATAAGCGTGTTTCTTATTCCCTATAGTTTCTCCGTCCTCATAAAAATACAGATAAGACCCTAGTTGAATAACTATGTAGGTTTTATCTGGATTGTTATTAACATTACGCCACGTATATATTTGAGTCCCGTAAGCCGCTTCGTATTTTTCAAAGAGAGGTTCGGGATCGTTTCCAGTTTCGTAACTTAGTCCTCGTCTACGCCTACGAGTACCGTCAGTAAGTATCTCGAAGTTCTCCTCATCCAAAGTAACTTCGGGAGGAAATGCTAAAGGGGAGGACTCCGTATGGAGTCCCCCACTTAGATCGAAAAATATCTTATCAACAGGTAGTTTATTGGTGCGTTGTTTCGCCAAGACTTACTTCCTTTTCTTCTTCAGCTTTCTGAAGTTTAGCTCGTTCTTTTCCGGCTTGGTTCTTAGCAGCTTTATCACTAGCGTCCCATGAATCTACTAACCATTTCCGTATCTCAATCTTTGCATTATCGGGCTTAGTAAAATGCCCTTGTAGATTAGCGGCAGGGTAACTAGTAGGTTTAACAACTAGTTGTTCGCCTTCCTTGTAATCATCTTCCTTTACGTGGCCTATGTAATACAAAGCTGTTTGGCTTTGGTGTGCTACTCCCCACTTTTTACCGAATGGGTCTGTACCACTTTCTATTGCGCTATCTCTGGTCACTTGTGCTTGTATGGTCATACATTTTCTCCTTAAATATAATCAGGCAAAGGGGTTGCGGAGCCACTGTCAACTCCTGTAGGACGTGTTCTAGATGTTCCGGGTGATTTACGTCCATAGTCTTCGCCTGTTCTTCGTTGGTCACGGAACTTAAACTTATTTCGTTGCTGTCTTACTCTAGCTTTTCTAGCTAGATGTGTTATCTTAGTAGGTGTTACTTGCTTATACAAATCAAAAGCTAACTCAGTAGCATTTGTTTCTAAAAGATTTAATAGCTCTCCCGGCAAAGTTACTTCAGTTGTATCATTTATGGATAGAGCATCTTGTACTTCTCCTGATACACGGCTTTTTGACGCTTGTAGCTGGGTAGAGTCATTGGCAATGTCAATAGAATCGAATACTAAAATTCGATCTTCAACTAGCGTAGCGTAACGTGGAGCCTTGTTTGTATAGACTCCGAAAGTGATATCCGTATTAGGCCAAGTTTGACTAAGGATATTACTATCACTCGTGTCCTTGTTTATCTGCCTGTCAAGGAATTCTTGGTTTGAGATCACGGTTATCGTAGTATAATTAGGCGGATCACTTACAGCATCACGGACATCATATTGAATATTATCAATACTCATCATATCTTGGTTTAAGAATAATCTCGTTTTGCCCAGTGAGTTATCGTCTGTAGCACCTATACGGATTGTTTTATTCTTTCCCGGTAGACTATACTCTGTCACTATCTGATCGTAGATAGTACTATAGCACACGGCTATTTGTTCGCCTTCTATCGTATCACCGATAGAGTTGATCTCATCACTATCCATTAGTGATAGAGTATTTTGTACCATTTTTAATAAAGTTTTTTCCATAGTTTTTCCTACAATTTATGGGGTAAGGACTAGCGGTGTATTTCCAGTATAAGAAGAGTGTCCAGTTAAAGCCGCTGATACATAATTACCATTCGCACTACTGTTATCTAAACTAAGTATGTTTAAATTATTTCCCGGTTTCCATCCCGATCTAGCTAATACTACATTAACTGCGTCAGTGACATCCACGTCTTCCACACTACCGGCAGTAGGGAAATCTCCAGTAACTTTAAGTGTGTTTTCTGTAGTTTTATTGCTGAGTCTATCTGTAATTAATTTTCCAGACGCGTTTGAAGGGGCATCGGCATTGTCTACATTTTCGCAATGATATCTTATAGAGGCTGAACTTCCGCCTAGATATCCAACCATTACTTTTAGAGTTGCGCTAGTTAGTTGTGTTCCTTGTTTGAAGGGGATATTCGTATAATGATAGCCTGTATGATATACATCACCGCCCGATTGTCCTGTTATGCCTAATTTGCCTCCTCCCCATACTGATAACTCAGTTGTCCATCCAGTGCCTACTTGTTCGTGACCATCATGCGCTGTCTCACTAATCACTACTGTACTAGCGTCTAAGGGATATGAAGTCCAGTAAGCTAAGAGCTTTGAATTGAGATCGCCTTGGGTATAGCCTCTTTGTGTGAGCCAAGTCGTAGCTCTATCGTTAAAGCCACCAGCAGCTATACCCAAAAAATCCCAGTACTGATGGTATAGATCATTGTAAGAACCACTAGTTACGTCGAGAATACCTTGTAAGTATTCTATTTGCATATCGTTAAAATTCTTCGTAGTTTGTACGTTGTCTAAATAATCTATTACTGCATCATTAAGTTGAGCCATTCTATTTCCCTCTAA
>Ga0098061_1000125_pt1 | contig 31752 bp, 47 predicted proteins | sample 22_taG_FD_92579 | JGI IMG/M metagenome (GOLD analysis project Ga0098061, IMG submission 92579) | Marine viral communities from the Subarctic Pacific Ocean - 22_ETSP_OMZ_AT15343 metaG | ecosystem: Environmental > Aquatic > Marine > Oceanic | place: Subarctic Pacific Ocean | collected 2015-01-20
ATCTGTAGATCTCTTGCAGACTTGCTCGTTTGATGAAATCTCTAAGATAATCAACGACGCGCTTGTTTTGGGCAGTGATTCTAATTTTGGTTACGACTACCTCAAAGACTTTGAAGAAAGGTTTGAACTGAAGGCCAGAAACCCCATTTCTACTGGATGGTCAGAACTAGATTCTATCTCTGGTGGTGGGCTTGGCAATGGTGAATTGGGAGTTGTTGTAGCTCCGACAGGAGCAGGCAAGTCTATGGTACTTACCCACCTTGGGGCTCAAGCGCTTTTGCGTGGAATAAATGTTGTGCATTATACTCTTGAGTTGAGTGATACAACTATAGCTTCTCGCTACGATAGCTGCATCACTGGTGTCTCTTTGAATGACCTCTTGTCTTTTAAAGAGTTGATTTATGAGAAAGTGCAAGGTGTCAAGGGACAGCTTATTGTTAAAGAGTACCCGACAAAGTCAGCTTCTACTAGAACCATTAAGAACCATCTTGAGAAGTTAAAAAATCGTGGGGTAGAGCCAGGGCTCATCATCTTGGACTATGGCGATCTTTTACGTCCGGTAACCGTAAGAAAAGAGAAGCGAACCGAATTAGAATCTATTTACGAAGAGATGCGTGCTGTTGCACAAGAGTTCGAGTGCCCAGTATGGACTGCATCGCAAACAAATCGATCTGGTCTTAATGCGGAGGTTATCACGATGGAGAGCATTTCAGAGGCATTTAGTAAGTGCTTTGTGGCAGACCTTATCTTTACAGTATCGCGGACGATGGAAGACAAAACTTCCAACACCGGAAGAATGTACGTTGCCAAGAACCGGAATGGGCCTGACGGGATAGTCTACCCCCTGTTTATGGACACCAGCAATGTTAAAATTCGTGTTCTACCGCCTAGTGATAATGAAGAAGATGAGCTTACATCTAAGAGCCAGTCGGACATTTTGAAAGAAAAGTATAAAAAGTTTAAAAGCCAACAAAGGGAGAGTGCTTAAAATGGAGATCGCCTCAAAGATATTATCAGACATCACTGTTTATATGAAATATGCAAGGTTCTTGCCAGAGAAATATCGTAGAGAATCCTACGAAGAATTGGTGACTCGAAACATGAACATGCATATTAAGAAATTCCCTCTTCTGAAGGAGGAGATAGAGAGTGCGTATCAGTTTGTTTACGACAAGAAGATCCTACCCTCTATGAGATCAATGCAATTTGGTGGCAAGCCCATCGAGGTTGCGCCAAACAGAATTTTCAATTGCGCTTATATGCCAATTGACGATGCACGAGCTTTTGGAGAGATTATGTTTCTCCTATTGGGGGGCACTGGTGTAGGGTACAGCGTACAGACGCACCATGTTGAAAAACTGCCCGAGATTGTAAAGCCTAGCGGTAAGAGAACTTACCGTTATTTAGTAGGAGACTCTATTGAGGGTTGGGCCGATGCGGTCAAGGCCTTGGTAATGTCTTATTTCCGTGGAACTTCAAAGTTAAGGTTCGATTTTTCGGACATTAGGCCTAAGGGCAGTAGACTAGTAACGTCGGGGGGAAAAGCGCCGGGACCACAGCCTCTGAAAGAGTGCTTGGTTAAACTTGAAGGTATCCTGGAAGCAAAAGAGAATGGTGATAAACTAAGACCGATTGAAGTCCACGACATGATCTGTTATATAGCAGACGCTGTGCTGGCAGGTGGCATTCGTCGTGCTGCTCTAATTTCCTTGTTTTCGGCTGATGATGGTGAAATGATCTCGGCTAAGGCGGGTAGTTGGTGGGAAAAGAACCCACAGAGAGGACGCGCCAACAATTCAATCGTTCTGATGCGCCATATTGTTACGGAGGACTTTTTTAAAGACCTTTGGAAACGGGTGAGGGCGTCTGGTGCTGGAGAACCGGGCTTCTACTTTACTTATGATAAAGATTGGGGCACTAATCCGTGTTGCGAGATTGCCCTTCGCCCGTTTCAATTCTGTAATTTAACAGAAGTTAATGTTTCGGATGTAGATATCCAAGAAGAACTTAATGACCGTGTACGAGCGGCAGCATTTATCGGAACACTACAGGCGAGCTACACAGATTTTCATTATCTGCGGGCAGTCTGGAAGAGGGCAACAGAAAAAGATGCTCTTGTCGGAGTTTCTATGACAGGGATTGCATCTGGTAAGGTACTTAGTCTCGATACCGGCAAAGCCGCCTCTCTTGTTAAAGAGGAGAATGCTAGAGTCGCTGGCTTGATAGGGATAAACCCTGCTGCCAGAACAACTTGTATTAAGCCAGCCGGTACTACAAGTCTTACACTGGGCACTTCTTCTGGCATCCATGCTTGGCATGCACCGCACTATCTTCGCAGAGTTAGGGTTGGAAAGAATGAAGCTATTTATCAGCATCTTGCTGAGATCCACCCAGAGTTGGTAGAGGATGAATATTTCCGTCCTCACGATACGGCTGTCATCCAAGTTCCGCAGAGGGCACCAGAGGGGTCCATATTGCGCTCTGAGAGTGCCCTGGAGCTGCTTGAAAGAGTCAAACAGTTCAGCACTCATTGGATTAAGCGCGGTCACCGTAGGGGCCAAAATACGCATAATGTGAGTGCCACCGTAACCATCAAAGAGGACGAGTGGGACGAGGTTGGGGAGTGGATGTGGAAGAACCGTAAGTTCTATAATGGTTTATCTGTTCTGCCGTATGATGGCGGCACATATATCCAGGCTCCCTTTGAAGAGTGTGATGAGGAAACATATAACAAGATGATGCAGTCACTAGAGGAGATCGACTTGTCCCATATCATTGAGATGCAAGATGATACAAACCTACAGGGCGAGTTAGCTTGTGCAGGCGGGAGTTGTGAGATTAAATAACTTGACGTTTTGTTAAATAGTGGTTATGCGCTATATGATGGAGGCTCGCTATGAGATTCAATTATATGCTGTCCAGGGTAGAACAAACGAGAAGGTGCAAGGATGGCAGAGAACACTATTATGTACCCACAGGCCACACAGAAGCCACGATAGGACATGTTGCTGTGCGATTTCGTTGCAAGCACTGTGGTGAACTGGCCACGACCTTTTTGGATGACGAGCAGTATAAAATTAATGAGAAGCTTATAACTACTTATGGAGGATAAATGATTATAAAGCCCAAGAACAAATGGATACAAGTATCTTTGGATTTCGACAAGGTAGAGAAAATAGATACGCTTATAGCCTTGCCCGAGGACTATAAGCCAGCTGAAAAGCCCTATAAAGCGGTGTCTGTTCAAGCTGATCCCGAGGACGAATATAAACTCGGAGATGTTGTGGTAGTCCCTACGCACATTGTGCGGGAAGTGGAGCTAGAAGACAATAAATTTTATCTTATTGAGCGGGGCCACATTATGGTGAGGGTGGAGGAATAATGAGACAGATTACGTTCTTGACTTCCGACGACGCCGCCTTGATGGAAACTTGTATCCTGGGTGCCCTAGGAACCTGGAAAGCGTGGGTTGAAGAGGGAGAAATCCCAGAGGGTTGGACTATTGAGAGTGCCCTCGCCATAATCGAACAACTTGTTGGGCTTAAGGAGAAAATAACTAATATTAATAATAGTTTCGACTCTCTCTTAACAGAAGATATCCGAGCCGAAGTGGAACAAGCAGCTAGGGAGCAAGGCTACGGCGACACTCAGGGCCCCCCCATCCCGCAGAATATTTTGAATTTTCCGACCTCGGAGGCTGAGTAATGTTTGACAGAGTTATTGTAGATTACGGCCATGGCGGGATGATAGGCAGCGAAGACCAGACTCCTGGATCAAAGCAGTACCATTTCACTGAGCCTGAGGAACTTTCAATCTACGAGGGGGTGTTCAACCGAGGGGTCGCTAGCAAACTAATGTCGATTTTAACAGGAGCGGGTATAGAAGTATACGATTGTGTTGAAGACTGCTTTGTTACCGAATCTATATCCGCCGAAGAGCTAGAACAGAGGAATATTTCTTTAGGGGCTCGCGTTAGAAACGCTAATCGCGAGAACAAACGAGGAAGGACTCTTTTTGTTTCTATTCATGCTAATGCAGTTGGCGATAGTATACGTGGCCCTTCGCAAAATGCCCAAGGAGCCTCCGTGTTCGTATATCGTAATTCTGGTCTTATTAGTGAAGTTGCGAACAGACTACTTAAGCAGTATAGCAACACTTCACTTCGTCCACGAAGGATAGTAGAGAATAAATCTTTTTATGTTCTGCGTAAGACGGCCATGCCAGCCATGTTGACAGAGAATGGGTTTTTTACGAATATTGAAGATGCTAAATACCTTCTGACCGATACGGGCCAGTGGGAGATAGCACAAGCACATTTTCAAGCTATGAAAAATTTGCTTGACATTGACGAGGATAGTGTGTTATAGTCAAGCCTAACAGGAGGGGGGAAGAGCATGAATAGGAGTATAGATTTATATGGAGACGGAATTGGCAGAGTTGATCTCGTTGAATACATGGGTGACGATCTTACTATTGTTAATAGTGCTCGCGTCAGTTTTGGGAAGCATAAGGAAGTCTTAGATGAGAAAGACGAAAGGCTTATTAGCTATCTGGTCAAACATCGACACACGAGTACGTTCGAACATAATGTGGCTACTTTTCGGTTTGTTGTACCTTTGTATGTACGAAGTCAACACCACAGACACAGAACGTGGTCGTATAATGAGGTTTCCCGTAGATACACGGACATAAACATCCAGTTCTACGAGCCAGAGGCTTTCAGAACCCAGCATAAGAGCAACCGACAGGCATCAAACGCCGAAGAGTTGATTGATCCAGGTTTGTTTCTCGCAGGAACACACAAGGTAGTTGCTTCTGAAGCATTCCGAGGACATAATAAGATTTCTTTGGAATTGTTTAACAGCCTGATCGAAGCAGGTGTTTGCCGAGAACAAGCAAGAGGCGTTCTACCACAGAACCTCTACACCGAGTATTATGGCACAGTCAATCTAAACAATCTTCTAAAGTTCATTGACCTCCGCACACACGAAGGGGCGCAATGGGAAATCCAAAAGGTTGCCGAGGCTTGCTTGGAGATCGCAGAAGGGCTATGGCCTGTTGCCGTAGGCGCTTATAGGAGAGCGAAGAATGAATCTAGCTAGAGAAGAAGTGAGTTTTTTGAATCCTTCTGCCCTCGCAGCAGACGGACTAGATGATGCTATTATAGGATATGGTCAGCAGTTCCCAAAAGAGCCTTTACTAGTACACATCAACTCTGGCTAAGTATTATCATCTTAACAACTCAACTCTGGCTAAGTATTATCATCTTAACAACTCAACTCTGGCTAAGTATTATCATCTTAACAACTCAATCGAATATGGCTTACTAACTGGGTGTACGACTACGACAAGTGTGTGGAAATATTTATGGCTCAAGGCATGTCCCATGAGGAAGCTGTTGAATGGATGGAGTTTAATGTCGTGAATGCGTACCATGGCGAAGGTACGCCAATTTTTATAACGAGCGTGAATAGTGAAGCCTTACCTTAGGTCCCCCCCCCAAAAGAATAGGAAGAAGAGCCCTCGAATAAGAAAAAAGTTTATTATTTGCGCCCAATGCCTGAACAAGAGGTCAAAGATTGAACTTTCTACATAATTACTTAGTGGGGGGGTTTCTGTCGTGCGATGGCTACTGGGGAATATTGTTAGTTTTATATATTCTATAGATGACTATATAGGCGAATACATAGCAATTTTTATACTTCTTGCGTGGAATGCTTTCATAGTTTATGTGGTATTTTATTGTAGCTAAAAAATGGAGAGAATATGAATATGGTAACTGTATACACGGCAAAATATTGCTCTTTTTGCGAAAAGGCGATAGTTCTTTTGTTTCGAAAGGGCGCATCGTTTGAGGTGATTGATGTGACCAGCAAACTAAAGACAAGGCTTTATTTGGAGGAAAGTACTGGTTCAGCCACTCTCCCACAGGTATTTATTAATGGGATGCATATAGGTGGTTGTTCGGATTTATATGAACTAGATAGTAAAGGCCGGTTAGACAATTTGCTAGATGGGGACATAAGTGCAGATGAAAGCAAATTATAAAACAGACAAGCCTAGTCTCTCGATCCTTCCCCACACTGCCAACGATGCAGTCGCTTGCACACTAATGGTGGTATGAGTATTTATTATGAGAAAGTTGTTATTGGAGGTAGTCTAGAAGCTTTTACTTATGCTTTTAAACATTGTTTGCCGGTTTTATACACCAATTTAAAGCCGCCATTCAAATTCGACTACCTTCAGCCGGGTGTCGATTTCAATTTAAACATTAATCCCCCCCCCCATGTTTTGAAAACGGCACTCGGCACAACAACTTTCGGACCTTCGAAATTGCAGATATGGCAGAAATTATTATTTGTTTTGTCAGTGTCGGGCAAGGTCATTTATGGCGACACGGTTCGGTCTGCACGGATAGATGGGGACGAGATACAGCTTAGCTGCGATGGCACACATCGGAAGTCTATAACTTTTGACCAGGCAATAATATTTGATGATGAGAAAATTATTGGTTTGCCAACGATAGAGAGACAGACGAAGTATAAGAGTATTGTCTATGATTGGGTTAATATCGTATCGGGGGGTTCTCACGAATATGACCTTTTACAGTATGACGATGAGTTTGTTAACGCCGTCTATTTCTATCCATCCGAGCGTAACGACAATACTAGGCTTAAAGATTTAGTAAGTGTGTCATACCTTACCGACGAACAATTAATTGACTTTTCTTACTCGGATACATATGTTAGATTTAAGCTGCTGGACCTATTTAAAGAACTGGGGATACGGGGCGCTCGTAATGGTCGTGATGTTAATCGGCCAGGTCACTACAAATACTATGCGGTTAAGCTAGAGCCATCCGATAGGCAAGTCGTCAGAAGAGTTGTAAACGAGTACGAAAGTGATGAGAGACTAGTCTTTAATTACGAAGATTTTAATGAAATTGTAGAAGAACCTACTGTCCTAGAAGGGTATTTGAAGAGGATATGTAAGATAATATGAAAAACTTCCATCTGGCAGGAATAATACCGGTACACAAGAATGACTTTAGTTTCGGCTTTGAATGGCCGGACTCCATGATGCCGGTGGCCTCAAAGCTGACGGCCATAGAGCGTTCGGTCATGGAGTGTGCTTGGGCAGGATGTGAGACCATATGGATTATTTGTAATGATGATATCTCGCCTGTAATTAGACACAGAGTGGGTGAGATGGTTCAAGACCCAGTCTGGCTTAGGAAGTTAGATACTCACCCCTCGATGACGCGAAAGCCTATACCAATTTTTTATGTCCCAATACATCCGAAACACAGAGACAAACTCGATTGCTATGGTTGGAGTATCATATACGGGGCTCTTACAATCTTTAAGATTGCCATTAAGATGAGTAAGTGGTTGGTCCCAGGCAGATATTATGTTTCTTTCCCTTACTCTATTTACGACCCCAAGGTTGTCCGAGAGTACAGAAAGGAAATATCAAGCCCGAAAGGTTTCTGTTTGAGCCACGATGGCAAGACCATCAAGGATGGTGAGAAGCTAGGGTTCACTTTTGACAAGAATGACTTTGTGAACTATAGAAGAGTCATCAGAAAGCAGGGAACTGGTTTGTATAAGGCACCACAAGTTGGGATGTACCCGAGAGAGAGACATCCAATCGGTCAAAGGCACACAGCTAGACATTTCCCGCTGGAGAAGGTGTTTGCCAGCACAGATGTGGACAATTCTAGAGTCGTATCCTTGCCCTGGAGTTACAATATTGACAACTGGGATGAGTACGTTAAATACATGGCATCAGAACATCAGGCATTGATTCGCAGGCCTAATAAACTTTTTTTATCATATCGCGAATGGAACGAAATAGGGGTGGATAACGATGAGTGACAGAGTAGAAAGTAAGATTAAATTTGTCAACTTGCACGGCCACAGCGTAGCAGGTTCGATTTTTGATGGCCTTGGCTATCCGCAGGAGCACATGGATTATGCATATTCTAACGGTTGTGAAGCGCTAGCGCTGACAGACCATGGCAACATGAATGGTTTGGCATGGCAAGTGTTGCACGCCAAGAAGATGGAGGAGGAGGGGCGTGAGTTCCAGCCTATCTATGGCGTGGAAGCTTACTTCGTTCCGTCCATTTCTGGTTGGAGGGAGGAATACGACAAGGCTCTGGCAGATAAGAAGAAGGCTCGTTCCGCTAAGAAGGGTGACACAAGTGGGGCAACCGTAGAAGACGAAGGCGAGTCCAAGAAAGCGTCGAAGAACATTCTTAACCGTCGCCGCCATCTGGTTCTGCTAGCACAAAACCAGCAGGGCTTGAACAATCTCTTTAAAGTAGTTTCGGAAAGCTACCAACCCGAGAACTTTTATCGGTACCCAAGGGTGGATTATGACATGCTAGAGCGACACTCAGAGGGCATCATAGCCGCTTCAGCTTGTTTGGGTGGAGTATATGCTGGCTGCTACTGGGAGAACCACGAGCAGGGTATGGATGCCGTTCTAGACGCTATGCGTGATGTCACGAGGAAAATGGTTTCGATCTTTGAGGATCGCTGGTATGGAGAACTCCAGTGGAATAACATCCCCCAACAGCATGAGTTGAATCATGCAATTATCCAGATTAGTGAAGAATTTGGTATAAACCTTATTTCCACGGCTGATAGTCACTACCCCAACCCAGATGCTTGGAAGGACAGAGAATTGTACAAGCGGTTAGGCTGGCTTGGCAAGGGCCGCCCTTCATGGGCCGAGGATACAGAATTACCGGATGGAGTTGAAGAGATAGGATACGAACTGTATCCCAAGAACGGCGACCAGATGTGGCACTCTTATAAGAAGTATTCGGACGAATGCGGTATTCATTATAATGATGCGACTGTATTAAAGTCTATTGAAGAAACACATAGGATCGTAACTGAGAGGGTAGAAAAGTTTTATCCCGACAATACAGTCAGGCTCCCAGACTTTGTTGTCCCAGCAGGGGAGACAGAGGACAGTGCCCTAGAAAAGTTTTGTATTGAGGGGCTTCGTCGTAAAGGGTTGCATACGAATGTAGAGTACACCAATAGACTGAGACATGAGTTGACCGTTATTTCTAACAGAGGGTTTAGTAAGTATTTCTTGACTATGACAGAGATCACAGACATTGCTAACCAAATCATGCTCACTGGTTCTGGTCGTGGCTCCGCTGCTGGCTCATTGGTAGCATATGCCCTAGACATCACACAGGTTGACCCTATAAAATATGGTCTGTTATTTTCTAGATTCTTACGCTCCGACGCCACAGATTACCCCGACATCGACTACGATGTGGCAGAACCCATGGACCTGAAAGATGAGCTAATTGATAGATGGGGAGATAACACGGTCGCCCCCATCTCTAACTGGAACACACTACAGCTTAGATCTCTTGTGAAAGATATCTCCAAGCTTTATGGGATTCCCTTCACAGAGGTTAATACTGTTACCGGTAAAATGATGTTTGAGGCCACTGGCCCAGCTAAGGAAAAACACGGTATTAAGTCTGGTGTTTACAACCCCACCTTTGAAGAGGTCAAGGAGTTCTCCCCTACACTACAGAGATTCCTAGTTACCTATCCACAAGTGGCCGACCATATCGACACGCTATATGGGCAAGTTCGATCTTGCTCTAGGCATGCCGGCGGTGTTGTGATTGCTGAAGACCTGGATAAATACATGCCCCTCATCTCCTCAAAGAACGTTCGCCAGACTCCTTGGTCGGAAGGTCAGAATGTTCGTCATCTTGAGCCTATGGGGTTCATTAAGTTTGATCTTCTTGGTCTGTCTACCCTTCGGATGGTAGACGGGGCGATTAGGCATATCTTGAGTCGTCATCATGGTATTGATAAGCCCACATTCAAGGATGTTAAGGAATACTATGATAATAATTTACACCCTGATATCATCGATCTCTCAGACCGTAACGTGTATGAAAACATCTTCCACAAGGGAAAGTGGGGCGGTACGTTCCAATTTACAGAAGAGGGGGTCCAGAAATATTGTACCCAAGTAAAGCCAAATTCTATTATTGATATTTCGATTATTACCTCTACCTATCGACCAGGACCTCTGGCGGCCAAGGTCCATGACCAGTTCTTAGAGGCCAAGGAGAACCCGCAGAGCGTTAAATATGTTAACGATATCCACAGAGAGATCACAGAAGAGACCCATGGCTTCTTGATTTTCCAGGAGCAGATCGCCCTGCTCGCTCATAAACTTGGAAAGAATCTGACACTTGACGAAGGTAATAAGCTTCGTAAGGTTCTTACGAAGAAGGGGACAGGCAAAGAAGCTAAAGTCAAGAAAGCTTTGTATGAGAAGTTTATGCATGGATGCTTACTCTCGCATGGTATGAAAAGGGGGGAAGCTCAACGGCTTTGGGATACATTTGAGTACTTCTCAGGTTATGGTTTTAACAAGTCACATGCTGTTTCTTATTCGCTCTTGACCTATCAGTGTGCTTGGTTGCTAAACTATTACCCTGCTGAGTGGATGGCAGCGTTCCTAGATAAGGAACCAGAGACGAGAAAAGAGAAGGCACTAAGTATTGCTAAGTCTTTTGGATTTAAGATTGAGCCGGTAAACGTCAACACTTCTGGCAAGGTGTGGGAAATCTCCCCTAACGGGAAAACATTGATCCAGCCCTTGAGTAGTATTAAGGGTATGGGGGAAGCAGCTATTCAACAGATTCTTAACAATCGACCTTTTGAAAGCATAGAGGACTTTTTGTTTAATGAAAATATTGTTTACTCGAAGCTTAACAAAAAGAAGCTAGACGTTCTCATTCGTTCAGAAGCTATGGATGATTTTATAGATCATCGCTTCAGTGGGAGAAAGCACTTCTGGAGTTCCGTGGCAGTAGATCGACCACGAAATAAGAAAAAGCTTAATGAGAATATCGAAGCATACTACCCTGAAGGGAGCTTCACATTCGAACAAGAAGTGCAGAATATTGTCACCCTCACAGGCAGGTTCCCATTCGAGAGGGTGATGCCACAGGACGTTGTAGACGGGCTCACCAGGAATTGCATTCCTCCTATATCTGAGTTCGACCCTGACCTGATGCTTTGCTGGGCGGTACCTAGAGAGGTGAAAAAGAAGACGACCAAGAAGGGCAAAGATTATTATGAAGTGGAAGTGACGGATAGTAATTCAAGTATGATCAAGATTCGTTGCTGGGGGATCAATATCCAAAAAGGGGACAAGGTTATTACTAATGTTCCATACCTAATCAAGCCTGACTATAGTGATGAGTGGGGGTTCTCTACTCGTGGTAAGGTGTCCGACCGATGGAAAATGTTGGGTTGACAAGTTAAGCCATTGTGTTAAGATAGAGAGGAGAGGGTGAGAATGAACATTTTTGGTATCGAAGGTAATGGTAAGAATATTGATTGGGTGGAATCTGCTAAGTCGCAGGACAACTACAGAGTAGTCAAGATGATTTTAGAATCTTGTCAGATGCTGTGTACTAATTTGAATCACCTGTATGGTGAGCAGGTAGCACCCTATCGTAGCTGCCACCTCAACCATCCAAGCACCAAGTGGGCTAGAGAAAGTTCAGCTAACTTTCTGTCACTTGTAGAGCATACCGAGGCCATGCTTGTGGAGTACAGGTTGCGGTTCAACAACAGGACACATAAGTGTGAGGCTGTGCTTAAGCGGTGTATGGAGTTGTTTGATAAGAAATTGTTTGACAAGCACACCCCTACCCCGTTATCCATGGCTATGCCAGATGAGTATAAATCGGAGAATATTGTGGAGTCGTATCGAAAGTTTTACGCTAGTAAACCACGAGTTCGATATCCCGAAGACAAAGTACCCACCTGGTTCAAGAAGTACCGTGGTGACCAACCATATGACATTGTAAACTAATAGGAGATAACATGTTTAATGATTTTAATGATAACGAAGTAGCTATTGTAGAACAAGTGCGCGATGAGAGGACAGAAAAGATGATTGAGTATATTCGCAATCTCAACACTATTGAGGAGGCCATGGAGCCCTACAAGGAGCAGAAACGTGAGCTTCGCAAGGAGTATAAGGAGCAAGAGTGGCTTTCCAAGGAAGAGATTAGCATGGCAGTTAAGGCTTACCGCATGATGAAGTCTGAAGTTGACGTTGAGCAGCTTGTTAAGGTGTATGATTCGATTCGTGGACGCAAACGATGATTCTTGAATATTTTTGTTTACCACACTGCGAGCACAAACCAACAAGAGCCAACCCCTCAGACGCAGGGTTAGACCTCCGCTTTAACCCGGAAAGCGGAGCACCAGTTCATCTGAAAAATGGCGAAAGTTGTATTTTGCCGACCGGCTTAAAATTTGGCATTCCGCATGGGTACATGTTTCAGATTATGAATCGTAGCGGAAACGCAGCAAAGAAGCAACTCATGGTTGGGGCGTGTGTCGTGGACTCAGGGTATGATGGAGAAGTGTTTGTTAACCTTCATAATCTTGGGCAAGTAACTCGAACTATCAATCCAGGCGATAAGGTCGCTCAAGGTGTTCTTATTCCTGTTACGCCAGTTAGGTTCTTGCAATCTAATGAGGATAAGCTGTACGATTGGTATCCCATCACAATCAGTAATCGTGGAGACGGAGCGCTAGGGAGCACAGACAAATGATGCTGTATGTCAAGGATGATAAAGGTTACAAGGGGGTTTACTCTAGAATCGCCTGCCCAGCAAACACTGTGTTGTATAGTTTGCTGGGTGGTGATCCAACTGAGAGTCCCACAAGAACTTCTATACAAATTGCAAAAGACTTACACATCGAAGATGAGATAGGAAGCTGCATTAACCATTCTTGTAGCCCGTCATGTTCGATAAAAGATTTCTTTGTGGTTACATTGAGAGACATTGAGGTGGGGGAAGGGATTACTTTTAATTATAACGAGAATGAAGATGTAGTCTCCTCCCCTTTTAAATGTGGTTGCTGCGGCAAGATGATATTAGGAAGGAACCATGAATTACTCTTTTGATTACGACAACACTCTGATTAAATATGCATACTTATATGATGAGGAAGGCAATATCATAGATGCGGTTTACGATAAGCCGCACCAGGAAAACATTAACTTATTAAGAGAACTGTCCGAGGACATTAATAATACAATTTATATTGTCACTGCTAGGGTCAAGGGCCTGACTTTCGAACCATGCATAGATAGTTCCCCCAAGCCAGAGGATTTGATAAGGGTTTTAAATCTTCCGGTGGCTGAGATAGTTTACACGAAGAACAGATGTAAGTTACCCGTCTTAGTGGAAAATAATATCTCAGACCACTGGGACGATTGCCCAGAACAATGCAAAAGGATTAATGACTCTGGGTTGCTTAAAGCCTGGGAAGTTAAAGCTCCGCCTGGAATTAATGCTTTTCTGAAGAAAAAGTTTATAAAACTGTTAAAGGAACAAGTATGAGTGCCGAACTAGCAAAGAGGCTTGTAGCCTGTAAGCACTGGCGTTGGATGCGGGGAATGCTTTGGTGCCTGCCTTCTAACGCGCCTGAGCCGCTGCGTGGTCGGATGATTGGGGGCGACCCATCTGCGCTGCTGCTGGCGGAGGGATGGCCTGACCTCGACGACCCTGTTACACTCATAAAACTGACGGCACTCGTGCGGGAAGTTTGGGATAAACCTACTGCTACATGTGAATGGTTTCCATCTCGCGCAGATGGGTGGATGTGCCTTGGTTGTTACGGACACACCCAAGCAGAGGCATTGGTTGCCGCCTTGGAGGCTGCGCCATGAATTATTCGTTTGACTATGACAACACTCTCATTAGATATAAGTATGTTCGTGATGCAAAGGGCAACATCATAGATGCAGTCTACGATAAGCCACATCAAGAGAACATCGATCTCTTGAGAGAGTTGGCCGAGGACAAAAATAATACAATATACATTGTCACTGCTAGGGTTAAGGGGTTATCTTTCGAGTCACACATAGACAACTCTCCCAAGCCAGAAGATCTTATAAGGATCATGAACCTCCCAGTATCTGATATATTCTACACTAAGAATGGCTGTAAGCTACCCATCTTGGTAAAGAATAATATCTCCGAGCACTGGGACGATTGCCCAGAGCAGTGCAAAACAATTAATGATTCTGGCCTACTTAAGGCTTGGGAAGTAAGAGCCCCCGATGGGATCAACGCTTTTCTAAAGAGTAAGTTCATAAGACTATTGGAGGAACAGATATGAATCGCAAACAGCGCAGAGCAGCATCCAAGCAAGCTAAGAAGGACGGCAACGAAGAACTGTCACAAAAAATAGGCTTATTCGATAAGCTTGGTGATACTTGCTTGACATGTGACAAGCCATTTGATAAGAAGAACAAAGAGATGGTGATGTCCTGGTCTGTTGTTGTAAGAGAGCAAGAAGGTGTGGTAAGATTGTACTGCCCTGATTGTTGGTCTAAGGCTGTAGAGATTATGGAAGACTTTAAGGAAAGAATCGAAGAGAGAGAAAAATGAAGAAAATTGTTATTGTATCTGGTTACTTTAACCCACTTCACAAGGGTCACTTAGAATACTTTGAGCAGGCCAAACAACATGGAGATGAGCTTTGGGTCATTGTCAATTCCGACCTACAGCGAGAGCTAAAAGGTTCAAAGGAATTCATGAAAGAAGACGAGAGGCTTCAGATTGTTCAAGCTCTTAGGGTTGTGGACTATGCCGTTATTGCCAAGGACAAAGACAGGACGGTTTGTGAATCTATCGCGTTGTTGGCTTCATCGACGATGAGCTTAGCGCCATACAACCAAATCGCTTTTTGTAATGGCGGGGACCAGACCAACGAGACGATCCCAGAGCGAGAAGTTTGCGAAAGGTTGGGAATCAAGTTAATAGATGGTCTCGGAGATAAAGTACAGTCGTCTTCGTGGCTTTTGAAGGAATAAAAATGGAACAAGCGCTTAGTTTTGATGATGTGTTATTAATCCCACAGTATTCGGAGATAACCTCAAGGACAGAAATAAAAATATCTCAATCTTTAACACATTTAGGTAATTTTAGTTTACCAATTATTTCTGCTCCTATGGATACGGTTACAGAAGAAGACATGGCCTTGTCCATGCACAAGGCGGGAGGCCTTAGTGTCATTCACAGGTATAACTCTATTGAGGAGCAGGTGGATATGGCTTTGACTGCTGGAGAAGGGGGAGCTATTACGGGAGCCGCCATTGGAGTTAGCGGCGATCTTGTAGAGAGAGCGGGAGCGCTAATAAAAGAAGCTTCTGTTAATCTTTTATGTATTGACGTGGCTCACGGTCACCATTCAAGCGTTAGGTATGCACTGGAAGTATTAAGGAAGACCTTTGGGAACAACATACACATTATGGCTGGGAACGTGGCGACTCTGCGGGCCTTCAACGACCTCTCAGACTGGGGTGCGGATTCTATTAGAGTAGGAATAGGCGGAGGTTCTATATGTTCGACCAGAATCCAGACAGGTCATGGTGTTCCCACATTTCAATCGGTATTAAATTGTGCTAGGTCTGATAGAGACGCGACCCTCATTGCAGATGGTGGTATACGTAATAGTGGGGACATGGTAAAGGCATTGGCAGCAGGAGCAGATTTTGTTATGGTAGGGTCACTACTAGCTGGTACTGACGAAACGCCGCACGCGATACTAAATACTAAAGAAGGTAAGAAAAAGGTCTATAGAGGCATGGCTAGCAAAGAGGCGCAGAACGATTGGAGAGGAAGAGTATCTTCTATCGAGGGTGTCACGCACGTTGTGCCATATAGAGGCTCAGTAAAGGAGGTATTATATGATTTGGGTGTTGGTATACGTAGTGGTCTATCTTACTCTGGTGCAAGAGGCGTTCCGGAGCTCCAGTCAAAAGCACAGTTTATCCGCCAGACTAGTGCCGGCGCTATCGAGAGTTCGACGCACATTAAGGCGAGATGATGTCTGACTATGGCGTGAGAGAAAAAAAGATAGTCTTTAATGATACGGACAAGAGACATGCTGACCTAAAGATCAGGCTCCAGCATGATGATTTGACTCAGTCAGAGTTCTTCCGTTCCATGGTGACTGGGTATATCGAGAAAGATTCGAGACTGTTGGCCTATTTGTATGAATGGAGAGAACTGAACAAAGGATACTCCAAAACCAAGAGGGCGAAATCGGAAAGACTTTTGCGGAAGGGGGAGCAAATTAAAAGCAAGTTTGGCCTAGATGAGAGCGAGATAGAAAGTATCTTCGACCTACTTGAAGAAGAGCATCCTGACTTGTAAACATAAAATGGACTTTTTGAAACGCAAACACTATTTATACATGTAAGTTAGTTTATAGGAGATTTACACAATGAGCAAGAAGACTCTTCTGAATGAGGCCACAGTTCGGCGCTTTATGAAATTGGCTGATATGGGCACGTTAACGGATACATTTATTAATGAGGGCGGATACGGTGTTCCATATCAGGACGATGAGCCAGAGGGTGAAGACGAAGAGTTAGATCTTCCGGATGAGGGCGAAGTCCCTGAAGCCCCTGAGGACATGGGCCCTGAAGAGCCCGTGGGTGACGACGAGCCCGTGCCCGAAGAGGAGCCCGAATTGGAAGCGGAGGAGGCTGATGAAATTGAGATCTCCGAAGAAGATCGTGATGTACTCGGTGCTGCCGCTGCCATCCTTATGAAGATCTCCGGCGAAGATGCCGGCGAGGGCGCTGATTTAGGGATGGATGAGCCCATGCCCGACATGGGAGAGCCCGACATGGGAGAGGAGGAGGAAGAGGCCCTGATGCAGGAGGTCGCTCGCAGTGTGGCACATCGCCTCCGGAAGGAGGGCATGCATGCCAATGAGGAAGAGATGGAAGAGGGCAAAGAGGAAGAGATGGAAGAGGGTAAAGAAGCCCTCGATGAAGTCGAGGTTGTGGACGAGAACGAGTTGGTTCAAGAAGTAACGCGCAGAGTCGCTGCCCGACTTCGCGCCGCAATGAAGTCACGTAAGTGATAACTAGATAAAATAACTTACACATCAAAGCCGTGCATTTTGCACGGCTTTTTTATTGACAGGGTGGAGAAAGTGGTTATACTGACAGAGTAGAAAAGAGGTGTGAATGTCCGAAGAATTAGATGAGCTAGAGACGGGGGCTTCTGAAAAGTCCGAACAGATAGTGATCGCAGATCCGCTCATAATGAGCACGGTTGGCTTAGTGGGAGATATCACCGAGTCAGCCTCAAACGAAGTAATATTTTCTCTGCTAATATTGCATGAAAAACAATCTACAGATTATCTTACTACCATCCTTAGCATGGACGAAGAAGAAGTTAATGACCTGAGTGAAGAAGACTTGGGGTTAATGAAGCCAAATATTGATTTCTATATTTCAACTAACGGCGGTTCCGCTGATGAAATGTTCGGTATTTATGATGTAATGCGCTTTATTAAAGACACAGGGGTATCGTCTATAACGACTTGTGGTATCGGCAAGGTCATGTCTGCTGGTGTCTTATTGTTAGCGGCTGGCACCAAGGGCAAGCGGCGGGTAGGAAAACATTGTAGGATTATGCTCCATTCGGTGATAGGGGGCTCAACTGGCCCCATGCATCAGCTAGAGAATGAATTCGCAGAAGTTAAGAAAATACAAGATACTTATATAAAAGCTCTGGTTGATGAAACTAGTATGACTGAGAAGGATTTACGTGAACTCCTTGAGAAGAAAACAAATGTTTACCTGTCGGCTGAAGAAGCTGTTGAGCTAGGCATAGCAGATGAGGTATTTTAAATGTCTATTATATTAATCTGGAGGGACAGTGTCTAAAATATACTCCTCTAACGAGGAATTGACAGCAAAGATCGCTGCTGGTATTGATAAGTTAGCTGATAATGTGGCGTCCACGCTAGGCCCCCGAGGCCGTAATGTTATCTTGCAAAAGAAGGGCGGTAATCCTATAGTTACGAAAGATGGGGTGACGGTCGCAGAGTTCGTAGAATTTGAGGATCCATTTGAAAATGTGGGGGCACAAATAATTAAACAAGCTTCGCGTATGACCAACGCAGAGGCTGGAGATGGGACCACTACAGCAACAGTTCTGGCCCGAGCAATATACGCCAATGCCCGGCAGTTAATAGCTTCTGGTCATGCACCGATTCAGGTTAAGCGAATGATTGACCAGACGGTTGATGAGATAGTAGATAGACTCAGTGAACTATCTAAGCCTATCTCAAGCATTGAGGATGTCCGTCACATTGCCATGATCTCTGCCAACAATGATGATGAGATTGGTGAGCTAATAGCTAGAGCGGTCGAGAGCGTGGGTAAGGACGGCTCTATTACCGTGGAGGAGGCTAGATCCCTTAAGACTTCATTAGACCTTGTAGAAGGCTTTAGAATGAACTCAGGCTATGCTTCGTCTTCCTTTATTACAGATGAGCGTCGTGGAGCCGTAGTTTATGAAGATGCTTTTGTCCTTGTCGCCGATGCTAAGATAGATAAGGTGGACAACATCTTGCCTGTGTTAGAAGTTGTGGCACGAGAAGGTAGGCCACTTGTTATTGTATCTTCCGAAGTGGAAGGGCAAGCACTCGCAGCTTTGATTATGAACACCATGCGTGGTACGATGAAGGTGGCAGCGGTTAAGGCCCCCCAGTATGGGGAGGAGAGAAGAAATATTCTTAGAGACCTTTGCTTATCCACGGGTGCCTCGTATGTCACCAAGTCTGCTGGGCTGAAGCTCAAGGAAGTGACTCTGGAACATCTTGGCCAAGCTAAGAAGGTTGATATCACCAAGACAGTTACGACGATTGTTGGCGGCAGAGGCAACCATGAGGAAGTTGAAAAACAAATTGAAGCCCTCAAAGTTGAGGTCAGTCAGACAGAATCTATGAGCGAGGCAGAAAGGATTCAAGAAAGAATTACGAGGCTAGCCTCAGGGATCGCTGTAATCCGTGTAGGGGCCGCCACGGAAGTAGAGATGATAGAGAAGCGGCACAGGATTGAAGACGCCCTAGAGGCCGTTAGAGCGGCTCGTGAAGAGGGTATTGTGCCTGGGGGGGGAGTCGCTTTAGTTAGGGCAGTACCGAAGTCTGTCAAAGACCGCACAAAGAATGTAGTTTATGATGCTGTGTGCGAACCCATCCGACAAATGGCTAGGAATGCAGGCGAGAGTGCTGATGTCATTTTAGAAAAAGTCAAGAGAGCAAAGGGGAACACTGGTTGGGACTTTACCAGAAATAAAACTGTTGACATGTTTGACCAGGGGGTTATAGACCCTGCCAAGGTTACACGGTGTGCTTTGCAAAACGCAGCGTCTGCCGTGGGAGCCTTAATTACAAGCGGTTACGCTATAGTGGAGGAATAAATGAGAGCGAATATTACCTACTCCGTGGATATGCAGAGTATACCGGAAGAAGTAACAAGGATCACCATGAGTGAGGCGTCTAATCTTTCTGGCGACTTTTACAAGATTGAGAAGGCGCTTAGAGATAGGAACTTTACCGAAGCCCGCAATAAGATCATGTCTGCCAGGCAGTCACTCGGTAACGCAGACATCAGGCTATTCGAACTAGATCAAATAGTCTCTAGTTATATCGAAATGATTAATCAAGGGGAAGAAGAGGTGTCCGAGGAAGAATCCTCTGAAGAGCCCGAGATTAATGAAGACGGGTGACTTAGTCCACGTCCCAGCGAATGTTTGTTTAGTTAGAAACATGTCACTTGCAGAAGATTTGCTGGGAGTGAGATACTTTAAAACTAAAATCCCTAAAAAAGCTATTTTCATTGAACACCTTGACAATAATAAAGCTAACTGTTATATAGAGTATGGGGAACACACCTGGATAGCGGAAAGTCGTGATATTAAACTAGTGGAGCATAGATAATGATTGTTAAATTAATAGAGGTCAAGCACCGTGGTTCTCACGTAGCGTTAGAAGAGGTCTTTGTGAACACCGAACAGGTGGTATTTGTTAGGCCTTCGAATAAGCCGATTAACGAGGGGTCCTACCCAGATGGCTTAGACAAGAGAACAGAGTTTTCTAAAGTATATTTAGACCATGGACAAAACGGACTGATTTTAACAGTTGTTGGATCTCCTTCCGTGGTCGAATCGAAGATTAACAGCCTTAATCGTCAACTACTCAAGGGCTAGAAGCACGTCACCCTCTACTTATTAGTGGGGGACATGCTAATGCTTAGCAAGGGGAAGTATATAAAGTTAAAGGATCGTGAAATAGATTTATTATTAATAAAGTTACTCACGGTTTATGTTGACTACGATTTGTGTGAGGCATTATTGTTGATTATTCTGACTACAGAAATGGGAGAAACATGAGTGAAGTGATGGTTAAGAAGCCTTGGGGCTATGAAAAGATTTGGGCACACACTGATAAGTACGTTGGCAAACTTTTACACATTGAAAGAGGACATAGGCTCTCAGAGCAGTTTCATCGCGTCAAGGATGAGACAATCTATGTCCTAGAGGGAATGCTACAACTAGAGTTAGACGGGGCAGTCGAGGTTCTTTATCTTACAGAAGGGGATAGCTTTAGAATTGAGCGTGGCAGAGTTCATCGCTTTGTCGCCCCAAAGCATGGCTCTGATGTAAGGCTTATGGAAGTAAGCACTCCCGAACTAGATGACGTGGTAAGAACAGAGGATGATTATAATAGAGCAAACTAATTATATAGTGATTGTGAGGAAATTATTATGGCTATGAAAAAGATAATGGAGAGTTATAGAAACTCTCTTCCCGAATACGAAGAGAAAGTTCTTCAGGAACTGGAGACCCGTGAGGGGTTTAGAAACTATAAAATCACCATGTACATCAAGATAGACAAGAAGGCCAACATTGATGTGCGCCAAGCCTTCGGAAAAATCCGAGCAATTGAGGGAGTTACTACCCTCAAGCAGGAGAAAGCTATCGGGAACAGGGGTAGTTACTGGCTCTGTGAAGTAACAATTAAGTTCAACACCCGTGGCCTACCTAATAAAAACTATATTTATGATATTCTGACACGTCAGATTAACAGCGAGATGGAGACCAAGGGGATACCAGGATGTAAAGTCTATGGTATTAACTGGCAAAGCTTTTCGGAGATTTAATGAATGAATATATTAAGACAGATGAGTTCTTAGAGTATCTTTCTAAGAACAAGGATAGAGTTTGGGTTTTCCTGGATACCGAGACGCTAGGGTTTGATTCCAATAAGCACCAGATGACAGAGGTGGCGGCTAAAGCCGTCAAATTTGATGGCAGGAGATTTAAAGAGATATCTTCTTACCATGAGAAAGCGAAGCTCCTGTCGGTCACCAGGCTCAGGATGAGCCACCCATATCGTGGCAAAGGCTTGTCATACCGGGATCTAATGCAGATGACCAACTACGGAGAGAAGACGCCTCGCGGTTATGTAGAAGAAAACATTATACTAGGAGAGTTGCACGACTTTCTTTACCAATTTGACGATCCAATATTGGTAGCTCACAACTCGCCCTTCGACATAAAATATCTAAACACTAGACATAATGTTTACTACGAGAATAAGAGCCCCTATGATGACTACGAGGTGCTAGACACATTAAAGGTTATGAAGAGGTACTTTACTGCATTGGTGGTCACAGAGGCGAAAAGGTATAAACATCGGTGGTTGACAAGAGAAGAGACCCAACATATACTAGAAATGAGGAAGATCAGGAAGAGCCTCCAGAAGAAGAAGAAGAAAAGAATGTCCCTTAAGCTTGGCAATGTTGCTGATAGTTTAGGAATAAATTCGGATGGATGGCACTCAGCTAAATTTGATGTTGAGACATTAATTTCGACTACCGAGAAGATGTTCGAACTATTTAAAGATAACGCGGGGAAGAATCTACACCCTGAGAAGCATTACCTGTGATCATAAGGATAAAAAAAGAGTTGGTTTCCAAAGTTATTATCTTGGACAAGCACAGAATTCTTCTATTAAAGCGGAGTTCTAATATTGTTACTAAGCAATCCCCCTGGACATGGGATTTGCCAGGAGGCCATATAGATGACGGTGAAAAAGCAGAGGATGCCGCTACACGAGAAGTCGAAGAGGAGACAAAATTAAATGTTTCTTCATTATCGTTGCTTGGTCAGGACAGCAACATAGGCAAGCTAACATATTTCTATGTAGCCGAGGACTGGGAGGGATCTATAGGACTCTCCGGAGAGCACGAAGAATATAAGTGGGTTAGTGGCACGGAGTTAGGTAATTACGAAAACGATATAGGCTCTATGTATTATAAAATGATACGACGAGCTTTAAAAACCTGAAAATAGCCCACCCGCTCCCTATTTATATATGGGGGGTGTTATTATGAGGGGTTTAAAGGGTTTAATTTTAATTTTCACTATGTTGGCGGGCTGTACACCATCAGATAGTGTCGTTATTGTAGATAAAGTAGAGCAAACGGTTGAGCGCGTCTCAAGAAGCGCCACAAGTACCATACGACAAAGCAGAGAAGCTGCTGTTGAGATTCTGTCTCATGATGCGTATGGAAATCCAATAGGCGGGACTGGTGCTTACGTTAAATACAAAAAGCATCATTTCGTTTTGACGGCTGCACATGTAGTTGCTAACTCAGGTTTAGCCATGGTTTCACATGGCAGCGAGAAGATCATAGCTGAAGTTGTTTATCTCGATGAAGTATCGGATATAGCCGTCCTTAAGATAGAAGGGATGTTTACAAGAAAACCTTTGTTGTGGCGGACTGTTGAGCCCAGTATAGGCACGGAAGTAGTCTACACAGGCTATCCAAATAGACATAAGGACTTAACGATTGAAGGAAGAGTTAGCGGTTACTCAGGTACGGATATTTTAATCCACTCATATGCCTGGAGCGGTTCTTCTGGGTCCGTGGTTCTGGACCAGAAAGGGAGGATCGTAGGGGTCTTATCCGCCGTGGATATTGGGTATGCATTTGGTAGATTCCCGCAAATTGTAGAGGATATTGTTATTGTAATCCCAATTCGAAAACTAAAAGTTGAAGATTTAGTGCTTTCATTATCTAATTAGGGCAGGAGAGTTTCCATGGAAAAGCATTTAGAGGCATTAATTCGAGAAAATGAAGAATTAAAAGAAATATTGGAAGATCAAAGAGTGAAGCTTTGCGAGTTGCAAGAAGAAAATAAGTCCCTTTGGTCTATGCTAGAAGAGCAAAAGAAATCAGACAATGCTATTGGACAAACACTAGAGACCATGTTAAGAGAGTCACTAGAAGAACAGCTTCTGTTAAGCATGGAGCCGGTTGGAGATGCCTAGTGAAGATTTACTTATTCGATATAGACGGGACACTGACTCCCGCTAGACAACCTATGTCTGAGGACTTTGCCGAGTTCTTCGCTGACTTTTGCAAAAAGAATGTGGTGTATCTATGCACCGGTTCTGATTGGGATAAAGTGCAAGAGCAGGTGCCACCAAAGGTTCTTAACAGGTGTAAGGGCACGTTTGCCTGTTCGGGTAACGAGTATTGGGACAGGAGGGCAGAGGATGTCTATGTGCGGGGAAATTATAAATCTTTTGAACCCCCTCCGGAGCTTTTATCAGACCTCAGGTGTTTGCTTGAAAGTTCGGACTGCCCGGCCAAGACCAGCAACCATATTGAAGAGCGCACTGGGATGATTAATTTCAGTGTTGTAGGCAGGGATTGTACTCAAGAGCAGAGAAAAGAATATGCTGCTTGGGACAAGGAAAACGGTGAAAGAGAAAAGATTTGTTCTGCCTTGAGGAAGAAATATGAATTACTAAGTTTTAATATCGGAGGCCAGATAAGTATTGATATTAGCCCCGAAGGAAACGATAAGTCAGGAGCCATATTAGACATTAGGGAATGGCACGAGGATGCTAGGATTCATTTCTTTGGGGATAAGCTACAGCCTGGCGGCAATGATTACCCAGTCCTTAAGGAGCTTGCTGAGAAAGACTCATACAACCAAGTGAAAAGTTATGAGGATACTTGGCAGTTGCTTAAAAATGAAAAGCCTGTTAAGAAAGTAGAGACGAATGCTGAAGCCCTCAAGCCAAAGCCTTCTGTAAAGTTGGCCCCAAGAGGTATCGAAACTTTTACTATCTGCCGACAGTCTGATGAGTCGGGTATATCAGGCACTGGAGTGGTCATAGAAGGCGTCGAGTACGCGACCGGACAAGTAGTCCTGCATTGGCTCTCCCCCTTCCCCAAGGGGTCTATAGCGATCTTTGAGAGTATTGAGGACTTCAAGCGAGTTCATATCAATCCTCATCCAACAAACAAGACAATAATTACATGGTCAGATGGTAGGCAAGACGAATTTTAACTAATTATAGTAATACGAGGTGTGAATATGTTTGACGATTGGGCTTGGAGAAGCTATAATAGAATAATGCACGAGGCCAGAGAGCCCACTCCGTTCAAGAGCGCGGCACAGAAGAGATATAAGAGCCAGCGCAAGAAGAATGACATTTACACCACCAAGGCTGGACATAAGAAGCCGAGCACAGGCTCTCCATTCGCCGGCAAGATGAAGCGCCTCGGTACAGATAGACTGAGGTTTGAAAATCTACAAGAAATAATAGATGATGAGATTGACTTTTCCAGCCTAGAGGCTAAAGAAGACTTGTCAACGGCACTATGGCTTGGTGGCAACCTCAAAGAAGAGGTGCAGCATCGCCTAACGCAGTTAGCACATGATTTTATGGAATATCTTGATTTAGAAGTTGAGATAAGAGATTTATTATTAGTTGGCTCAATGGCTGGCTACAACCACTCAAAGTATTCAGACATTGATTTACATATCGTATTGGACTTTTCTGAGGTAAGCACGGATAAAGAACTCTTAAGGAAATATTTTATGCTCGCTAAGTCTAAATGGAATAGGGGCCGAACGATAATGCTCTCTGGCCATGACGTGGAAGTGTACGTAGAAGATACAAATGATGACCGCATACCATCTGCCATTTATTCTGTTAAGAGGGGCGAATGGGTAAGCGAACCAAGCAAAGAGGGCTTGACAATTGACTACGAGGGTGTTACAAAGAAAGTCAACGAGAAGATGGACGAGGTTGACGAACTCCAAACTCTTTATGAGGATGGGGAATATAAAGAGGCTTACCAATTTGGGACTGGCCTGAGGTCAAAGCTGAGAAACTTTAGGCAGGCTGGCCTGGACAAAGACGGTGAGTATTCAAATGAGAATCTAGCTTTTAAAGTTTTGCGTCGTTCTGGCATTCTCGATAGGGTGAATGAGTACGTTAAAAACTCATACATCGAGATGAGATCAGATAATGAGTTACACTGAAAAAGATATATTAAAGATACTCAATATACAAGCCAAAACTTTGAAAAGAATCGATACTATGGCTAGGGATGTTCTTGACGAGATAGCGAATCAAAGGCAGTTCATCGCTCGTCTGTATCGTGAGATAAAAAAAGACCACGAGACAGAACAGCAAGAAAATGTTGTTGTTTCTGGTGACGAGGCACTACCTACTAACGTTTTACTGTTTCCTGGAGATGAGCCATAGGAGGGTTGAGCATGGACGCAAAGCAACTAGAAGCTGAGAACAATGAACTTAGAGACAAACTATTGGAAATTAAAGAATTAGTCGATAATTTATCATACCTTTGGGATGCCGGTAGCTTCTATCCAGACGGCGAAAGAATTATGAATGACCTGAGAGAGTTGGTAGCTACCATAGAAGATTAGTTTTCCGTCCCCCTAATTATAATGTAAGGGGATTCCATGTATGTGCGAAGATTTAGAATTCTTAGAATCATACTTGATCACCGAGTACGACGCAGAGATAGTGTGGGGCAAAGACGAGAAGGATGCTTATTACTACGACGTTAACTGTATAGGCATCAACACAACTCGCAGAAAAGAAATTCAACTTTTTTGCTTGCTTCATGAAGCCGGACACCTTATACTGAGGAAGAGCGAAGACTTCAAGGACAACTACCCTGACGTACACAAGGACGGAAGAACACAGCTAAGCAGGATTGATATAATAAGAGAAGAGATTGATGCATGGGCTGAAGGCAGAGAATTGGCTAGGCGCTTGAGCATCGAGATTGATGACTATCGATGGAGCCGCTATTGGAAACATCAGGTTTACAAATATGTGAAGTGGGCAGTAGACAAAGAGAAATAAGAATGAAAAGAACGGGAAGCCCGTACAGAAAGAACGATTTAGTTCGGGTAGAGCATAAAAAAAGTGCTTTCAGCTTAAAAATGACTGCGAGCGGACACTACTCTTTGGCCATGGTTCTTGACACGAAGCCAAAGATCTCTTATGTTGTTTACGTTGCCGGTAAGGGTAGCGAAGTTAAGTTTGATCCATTTTGGATTGATAATGAATGTTTAATTCCTTATGGAGACAGCCATGAGTTTGGACACCATCACGGGTGGCATGAGAGCCCTACTAAATAACGACGAAATCACCAGCTACGAACGCACAGTTCTTAACTCTATGCTGGACCAAGCGACCCGCAGGGGACGGCTGTCAGAGAAGCAGGTTAAGTTTTACGAGAGCATCGCCTCTAACTATACAGAGAACGCTCTCGCAGATAAGAGGGAGTGGGAAGCCACCTTTGTAGACAAGAAACTAGAAGACCTCAGGATTGTGGCCAGGTACTACAAGAAACAGGGTACTTATTTTTTGGCTCTCGCAGAGAAGATTCTTTCTGATGAAGGATATATTCCTAACCACAGTCAGTATCGTAAGCTGTGCGAGAATAAGTATGCTCAAAAGGTTCTTATCGAGCATCACAAAGATCCCAGGTTTGATGTAGGCCAACAGGTTTACTTGGTGTCCAAATCACCTTACAGTCGGACGCCAGGTTTACAGAGAGGTGCCATTGTGCTACGTGCCAACGCTGAATCCATTGAAAGCTCTTGCAAGGGGGCTAAGAAATACCTTGTTCTGCCGGTTGGAGACCCGCACGGCGTTATGATCGAAGAACGCTGGTTGAAGTCCAGAAGAGACAAGAAAAATGGAGACCAAGCTTGACAATGGTGTTGAGTTTGGATAGATTGTTTGCGTGAGTTGGGAGAAAACATGGCTAGATGTACATACTGCTATGGCACGGGACATAATAGGGTTAGCTGCCCTGAAAGGAAGCTTAAAGTATCGCGTGATAGACGCGAAATCGCGGACGGAGTACGAGCTTGGTCCGGTGTCGTAGAAGAGGATGACAGATATCAGAATCGTAAACGCAGAGCGCGTAAGTGTTCGTACTGTTACAATCGTCATGGCTTGGTTGAGCATGACCACAATCGTCGCAACTGCCCAAGGCTTGCTGAAGACAAGGCTAAGCTTGTTTCCGAGAACAAGGAGTGGCGCGAACAAGCCCTCAAGGTTGTTAAACAGTATGGCTTGGGGGTGGGTGCAATTATTGACCACGAGTCTTACCATGGGCAATGTGTTATTACTGCGGTTCACTGGGATAATATTTCTTGTACTATTAATGGCAACTATAGCTCCCATGTTTGCTTTACTATCACTAGTCTATTGAGTATGGCGCGGGGCCATAATCGTGATCACGGCATTTCTTTGCCACGCTTTGATGGGTACAACACGTATCAGGCCCTAGACATGGAGACTATTAAGGTAACTGTGCCTGCTAGTGAGAGGTTTATCGATGCCGACATCCCGAAAGGCTGGGCCGAGGGAGAAGCGGGCTTAGATATATTCTTCACTGCGAAAAGTGATAAATGGTGTTGACAGTCTGAATGTGATTGGATAAGATGTAGACACAACGACAGAGAGCGTTGGTCAATTAGTTAATGTTTGAGTATTTAAGGTAGGAGTGGAAAAATGGATTTCAAGACTCTTAATGTTGTTCTTTCTAGCGTGCTTAGCCCGGAGAACCCGGACGCAAACTTCCCTACCATGATCCGTGGTAGGCATGGTATTGGAAAGTCAGAAGTTATTTACCAGTTGGCCCGCACTTTGGGGATGAAGGTGGTCGAGCGGCGCATCTCCCAGATGATGGAAGGCGACCTTATGGGTCTGCCGTCTACGGACGGGGAGTCCACTAGTTGGAACCACCCGGACTGGTACAAAGAGTGTGCCAACAATCCTCGTATCCTATTCTTTGACGAGGTAGACCGTGGCGACCAGCAGGTTCGTCAGGGCATCATGCAGATTGGTGACAGCCATAGTTTCAATGGTCTTGACTTGCACCCTAGTACTATTGTTGTTGCTGCTGTTAATGGTGGCAAGCATGGTGCGGAGTACCAAGTCGGGGAGATGGACCCTGCGGAGAACGACCGCTGGACTATCTACGATGTTGAGCCCACCATCGACGATTGGCTTGATTGGGCGAAGGACAAAGTTAATCCTATAATGTGGTCTTTCGTGAATCAGAACCGTGACCACCTTGAACACAAGGAGGCGTTCCAGCCAGATGAAATTTACCCTTCTCGTCGGAGCATTGTGCGGCTTGACAGTGTCCTGACTCGTGCTGGGTTGTACACTAATGCTAAGCAGAACCTTGACTTGGTGATGAACATCGCTATGGGATTCATTGGGCTAGGCGCTGCTGCTGCCTTTAGGGAGTTCGTTATTAACTACGAGCACTACCTTACGGCTGAGGATATTGTTGATAATGGGCGTTGGAAGGAGACCAAAGAGTGGGGTGTCAATGAACATCTTGCTATGACCAACAAGTTGGACAACAGCGGTCTTCTGGGGACCAAGTTGAATCATCAGCAGTTGGTCAATGTGGCTAATTACTTTGTTACGCTCCCTTCAGAAGTGGCCGCGCAGTTCTGGGTCTTGTTCTGCGGCAAAGAGGAAGACAACTTCCAGAACCCGAATATGGTGCCGTTCAACCAGAGCGTTGCCCATAACGGGCTAAAAGTTGCTGAACACTACGGCCAAATCTTGACAGGTACAGTTATTTCGGATAAATAGAGTGAACAGGAGGACAGCATGTCTTTTGATTTAAACTTTCACCTACATAGGCTGCTTAAGAGCGAGCCATTCTTCGCTGCTTTCTCTCGTAAAGTAGAGAAAGTAGCCGATGATAGCATCCCTACTGCGGCTATTGCTTATAATAGGGAGACGCAGCGGTTCGCTCTACTTTACAATCCAGGCTTCATGGAAGGTCTTTCGGATGAGCATAAGGTTGGAATCCTTAAGCATGAGTTTTACCACTTGATTCTTAAGCACCTGACTGCTCGTCTTCCGTTTGATTCTGCCAAGGAGCCTGAAACGATGAAGATGTGGAACGTCGCTGCTGACTTGTCGATCAACACTCACCTTGTTAATGAGCTTCCTAAGATGGCTTGCATCCCCGGCTATGGCCCCTTTGAGGATTATCTCGCGGGATGTACTGCCGAGGCTTATTTTAGGAAGCTCATGGAAGATAAACAGTCACAACAAGGTCCGTATCAGCCAGGTAAGGATGGCGAGCCGGGAGACCCAGACTCGATGGACGATCATTCTTCGTGGGGCGACGTTGGCGACCCTGATGGGATGGATGCCCAAGTGGCGCAGGAGAAGCTGAAGGAAATGACCAAGGATGCCGTTGAGGCGTCTGAGAAGCATAGTAAGCACTGGGGCAGTGTCCCCCATTCAGTGCAGCAGGAGATTAGAAAGATGGTGGCACCGACCATCTCACCAGAGGCAGTCTTGCGCTACTTTATTAAGACTTCAACTAAGTCTAATAGGACTTCTACGATCCGAAGGATTAATCCTCGTTATCCCTATATCCATCCTGGCCGTAGGGCTAAGAGGGTTGCTAATATCGCCATCAGCATCGACCAATCGGGTTCTGTTGACGATCAGATGTTACAGATGTTTTTCTCCTTCTTAAATAAGTTTGCTTCTATCGCTACTTTCACAGTCGTACCATTCGACTCTACGGTCTGCGAAGAATCAATCTATGTCTGGAAGAAAGGGGAGACTCGTAAGTGGCATCGTGTTCGCTACGGCGGGACGTGCTTCAACGCCCCTACAAAGTGGGTGAACAAGCGTAGCTTTGATGGTCATATCGTGATTACAGACATGCAGGCCCCTAAGCCCATCGCGTCTAAGTGTCAGCGTCTCTGGATTACCAACAGTTACAACAAGAGATACCAGTGGTTTCAAACAAGTGAGAAAGTTCTTGCCATCGATGCTTGATACTGGTGGTAAGACTAATTACAATAGGAGTGCTTTTAATGGATAAGGTCTATGAATTGGAATCTGGAACAGCGGAAGAGCTTTTAGAAAATCAGATAAGTATCCTGAATGTCTTGACAGATGCGGTAGCAGAGGCTATAAACGCTTCACCGTTCGACATTGAGCCAGATAACTATTTTATATGGATGTATAGTGTGGAGCCATTTCCGGAGGCTTAATATGTTGCCGTGGATGATAGAAAAGCTTAAGGAGAAAGAGAGGTCCGATGAGGGCAAGCAAATCCCTTTGTATCTTCCGCTGGAGGCACCGGAGTTGACAGGTTCGATTGAACGAGCTAAAGAGGAAGAGAAGCGAGGGTCAGTTGACATAGACTACTCGCTTTAATCTCAGGCTGAGTGGTGGAATTGGTAGACACAAGGGGCTTAAAACCCCTTGTCCGCAAGGACGTGCGGGTTCGATCCCCGCCTCAGCTACTTTTTCATGGAGTTAATTTGGTAGTAATCGCTATATTTCAGTATTTGAATTCCTTTGGTTTGTGGGGCTTACACTTGCAAATCAATGAGATTAGTGATAAGTAGAACATATGCCACCTTAGCTCAGTGGTAGAGCACTCGCCTTGTAAGCGAGCGGTCGTCAGTTCAAATCTGACAGGTGGCTCTGCCCCTTTAGGCTAGTGTTGACCTAGCCCGCCAGAAGAGTTACGTTGTATAGAGACAGAGGAGAACGAATAATGAAATACGAAGAATTGCAGAAGTTTTTTAATCAAATTGAAGAGACGTATAAGCGTGACCCATCATCGTGGGAGCAGTGCATGGAAAAGAAGCTTCAACCTATTAAGCGTGCCCAATGGGAGGGTGGTCCGGTTGAGGATTCCTTTGACCTTGAAGATTTTGACTGGGTATGGGAGTCGCTCCGCGAGATGACCGAGTCTGGGCGGTTTGTGAAGACGCAGTGTACTGGTGTTGTAATGGAAGAACACGACTTACTCTGGGTTACCCAGAGCCTTCTCCACCCAATGTTTCTATATGAAGACCTTACCGGTTGCAATATGAGGATGTTTAGTCATAATGAAGAGGAGGCTTTGTATCTTCAAGTTAATACTCCTGACAATAAAAGCGTTGTTCTCTGTGCGTTTATGGGTGATTTCTGGGGATGACCATGGTTAGTTGAAAAGGTTGCGGGGTTGTAGCTCAGGGGTTAGAGCAGTCGTCTTATATGCGACCGGTCGGTGGTTCAAATCCACCCAGCCCTACTTTTTAATACATACGGGCTCTTAGCTCAGTTGGTCAGAGCACCCGGCTCATACCCGGATTGTCCTGGGTTCGAGTCCCAGAGAGCCCACTTTGTATTTCGGGATGTTAGCTCAGTTGGTAGAGCACCGGCCTTTTAAGCCGAGGGTCATAGGTTCGAGCCCTATACATCCCACTTTAATTATTGGCGAAAGGAGAAGAAAATGGACTACGCAGACTTGCTCGTGACAGGGTTTCTTGTTATGTTTGTTGTGACAGTCTCAGGGATTGTCTAATCTAAGCGCCCTTAGCTCAGTTGGATAGAGCATCGGCCTTCTAAGCCGAGGGTCGTAGGTTCGAATCCTACAGGGCGTGCCACTTCAAAAAAAAGAATTTGACAGATTGAGTGAATGAGTTACATTGAAAATGCCAAAGGGCGA
>Ga0098061_1000128_pt1 | contig 31658 bp, 47 predicted proteins | sample 22_taG_FD_92579 | JGI IMG/M metagenome (GOLD analysis project Ga0098061, IMG submission 92579) | Marine viral communities from the Subarctic Pacific Ocean - 22_ETSP_OMZ_AT15343 metaG | ecosystem: Environmental > Aquatic > Marine > Oceanic | place: Subarctic Pacific Ocean | collected 2015-01-20
ATCTTCATCATCCCAGTTTCTAGGTTCTGTGAATAGAATGTTCGCAGGATTTCCATTATGTTCATCCTTGTTAGTTTGAAACTCACCCATTTTCTTCTCCAAGTCTACCAACATCTGAAGATGTTTCTCTGTGTAGTCCTGCCTACGAAATACATCATCTATTTGTTTGAAGTCATCAAAAATTTCTTTAGGCCACGGAGCAGCAGTAGGGCCACTGTTTCCAGCCCATCTCCCTACGAATCCTTGTCGTTCCAATACTTGAAATAAATCAGCAGTGACTTGATGTTGTCCTATGGTATTTCCCTTCAGAGACTTCATAGTTCTCTTCCACTCCTTCCAATCCTCGGTGAACAATCTGTAGTTCCTCTTACTGTGCAAACGATACTTGCCAACAGCAACAGTCACCCTATCTTTCTTAATTGATTTACCTTTCACCATTGCAGTTCCCTCCCTTGCTACATTTCTCACATTGACAAAGTGTTGGGTTCTTCTTCATATGGTTTCCATAACTGATATTGAATAGTGGGGATGTCCCACTTGACGTAGAAGTGACAGCACCTGCCATTCTCAGAACCCTGAACCATTCGTTTACAGGTTCGCTTCTCTCCAACTTGTCTTGCCAGTCCTTAGCATCAAGACTTAATCCTTCACTTACGTCTTTCAATGGTTTTGGGTCAGTAGCCATCATATCTTCTATACCACCCATTTCATTCAATTGTTCTAGACCAAGAGCAAGCATAGCAGAAACAAAACAATGTGATATGTAATTCTCCCCAATGGTAGATTCTAATATATCCTTAAATGTTTGTCTTATTTCTTCTCTTCCTTCTAAATCCCATATCTCTTCAATATCTTCTGTGTTTATATTCGCTAAAGAATTATTTATTACTGCATCTATAACCCCAATTTTCTTTAATTCATCAACTACTTTAGAATGCACATCTTCATCCATTTTTGAATAATCAGAAAAATCCACATCTACTAATTCATCCATCTTATCTGCATCTTGTGCAATTTCATTCAAATTAGTCAATGATTCACTCAATGGTTCTTGTAGGACTAGATTAGTAGCGTGTTCTGCTTCTTCCAAAGTAAGACCAGTATATTCTATTGGGCCTTCTTCGTCAACTTCCTCTTCCTCTTCATCAGGAGTATATGGAAAATCTTTATACTTCTTAGGGGCTATGCTTTTCTTTTGTTTTAAGATAGAAAACGCATCTAAGCATTCTTTGGTAAATGTAGCCGCAGCCGTCATTAATCCCTTCTCACCAATACGATTGAAAATATCACCATATTTTTTTCCTTGCACTATTTCAAGGAAATTAATATCTCGTATCTGTTTACGAGAAACTGTTCTATCTTCATTCTTACGAATCATATTGTCATTCCCCACTAACAGGCATCACTTTATCCTATCTCTATATAACATATAAAATCACTATCTCCAATCAACATCTATTTTATGATAATTGACAAACCCCGGACCATTTCTTCCCATACCATCCCACCAATCTTCTGTATCTGTCCATTGTTTTGAATGGGATAATTCTAATACCAAATTAGATATAGTTGGTTTCACAGAATCTTTCCATACACTAATGCGTAATGTATAATCGTCAAGATATCTTGTGCTAATACCAGTCAATTGATGAGGAAGATTTTCCAATTTATTAGGAGTATATAAATCTCCTTTTTTTAATTTCATTAATTGTTCTAAAATAAAGCAAGCCTCTTCTTCAGTGATTTCATCAGGCTCATAAAGATAATCCATCTGTTCAGTAAATTTTAGCAATTTCCTTTTAGGCCACCTATCTGCTTTCAATTCGTATTCTAAAGTTTTCCATTTAGTAATGTCCTGATTTTCCTCTTCTTTTTCTATTAATTTTACACCTATTGTTCCCCAATCAAAAGCAGATACCTTTTCATCAAGAGTGAATGGCATATTCTTCAATTTGTCAACATACTCTTGCAACTTCGCTTTGCATTTACCTGACTCACCTTCTGATTTGGGCTTGCGAGAATGAGTTTTCATTTTAGGAGATATAGATATGGCCTTAACTTTCAGAACATCAGACCAATTCATTTCCACCACTCCAATTTAGATTTCATTTTTTCAGTCCATTGGTCTATTAATTCTTTATGCATCATTGATTCCCATTTTGTCGCATCTCCTACTAAATATTGTGACCTTATTCCCATATCACAAATAAATGGGCCGGGAGCGACGGCGATGTCTCTTCCCTCTGTTGAAATCCACAATCTTTTTTCAATACGTTGATGTGTTAGGCCATAAGGATTATCGGAGTCATATGTTGCTACATACAGCGTGAAGGGTTCAATAAATTCTCCATCAGTTACTTTCTCTAACATCTTCAAAGCCTTACAAGCAACTTGTTCAGGAATATCTTCAATAAATAATTCATGATAAATTCCAATAGAATAAATTGGCATTCTATCAGCATTGAATAATGTGTAATCAGTTACTTGGTAAGTATCATAAAAAATATCAGTTTTTTCATCTTTTTCTATCATATAACGAGCATTTACTTTAGATTTTGGAAAAGTGTAATTAGATTTTTCATTAGACGCTTCAATTGTGTCAAAAGTATGAGACAAATCCATATTTTTTAATTTTTCATTCAATTGAACCAATTTATCTTTACATTTATCCATATCTGTTCCAGATTTTGGCTTTCTAATGTGAGTTTTCTGTTTTGGAACGGAAATTAACTTATTTTTGAGAATTTCTTGCCATTTTTTCTCTTCAATCCAATTCATCGTCCTCTTTCCTCCCATTTTCAACAATAAATCACTGGTTTAACATATTATACCACTCTTTTTCAGAAAAATACCTGTCATTTGTTTGGCACTTGCGATTTTTTCTTTTTTAGTTTACTTCTATTCCCAGAATAAGATGTATTAATATATTATTCCATGTTCTAATTTATTCTATTGCTTACTCTCCCTAATGTTATGTTGCAACACAATAAAACTCATTAACATTATGTTAATGTATGCTTTTTTCCCTTTCTTAATGCATCACGCATTGAAATTAATAAAAAAAATTTGACGCAAAGCCATATGGTTGGAGACTTTGTAGAAATACCTTAATGGAGCGAGATTAATTCCGCATCGCATTCTTTGCTTGGCTCATAGTTCGGCCTCAAGTGCGTGATATGCTGTGTCTAATGTATACCTAAAACGACCCTCATCAAAATTAGAGTTAGTTCTTCTCAACATCTTAACCAATATATCTATTTGATTATCATCAAGGCTTAATTCAATTATCATTTCAATGAACCAGTTAAAATGTCTCCTTTGGTATAATACTGTCATGTAATACATCCTTTATTCAAATCATATAAGGTGCGTGTTCAAAGTACCTTACCATATGGTAGGCACACTTTGTAGTGACTCACCTTACAGAGTCATTCTTCCTCTGCTAATGAACAAGTACAATCATCAATAACCCATTTATTACATTCACCACAATAAACCCAATTCTCCATCATTCTTCTTCATCTCCTAAACGATTATTCCATTTGGCTTCACTCCAATGGCCGAATCTATCGAGATACTTTGCCTTCCAAGCATAATAGTATGACCATCTTCTTTCAAGTTGAACACTATCTATATGTCTGTTTCTTTTTTCCCAAGATGTTCCCATAATTCTTCCTCACTGTAGATGTCCCGAACCGAACAACTGTCTAAGCATCCTCCTTCACAGGAATCTGCGAAGTGAGAGGATTAGTAGTGCCATCCCATGTGTAATCTGCCTTGTCATCACTCTTGAGATGAGCATTAAAGGCTGAGTTCATGCGAAGTCGAGTCGAATCGCATATTGAATTAGCGTAGTCTTCACCACTAGTGAAAAGACCGCCTCCGCCTCTCTTATTGCGAACTAAATACCGTTGCATCTGTTCACAACTGTTGAAGGCTTCAGTGAGAACCCTCTTAATTACATCAAGTTCCCCATCTCTCAATGCCTGTATCTCATCAGGCATCGCGCTCTTCTTTCCAGTTGTAAAGGGCTTGTCAGGTATATCAGAGAAGCAAGTTCGGATAGCACTGTAGAGTGCTGTCCTCTTCTGAGGCTTCTTATCACCTGCAACAACCAAGTTGGGAACAGAGAGCAATTCAAAGTGCTCCTTTTCCCAATCAGAGTGGTTATCAAACCACAACTGTATTTTCGTTTTTATTGCATTCCATCTTTCGTCTGCCATTTCTGCCATATTTATCTCTCCTGTTAGGAGTCATCCGGTTCGGGACAATAATCACTAAAATTCCTCATTCATAAGGTTCGCTGACCAAAGTATCTTACCATATGGTAGCAACACTTTGGGATGCACCTTATGTCCGTAGGGAGACAGTAGTACCAACTCAGTTAGCCTCCGTGTGGAAGCCAACTATTGAGTCGGCGGAGCCATCCCAACCACCCTTAGCGGCTGAAATCGCGTTCCTACGCATCTGTGTGACCAAGAAGGCCACCCATGCTGAGCCGTCAGCAAACAGCGACTCCTTACTCCTGCCGTGAGGCAGAAGCAACCCACGAATAGCGGGGTCGCTGTCGAAGGCCGCAGAAGCAGCCTCTATTGCTTGCGCAGCAGTAGTGAAGGTCGAAGCCGCGTCACCTGTTAGGGCGGGGGCGCGTCCATTCACCGGACTGTCTGCGTAATCCTCAAGCATTAACTTGATTGCAGACGTTACTTTCGTTTGCTGTTTCGTATTACTGTCTCCCTTTGCGAGAAGAGAGGTCACGGTTGAAGCGTCAACCTTACTGACGCTGCCACCGTTCAAGAATCCCTCTACGTCGCTCTTGAACACATTCCATTGTTCCATTTGTGCCATGTTATCGTTCTCCTGTGTTGGTTGTCTCCCTACGAGACAATAACATAGTTTTTTGACCCCTTTTAAGGTGCGACTACAAAGTTGTCTTACCATATGGTATGGCACTTTGCTCGACATACCCTATACCACCACGCCAAGAGAGGCATTGGGGAACAGAGGTATCAGACTAACAGATTCAGCCCATTTTCCATGCGTCGCATCACCTAACTAGTATGTGGTATGGGTGTTAAATGCGGTATCCATGCTCTACTTGTTCCCGTAGCCCCTCAAGGAGTGTTATGTATCAGAGATTCATTTCTCGGAATGCTCTAAGTGCTGCTTGTAGTTCAGCCAACGATTCAGCCAAATCATCACCACGAACTTTCAGACTTTTTATGATAATGACATGTTCTGAGCCTGATTTTGAGTGTCCAACTTCTAACTCATACTTGTATGGCTTCACTTCTTCTCTTATTTCTTGTATGCTCATTTAATTCCTCCACAAAATGGACAAGAGCCAAAGCCCTTAGAGAGTAAAGAGCATCTATTGCAACGAGTAGGTGTAAATCCTTCAGGCATTACTCTTCCTCTCCTGTAGATAGTGGCAACTCTCCTTTTTCTTGAGCAATTGCTACTCTTTTCGCTTCTCGCACCCTCTCAATTATGTCAGGGGTACATTCAGAACGACTTTCACTCTTAGCATCGAAGTGACAGTCTATAATCGCCTCTTCTAAGTCAGTATTAGTGAAGTATCCAGTACGAATCATGCAATGTTCGATGTCTGCTTGTATCTGACCCATTAATGCAAGGGGAATATCAACACAGTTTCTCTCAATGGCTGATTTCCTTGCAACCTTATCAGTAATCCAAGTAGTGATGAAAGTTAATTGGGTATTCCTCCAGTTAGGGTTGAATTTTACTGTAAGGGTAAGCCCTTCTCCCATTATCATACATGGAACAGTAGACATATCATATTCAATGTCTCCATCAATTATGTAGTTTCCACGCGCACTTTGTTCCTCATTCCTCTCAGTCTTGACAGTTTGAGTAGTCAAACCAATAGACTCTTCAGGGAAAGCAACATTCAGTTGTTCTAATACTGTGTCAGCATCTGAACTGTATGTGAATGTCAAAACATTGTCTATACCCATCATATTAATGATGTATGTGACTTTTTCACTGATGTTAGTTCTCATTCCGTAGTGTTCATCATCCACATCGGTACTGTAATCGCCACAAGAGCGCAAGTTGTTCTTGAACAACAGAGTATTCAAACTTGCTCTCTCTTCATGTGGTACATTTGGTGCGTAGGTCAATTTGTATGTTCTTACATATGTCATCGTCATGTAATACCCCATGTGCCGCACACTTATGAGGTAATGCTGAGCAAAGTATCATACCATATGGATGGAACTTTGAGATATCCCCGTAGGACGGGGTGAATAGTAGAATTACTTCGGACTCATCCACCTCTTCGGGCCGATGCCGGTCTATTCTACTAAATCACTTATCCGTTGACTGAAGAGCGCACGATACCGCCAACAGTATAATGTAAAATCTAGTCCTCTTAAGGTTTGATTACAAAGTTATCCTACCATATGGTTGAGGGTGGCGTCTGGTCGCGGGGCGCACTTATAAGACTCTGAGACAGGTTGTATTGTAGGACTGGTGGAACGGCTTAGAACGCATGTTATTTCTATTCCGTTTATCATAAGCCCTACTCTCCTGTAATAATTAATTGCTACCAGTATAGAGAGACAAGTTCTCCCTCTCTATCTGGTATGCATATTAATATAATACAATATATACAATATATGATAATATAATAATATAGAATACTTAGTATAAAATTGTACCTTCAGACTATATGAACCTCCAAGAAATGTTTATCATGTTTCTCATTAGAGTGATAAACATAAAAGTGGCCTAGCATAGTGGAAACGTAGTTTTTATACTATTATTATCATTTATCATTATTATCACTCCTCTCTCTCTCTCTCTCTCTCTCTCTCTCTCTCTCTCTCGTATGGGCATGATAAACATGAGAAATGAGAAAAGTGGGCAAAAAAATGGGATTGAAGGACGTAAGCGCAGAATTTAATTATCATCGCAGTGATAAAGGTATGAGAAACATGGCATGGAAAAGGTTGGATAAGGACACGATGCAAAAGATTGAAGATTTGCAAAACGAGCATTATCATAAAGGAGTTGACAAAATTTATGGTGGCAAAGTCCCTCTTTCAACTACGCCGTTTTCTAATATGGCGAAGAAGAGCGCATCATGGAGTAAGATTAACATGAATCAAAATAAGATTGGGAGAAAGTGTAAAGAAATAACAGACATGTTGTTGCAGAAGAATGCACAATATGGTGACTCAGTATTGTCACCGAATCGTATATTCTCAAAGGCAGCGACAGACGAACAAATCAAAGTCAGGATTGACGATAAATTGAACCGCCTAATCAAAGGTGATGATTCAATGGAAACAGATGATGACATAATCAAGGACTTAATTGGTTATCTCATCCTACTCCTAGTTCATGCAGATGAACAGGATTCTACTCAAGTGCAGACGGAAGACAATAAAACGGCTGAGTAATTCGTGAAAGGTAACGGATATTGCGAAAGCACTTGTTAAAACAGGGTTTAACAAAATAAAAAGAATAAAGAGACAGAGGTAGGCACATTAATAATTAATGACAAACACATCTAATGTAAAGGAACTGCATTAGGCTCCCCGGTATAAAATATGGAGCAGGTCATGTGGGCTGTAAAAAACTTTGATTGCTTATCTTCAAGCAATCGTTCCATCCTCGATGTATGTCGGCATAGTACGAGTTCTTCCCTGCAAAGGTGATTAAAATGAATGAAGAATTAAATATAGAAAAGGTAACAAAATTTATGAATAGTTTTAGAGGGCAGTTAATTGTCGGACAGGCACTTAATGTTGCTATTGAAACTATGAAGAATAGGCAACCCGAATGGATGAGGGAGCCAAGCAATATATCAGATATGGAATATATCTTGAAGAATGTTCCGATGATGGGTATTCTCTCCGATAATAAGAATCCTGCGTATGATACTTTCATTACTATTCAGATAAGCGATTCATTAGGTGGTTGGCATGAGTATGAAATGTATGGGGATAATTATGTCAATGGGCAGATAGCCATTGAGGTAGCGAAAGCATTGGATTTCATGCATTGCCCACTCCAGCGAGCATCCTCTGACATCTCCAGTGATATCTCCTTTAATTCCACTGGTCAAGTCCAAGTGTGGTATGAAATGATTCCAAAGAATGATTTTCCTGATGGAGAGTATGTGAAAAGAATCATTTACCCTATATTGGAATAGACGTTACAGGGGTTTGCCAAATAATAACCGCAAAAGTGTTATCTCCCACGGAATAGTAGTTGGTATTTTCTATGAAGCGGTTCCCCCGGCGCAATTACACAATGTATGAGTTTTGTACCTGCTGAAATTAGTCAAAATGACGTTCAGCAGTAAGGTATGTGTTTTTTAAACACTCACGCATTATTATTAATGCAACACACAATAAAAATAGAGATGAACATATGTGCGAAATAGAAGAGAAATTATGGAAGGAAGACGGATTGGTTCTGATTAAGGGTCAGCAAGTCGCTAAGACCTTTCTTAGAAAGAACAAGTTATGGACTTTCAACAATGAAGAATTGAAGGTATTTTTAATTGCAGCAGTAACTGAACTAGTTAGGCTTAGAAGCAGTGAAGATGACGACTGGATAGTGATGGAATGAAAGAAGAAATTGGAGCGACAGCAATAGTATCATTGTTGTTGGTTATGATGATGACCGTATGGATGACACTATCAGGGATGTATGGTGTTGAAAGGGTGAATGAGATATTCATACCTGCTTATGGGTTGTCTATTCTAATGTTGTATAGTGTGGAAATAAAGCGAGGCATATCTTCGATGTATAACACATTGAAAGAAATGAAAACGTATGAAAATACTGCAAAAGTTGAATATGATAGAATGATTCAACATTATAGGAGGAAATGAAAATGAAGAAAGAAGTAAATGTAGAATTTAGGTTGGTTAATGATGATGAGATGCCACCTATTGTAATAACGATGAATGATAGGGATGAGCCAAAGGTTGTGCTAAATCAACACCACAAGATTTGGTTGAGCCTACATCGAAAGACGATTGGTGGTAGTGCAGAAGCATTGTATGAGAAGATAGAGGATATTCTAACTGCTCATCTACAAGAGCAACGAGCATTTGAGAGGATGGATTAGAATGAATGATTACAAGAGAAAGAGATATCTTGGCGATGGACGTTGGGATAAGAAACTCAAGGCTGCAATGGTTGAGTTGTCAGAAGCAGATAACTATGATGATGCAAAACATGAGTGGATTGCTACAGGACAAGTATGGTGGTCTTCATTAGGAGCACAACCCGATTGGGTTCAGAGGTTTCGCTACTGTCTTTGCGGGCATGATATCGTATATCACTTTGAGATTCACAACACTGTCACAGATGAAAGGAAGGCTGTTGGTTCTGACCACATTAATTCATATCTGATTCTAAGGGCTATTCGTGAAGAGACTGGTTTGAAGGATGGAGAGATTACGGAAGAGATGATTGAGGAATGGATTGTGGTTCGTGTCGAAGCATTGAAGAAAACCGCATGGTGGAATGTTCATGGTGAGGATTTTACAGAGATGTTCAATGAAGTTAAGGAACTTGATTTGAGGCTTAATGTCAGGGATACTGGTAAGAGGATTTGGAATAAAGACTTGATGATGAATCAACCCATTACTGCTATTCGTAAGAAAGCAAGTGGTGGATTTGGTACTCCTGAGTATGAGATGGCATCCATTGTATGGAGATGGAATCATCCTGATAATCCAAAGGCTCAGATTGATAGTCGCGGTTATCCAAATGAAAGATTGATGAATGATGTAGTTATGTTTTGGGCATTCATTGAGAATCACAAGGCTAAGATAGCAGCCGAAGATGCGGCAGTTGCTAACAGAATTAAACAAGTTGCCGAAGAAGAAATAGGAAGGCAAGAACGTTTGCAACATCGTCTTGAGCAGCAAGCCATTGTAGCATCAGCAAAGGAAGAGAAGACTCAGAGCAAATTTGTTTTAGCCTGTGAGTATTACGGAATACGCCCATTCGATGAAACGGATGGATGGAACACATGGGAGGTTGGTTTTCTTAACGGCTTGAGAACTCAATTCATCAGAGGTAAGGAATTGTCAGAAAGGCAATCAACGAGTTTAAATAAAATTATAATCCGTAACGATAAGCCAGTGACAGCAGAGCAGTCCTCATACCTTGTCGCATTAGGATACAAAGGAGAAATACCTGATACTAATAGGAAAGCATCAATATTAATTGACGAATGGAAAAACAAAGGAAGTGAATAAAATGACAGAAAAGAAAGGTACGACAAAGAAAGCACAAGAAAAGCAGGATGCTGCAACGCAGGAGCAAATGGAATTATTACAATCCAATGCACTACAATTGCAGAATACTGCTCAAAGTCTTGCAAATCAATTGCAACAGTATATGCAGTTGTGTAAGCACTACGAGCAGACAATAAACATCCTAACGGGTAGGTTACAAGAGCAGCAGAGGCTCTTCGACCAACTTCAGCAGACAGAACCGGAGGCTTCATAGGCTTCCATAGAATGGAAAGGACAAGGAGGAAATAAATATGAAATTGAGAATAATGAATGATACAGGACACACTGAATTAGAAGTTTGCACTTCTGAGATGATTGAACAAATTAACGACCACCCGACGCATTGGGTTTTCGTTGATGGTGAGATGGTTTCTAGGGAAATCATTTCTACTGTGAACTGGGATTCGGTTGACAACGTTAACCTAATTCCGGCAATGGTCGGAGGGTGTCTCTGAACACAAACCTGTCCACCATTTGAAGAATGCTTATAGCCAACTCTGCTTAATTGGCCTAAGCATTATAGGTCTGCTGATATACCCCCTAACTCCTAGTGGCGGGCTATAGTCACCAGTTGGGTGTGAAGCCCAACTTGCCCACTTAGGAGAGATAACAAACATGGAACTACAACAAAAAATAATGTCTGATATTACTGTGCATATGAAGTATGCAAAGTATAACCCTGAAGTATCTAGAAGAGAGACTTGGGATGAAATTTGTAATAGAAATATAAACATGCATCTTCAAAAGTTCTCCTATCTAGGAGCAGGATTTTGTAATGAAATAATTAGAGTGTATGATACATATGTTAGGAACAAGAAAGTTCTACCATCCATGCGTTCTATGCAATTTGCAGGTAAGCCAATAGAACTATCTCCAAACAGGATATACAATTGTGCTTATTTGCCTATTGATACTATTGAAGCGTTTTCTGAAACGATGTTCCTATTGTTAGGAGGAACAGGAGTGGGATATTCTGTTCAAAGACATCATGTTAACAAACTGCCCATGATAAATAAACCCAAAGCAGAAAGAACATATAAACATCTGATTGGAGATTCTATTGTTGGTTGGGCAGAAGCGGTTAGGGTTCTGTTCGATGCTTATACTGGTAAGAGAACATCAACCCCACGTTTTGACTATTCAGACATTAGATTGAAAGGCTCACCGTTGAAAACTAGTGGAGGTAAGGCTCCCGGCCCTGCCCCATTACGCAGATGTCTTGTCACAGTAGAGAACATGCTATTGAACATGGAAGACGGTCATCAAATTACACCATTAGAAGCACATGATATGGTATGTCATATTGCTGATGCCGTTTTAGCAGGTGGTATTCGTAGGGCTGCGTTGATTAGTTTGTTCAATGCTGATGACAATGAGATGATTAATGCGAAGTCGGGTCATTTTTGGGACTTAAACCCACAAAGAATGAGAGCAAACAACTCTGCTGTTTTAATCAGAGAAAAATGTGAGAAGGATTTCTTCAATGATTTGTGGAATAGAATACAAACCAGTGGTTCAGGAGAACCGGGAATATATTTCTCTAATGACAAGGATTGGGGAACTAACCCTTGTTGCGAGATTGCATTAAGACCATATCAATTTTGTAATTTGACAGAAGTGAATGTATCCGACATCACAGATGAAGAAGATTTGATAGATAGAGTAGAAGCGGCTGCATTCTTAGGAACTCTTCAAGCATCTTACACAGACTTCCATTATCTCCGAGAGAGATGGAAGAGAACAACCGAGAAAGAAGCACTGATAGGAGTATCAATGACTGGTATTGCTAGTAACGCAGTCAAGAACATGGATTTGAATAAGGCTGCAGAAGAAGTAAAATCAGTAAATGAACGTGTTTCATTAATTATCGGGATAAATAGCGCAGCAAGAACAACGTGTGTTAAACCCGCAGGAACTACTAGTTGTGTGGTAGGCACATCTTCAGGAATACATGCATGGTATTCCAATTATTACATTCGCAGGATTCGTGTATTAAAGACAGAACCCATTTACTTGTATCTAAAAGAAAAGATACCTGAACTAATCGAAGATGATATATTCGATAAAACACAAGCAATGATAATGATTCCTCAAAAAACCCCTGAGAGAAAGGTGGTAACTAGAGATGAATCTGCTTTATCTATGCTTAACAGAGTCAAGAAGTTCTCTACCAATTGGGTGAGAACTGGACATCACGACGGAATTAACACACACAATGTTTCAGCAACCGTTAACATTAGAGAAGATGAATGGGACATAGTGAAGGATTGGATGTGGAAGAACCGCGATTATTACAACGGTTTAGCCGTTTTACCATTCGATAATGGTGTTTATCAACAAGCACCTTTTGAATCAATAGAACAAGAACAATATGAAGAATTGTTCACCAAATTAAAAGAAATTAACCTAATAGATATTAAGGAGGAAAATGACAATACAAATTTGCAAGGTGAAATAGCCTGTGCAGGTGGAGTTTGTGAAATTTAATCGAAAAATTTTGTTGTTTGTTGAGGATGAAGTTCTCGCCTCAATGAACTCCAATGGAAGTAAATCCATAATTTCAATGAACTACAAGGGCTACAAGGATGGCAAAATCCCTTTCAGAGCATTATACTATTCCATTTACAGACAAATTCAACAAGGTAATTCTACCTTTACAATGATGAGTGAAGTTAAAGAACTCTTCGATATGAAAGAATATTACACAATCAACAAAGAAGAATATAGTGATTATTATGAAAATAAAATTTTACATACCAAAAGTAGATGATTCAAATGAAATGTTTGACACAAGTTTCTTGATGCGGTCAACCGTAAAAAGAAGGTATCTTCTAAATAAGAGAGGGGAAGCCGTAATTAAATGCCCTTCGATTAACATAGGTTCTAAGGTTGCTAAGAAAACAGACCCGGTGAATGAAAGCATCGCTGATTCAATTGATAAGTTAATTCTACCAAGAAAGAATAGACATCGGTATTATAATCGAAGAGACTCCAGTACATTTGAAAAATGGACAGTTTTTATCACTTTCAAATACATTGATGGAGAGTCCATGTTGTGGATTCAGAAAAATAACACGACCTATACTCTGAATAGTGTAAGAATGGGGAAGAAAGATTTATGCAGGGCTATGGCAAAAATATTCTACAAAAGTTGTTTCACAGATGATGTAGAAATGATGGATGGCTACATAGACAAGTGTGTGAATTACCCCGTTAATATTCTGTATGTTTTAGAAAACAGAACTCCTTATGTATTCTACGATGATGGTCTTAAGATTGATGTTAGGATTAACACCAAACTAATTGATATAGATAAGGCAGCACTGGAAATATCCGAAGGAATTTGGGCAGAAATATCTATAAAAGACCTAAATACTTTCATCAACACCTTTGCTTTAGGGTCTAGTCGCTCTAAGAAATGGCATAGAATAACACCACTAAAACTGTGGACTACATTAATGGGAAGTTCTCCTTCGGATAGCCAACTTAAACTAATGATTGCTTGGCTCAAACAAAATAGAACTCAAGACATGATTGAGGATAGGGCGAAGTCTCTTCTATTTGATTTGGAGAAAGAATATGAAGCCATGCAAGTGGTAGAACATGAAGGATATATGGCGTTATTCGTGAGAGGAAAGGAAGCAGATTGGATTATTGCCGATGCTGAAAGAGGATGGAAAGAACACCATCAAAAGGTAAACACATATTATTGGGATAATAAGAATTGGTGTGGCCCAATTTGTATTGACAACATACATAGCAATTCTACAATTGGCGACCAACTAGCCTCAAGAGGAATGATGCTTCTAAATGATTCTTCTGCGGCTAAGATGATATACACATTGAGGGGGCTACCACCAATAGACGACAAGTGGCGAGGAAAGTGCCGGTTTAACCGAACTAAGTTAATCCCATACAAAGGAAAGGAAGACCAATGAATTTACAGGCTACAACGGAATCTTGTAAGGAATGTGGTTGTGTATCTTTTCAATATGATGACAGACTAGGAGAACAGGTGTGTTCTGATTGTGGTCTTGTCATTGTAGTGAATCCATTTGAAGAAACTGTAAACTATTCTTTGAACAGAGAAGGGGCAGATGCTAACAAGCCCAATACAAATCATTTGGGTTCCTACATAAAACCTGTAGATTTGAAGGGTCGAAAAAATTGGACACTGTATAGAGAGCAAGTGCGTTCTCAATCCATGACCGCAAGTGATAGAAGAATGAAATCATTATGTTCAATGTATCTATCATATTACAACGTGGGTTTTGATATAAAAAATAGGGCATATTCCTACTACAAGTCTATGCAGAAGGATAGGTTGTTCAAAGGATTGGCTCTTGAGAAGAGAGCAGCCAGTCTTACTTTTTACATTCTCAAAGAACTTGGAATCATATGTGATTTAGGAAAACACTCACAACTGACTAAAATTAGTAGAGCAGATATTTCAAAAAATGCTAAAAAGATAGCAAGGCATCAGAAAAAGGCATATGTCTTTATTGAAACAAACCATCTTAACAAAGCAAAGGTAGTCATTTCTAGGTTAGAAGGAGATGGAGTTAGAATTACTCAACACTACAGAGAAAACTCTCTTAGGATTGTAGAATACATATCAAGGAAAATAGAACAACACGACATAAGATTCTCAGACAATATGCTAGTGGCTTCTATGTGGATAGCAGGAATGATGCTGACTAATGGCAATCGTAATTCTATGGATTATGTATCACAAGACGCCCTTTGTAAAATTTGGCCTTCATCCACAGTAGGATTGAGGGCTTCGACATTAAAGATATGTGATATATTCTACATAGACAAGAAGAATATATCTAAAATAGACATTGATGAGTTTGTATTGGATGTGAGATATTAGATGGGAAGAGTCAAAGAACTGTTCATCGAAATGAAGGAAGGGCAGTTCAATATGACATTAAATGAATATATAAAATGGAAGAATGAAAATGGTAGAATTAAAAACAAGAAATGAAAAACTGTATATTGATGAACAAGAAGTAATAAGAGGATGGGAGTCCTTCAGTGGTTGGTATTGGTTCGCTACTGAAATGGTAGAAGATGACTGGAATGGCCGACCATTGTGGTTTGGCTATGTTCAAGGAACATATCCTGAATGGGGGAATTTTTCAGAGACAGAACTATTGTCAATACCCTCGGTGTGGGAAATCAAACCTCAAGACCTACCCCATGCAGGAAGGAGAGATTGAAATGCATAGAAAAATATTGATAATAGGAGCAGGAGGAATTGGGAGCCATCTCATTCCCTTCTTAAGTAAAATAGGGCTGTATGATATTACAGTTTATGATGATGATAAAGTTGAAGAGAAGAATTTAACCTATCAAAATTTTAATGATGAAGACATTGGAAATGTAAAGGTCAATTGTTTTGAGTTTATGGTTACTCCACAACCCTACCAAGTTCTTGTTGAGGGTCAATTACAAGGATATGACTTGGTAATCTGCTGTGCAGATAATCTTGCTGTACGGCGTTTGTTGTACCGACAGGGGTATGGAGACTCAGCCAAGATTAAGTGGCTAGATTTACGCGCACAAGGGCGTAATGCGGCATTGATTTCATACAAGGTGGATGAGAATTTAGTTGATGCATTATTAGCAGGACCGGATGGTTCTTTCTCCTGTCAAGGGGAGGATTGGGATGGTTCTCCTGAAGAAATAAACACAATGCACATATGCATTGCAGGAGCAGCAACCCAATGGATACAACGTTGGTTCAATGACAATGATAACGTAACAGATAAGGTGGTTTGGAATATATGAGTAAAGAAGATAGTAGTATAGATGATTTATCAGAAAAAGACATAGGAAAAATTATGGATGTGATATCTACAGATGGATATTACACACAATCACAAATAGTCAAGGTAACTTGTCCTGCTTGTGGTGAAGAATTCATGGGAACTAAAAGACATGCAGGTGGATTTATTGCAGGTCATGAAGCATATCATAACTTTGTAAATAATCAAGATTTGATAGTTGCTACATTAGGAGGAATATGATATGGAAGAAGTTATAGATAATAATTGGAAGAATGATATAAGAAAAGCCTACAAGGATTTTAAGAATGATATTTGTTGGCTGTATCCTAACAATAGCACTGAAACATTTCTAACTGTTATTTGGAGTAAGTCTATGAAAGCATTTGACATTCCAAGAGAAGTTCAAGTAATGGTAGATGATAAAGAAGATTTGTATATCAGTTACGGAACACCCGGTTTTGTATCCTTTCAAGGGCAAGAAGATGAAGAGTTCAATGGTGCGCCAATGAAATTGCCAATAGCCTGTTGGATTCATACACATCCGTTTGGAACTGCCTTTTGGAGTATGACTGACTGGAAATCTCTGAAGACTTGGAAGCCAGTGTTGACTTCAGCGATTGTACTTGGCGATAATGAATACTTGGCATATGATTTGAATACGCAAATTGCTAAGAAAATTCTTTATGGAACGATGGAGCCACCTGAAGTAGTAATAGAATTTAAAACTGAAGAAGATGAATTAAAGGAGGGAGAAGAAGAATGAGAAAGAAAGGACAAACCACAATAACTATAGAAAATAGCAGACAGACAACGTTAGAAGAATTTGGATTTACGTTTGGAGATGAGGAAGAATGAGAGTATTGATTGCATTATTATTAGTGTCTGCTTCTTTGGCAGGTTGTACTATTGATGAGTTAATACCTGACCCACCCGGATATACTGAACCAGATTGGGTGACTGAATATCATAATTTCACAATAGAAGCCGTGGAGAACAACACCACTGTTCCAATAATAGTATTTGGGAATGAAAGCACTTGGTTAGAAGTGTTCTCTGTTGATATGTCCATAGAAGAACTATCGTATGAAGAAGTAGATAATAAATTGATATTTGACAATACCACTTTCAATGTTAATGGGTATTTGAACTACAGTGGTTTTCTATGGAGTGTCGGTTTTGCTCCTGATGTTGGAAACGCCACACTAGTCATTCCTATAATGGTAGACAAAACATACAATTGCGTTATTGTGTATCGTGAATGGGACGGTGGGACGTATGAGTAGTATGGCTTGTGATGAAATTCTCACAGAGATAAAAATGATAGCAATAGAAGCGATGGAAATAGAGATGGGTGAAGTCACATCTCTACTTCGTGAGATAATCCATCTGTGTGACAAGAAGAAACGGTGGTAGGATGAAAAAGGCTGTGACTGTTAGATTTCCTGCCCCATTACCTGCGGAGATTCCCTGCCCTATATGTGAGGGAAACAAGTGCAAGGTATGTAACATGGTAGGGAAAATAGAAGTCACTGTTGATGCTAAGGTTCCAATTCAACGGGCATTGATTATACAATATGTAGCAGAAAACATGGATGCGATTGCTTCTGAGTTAAGCAAGCACTATGGGTTAATCCCTGATGTGGAAACAGAGGATATGTTTCAAGTAGGAGACAAGACATACGAACTAGTAAAAATTAGTAGTCTTGGTGGAGTAGTTTGGATTGCTAACAGAGTGGATGAATTAGAATCTCCACGATATTTCAAATCTCATAAGATGGTAACGCAATTCAAAGGTGGTTGGCTTGACGGACAATGATAAGTGGGAAATAATAACTAGAATACCTAGAGATGCAACAACCGAGTTGCAAGTTAAAACAGGAAAGTATTGGAATATAGATGTAATAGACATTCGTTGGTTCTCCAGTGGAAAACCCACGAAAAAAGGAGTTCGTGTGAATATAGACGAATTGATTACTCTTACTAAAACATTGAATAAAATTGTAGATAGGATGAATATAGATGACTCTAGCAAACTTTAGTAGAATGTGTGAAGCGATAGAGAATAAAACACCTACAGAATCACAGAAAATTATCTCAGAATCTTTGAGTAGTTTCTCTGATATACAAACTGTAGTGAGAATTCTCTGTGAGGAATATGAACCAAACAACATAGGTTCTAAGAAGGCTAGAAAATGGATAGCGATAGGACTTGGCATATTTGATAGTGAAGTAACGGCGGCTGAATATGAGTGGCTAGACCTAGCAGAAGGAATAAGACAGTTTGTAGGGGATGACCAAGAAAACGCTGATATTTCCATAAGGGAATTCCTACGTTTACTGATTATGGATTGCTCTTCAATTGAAGGAACTGGATTCATATTATTCCAAGAGAACATTCGTAGAATGTCAGGATTGCAATTGAAGTGGTTCTTACGTTATTGGTTGAGGACACCAAGAAATGGTATATCACATTCAAATATGACTAAGGCACTACAACGATATTATTCAGATAATGATGTATCTGAATATGTGAAGTATCACAAGCATTCTATCGTAAGCAAGTATCTAAATGATGGACAGAAACCACCTTGTATTGTGCAACATGGTGGTTTCATTCCTTGTATGCTTGCTAAGAAATACAACATGGCAAATGCATTACCAATAAATTATGTATTGGACATCAAGTATGATGGGAATAGATATCAAATTCATAGAAATAATAATAGTGTAATTATCTTCAATAGAAAGGGAAACGTAGTCACTAACCAATTCCCTGACATTGTTGAGACTGTGTTATCTTTTGATGCACATAGTTTTGTCATAGACACTGAGATATATCCTGTGACAGCAGAGGGAACTCCTGCACAGCATAAATTCTTAGCAAAGAGAGTGCATTCTAAAGACAAGCAAAGGGCTGTTGAGGAATGTCCTGTTAAACTAGTAATATTCGATGTGATGTATTACTTAGACTATTCAATGCTCCAAGAGACATATGAATCTAGGTTGGTACATCTCAAAGATTTTCCTAGAGACTATCGTTCTTTAATGTTTGAAAAAGACACGACGCTATCTTCGGCATACAACATATCCATCAACGATGGATTTGAAGGGGTGATGATAAAGGACTTAGATGCCACATATGCAGTTGGTAAAAGAAGTAAGGCATTGTTGAAACATAAACCTCCAAGAATAGAATTGGATGTTGTGATAACTTCTGCTAAATATGGTGAAGGTAAAAGAAGCGATGTATTTGGAACGTATGGTATATCTGTCAAAGGAGACAGTGGATATGTATCGGTGGGTTCTGTAGGGACTGGATTCTCTGATGCTGATTTACTCATACTTACCACAGAATTGAAGAAAACCATTGATGTATTTGACAATGGGACATTCTATCTATTACCAAGAATAGTTCTAGAAGTGACAGGAGATATGATTACTCAAGACTCTAGTGGGTCATGGGCATTAAGATTTCCAAGAGTGAAACGTATTAGACGCGACAAGTTTGCTGCTGATTGTAATACACTACAAGATGTCATTGATATGGCATAACATATAACTACCAAGTTCCTCTCGTAAGACAGGATGTTTTCTAAAGAACAATTGGAGGGCATCTTCCTATCAATTCCTACTGCAGAAATAATCATTGCAAAGGAAAGTAACATCTCAATAGGATATCGTGTAAGACTTAGAGTGTGTCTAAGAGGAAGGAAAGATTTTCTTCTTGGGATACAACGCAGTCTACTACAATATGAGATAGAATCTAAATACAAAGAAAAGGAACATAGGGGAAGACCAAGACCAATATTAATTATATCAGGTAAAAACAATCTGAATCATCTGATGGAATTAATTCCAAGTTTACCTTCCAATGCACAATGGGAAGATTTTGAAGATGCTCTAGTTCTTTGTAATAATGGAGAGCATTTGTCTCATAGTGGTTTCAATCAGATATTAAAAATGAAGGGACTGCAATGAAACTCTGTCCTAGATGTAATATTCGTGCGGCTATGATGGGTGAACTATGCACGACATGTCAAATTAATGTTTACTTCAATAAAGCAGTAATGAATGCTGTTACAGATGAAGAAGTAATAGAGTGGCATGTATTTCAAAGAGTCAAGGAAGGATGTAGAGAATGTGGTAACAATAACTTTGGATATAATGCCGGAGTGAATTATGAGAATAACTTGAAATGGTATATCATACAAGTATCATGTGATAGTTGTAAGAGTCAATATGAAGAAATAATGGAAGTGAGGATTATAGATGAGCCTAAAGAAAACGACGAATCAGAATAGAACGATAATAATAGTTGGTAAGACTGATACAGAGAAAATGAAGAAGGCAATGTCCTTCGTATCTGAAACACCTATAATCAAATATGCTAATGAATATAACATAGAGGACAATTATAGCATTCCAATAGAAAGAGGCATCATCATTGATGAGGTTCACTACAAACCAAATACAGATTTAATACGAAAGTCAATGCTTGAATATGGTGGTCAGGTAGTGCTTCTCTCTGACAATCAGAAAGATGTATCAAAGAGATTGATAAGTCTTTGTCAATTAAAGAGAGCCACGAAGAAGACTATCTCCGAAGAGATACGAGAGATAGCACCAAGAGCAGAAGAAGCAGTCAATTTTGACATAGATGTTTTCTCATTGGTCAAAGAATATCTCAAGAATCCGAATCGAGAGCAGGTATGCTCAATGCTAATGGTTAGTCAACCCCCTGACATACAAATGATGACATGGTTGGCTCCAAACATACACCCAAACAAACTATCCTTTGTGGACTTTTATGTTAAGAGAAGATGGAAAAAGGAATACTTCTATGAGTTGCTTTCCTATTCTCATAATGGTCGAATACAAAGGAAGATGGAGATACCACATCGAAGGGCATACTCTAAGATTCCAAAGATATGTAGGAAGTTAAAACTCAAACATTCTGATGTCTATCTACTGAAAGATTTGTTGAAGGATGAAAATTTCAGAGAACACGTTAAATCAATTTTAGACAATACAGAATGTAGAATACTCAAATTAGGAGAGAAGAAAAGAAAAGTTAGATATGCTCCTGTTACTCCACAACCAACATTGGATAAGTGGTTATGATGGTAGGAAGCAACAAGAATTTCTACAGAAGAAAAGCAATGACTGAGTTTGGACAAGATAATCAATTCTTCGGACAAGCAGATTTAATGTTATTCATGAACACTTACAAAACTGCTGAAGGTAGAACACACAGAATGACTCAAACAGATAAGCATCAATTAACAAGTATGTTAATACGAAGCCCGGACTTCAAGTATCATCCGGGTCAGCAAAAACGTAGTGTGGGCAAGTGGGAATATGTGGGCGAACCCAAGTCCCTTTGGAATAGGAATGGTAAACATGGTACGAATGACTAAGCGTTGTCAGTTCATCTTAGTAGATGGACACAAGTGCAATAGAGCATATACTACTTCTATGGTTAGAAATCAACAGAAGTATTGTGAAGACCACTTGGCGCGTCAAGGCGACCATTCAGGACTAGTTAGAAGCACCAATGCTCATACTATAGAAGGAAACAAAGCCAAGATGCGAGAATGGGTAGCAGACAAGATGCGTAGTGAATTGAAAGATGAGGAATATTTACAAAAACTAGAACTTAGGCTAGAAAGACTAGAAGAAATAATTGAGAGACAGAATAAATCAATCAAGAAGCAAATAGATGCTTACTTCAAAGACCTGATGAACAATCATACAGATGTCAAGACAGAGAGGTTGGAGAAGATGATACGAACAATCAACAATAGAGTAAATAAAATAATAATAGAAATGGAAGAATTAGAATGAATGAAAATTATGAAGATGAAGAGTATTACTATTGCTGGCAAGAAATTACAAATCCACTATGGTCAAAAACTCATGGTAGATATGTAAAGTATTCAAAGAAGAAGTGTATAGTCTGTGATGAATTAATCAATTTAGAAGATTATAAATTAAAAACAACAGGTGAAAAATCGAATTGGGAAAAGAAACGAACCTGTGGTAATAATAAATGTGTTACTGCAAATAAACGCTCAAGTAAGACTGCTTGGCAGGAAGATGAATACAATCAAGTCAAACATTGTCGTTATTGTCAAAAGCCTATTTTACTAGTTGACTGGATGCGAAACCCATCATCTTTAACACTCGGAGAATGGAAGAAGATAACACTATGTTTAGGTAAAGGAGGTGTTGATAACTCTTCTCCCTGTAGAAATCATTATATGCATTCTAGATTAGAAGAACAAAGGTATCATTTAGATAGAAATAAGATTCTTATGCTCTTTAATGAATTGCGTGAGTCTCTTAATTTATCGAAGGCTGACACAGAATCCACTTTTGATGGATGGGAGTTATGTCTTCTATCTGCTGGAAAGAGTAAATCTCAGTTTTCGCAGAATGAAAAATTAATAGAAATATACAAGTATTGTGTGAGCCTAAAGAGAAGTGAAGGATTTTACAATCATTTGTTGTCAAAGGGCGTTAACAAAAGTATTGGCTTTGCTATGTTTTTGTTTATATTCAAACGTGTATGCCCCGAAGAGTTCAACCGGCTACCATTATGGATTCTCCCCCCTCCAATAAGAACCACATTAATTACTAGTGATTTAGTTGAAGACTGTAAACTTAAACCTGAATTGTTATTTGAGAAAATGAAAAAGGATTTATTTTCTAATCCAACATATGATGATTATGTTATGTTAAGTGGTGAAGGTCTTTTTGATTTAAGAAATAAATATGCTTGGTTGCCTACTTATAGCCAATTACAACGTTATGAATCATTAGCACCATATAATGAACGATGGGAGTTTGTTAAAGATTTCCAACGATATGTTAGTAGAGATAATAAAGGTAGATTTACTAAGTTCACATTCACTAATCTAGATTATCAGGTGAATACTCACTGGAGTAAAGGTAATACTGATATGACTCATAAACAATGCATAGAATGGTTTTTTGAATATCTTTGTAAACACTATGCCTTAGATATTCAACGGGATAATTTCCCATATAGAGCAGATGAAGATGAATTACAACAAGTAATCAATTTAGTATCATACGACCTTACAAAAGTTAAGGGATGTAGTGTAGTTCAACGAGTTCTTGGAATTCGTGGTTGTGGTATTAGGGTTTTAGTAGAATCCCTATGGCCTGATTATAAGATAGAATCCAATTTGTGGAACAGGATGTCTCCGAGTGAAAAGAGAATGTGTGATATGATAGATAGAGCATTGAAGTACAATGGAATAAATGATTTAATCTACAATGAAGCGGTGTTTATACCCACTAGAACTGGGAAAAATGCTAAGTATGCTCACTCTAATATGCCAATGAAAATAGATTTCATATCTAAAACTCTCGGATTGATAGGAGAAGGTCAAGGTGACTATCATTATATTATGAGAACTTTTCATAATATTGTAAATGATGAATCCTTAAAATGGGAAAGTAGAATTCCTAGTTGTTACAATGGTTCAGCAGAAACCTTCGTTGAATATAAACAAGAACAAGATGTGAAGTGTAGGAGAGCCATAGTTAGACATGGCTTTCATCCGATATATGTGATATTGAGCCGTTTTGCATATCCGGTCAAAGGAGTTCATGGAGACATACCTGAATGGAATAGAAGGTATCTTACATTTAATAGCACGAAGAGAATAGGACTTGCAGAAACATTTGACATGCAAGGAAGAAAGGACATTGGTGATATGATTAGAGAATATTACTATGATGTAGTGATGAATGCTGCGGCAAGCAGTTGAATTGGAGGAATAGAAATGTTATGGACAGAGAAGTATAGACCGAAGAGATTGAGCGAGATAATAGGACAACCTAATTTCATATTGGATGCAGAGCATTGGGTATTGAACAAGGAGATGCCGAACATTCTGTTGTATGGTATTGCAGGAGTAGGTAAGACTGCGGCTGCAATGTCATTGGCTAATGATATTCTCAATGGGAATACTGGAAGTAATTTCTTTGAGATTAACGCTTCTGATGACCGCAAGTTGGAAACGGTTAGGACTAGGATAAAGGACATTGCATCAACCAGTAAGATAGGCGATGTCCCATTCAAGATAATTCTCTTGGATGAAATGGATGGCATGACTAAGGATGCACAAAATGCATTGAAGAGAATCATGGAAAGGTATGCTGATAATTGTCGCTTCGTCATAACCTGTAACGACAGGCATCGAATCATCCATCCTCTAATTTCAAGGTGTGCCAACTATCAATTCAAGCGAGTAAGCAACCAAGATATTTTGAACATACTGACGAATGTATTGACATTGGAAGAAGTTGACTACCTCCACCAAGATGACTTAGAAACCTTCATAGAGTCTCTACACGGAGATGTTAGAAGAGGATTGACCGAACTCCAAGCCGCGATTTCAAGTAAGTCAACTCTTCAAAATCAGATAGATAAACAACTATTACCTTACACTGAGTTATTAGAATTAGTTAATGAAAATGAATATACCAATGCTTTAGAAAAGGTGCATAGTTTGTTATACGAATCAGTTGAAATGAAAACTGTATGTGTAGGTTTACACGATACTATTATCAAAACCGACATGAGCCATACGGATAAGTTCAAGTTGCTTAGAGTGATTGGAGAAGCGGAATGGCGAAGTGCTAACATGACTCCGAAGGTACTGGCATCTTGGATGATAGGTCAGATGGTCTGATGGAAGATGGAGTTATACTACTATTATTTTTCATAGGATGGAGATGGATGTATAAATCAATGGATAGAAATAGGAAATGGTGAGATGAAAATATTAGATTTTAATAGAGATGGAAAAGTAGACGCGAAAGATTTCAAACACCTGATGCTCAGGTACGAAATTATATTGGTTGGAGGGTTACTTCTAACCATATTGCCCATGATGAAAATGATGGGTTATGTAGAATTAGATTCCGACACGTTTTGGCTATTGGCAGGAGTTGTCATAACTGCTGAAGCAGTGTTAGAAATTATAAAAGAAACAAGGAAGGAATAAAAATGGATAATGAAATAATGAATGAAATAAGAAAAGCAGCAGAAATACTTGGTATGTCTGAGGAAGCGGCTGTAGAAAAATTTGAGGATATCTGCAAGCAGAATAATCTCAGAGCAGATAAAGAACCTCTTCTCGCAAGAGGGTTGTGGAGACAATACTTCGGTAGTGTCAAAATGGCACAACAGAGAACCCCAACCACTAGTGATGATGGCTTCTTCAAGTCAGCCACTGGTTTCTTCATCTCTTTGGATGATGCTAGAGATATGATGGCAATACAACGTGAAAGAATTGTAGGGGAGTATCATAGAGATTCTAATTCAACATATGAACTTGGTAAGGTTGCAATCTTTACTGCAACAGATAGTATTCATCCTCAACAAACAATAAAGTACGAAGGACGTATGATGAAAGACGGAGAAGAAATTGTCAAGTTAATGGATAAATTGCCTGACAATAATGTTGAATTGGATAATGGAAAGTATCTAGTTCCCATTGATAGCACTGCAGCATATGGAACTTTCAAAAATAAGAACTACGGAAGGGCATTACCAAAGTCGGAGTTTCGTAGAAGTGGTGTGTTTGTAGGTGAAGTGCAAGGAGAGATGGGTAAGTATTACTTCAATTACAAGGGAGCACATTCAGTGGACTTCAACCCTAAGACCTTTGAGTTCGTGCATTTCACATGCATAGTGAATTCAAATGATGATACTAAGATTCATGGTGTGACAGATAAGACAACTGCATCTTTAGTATACAATAATGACATGGGTGCTGATGCTATAGATACAAGTCAGATATCAATACAAGACACTTTGATGGCGCAATCAGAACAAAACTTTTGCCCATTGGTTGACTTGGATAGGTATCATGCTTCTATATCAGAGAAAACATATGCTGATAGATTCGTTTTTACTGATGGAAGCGTCACTAGTATTAACATGACTCCCACTGCTAATGGTAGTAGGATTATCACACTTGATGATTTGAATACAGATTTTGACTTCGACAATGAAGGATGGAGTGGAACAACTTGTTGGGTTCCAAAGCATATAGAAGTTGACTTTGGAATAGGTTCCAATGTCATTGTTGTCGGAAGGACTTCTCAGCCAAGAGACACAGATGGAAACATGCAGAACGTATCTATTAACGTGACTGGATTACATGTATTGAAAGCAAGGGGTGGAAGTCCTGAAACAATAGACTTCGTAGAAGAAGACGATACGGATTGGTTTTTCACATGAGTAATACAAAATTATACCTACCCAAGAAACCTCGGATGGTTATAACAGGAATGCAATGTCTTTATTGCAAGATGAATCGAGGATATAGTTGGCAATGCAATTGTGTAAATCAAATGGGTGAGGATGTATGACTAAGGGATACTACAAGACATATCGAATCAGTACGTTTGATGGTGATGATGCAGTCATTCATGGTGGCAGTTATGCTATCAAAATAGACCATATTGATTTCATCACATGGAAAAAGAACCATGAGACTGGAGAGTATTGGGTTAAACTACATACCAACTCTAGTAAGGAAATTAGACTGAGAGTAAAATATGATGAGTTAAATGATATTCTACGCACATATGGAAATAAAGTAGTGCATTATGAAGATGGTGATGAAAATGACGGCATGGACAACAAAAGATAAAATTGAAGCAGTAACAACGATAGATAGAGAACAAGGTTCTTTCGCATTAGGAAGAGAAGCATATCTTGCAAAGCGTAAAGCGACACAAGACAGGAACAAGAATTTCTTGTGTTGTGGTATTTGGGGTGCGCCCAAATCAGCCAAATCAGCATTAGCGGCTGATATCCTAACTGAAGAAGATATTGAAAATGGTATGCATGTTTTCGTGTGGGACTATGATAATAGGTTCATTGACGTAAAGAGAAATCATTACGACAATGTAGAGAACCTTGTTGTGTTCAATCCTATAGAGAGACACCCCGATACCCTTGTTGATGTCAAGGCTACCAAACACAATGCAGAGATGCATTACGAAGAAGCAATGACTTATCTAAAGGATGGCAAACTAAAGGCAATCATTATTGATGGTGCTGATAAGTTCCTCACTGATGTATGCGAGACATACATGAGGGTTAAGCACAACTTAGATGCTGATACAGTAATCAAACAATTACCCTATGTATGGGGAGATAGAAATACTCCATACAAGAATTTCTTGCATAAGAAGATATTAGAGATGGAATGCCATAGAATAGTTGTTGCTCATTCAAAGGATAAGTATGTTGATGGAAGCCCTGTTGGTGTAGTATCAAATTGGCATGATTCAACTGAAGACATTTTTACCTCTACAATCAGAATGGAAAGAGAAATCAGAAAAGATAAAACTGAATTTATTGCTCTAATAGAAGCCAGTGCAACTAAGCCTGAATTAATTGGCACACGCCACACAGTCTTAACTATTGCAAAAGGTAAGGTTCATTGGGCAGGACTACCAACACTAAAGAAGTGTGAACTATGAAATTTACAATTGATGCAAAGAAACTATTGGGGTACTTAGAAGACATTTCCCTTAAAGGAAAATACTACAATGGTGCTGTGGCTAAGACTGGTGTATTATCAGAATATGCAGTTCTATCTATGAATGAAGTAGATGCATCTTTAATGATACTCAATGCCAATCAATCTGTTGCTTGTAGAATTAATCATTTTTTTCCACCCAATAATACTAGGACTAGTGGAATGTGTGTAGTAAGTATAGATAACACAGTTAAGCATCTGAAGATATTCAATGGAGAAATAACCTTTGATGTAGGAGACTACATTAAGATAACACAAACTGGTAAGAAGGCTTCTTTGTCCAAGGTTCTAACACATCCTAGTATGGATATGATTCGTAGGATATATGATTACGATATGCTTCAACTAACAGGGGAGTGTTTGTCAGGAGAAGGAAGTGTTGATGGTGTTTCATTTGGTAAAACTGAATATGAGGCTAAGTTATGCACATTAGAAGATGATATAACTGATGCAGCAACTGCTTGTGACGTTCTTGGTATTTCTAAATACAAATTTGAATATGATGGTGATGAGACTTTAATTATCTCTTCTAAGAAATCAGAAGTAGATACGATAGAAGTAACTATTGAATTATTGGAAGGTTCAGGTGAACCCTCTACTGTTGAATTCACAGGGCCATTCAGTAAATTCTTGAACGGTTCTGCTACTATTTACATGAAGGATGAATGTCCTATATTGATAGCATCAGGAAATAGGATGTTGATTAAAGCACCCTATTTAGAAAGGTGAGCGCATGAATCATGAATACAGATTAGGACTCAGGCGATTGTTTAGACTCGGACGAAAGTATGAGCGTTTGACTAATAGCAACTACCATAATGAGGCAAGAAGAGTGCAGGAGAGTGCTGAAATTATGTATGAAATAATTGAGCAAGCATTCATGGATGGAGGGTGAGCATGATAATTAACAAGTTAGATGATGGCATTGGCCTTCGTTGGCGCAATGAAAAGAATGAGAGAAAGGAAAAGACAATTCCATTCAGTGAATTTTCACCATATCTCTTCGTTAAAAAGATGGCTCCTATAGAGCATGTTATGTTATCAGACAAATGGGGAAAATTCAGATTAGAATTATCCTATGAAGAAGGCGACTATTACAATCTTGAAGGAGAAGAATTACTCAAGGTGACATGGAATCCAAGTCATCCAAGATACTCTTACAAATTAAAGAAGTTCTTTGATGAAACATACGAGGCTGACATTCCTCTACACTATAGATATGCAGTGGATTGTATCAAAGACATCCCCCCATACAATATGCGTAAGTGGTATTGGGATATGGAATGGATGCAAGGTGGTGAGTATGATGGAGCCATTACTTGTATTGTGGTGTATGATAACTATGAAGATGAATACACTACTCATACATGGCAACCTGATGCAGAAGAATGTAATTCAGAAGCCAAGATGTTAGTTATATTCCTATCACAGATGTTAGACAAAGACCCTGACATGCTAATCTCTTGGTTCGGTTGGAAGTTCGATTTACCAAAGTTGATTGAGCGAATGGTCATTCATGGTATAGACCCACGTTTGATGTCTCCGTTTGATGAAGTCGCAGGAGTGACTTGGGCTAATAACAAACCTAAGCATTATGATACCATTTACAATTACTCTCCTATTTATCAACCCATCAAAGGTAGGATAACAGTTCCTTTGGACATGGCATTTGAGAGACAATGGCATGATGCACAAAAGGGAACATTACCTTCAATGGCACTTGATTATATTTCAGAAATCGTTCTTGGGGAAAAGAAACTAGTGAGCGAGAAGTTTCCTGATAAGAATGAGTTCTTCGCAAGGGGTTGGCTTGAAGATTCAGAAACGTATCTTGAATATGCTAAGAAAGACGTTGAACTGATTAAGAGAATAGATGAAACGAATCACACAACAGAAGCAATTCTTTCATTGCAGAGACTTCTGAAGGCTCCCTTTGATGCTTGTTTTTATGCAAGTAATATGGGTGGCATATATTTCATGCGTCATGCCTCTTGGAAGGCTCCTACAGGCAAGAAAGGCCACAGGGTAGCCTATGATGGTGCGATGGTCTATGACCCCCTCAGTGAAGACACAAACGGCCTACACTTGGGCGTGGCAGCATTTGATTTTGCATCCCTATATCCTGCGATGTCTATTGCGCGAAACATATCATGGGAGACTGTTTCAGAAACTCCCACTGAGTTTGCTGTGAATATCAAAACCCCAAAAGATTTCTCAGAAATTATTGAAGAAGACATGAGATATTTCAAGACTGATAAACTAGGACTACTACCACAGTCAGTATTAGAATTGAAAGAACTACGAAATAAATACAAAGAAAGAATGAAGAACGCTGATAATCAATCTGATTACAACAAATGGAATAATAACCAACTGGCAGTTAAGAGGCTCATGGCTTCTTTCTACGGCATTGTTGCATATCAGGGCTTTGGATGGGCTGATGTAAAATTAGCAGAGTGTATTACAGCAAGTGCAAGACAGGCTATTAGAGAAGCCGCATTCAAGGTAAGGGAATTAAATGGCAGCATGTAAAATTAAAGGATGTAACTCATTGATTGCAAACCCATTAACTAAACTATGTTATTATCATTTAATTTGGGGTGAAGAAGAATGAACCGTATAATAAAATGGATTGTTAAAAGGTTTTGGAAGAAAAGTAGTTATTATTCTCCCGGCATGACTTGGGATGAATATCACAAAAACATGGCAAGATGGAAGGGTAAGAAATGAAAGTGATTTACGGTCACACTGATTCTATTTATTGCACAGTAGAATCTGTAGATAAAGCAAAGGAAATTGCTCAAGTTCTAAACACTCATGTTCAGCAATTCTTTCCAAATACACTTGAGTTGGAAGAACACCCTGTTGTTTTAGAATTTGAAAAATACTTTCGTAGTCTTGGAGTTGGGTCAACAAAGAATCGCAACGCAGGATTAATTTCTTGGAAGGATGGTAAATTCTTAGAAGAAGATGAATTCTTCATGACTGGATTTATTGCCAAGAGAGTGTCTGAAACTAAATTAGCAAAAGACACTCAACTTTCTATATTGAAAATGTGGGTTGAAAATAAATCAGAATCTGAAATAGTGCAATTTTTACAGGAGAAATATCAAAGCGTTTTATCAGGCCACATTCCAATTAACCAAGTATTGAAACGTAGTCGGTATCATCCAGACCGCTTCAAAGTTAAATGTATCAATTGTAAAAGAGTTGGACTGACGCTGCTAACTTTAACACATGGTTCTTGTTGCAATAAAATGAATCTTCAAACAATGATGGGGAAGCGACCAATAGTTGGAGCCGGTGTCGAAGGAGTTATATTTTACAATTCAACTAACAAAGTGCCAATTACTGATTCATATCTATTTTGCAGAGTGAAAGATTGTAATGAAGTATACTATCATCCAATACATCAAAGAACTGTCACACCTAATTATGTCGCAGGTCTAACTGAAGGTGAATTATCTGATTATACTCCTGATTGGGAGCATTATGCAGAATCAGTATTGAAAAAAGCAGAACCCATATTCCGGGCAATGAATTGGAATGTGGGACAAATCACTAAAGATAGTAATCAAAGGAGTTTGGATGAATGGTTTTGAGTGAATTGCAAACAGCATTAGCAATTTTATTTATGTTTATGACTTTAGGTTATGTTTCAGCATTTATCTTTGTTCATTATTTAGACAACACAGACAATGGACACATGTTAATATTCTTAAAAAGAAAGTGGAAGGAGTGGAGAAGATGACATGTCCTAATTGTGGTTCAACTAAGAATCCATATATTTATTTTGATAAGAATCATTTCAAATGGGTACGTTGTTTAGATTGTAAACATGAGGAATTGACATGAAGTGCGTAATTTGTAAAGGCACAGGCAGTGAAGTTCCCGGTGAAATCTGCCTACAAAGCACTCCACATGGAAGTGTGTGTCGTCCTTGTGTCTATCAACTCGTAGGAGATGTAATTCAAATGAGA
>Ga0098061_1000129_pt1 | contig 31644 bp, 38 predicted proteins | sample 22_taG_FD_92579 | JGI IMG/M metagenome (GOLD analysis project Ga0098061, IMG submission 92579) | Marine viral communities from the Subarctic Pacific Ocean - 22_ETSP_OMZ_AT15343 metaG | ecosystem: Environmental > Aquatic > Marine > Oceanic | place: Subarctic Pacific Ocean | collected 2015-01-20
GAGTTTCAAATTCATCTGAATCACAAACACCAGTTGGTACGCGAGGAACGGATGCTGCTCAACATTTATATATTGGTAACAGGGGTTCTAATGATTATACCTTTGACGGTCAAATTGCTAACGCCCAGCTTTACGATCGAGCCCTAACTTACGCAGAAATCCAACAAAACTATAACAGCTTTAAAAATAGATTCGGGAAATAGAGTGTAATATATAACAATGGCAACTAACAGAATAACCTATGGCCAAAGTGCAATCGCTGTTTCACAGCCTCCGGCTAATTCTGACAACACGGCTGGTAGCGACGGCAATCCTTTTTTGACCGGATTAAAAAGAGTACAGTCAGCTGAGATTGATTTTGCTTTCGCGCGACACAGGTTTAAACAGCTTGGGACACCTGATTATGTGGGACAGACACAAACCAAGAATGCAGATATTGGGTTTGGTTTTAATTATTTGTATTCCAATGGAACCAATGAAGCTATCATGGGTTTAAATGTTAATAGCAGTTCTGGAGCAGCTCTTAAGTATGTAGTTAAAGAAAATCAGGATCGTAATTACTACATATTAATGGGTACGGGAGAGAATCAAACCCCTAATACGGTCACAAATTTTAAAAATGAATTTAATGTAATGGCCTTAGGTAATGTTTTTTTAGGTAATTATTCTTTATCTGCAAAAGTAGGGGCTCCCGTGGAAGTGTCTGCCAGCTTAAGTGCTTATAATATAGTAATGAGTAAATACAACGATAGCACTAACGGCGAAACGATTCCTGCTATCGATACAACTAAAACGGGGCCCGCTGAGCCTATTAATAATAAAAGATACAAGCTTACGTCTAGGGTTTTTCAAAACACTTCCAATAGAGACGGTAACATTCATGGTGCTTTTGGGCCCGGAGATATACAGTTGGTTTTAGATAGTGTGCGCGAGCCCGGTTTAGAGTTTACGGGTTCAGGCCCGGTACGCAGCGCTTCTATTGACTCAATAGAGCTTGGTTTTGGGGTGGACCGTACTGATTTGTATGGTTTTGGGTCAATGTATCCTTATGGAAGGAGAGCCATACTGCCAGTGGTGGGGAATTTAAGTTTTTCCGCTTTAGCTACAGAGTTTACGAGCGGAAGCTTGAATGAATTTATTAGTGGGGTGAATAATTACAACTTTACTTTGAATCTGAAAGATCATTGTAGTGGGCAAACGGGACTTCAAATGCAGGTGCAAAATGCTCAAATGGATAATCAGGGATTAAGGCAAAGCATAGGGGGCAACGCATCTATCTCTGCTTCGTTTAGTTTTTCGATGTCAGACGTTAGTGGGCTTAAGTTGGCTACTCCGCCTTTAATATTACATCAGCCTCCGGCGACCGCAGCTCAACTTGATACAATATATGTTCAAGCTACAGGAAAAACCGCGTCGAGACCAATTGATACTAGTTTTTATAATCCTGATGGGTTTAAATACGAATGGTACAGGGGGGACGATATAGCAGTAGGGTTTAATGAACGTTCTTTGCTTCTCCCTCTTTCAGTAGAGGCGCAAACTTACTATGTGGTGGTTTCGAATGAGCTGGGGGCCGCGAGGAGTAACAGTTGTGAGGTTCCTGTTCCTTAAAGGTCTATTTTTACGTTTTTAGTTTCAATTGTTGTTGGTCTGTCTTTAAGGTGTTTTTTGCCAGTCTTTTTTTCATATTTATCAAAGTGCTTTCTTTTTACAGGGTCTTCGCCGGTTGCTGATTCTTTTGCTCTTTGTTCGCTCATTTGAGCGGAATAATCCTGCATATCTCCGTGGGTGCCTTTCATTTTTCCTGTACGTTCTACAAATTGTTTGCTATTCCAAGGGTCAACCTTTTTGGCAACATAGTTTCCTATGTTGACTTGAGGGGTGTCATAAACGCGTTGCCAGTTTTCATCTTGTCCGTCTTCGCCTTTGTAGGCCTCGTAGTCAGACATGGGCATTTCTATTTCTTTTGTTTTTCCTGTAATTTTATGTATGAAATTATAAAACATAGAAAGACACCCAGTAGACTGCGCAACATCTACTGGGCGTTAGGTCTATATTAGGCTACCTCTACTACTTTTCCAGAGGATTTTTTACTCTTCGGGAGTGTAACATAAAGAATGCCGTCTTCAGTTTTGGCTGTTATTTTGTCTACATCCACGCTTTTATCAAGGGCGGTTTGACATAGTTCTTTTTTATCGTCCTTTTTAGACAACACTCTCAGAACACCGTCTAAGATTTTGATTTCGAGGTTCTTTTTGTTGTGGCCCGGCACATGTACCTCTAGGAGGTACTTGTCGTCTTCTTTTGATAGGTGGGCGCTGCGACTATCACAATGACTCCACACATGAGGGTAAAACTCTGTGTCCATAATATCTGTACTTAAATCTTCTAGCCATTTTACAAGGCCGAAATTACTTCTTGTATTTATCATATCTATTATATAAGCAGGTAGTGTGCCAGTTATAAAATTGCTTATTTACTAAGGTTTTTGCATAAGATGAGACAAAAGGGCGCGCCACATTTTCTTGTTATCCAGATTGGTTGTGACACTGTGTCCCAGTGGGCCATCTTTTACCGCCAAAGTATTCTACTGCGTGACCTTCGCTTACTAGCATTTTGTTAAAATTTTTCTTTTTGTTGGGACTGTGTATTACGCCGAGGATGCGGCCGTATTTTCCTTTTTTATCTAGTTCTGTTTTGATTACACATTTATTGTCGCAAGCAGCAATCAAGGTCTCGAGTCGATCTTTAGCGGCTAGCCCTTTTTTCTTTTCTTCTAAATCGCGGGTGCGACATTCTGGGGTGTTGATGCCGTGAAGGCGTACTCTTTCTTTTTTAAAAGTGCTAAACCCTACATCAATAAGCACGTCAACGGTATCTCCGTCTACTACTCGCAAAACTTCAGCGTTGTATTCGTACATTAGTCAAAGAGGTTGGACCAAAATCCTTTTTTGGGGATATCTTCTAGGTTTTTTGCGGCTCGGTCTTGGGCTACTACAAGCTGATGCTCTGTAAACAGAAGGCATTTTTCTCGTTTTTTATTGTCTTCAATCCAGATTGCATAGTATTCTTCGTTAGCTCCAAATTTGCGATCTTTATTGATAACTGTGATTACTTTACCTTGTTTTACTTTTGCCATTTTATTGATTTATTGTTTTCAAAATTTCCGTAACGGTGCGTTCATAAGTGAAATCAGTTTGAAGTTTTACTCCTTCGGTATTGGGGGTCATTGCTTTTGATACCGCTGTTTCCATACCCGCAATCGCCTGCTCCTCATTAAATCCATATATGGTTCCTTGGTTAAAATCCTGTCCTCTATGAAAGAAAAGGCTGTCATAAACATCTTCTTTATCGTTGGGGGGTAGCAGGATTGAGTTTTGCTCGGTAGCCCAAGCTTGGTGGCCCGTATGGTTGTAAACCACCGACCATTTTCCCAAGGCCGTGGCATTAAAAGAAGGCAGGTTCCATCCTTCTGCACCGCTTAAACCTGTAAGGTCAACGTCGGCAGAATTGAGAAGGTGATTCACCTCGGTGTTGGTTTTAAGGTGGGGGAGAAAATTAATATTACTGTAATGTTTGCCGTCTACTAATTGATTGAGTAGGGCTGTCATTTGATCTTGTTTTAGAAACGGATTTGTGATCGCGCAGGTTAAAAGATAATCATTGTTGTTACCATATTTCTTAAGCCATGCTTTTACGATTTCTTTAGTGTGTTTTCTTTTTTCGTATTTGCCCATTAAAACAAAATGGATTTTATCTTCGACAGATCTTTTTTTGCTCTTATGTTCTTTAAGGTCAGGATCGAATCCTATAGGAACATAGGAAACATTAGAGCATCCTATTTGTTGGAAGGCCTTTACAGCGGGGGGAGAGGTTAGAAAAACGTGGTCTTGGAAAGAAGCTATCTTTTTTTCAATGAAAGTGGGAGTTTCTAGTTCATAAAAAGTAAAAAGAAATTGTTTAGAGGACATTCGCCTATCCGCACCATTTAGATGCCACAAAGTTAAGGTTGGCGAGTCTTTGTCGAGGGCGCGGTATCTGTCTTTTTCGGCTTGTTCTATCCATGCTTTAAAGTCTTCTGAAAGAAGGTTAAAGGCACTCAGATCTTTCTGTCCCCCTCTTGGAAAAAGAGAGGTGGGAGTTTGGCGTTTAAAAAGCTCGCGTAAAATATTTACGCCTACGTTTCCAAAGGAGAGGCCGTTAATAGGAATGTCGGCTATCAGGTTCATTTTCTTTTAAGTTTTTTCTTATTACTTTAATTGCGGAATTGTGGATGTTAATACATCCTTGGATACTCATTTTTAGTTCTTTGCCTACTTTTTGCCATGGCGTTAGCTTGTTGAATTCCGGGTCGAGATACCGTATTTTAAATATTCTGCGCACTCTTGCGTCCGGATGTTTTTCTATAATTTCAAAAATCTTACACAACAAAGCTTCGTTTATGTGGGGGTTGTGTTCTTCTTTTTCTTCTTCGGCGGCAGGTGAATTGTTAAATGCAAACTCGCTTTCGGGGGAGGCGGCAAGGAGATATTTTTTATTTTTATGGTGTTGATTTAAACATAGCCATTTGGCTTCATTGCCTAAAAAAGTGCTGAACTTGGCCCCTCTGGTTTGGTCATATTTAAGGCCTGCATTATAAATATAATATTCTATTTCGTCAATAATATCTTGTTTGTGGCAAGTTGGAGAATTGTTAGGTACATAATTGTTGACAATATCTAAAAAAATGCCTGAATGCCTGTTGACCAACTCTTTTAGAGAATCTTCCGCTTCTATATCTCTTTTTAGGTTTTCAGTTAGTCTTATATCGGTTTGTTTAGTTACCATTTAAAAAATCTTTTACTATTTGTGGGCCAGTGTGTTTAAAGTCCTTTAGATTATTCCAATAAAAAGAAAATTTACACATTTTTTTTAGTTTTTTTGTGTGTTGTTCTTCATCATTGTTGATGGGCCCCACCCCGTCTCTTTCGATGAAGATGGTGGTTCCGCCTAGGGAATGAATCCATTTTACTTCATTTTCAAATCGTACGTCTGGTATAATGGTTTTTACGCCTTGGGATCTATGTATAACGCGTACGTTGTGCATTTTTCGGATCCAATATTCCTTGTCTATTTTGTCACGGATAATCTTTGTCCCCCAGCATACAAGGAGGGGGCGGATTATTTCTTTTTCTTTAGGGTCTTCCGTGAAGGCGCTAATATTTAATCTTGATTGGAGAAAAGGGTCAATATCTTTTTTAAGATAGTAAGCAAAAGAAGTTATTTTGCACCCCTCCTGTTTTGTGGCAATCAAATCCGATAAAAATTGGGCTAAAGAGTCTTTGCCTGTACGGGCAAAACCTGCAATTCCAATAAGTTGGTGGTCAGCTAGCACTATCTTCCAGTACTTCCAAAGCCGCCCAGCGCTCGGGTAGACGGAGGAACTGTATCAGTAAAGTTTAAAAACGGATGGTTATGCATACACCAGATAATTTGAGCTATTTTATCTCCGTTGCGATAAATTTTTTCCTTATCTATCTTTACGCCTTCTATGTTGTTTTCTTTGATGACAATATCTTTAGGCTGAATAATGTAACGAAATCTTACCTTTACTGTGTTTCTAAATCCTGAATCTATTACCCCTACAGAATTAGCTAATGTTAGATTGTATTTTGAAATACTGCTTCTAGGGTACACCATGGCATAAAAGGAGGTTTCGTTTGTTGGCGCTATAATAAGCTTGGTGTCGTATTGTATGTAATCGATACTGCTATATATGCCCCCTTTTCCTCTTACCCCCACTATCTCAGGTTCACTTCGGGCAAATAGGTCATAACCTACGTCCCCTTCGTATTCGGGGCGTTTAATCGAGGGTGCTTCCGGGTCCTGCTTAATGTAAACTTCCATAATGATTAATATAATACGCGATTTGGGTCATGTCAAGCTTTTTTTTCAATATTTTTAATTATTTCGTCTAATTGTTGAGAAAGCTTATGTTTTCCTATGTCTGCAAGTATGGAGGGAACGTAGAATAAATCGAACTCTACTTGCTCTGGTTCTATCAAATACTTTTCTTGTAACCCTGAGCAATTCATCACCTTTACACAAGAGCTTAAGTTAAGATTTTGGCCAAATGTATCAAAAGCTTCTTCAAAGGCTTCGCCTGCAGCTTCAATAGCATCTTTAGACAGAACTACACATTCCCAATCGCTACTAGAGACATAATATAACTTTTTATCTTGATTTTCTAGGGTTCTAATCATAGAATCATTTTAACCTTTAACCTGCGACATGTCAAGTAAATACTCTAGCGTAAGTTGTTACTGCCCACTGTATAAGGGCCAGTTATTCATCGAGGGGTATATGGAGGATTTGCTTCAACAAACTATTTTTGAAGAAGTTGATTTTTTTATTCTTGATTGTGCTTCCCCTGAGAATGAGGTAGATATTATTCAGCGTTATCTTCACTACGATAATATCACTTATCAACGCATAAATGAAGATCCGGGGATTTATCCTTCTTGGAATCTCTGCGTCAAAGAAACAGAAGGTCAGCTCATTACTAACTGGAACGTGGATGACCGAAAACCCCCGTGGTCTTTAGAGGTAATGAGGGACTGTTTAACATTGAATCCAAATGTGGATATATGTTACGGTAATACAATTGTAAGTACTGAGCCTAATGAAACATGGCTTGGATTAAAAAGTAAACTACTATACCCGTGCAATGAAACTGATCACTGGAAAGATCTTTTACAGAACAATAACCCTCATTGTATGCCTATGTGGAGACGATCTATTCATGATAGGTTCGGCTATTTTAATGAAGAATATAAAACAGCTTCCGATGCAGAGATGTGGTTAAGGGCAGCAAAAAAAGGCGCAAAACTCCAGAAAATAAATGACACTGTTGGTATCTATTATAAAAACCCAGATGGCATATCTTCTCCAAAAAACAAGGAGAAGCTTCGTGCATTATGCCAAGAAGTTAACGAAATGAGGTTAAGTTATGACCCAGAATGGACCCCTTACCCCTTACCCGAATAACTATGAAACTGAGTACCGTATCGTCAGTCACTAAAAGCTGTTTAAAGGATTTTCTTTTAATGAAGAAAACCTTAGAGCAATATCATTATGTTGAGTTTTATTTAGCTGTTGATGACTATTGCTACGACTATCTTCATGATAATTTTGAAGGCGTTAAATGTTTCAAATTAATTGACGTAGAGGACGCAGATCATGTAGACCCTTCAAAAAAACAGGAACAAGACTTTATTGATATCATCCAAGCAAAATTCGATGTAGCTAAGAAAGCCCTTAAAGAATCCAATTTTATTTTTTGGTGTGATGTGGATCATATTTTCTTAAATCCCTTTGAAGAGAGCATATTAGATCTAGTAAATAGAAAACAAATAGATGCAGTGCTTACACCTCACTATTCTGATGGCTTTGCAGATGAAAAAACAGTAGGATATTATAATTGTGGGTTTGCTTTAATATCTAATTTTGATTTTTTAGAAACATGGGAAGACTTATTCAAGCAGCACAAAGAGTTAGGACTATATTATGAACAAAAACCCCTAGAGTTAACTACGCAGCTATATCATGTTATTACATTACCTTTGAATTACAACGTAGGGTGGTGGAAGTTTCTAGGGCCTAACGCTCAAATACGGTGGGATTCCATCAAATTAAACAATGACAAACTTACTATGATGGGACGGCCATTGGTTAATTTTCATTTTCATTTTTTCAAGGAAAACAATAACCATGCCTTTGACCACAACGCCTTTAAAAAAGCGGTTAAAGATATTTTATCTGCGAGACATATAGCAAATGCTAAACACGGAGACGACTTACTGATTTACGAGATCAATCGACTAGAAGGAAAACATTAATGAAAATATATAAAGCTCAAGTAAGATGGGGAGACAGTTTTCAAGAGCTGGCTGATTGCTGGAGAGAAAAAGGTTTTTGTGAAACCACTGAATCAGCCAATCAATTATCGTGGCTACAAGACGACAACCCAGCTGGCCTTGTTTTACTGCATGAATATGATAGGTGTGATAAATGGAAAGAAAAGTCCGACTTTAGAGATCCTTCTAATTATCGTAAAGCGCTTTTTGCAAACGAATTAGCAGAGGGTCATTCCCCGTGGATATATTGGCCCCGTCACATTCGCATAGTTACCGAGGTTCTCCAAGAGGGTGTTCCCTCTTACGAGGAGCGAGATATTCATTCGATCTTTATAGGGGCAGCAGAGAACCCAATTCAGTACGTTAATAGAACGAAGTTTGATTGGAAGTTGGCTGTTGACCGTTTCGATTTTTCAGTGAACCTTTTTTCTAAAAATCCTCATAAATATTCTAATATTGATTTTTTAAAATTAATTCGCCGCGCACGCTTTGGGCTTTCATTGGAAGGTTATGGACCTAAATGCCAACGAGACATAGAATACATAGCAAACGGTGTTGTGCCCGTTTTTACATGGGATACTTTCAATGATTACCATAATCCCCTTCAAGAAAATGTCCATTACCTATATGGGCGCCACCCCCGAGAAGTCAAAGAAAAAATAGCCGCTACAAGCAAAGAAAAATGGCAAGAAATGTCAGACAATTGCATCGAATGGTTCAATAAAAACTGTTCCATAGAGGGCTCATTTCAAACCACCATGGAGATAATAAATGGGATATAAAGACGACGAAGTTTTTTTTACCGTCATATACGGAGACGCTTTTATTAAGTATGTAGAAGTCCTAGTAAACAGCTTAATGCTTTTCTCTACGAGAAAGATCGTTGTATTCGCAGGAGATTGCCGAATTCCTTTTGAATATCCTAATTTAGAGGTAGTTTATTTTCAAACAAGAAAAGACATAGAAAAAAGCAAAAGAACATCCCTTAAGGGCTATCCCCTTTTAGCGGCTTTCCATAAACTTGAAAAGACTTTGGAGATATTTGACAAAGGGTATAGCAAGATGTTTTTTATAGATGCTGATTCTTTTGTTAGCAAATATATAGATAACGTATGGGACGAAGATGTTGATACCATAGATTACCCCCTTGTAAGTAAGCATTTAGAAAACTATCACCAAATTTGGAGAACCGAAGATAGCGAAGGTAATGTTGTTGAGCCTGACGAAGGTGACACAATCTGGTACGACGATTATAACTATTACCACGGCACCCAACCTCCGCCTTCTCATATTAGACCATATGAGGGGGCCTTAATGGAAAGATTAGGGGTTGCAGAGAGAAGTTCGGTGTGGTATGGGGCAGCTGGTTATTATTTAGCCGGACAACGTGCGAGAAATTTTTTTAAGGATTGTCTTGATTGTTTTGAAATGGTATGGGATGACCTTAAAGGAGTCACCCAACACTATGGGCTGCCCCGCTACACTGCTCAAGCGGCCTGTCAACAGAGCGATGAAGAAATTATGAATATAATGTTATGGAAGTATAACGCTTCTCGCAACCTAAAACCAACTCCGGTTTGGTATGACCTAAACCGCATCAACATTCCTAAAGGTTGCGGAGATTCTCTTAATGCCCTAAAAGACCATTTTCATAACCCTGATGAATTTAATAGGCGCCATTTAAACGGCAAGTATCTTACTGAAGCGACACTTGAAGGTTATGTTCCAGACAATTTACAAGATATTTTATTTTTTCATGGCAACTGCCAAGGAGGGTCAGAAGGTCGAACGGAAACCGATAAAGGAGGGCCAGAGTTATTTAAAAATCTCTTTACGCAGTACTTACAAGAAATTGTTATGACTATTTAAAAAAGTAGCGGCTCAAAAAAATTTCCGAAAAAAAATAAAAAAAACAGTGGACTATAGAATTAAAAAACACCCTGAAAAATACCTTTTAGACTTTGGTACTCATTTTGGTGAAGGACTCGATAGAATCCTGCGACTAGAGAAGTGCCAGCACGATATGGAAGTTCATTCTTTCGAAGCGAATCCTTACACCTTTAAAAAAAATACCTTTAAACCGGACGTCAATTATTATAACCTTGGAATTTCAGATAAGACTGGATTTTATTACTTTAACTGCGCTAAGGAAAACGAAGGGGAGCCCACCGGAGGAGGTTCTACCTTAATGGATCTTTCTGTCTGGGACGACAAAGATATTTATAAAAAGGGAGTTACCCATACCTATGAAGAAGTTCAGGTATTTTGCCTGTCAGCGGTAGACCTATTAGATAGACTGCTACCTAACAAAACGGAAAAAAGTATTGTAGCTAAATTTGATATAGAAGGAGCAGAGTATCCTATATTTAATTTGTTACTTGAGACAGATAATCTTAAATGGTTTTCAAAAATTTATGTTGAGTTTCACGAGTATTGCTTCAAAGAAGGCGTTCCCTTTCAAGGCGAAAGCGGATTTTGGATGGACATTTTTAAATCGAACGGTATCGAGGGAGTAGTATGGAGGTAATTACCAATGGCAAATAATGACGACGAAGTTTTTTTTACCGTGGTGTATGGTGAAAAATTTGTAAGCCTTATAGAAACCTTAGTAATGAGCCTAATGCTTTTTTCTACGCGAAAAATTATTGTGTTTGCTGGGGATTGTAGAATTCCTTTTAGTTACCCTAACTTGAAGGTGGTTTACTTTAAAACAAATAAAGATATAAGAGACAGAAAATCCCTTAAAGGATATCCCTTACTCGCTTCTTTTCACAAATTCGAAAAGACCTTAGAAATGCTAGAAAAAAACTATTCTAAAATGTTTTTTATAGATGCCGATTCTTTTGTAAGCAAATACATCGACAATATTTGGAACGAAGACACTGAAGAGATCGACTACCCGCTCCTCGGCAAACATATATATGAGTATCAGATTCTTTGGAGAAGAGAAAATAATAAAGGTGAAAACGACAGCCGAGGCAAAATGGTTCTTTATGATGATTATGCATATCATAAAGATATAGAAAGACAACACGACTTTATTGACGTTAACAACGTTCACGAAACCCGACCCTACGAACTTCCTCTTATGCAAAAAATGGGGGTAAAAGAAAGAAGCGACATTTGGTATGGGAGCGGAGGGTTTTACCTTTTAGACAAAAAATCTAAGCCTTTTTTTGAACAGTGCATGGAGTGTTTACAAAGGGTATTAGGAGAATTTAAAAATACACCTAAATACCAGCATAGCGACGAGGCAATCATGAACATAATGCTATGGAAGCACCACGCGTCTCGTAACCTAAAGCCTACCCCTATTTGGTATGATCTTAAGCTACAAGGAAGAGAATCTTTTTCTAATTTAAAAAAACTCATTAGAAACCCGGAGGACTTTGCCGGGCAAACCAATGGGGGGAGATTCTTAAATGAATCTCCCGAATGGGGGTATGTTCCTAATAATTTAAAAGACATCTTGGTGTTTCATGGGTGCTTAGACGGGCAAATGGCTAATGATCATTTTCATGAGTATCTTCAAGATATAATCATGACTATTTAAACAAAACATAAATGAAAAAATACTTTTTAGTAATAGCACGGTATAAAAACGAAAAACAAGAGATTTTTGACAACCACATTAGTCCCATTAATGCTGCCTACTGCGCTAAGCATGGGTTTGAGTATGTTGTTATCAGAAACAACGAACCCTTGGAGCTTCTAAGAGACAATCCCACTTGGTGGAAATTTTCTATTGTACAAGACTGGATTAATAATGGCAGAATTAAAGAAGGGGATGTCGTTACTCACTTTGACGCCGATATGGTTATAGTAAAAGACGACCAGTCATATCAAACAGATAAAAGCTTTTCGTACGCGATTGATAACGGTAACACCCACTGTATGGGAAACTATAGCGTTACAATTAACGAATGGAGCGTTGATTTGATTCGCCGTATTTTAGATGAGGACCTTTATCAGAAACTAAAAGATACTCCTCATTGGCAGGAATTTAGAGAACAAGCGGCGTGGTATACATTAAGCGGAATACTTCCGCATAGTTGGATTTCTTTTTTTGATATGCCTGACTACGGGTTCCACTCAACAGTGTCTCCCGACCTTCACTATTCTCTTGAAGACTTGGATAAGCACGTAGAAGTTAGAGGCCCTGAATGGGATACCACTCTACTAGCAGAGGAGGCCAGCGACCCTGTGGGTCAGGCCTTACAGAAATATAATATAGTCAAGAGCAAAAAAGAAGATACAATAGTAAGACACTTTGCCGGAAGACAAATATGGAATGAAGACTACTTTAGACATTAAAAGAGAGACAGAAATAGCGACCACACTTAAAAGTGACGAAGGTATAATCAAAGACCTGATGCACATGTTTAAGTGCGACAAAAAACGCGCGCAAGAACTTTTTAAACTAGGAAACAAACAGGGCTATCTAATACACGAAAACAGACGTCTTACATTTAAAAAACACGATGACACAGAGGTTAAAGAAGCTAGCTTAGCTTACTTGCAGGGCCTTGAAAAAGAAAGCTCATGGTGTGATTTTTTTACCCAAGATTTGATTAAAATTAAAAAACCACACCAAAAAGCCTTCATCGAAACAGGTACGGCGTCGGGTTTTTCTGCTAAAGCAGCAATGCGTGCTGGATTTTCTAGCGTTGATACCGTTGAAATCAACGGGTATTTCTGTGAATACGCAGCTAAGGTTTTGTGGGAGGACGCCGATCACCCAGATTGGAAAGATAAGGTTACTATTCTTCGAGGTTCTTCAGTGGATGTTTTACCTGTTATTTTTGAGAAAAACACAGAACCGTTTGTTTTATGGTTGGACGCCCATTGGTCTGGTGGCCCGCATATTGGAGAGAATATGGGGAGCTATCTCCCAAAGGAGCTTGCTGCTATAGCTAAGTGCAATGTAGACTTTACAGAGTGTTCTATATTAATAGATGATATGAATCATTTTATTAACGATAAGGCATTTCTTGACTTGATAATAATATTACTACAAGCAATTAAGCCGAACGGTAAAGTCGGGTTGTATGATTCTCCATCTGGTCATACGTTTATGATATCTCAATGAAGAAACTTAAAGTTAACTTTGTAGACTTTTGGCCTAACCTTTATAAGGAGGATAATTATTTCTATAATCTGCTTTCATTGAAATATGATGTACAAATAGACGAGGATCACCCTGACGTTTTATTTTTTAGCGTCGATTACGAAGGGCGCCGAGAGAGAGACCGCTATCAAAATTGTTTAAAGGTTTTTTACACAGGGGAAAACATTAAACCAAATAATTCTAAATACAACATTGGTGGGGGGTCGTATAGATCGAATACACTCTATGACGAATGTGATATTTCTTTTAGTTTTGAAAGATCAGATGACCCTAAAAACTACAGGCTCCCCTTGTGGGCCCTTCATTTAAACTGGTTCAATAGACCTTATATTGAACAACGAGATCAAGCGTATCTTCACCCTGTGGAAGACTTCCTAAACAAAGAAAAACCAAAAACTAAGGAACACTTTTGTTCTTTTATTGCTACACAGAACAAAGGATACCGGACTTGGTTTGTTCCCAAGCTAATTAACACCTATAAACATGTTCATTGTGCAGGAGGACTTCACAATAATACCGGGGGAGCAATACAAGGAAGAGGAGACCAAGCGTATAAAATAGAGTTCTTAAAGCATTTTAAATTTAATGTGGCATTTGAAAACTGTTCTTCTGAAGGCTACGCTACCGAAAAGATTATTCATTCTATGTTTGCGAATTCAGTACCTATTTATTGGGGCGATCCCGGTATTCATTTAGATTTTAATAAAAATAGTTTTCTTACCTTAAAGGACCTCGAGAGCCACGAAGAACTAATTGAAAAAATCAAAGAAATAGATCAAGACGATAAGAAATATAAAGACATGCTAGCCCAACCGTGGTTTACTAACAACGAGATACCTGACTTTGTTCAGCCGGAAAATGTATTAGGCTGGCTTGATAAACACCTACCATGAAACACTGTCACTTCTCTATTCTATATAACGAGCTCCCCTTTTTGAAGCAGAAGCTCCCTTTTTTGTATGTACACTTTGATCAAATTATTTTTTATGATTTAAACGTTACTACCGACCCTTATCGTTTTTCTACGGACGGTTCTCATGAATTTATTTTAAACTACCCAGACCCAGCTAATAAAATTACCTTAATCGAAGAGACCGATCTTAGCCATGTGACACAATACTATGGGGGAAGTGGTATAGCAAAACGAAAAATGTTCACTCTCGCCTCTCAGCGCATCAAGGAAAATATAGATGTATTTTGGTGTAGCGACCTAGACGAATTTTTTCACCCCTCTCTCCTTAAAGAAGTTGAAACCGTTTTTGAAGACAACAAAAAAGTTAACTCAATTAACTTGGACCATTATTACTTCTGGAAAGATTTTGACTTGTTGATGTGTGACCCAGAGTCTGACATAATGAGATTGCCACCCCGTATAGCCCGCCACCAGAAAGGAAACGTGTACGGCCACTGCTCCCTTCACGAACAATATCCCCAAACCTACGAGCTAAAAACACAAAGACTGTATCACTTTGCGTGGTTAGGAGAAGAAAGGTGTCAGTTTAAATTTGACTATTGGGGCAACAACTGCGCCCACTCGGATTCTCAAGGGGTAGGCGAACACCCCTTGGCGTCGTCTTATCGTCATTATGCTGACACCGTTTGGAAAACCTTTGACAAGAAGGAGGTGCCACGCGATGGGACAATATGGGGTTATCCTAACCTTCACCCTAACCCTATCATAAAAAAAGGAATTAGATTTTTTGATAAAGAAGAATTGCCTTATTATGTTAACTACAAAGAGCTGGCGCAAGATCTAAATATAAAATGATAGATAGTTTAATTTTTTACAACCAAGCGGGCAAAGGAGATATTCACTTTTCCCGAGGGTTTTGTAATTATACGCAGCGATTATTAAAACCAACGACCTGCACCTACTATCACTGCTTTCACCCGACGTCCTTTCGAGACATATGCGAAAACGCCTCTCTTAAAGACATGCCAGACCCAAGAGACACCCTTGTTCTAGATACTTGGATAGGTAATGCAGGTAAAGAAACTATTAGCCGGTATGCTCCTAACGGTATTACTTATGATATTCATTTTGAGATTCATCGTCGTTTTGTCGCTGATATTTTCTCTTTTGATATCCCTTCAGACCCTAGTATATATTTTCCTCGTATAGATTATCGTCAGTTTGAAATTGAAAAAATAGGAAAAGTAAAACACCTCTTAAACAAAAAAAACGTTCTAATTGATAACTGCGAACCTCGATCTAATCAGTCTCAGCATTTTTGTTTTAGTTCAATTGTTAATCGCATAGCTACTGATTATCCTGATGTTAATTTTTTTGTATTAAACAGTCACCCTGATATACAACCATTCCCTAATGTATTTTTTGTGGAGAATATTTTTGATGGGCCAACCAATTTAAATGAATTTTCTTATTTAAGTTTATTTTGTGACACTATCATAGGGCGTACCTCTGGTCCCTACATGCATACAGTTGTGGCCGAAAACATACAAGACAAAAACAAAACCTTTATTTGCTTTTGTCGAACAGAAATAGAAAGCTCTTATATTGAAAAGTCTCACCTCAAGGCCAATTTTATATGGAAAGACACAGCAAACACTCAAGAAATATATGAGGTAATTAAAAGCGAATTATGAAGATAAACAAGTGTTACGTCGTTCATTATACAAAACTTAAAGAGCGCAAGGAACTTTTAGACCAACAACTACAAGCCTTAGGGCTCGAGCCCCAATATATTACCTCTTTTGACAAAGAGGACCTGAGTCATGTTATTGTTGACGCTTTTTATGAAAAAAATGCGGAGACTCATGACGCTAAGATTGAAAACCTATGGGACCCTACTGTTCACACTTATCGGGAACTCCATGAAGCAGAGATCTCTTGTACACTTAAACATTTCGAAGCCCTTCACCAGATTGCCCAAAGCGAAGATGACTATGGATTGATTTTGGAAGACGATGTTGTGTTTAGCGGGGAATTTTCCAGTTCTTTTGATAAGTTTTTATCGGAGACACCCTCGGATTGGGATGCAATTTTTATTGGGGCTGGCTGTGGTACGGGATTCCAAAATATTAAACTTAAATCCTCTAAAAAAATAAACGACAATTGTTTTTTAGTAGACCACCCCGCCACCAACTGTGCGGAAGCCTATCTCATTAAAAAGGAAATGGCCGCTAACATCTACGAATCCGCTAAACCTTTTCATTTAATTAGTGATTGGGAATTAGCTTATCAACTTTTTAAGTTTAAAGCCAATGTATATTGGTGGTACCCATCCTTGATAGAGCAGGGATCAAAAAACGGAATGTATGCTTCCACCCTTGAATTAGGACAGCGTCGCTAAATGACAAAAAAAAAGATAGCATGTATTAAATTTGCAGGTATGGCCGCTGGCGGTACCGAAAAATACCTTCAAACAATCGCTATGCTTCTTCCCAAAGATAAGTTTGAGGTGGATTTCTTTTATACAGTAGACGCACCTTTTATTAGGTCTGGTTTTATTCATCCCCCTAATGACCCTAGAAGGCGAGAATTAGTTGAAGCTTCGGGGGTAAAAGTTATTGAGGTTCACGTGGACGCTAAAATAGGCGACAAGGAGCCTTATGAGTGGGTCAATACAGATCTGTGGGATCGTTTTGACGAATCTAACTATGATTTTATTGTTAGTGCTAGAGGAGGTTATCCGGAGTATCCTTTTAATTTGATTAATGATACAAAAATCATCGATACGATCCATAGTTTTACAGGAGAGGATAAGCCTAATATTTGCCAAGCTATTCTCTTATGTGATTGGCAGCGTGACAAATGGGCTGAAAACGGTGGGAACCGCAACAAAGGAGTTGTTATACCAACAGTAGTAAAAGTACCCGGCAAAAAAAGCAGCCAGCTTAGAAAAAAACTGGAAATTCCTGAAGATGGTTTTGTTTACGGGTTTCACCAAGGAAATAGAGAGGAAATTTTTTCGCCTGTTTCTTTACAGGCATACAACCATATCAAACATTCTAAGAATTACTTTCTTATTATGGGCGGTGCTCAGCAGCACCGTCAACTTGCTTCTCAGATTGACAGTCCTAATATTAAATTTATAGAACACTGTAGCTCCGTAGAAGAGATTCATGATTTTTTAGGAGCCTTGGATGTTTTTGCGCACGCCCGATCAGATGGGGAAGTGTGCTCAGCAGCTATCATAGAAGCCCTTTATCATGGCTTACCTGTGATTTCTCACCCCGCCCTTAACATGGGGCACGCAGAACAGATAGACGGTTGTGGTTATATGGTATCTACTATTAACGAGTATGCTCAACGCATGCTAGACTACGAGAAAGATCAATCCCTTTTAGAAGAGCATTCAAAAAAGGCTTTAAAAAAATATAACGAAAATTATGATTATCATTTAATAGAAGAAAAAATTATTAATGTTTTTAATTCTCTTATATAGACATGATTTATTGCTTTGACTTAGATAACACCCTCTGCGCTACCCCTGATTCGCGAAAATATGAGGACGCTGCGCCTTATTTTAAAGCGATCAAATATGTCAATTCTTTATTTGAGGACGGAAATCATATCAAAATATTTACAGCCCGCGGCTCAGGTTCAGGCATAGATTGGCATGCCCTTACGGTTAGCCAATTAGATGCGTGGGGTTTAAAATATCACGAATTAATAGACAAAGGAAAACCTAGTTACGACTTATTTGTAGACGATAAAGCTCAAAACGCCGCTGAGTGGCGAAAAGAAAATGGTGTAGCCATTACCGGGTTCGTGGCTGGAGCATTTGACCTTTTGCATGCAGGGCATTGTCTTTTTTTAAAGGATGCCAAAACTGCATGTGACTATCTTTACGCAGGGCTACAGGAAGATCCTTCCTGTGAGGACCCCAAGAACAGGTCTCTAGGTTTATCAAAAAATTCTCCAGTTCAATCTGTGGAGGAGAGAACGATTCAACTTAACGCTACCTCTTATATAGATGAAATTTTACCCTACAAAACAGAAAAGGATTTATATTCTCTTCTAGAACAGTTTAAACCCGACATACGCATTTTAGGCTCAGACTATAGAGGCAAGGTAGCCACAGGACAAAACTTTTCTCAGGTTATGTACCACGAACGTAGCCACACATGGTCATCATCAGAGCTTAGATCGCGCATCAATGGTAATTAATAAATGTCCGCTTAGAATTTCTTTATGTGGGGGATCAACCGACTCTCCTCTTTTTATCGATAAGTATGGAGAGGGTCGAGTAATCAGCTTTACCCCCAACCTTTATACTTACAGCACCATCCATCAAGATGTAAACGGCTTTAATAACTTTGAAAAAAAATATTTGCTTGCCTATTCTAAATTTGAGACTTGCTCAAGAGTTGAGGATATACATAATGAGGTTATTCGTATCGTGCTAAAACACTTTCGCGCAGACCCCTTAAAGATTTCTTTGCATGCAGACGTTTTTTCTTTAGGGTCAGGGTTAGCATCCTCCTCATCTTATATACTTAATTTGGTTTCAGGCCTTAACGAAAATCAGCAATTAAACATGTCGCTGGATGAGATTTGCCAAACCGCCTTTTATCTAGAATCATTACTTAACAGCTATAACGGCTATCAAGATACTTACGGGTGTGCTTTTGGTGGGTTAAAGCTCATGCGCTTTTCTTCTGGTGGAAAAGTGGAAATAGAAAATCTTCCTATAGATATTTTTAAGGAATTTGATTTTTATTTAATTTATACAAATATCCAGCGGCGTTCTGAAAGCATCTTAAAGTCCATTGATGTTACCAAAAGCTACCCACTGTTAAAAGACGTGGACGCGATGCATGAATGCATTATAGAAAAAAATTTTTCAAAGTTATTTGAAATTTTAAATTCTAGCTGGCAAACAAAAAAAACCATGAGCCCTAAAATACTTGGAGACAAAACCCTCGTTCACCTCGACAACCACCTTCGTCATCGCCCTGAAATTTTGGCTCATAAATTATGCGGGGCCGGAGGGGGAGGTTATTTTTTAGCTATTACACATAAGGGGCGCAAAATAAAACTAGAGAAACCGTACCCTTACATTAAGATTAATTTGGAAAAGCAGAATCTCTTTAGTCATATTTTATGAATACTATTTCAATCGTAACAGGTGGGTGTGGATTTATTGGCTCTCATATTGTAGACCGTCTTGTGGAAAAAGGACACGAGGTTATATGCATAGACGACCTTTCCGCCGAATGTAACGAAACCTTTTATCGCAACGAAAATGCTACCTACCTTGACGAGTCGATCACAGACTATGAGGCCATTAAGGGCGCTTTTAAAGGGGTTACTAACGTTTTTCATTTAGCAGCAGCCTCAAGAATTCCCCTGACTTTAAAAAATCCCCAACGAGCTTGCCAAACAAACGTGGTGGGGACCTGCAATGTGCTTCAGGCAGCCAAAGAAAACGGCGCCTCCCGTGTTATTTACTCTTCCACCTCTTCAGGGTATGGTTTAAAAAACAAACCCCCCCTCAAGGAAACTATGCCTCGAGATTGCCTCAACCCCTATTCCGTTACAAAAGTAGCGGCTGAGGACTTATGTAAAATGTATTATACCCTCTGGGGATTGCCAACTGTTATTTTTCGCTATTTTAATGTTTATGGAGAGCGTCAACCTCTGAAGGGTCAATATGCCCCTGTGGTTGGAATTTTTCTACGCCAAAAAGCAGCCCAAGAAAAACTAACCATTGTTGGGGATGGGTCTCAACGAAGAGACTTTGCCTATATTGGCGACGTGGTGGACGCCAATATAGCAGCAATGGAGACTAACAACAAAGACTGCTGGGGTGAGGTATTCAACATAGGCACAGGTAAAAATTATTCTGTTTTAGAAATAGCCAAACTAATAGGCCATGAGTATACTTTTATTCCTCCTCGCTTAGGAGAAGCTGAGACGACATTGGCTGATATAACTAAAGCTAAAGAACTTCTTAACTATAGCCCCTTGGGGGACCTGAAAGACTGGATCGAAAAACAATGATGAATATTCTATTAACCGGAGCCCACGGATTCTTAGGGCAACATTTAGTGGGGCGCATAGTCGACGAGATTGGACATCTAAATGAGGTTAACGATTATTATTATCCCCGCACCAAGACTAATAAGCCGTATACGGTACTTACGCCTCGCCACTATGACCTTGACTGCCTAAACTACGAACAGCTATATTATTATTGTCACCACAAGGAAATAGACGCCATCATTCATTTGGCTGCCGAGTGCGGGGGCATTGGAATCAACCAGCGCAAACCTGCTGATTTCTTTTTGCACAATGCCCAAATGAGCCTTAACGTATTAAAAGTAGCACACGAGCTCAAACTCAAGAAGCTAGTGACCCTAGGAACTGTGTGCTCTTACCCAAAACACACTCCTGTTCCCTTCAAAGAAGAAGAGTTATGGAACGGTTATCCTGAGGAAACCAATGCTCCTTATGGATTGGCCAAGAAAAATCTATTAATAGGAGCCCAAGCATTTTCCCAACAGTATGGCCATAATATAATTCATTTAATTCCGGTTAATATGTATGGTGAATACGATCATTTTGACCTTGAAAATTCCCATGTAATTCCAGCGATGATCCGTAAGTTTGAGGAGGCTAAAGAAGCTAAAGCTCCTTCTGTTACTTTATGGGGGGATGGATCTGCTTCACGTGAATTTTTATATGCAGGGGATTGCGCAGAAGCTATTTGGAAAGCGTTTCAGGATTACAATAAGCCTGACCCCATTAACATAGGGGCCGGTAAAGAGACGACTATCAAAGAGTTAGCTGAAATCATTAAAAAACTTACATCATTTGAAGGGGAAATAATATGGGATACCACCAAACCCAACGGTCAACCGCGTCGATGCCTTGACACCTCAAAAGCCAAACTAGAGTTTGACTTCGAAGCTAAAACAGCACTGGAGGAAGGTTTGCGAAAAACCTATGAGTGGTACCTATCAGAAGCAAGCTCGGTAAACCTATGAACCAAAACATTATAGTTGTAACAGGAGTAACCGGTCAAGACGGTAGCAATATGGTTGACTTTCTCTTGAAGGAGACGAATTACCATATTGTGGGCTGTGTTCGACGTTTATCGGTACCTAACGATGAAAACATATGCGAACACTTTACTAATCCTCGATTTGAAAAAGTTTATTTTGACTTAACTGACCCAACTTCAGTAAATCAAGTGGTTAAAAAATACCAGCCCGCTTTTTTTATTAATTTTGCTGCTCAAAGTTTTGTAGGGGCTAGCTGGGATATTCCTGTGGCAACATGGAACTGTACAGCTACCGGTGTGCTCAATATTCTAGAGTCTATTAGAACTGAATCACCTCACACTAAATTTTACAACGCAGGGAGCTCAGAAGAATTTGGAGATGTTGTATATAGCCCACAAGATGAAAAACACCCCTTGCGCCCGCGCTCTCCTTATGGGGCGGCCAAAGCTGCGGCTAGGCACTTAGTTAAAGTGTACCGAGAAAGCTATGACCTCTTTGCGGTCCAAGGATGGTTGTTTAACCATGAAGGGGTACGTAGAGGGGAGGAGTTTGTTACCCGCAAAATTACTAAGTCAGTTGCCCAAATAAGTCAGGCCTTAAAAGAGGATCGTGTCCCTCCCCCCTTGCAACTGGGAAATCTTGAATCCAAAAGAGATTGGGGGGATTCTGAAGACTTTATAAAAGCTGTGTGGTTGATGGTGCATCAAGAAAAACCCTGTGATTATGTTGTGGCTTCGGGAGAAACTCACTCTATAAGAGAATTTCTCGAAGGGTCTTTTATTTCGGCGGGAATTCCTTTTGAAGCTACCAATAACGATCTTAATTCTGGTAAACTGACGGTTGCCTATACGCTAAAAGGAGACCCTAAAACTCCTCTGGTATATGTTAACCCTGAATATTTTAGACCAGCAGAAATACAGCTTCTTTTAGGTGACCCTAGTCGCATTGAAACTGAACTGGGGTGGAGTCGTGAGGTTTCTTTTGAAAAACTTGTTGACAAAATGACGCAGCACGATATACTTGCACTTAGCAATAAACTTTAAGTGTAAATTATTGATCTGACTTCTAATGACACCTAAAAAAGATACCACTTCTATCATCACAGATGACTTCGTAGCAAAATATAAAAACAAACAACCCCAATGGGGGTTCAACGGCCTAGGCTATATTGTTTATAAGCGCACATACTCTAGACTTAAAGAGAACGGCCTACTGGAAGAGTGGCCTGAAACCATTTCTAGGTGTATCAACGGTGCTCAAAAAATTGGAGCAAAATATACAAAAAAAGAGGCCGAAAGATTATTTGATTTAGTTTTTAATCTTAAATGCAACTTTGCTGGGCGCGGCCTTTGGCAACTAGGCACCTCCACCGTAGATCGCTTTGGGGGAAATAGCTTACTAAACTGTTGGTTTACTGCTATAAAAAAACCTGAGGATTTTTGCTTTATTTTTGAAAACCTAATGTTAGGAGGCGGCGTAGGTTATTCTATCCGTCGGGAAGATATTCATGAGTTGCCTAGAGTTAAGCGCGGTGTGGACATTGAAGTTAAAAACACTAATGACGCTGACTTTATCGTACCTGATAGCCGCGAGGGGTGGGTACGCTTACTACAAAAAGTTTTAGATGCTTTTTTCACAACAGGCCAATCTTTTAATTATTCTACCGTTCTTATTCGCAGTGCAGGTAAACCTATCCATGGTTTTGGGGGGACAGCAAGCGGCCCCGAAATTTTAATTAGTGGCACTGCTAAAATTTGTGAAGTAATCAAGGCCCGCGAAGGAAAAAAACTACGCAGCTTAGATGTTTTAGATATAGCTAATATCATTGGCTCTATCGTGGTAGCTGGCAACGTTCGTCGCTCTGCCGAAATAGCGCTAGGAGACCCAGACGATTTTTTATATCTTAAAGCTAAGAGATGGGACCTTGGTAACATCCCTAACTGGCGCGCAATGAGTAACAATACTATCTATTGTGATAGCTATGACCACATTATGGAGGGGGTATGGGATGGTTACGCAGGTAACGGGGAGCCTTATGGTTTTTTTAATCTTGGCCTTAGCTCTAAATATGGGCGCACCGGAGAAAAAAGTCGAGAAAACTGTGAAGGAACTAACCCTTGCGGAGAGATTTCTTTAGCTGACAAAGAATGCTGCAATCTCGCTGAACTTTATTTAAACAACATCGAATCTAAAGAGGAATTAGCTGAGTGCTCTAAATTGTTATACAAAACACAAAAAGCTATCTGCGCTTTGCCTTTTATTCACGAAGATACAAATAAAATTGTTCACAAAAACTTTCGCATAGGACAAGGAATTACAGGCATCTGTCAATCTTTCGAAAAAATTTCATGGCTCAACCACTCTTATAAAGAGTTGCGCCAATTTGATAAAGAATGGAGTGCTAAAAACAATTGGCCTGAGAGCATTAAACTAACAACAGTTAAGCCTAGTGGCACCTTAAGCTTGTTAGCTGGCGCCACGCCCGGGGTGCACCCAGCGTATTCTCAATACTACATTCGTCGTGTCCGCATGTCTAGCGACGACCAATTAGTAGAGACTTGTAAAAAATTAGGTTATCGCGTTGAATATGTTAAACATTTTGACGGCTCCCTTAACAGAGACACGGTGATTGTTGAATTCCCTTGCGAGTCAGGCAAAAACGCCACCTTAGCCAAAAACATGAAAGCGGTAGACCAACTTGATTTAGTTAAAACCATTCAAAAAGAGTGGTCAGATAACGCGGTTTCCTGCACAGTCTATTATCGCCAAGAAGAACTTAACGATATCAAGGAATGGCTTAGCAAGAACTATAAAAACAATATTAAAAGTGTTTCTTTCTTACTGCACCAAGACCATGGCTTTGACCAAGCCCCCTATGAGGAAATAAGTAAAGAAGAATACAATAAAATCAAGAAAAACATTAAAAAAATGAAAGCCCAAGCCATTTCAAACGGGAAGCAAATAGAGGACCTCGAGTGTGCTGGGGGAGCCTGCCCCATTAAGTAAAGAAAATTTTTAGGAGAATAAAAGGATAGCCTCTTTAATAGACCCTAACGATTACATTTAATGAGTAGCATAGGAGCAACCTACGTATTAGTAGTAATTAAATAAAGAAAAACTTCTAAAATGTTTTAAAAAAGTGTAAATACTTTTGCATTGTGAAATATCCAGATTCCTATTTTCCAGCCGGAAATGAGATTGAAGTAGACTTCACTCCTGAGATTCTCAGAAGGGCTGACGCCAAAAAACTAAGCAGTAAAAAGGTTAATAACCTTCCTGACTCCGACTTTGCTTACATTTCTCCGGGGGGCACAAAAGACTCTGAAGGTAAAACGACCCCACGCTCCTTGCGCCACCTCCCTATTCCAGATGCAGCGCATGTTCGTAACGCTTTAGCTCGCCTTAACCAAACAGACATCCCGGCCGCAGCCAAGAAAACCGCCCTCTCTAAAATTAAAAGAAAGGCTAAAGAATTAGGAGTTCAAGTTTCTGAGTCGGACGGGGCTTCTGACAAAAGCAAAAAAGAGTGGGATAAAATTGACACCAAAGAACTGAAGCAGGACTCTAAAAAAGAAAAGAAAGAGCATGAAAAGGATGCTATAAAAGACGATGAGTCAAAAATTAAAAAACTTAAAAAAGGTGCCCCGTCAGAGAAAAAGAGCGTAGAAATTCATGATATCAAAAAAGATGAAAAGTTTGACAAGAAAAACAAAAAAGCTGATGCGAGCGTAGATTACCGCAAATTTTTAGATCCTCATTTTACAAAGTAATGGAACAGAACTACAACTTTAATCGCAACGATAACATCGACCCTACGGGCACCAATATGTCTACAGATATTAGCACCTCCATTAGGGGCGACGAGCCTCCCTTTGAAGCAGTAATGAGCAGCATGGAAGGTTTTCTTATTGCTTGCGGCTTTGAGCTTAACGGGAGCGGCATTGGCCGCATCCCTCGTGCCGAATAACTGAAGTTTTACATCCCCGTAACGCCGTCTCTTTTCCCCCGGTGTAGAGGCGGCGTTTATTTTATGCTTGACTAATGCTCTTCTTTGGTTCACACTAGGTTTGTGTCTAAAAAAAATAAACGCAGAATACAAGACGTAGTGAGAAAGCACTTGGTTGCGCCCAAATACGAGAAGAAAAAATTCTGGGCAAAAGAGATGATGATCTTGAAAAGATTGATGCAGAAATATAATAATGAAGACTTTTGGCATAAAGTAAACTTCAACAAAGACCTTAACAGCTTTGCCCAGTTTTATGCGTTGCCGTACAACAAGATGCTGGAAACCAAATATCAAGAATTTCACCTCAAAATAGAAAACCCAAAACCCATCACCGTAGGTAAGAAAGTAGGGGCTGACCGCGTTATTCCTCAAACAAAAACACTCAAAGATTTTCTCAATGGCTAAAACAAAGAAAGAAACCCCGAAGGGGCTATCCCCAAACGATTTAATTAAATCTTTTTTAAAATCTACTGAAAAAGATCACTACAACTACGAAGAAAGCTACGACTATCAAGTATCAAGCGGTAGTCTTAAGCTGGATTTTGAGCTAGGAGGCGGCTTTGGGCCCGGCCTACACCGCTTTACCGGAGTTAACGAAGGGGGAAAAACCTCTGAAGCTCTAGAGGTAATGAAAAATTTCCTACAAACAGTTCCTAATTCTCGAGGCTTTTACATTAAAGCTGAAGGGCGCTTAACGAAACAAATGAGAGAGCGCTCCGGTATCAATTTTGTTTTTAATGAGGACGAATGGGAAGTGGGTAATTGTTTTGTATTCGAGTGCAATATTTACGAAACCGTAGTGGAGGCCCTAAGATTATTGGTGGGAAAAAATGCGGACGACACACGCTATTGTTTTGTTTTGGATTCAGTAGATGGTTTGATTTCTAAAGGCGATACTCTCAAAACATTCGAAGAGTCCAGAAAAGTTGCGGGTGGCGCTGTTATTGCTGCGGACTTCATGAAGCGCGTTAGTATCGGGCTAACCAAACGAGGACATATGGCCCTTTTTGTTTCCCAAGTTAGAGCTGACATTCAACTTGATCCTTACACGAAAGCCCCTATTCGCCAAACGACAGCAACCGGAGGTAACGCTTTGTTGCATTTTGCTAACTTTATTTTAGAATTCGAACCACGATTCAAGAAAGACTGGATTCTCGAAAAGCCTACCGAAAAACATGATCCCGAAAAAAATAAAATTATTGGACACTATGCCAAAATCACAGTCAAGAAAAGTCCTAACGAAAAAACAAATGCGGTTATCAAATATCCCATTCTTTATGGAAGAAAGAAAGGTAAGAGCATTTGGATAGAAAAAGAAATTTTGGATATGTTATTTCTTTGGGAATTTGCACACAGAAAAGGTGCGGGATGGATAGAATTTGACCCTGAATTGCTTAATATAATGTCAGAAGCAAAAGTAAGTTTCCCAGCAAAAATACAAGGCGAGAACCAGTTTGACAAATTTCTTGAAGAAAACCCTGTGGCTAAAGAATACCTAGTAGATTACTTTAAAAAGATGGTAATCTCACTATAAGATGACCTTTAAAACCCTACTAGGTAAAAGGCGCAAGATCAAACGCCCTGTTATTTATTTAATTAATTGGGAAAAAAATAGCCGTAGCAAACTACAAACTAAAATTAAAGATTTTTTAAAAGTTTTTTGGGACGGCGATGTAGTTTTCGAGGAGTTTCCGGTGGTAGGAACCCGTCTGACCTTAGATTTTTATAACGCCACCAAGAACATAGCTATAGAGGTACAAGGAAAACAGCACACCAAATATAATAAATTTTTTCACAAAGGGAATAAAATGAATTACTTAGACCAACTAAAAAGAGATGATGAGAAGTTAGCTTTTTGCGATCTTAATTTAATTAAGTTGGTGGAGGTTCACGAGGGTCAAGTTGATTTTGACGAGCTCCATTGCTCTATTTTTTAAAGAGAGGTGTAATTTTATATAAAAATAATGCCAGAAGACGTTCCAGATAATTTACCAGAAGAATTTACCATTCCCAATAGCTTCTTAGATAAGCTGTTCGAATTTACAGGCGATGGCGACGATGGAGGTTTTATTCTTGCATATGTTACCCAAGATGGGCGCCCCTTGATACAATGTAAAATTGGATCTCAAATTGTTGAGATGGGACTTCGAAAGGCTCTTGAAAAGTTTTTAGATGATATGGAACTAGGGGAAAGAGCCCTATCTGAAGACAACCAATTATAGCTTGACTTCTGGTCTGATACAAGTTACAGTTGTAACTGTATGATATTCTCTTTAGAGCTTGAACAACATTTACTTTCTGCGCTGATTAAGTACCCAGCCAAGTACGGGAATATCGCAAGCTTCATTAATGAGAACGATTTTTGTGCTGATGAAAACTCTATAAACAAAACAATTTTCTATGTTCTTCGGCAAGCCCTTGAGAACGCAGAAAAGATGGATGAGGTGCTTTTGTCACAGCGAGTGGATGCGCTTAACATTAGTTTTCCTAGCGACATTAAGATTTCCGATTACATACACTCCCTTGCACTCCGCAAAGTTTCCTCAGATAATGTAGAAAAGATAGCCCAAGAGTTAAAAAAATATACAGTTAGACGTGAGATTTTTGAAGGGGCAAAAAAAGTGGCTGACTCTATGCGCAAAATGTCACCCTCTGTGCCTTATAACGACATCATAGAGAGCGCAGACAATACCTTTAACCAAAAAATAAACTTCTTTGATGCTGGCCCCAACAGCCCTGTTAATATCTCGGACGAGATGGAGGAATGGATAGAAGTTAGAGGTAATAACCCCGTTACCGAGTTTGGCCTCATGAGCCCGTATAAGCGCCTTAATGATATTTATGGCTCATTGTTACGTCCGGGTAATATAACGGTCGTAGTGGCCCGCTCAGGTGTCGGCAAGACCCGTTTTTGTATGGACTTTTGTACCAAGGTATCTTCTGAATACGATGTCCCTGTGTTGCATTTTGACAATGGGGAAATGTCTAAAGAAGAGTTGATTGTGCGCCAATGTTCCGCGTTAAGTGGAGTATCAGCCAACCTATTAGAAACAGGTCAATGGAGACAGGCGGGGGAGGAAATTGTTAATAAAGTTCGTGCTGTTTGGAAGGAAGTAAAAAAGATTAAGTTTTACTATTACAACGTAGGAGGAATGAGCGTCGATAATATGACGGCTACCTTGCGTCGCTTTTATTATTCTAAGATTGGCCGCGGAAACCCCATGATTTTTTCTTTTGATTATATCAAAACTACATTTGAAAACAATGGCGCAAAATCAGAATGGCAAATTGTCGGAGAGATGGTAGATAAATTTAAAAAGACTATTCAAAAAGAAATTTTAAGTGACGGTGGCCCCGTTATCCCAATGATTACTTCTGTACAAAGCAATCGCCAAGGTATCGTTAACAATCGTCAAGCGCAAGACGTCATTGACGATGAAAGTATTGTCTCTCTGTCAGATCGCATCACTCAATTTTGTTCTCATATGTTCATCTTAAGACAAAAAACACTAGACGAGACAGCTAACGAACCAAATTTTGGCACCCATAAACTAATCAACGTAAAATCTCGTCACCTAGGCTCTGAATATATGAGAGCCATTAATCCCGTGAGAATGCCAGATGGCTCTTTGCGCAAAAATGCTATCAATTTGCAAATGGACGGCTTTAATGTGGAAGAGCGCGGGGATATGGTTGATTTAGTTAGAGCTCTGGATGTTAACGGGGAGCTTGACGCTGACGACAATATCGTTGACGATTTTATCCCTGAGCTTCTACGCTAATGGAAACTGAAGATATCAAAGAAGTTTTAATTGAACTAGGCTTTAAGTTGCGGGACAGAGGTCCGTATTGGCAAACCAACGCGCTGTGGCGCAACGGCGACAACTTTACCGCCGTACAGATATATAAAGATTCCGGCGTGTGGCGCGACTATGTTGACGATACTTCCTTTTTGCCCTTTCAGGCTTTAGTGGAAAAAACCCTAGGCACTAAGGAAAAAAAAATAATATCTCGTTATATCCAGCCTTCTGGCGAGGCCAAATCGCCTAGCACTTTTGAAAAGGAGGATCAAAAAGTTAAAATACAGATGGACGAAATCTACTCGTTGGAATATTTATCTAAACTATTGCCTCATTTTAAATTCTATAACGATAAAGAAGTCTCAAGTTCGACACTAAAGCTCTATAAAGGAGGCCTAGCTACCGCGGGCAAGTTGAACGGTAGATTTGTTTTTCCCATTTTTGACGAAAACGACCCTTCTCAAATTATTGGCTTTACGGGACGCCATTTACGCTGGAAGAGTGAATCAGAATTTCCCAAGTGGAAGCACGTGGGTCGGAAGTCTAACTGGCTTTATCCTATTTGTATCTCCAACGACACAGGTTCGCTCCCCTTTCTGGAGTGTACTCAAGAACGGCACGAAATTATTATTGTAGAAAGCATTGGAGATAGTCTAGCATTAACTGAAAATAAATTTTTAAATCATTTAGTTGTAGGAGGCTTAGATCTTAGCTCTAAGCAAATTTCATTCCTTCTTTCCCAAGAGTTAGATCAAATTATTATCGCCACCAACAACGACCAGTCCAACGTTGGCCTTCACGCTGCTATCAAAATTTTTATTAAACTTTTAAATTATTTTGACATTAGCAAACTTCGTATCAATCTCCCCACAGATAACGACTTTGGCGAAATGCATGAGAAAGGTGTAAATTTTAAAGAGAAATGGTATCAAAAACCTGTGGACAAAGAGAAGCAAATATCTAAAATACTTTCTATCCTCAGCAGTAAGGAGGGGGCTAGCATAGTTAAAAACAAAACCGAAAGAAAGAAAAAAATAAACTTTCTTAAAAATTTCATTGAGGAAACCAATGTCTAAAACAAAACCAGTCTATTTATCCGCTAGCCGCCTTAAAACGGTTAAAATGTGTTCGTGGCTTTATTGGTGCAAATATCACCAACGTTTACCTGACAAATCTAACGACGGGGCTTCCCGAGGCACAGTTTGTCACTTAATTTTTGAATGCCTTGGCAAGCCATCAAGAAGGCATTACTACGATGCTATTTTAGAAAGCAATGATCCATTCGTTATCCCCTCTATTAAAAAATTAATATTGTCAACAGCTCACGGGCTCGGCGTTGATGATGAAGAGAACATGGATCTTATTAAGGAGATGATTGTAGCGGGGGTACGTTATGATTTTTTAGGTAAGAAAAACGGCAAGCCCGCCCAGTCATTTTCAGAGTACGAGTTTGACATGCATGTTAAAGAGGGAGAAAAAGACTATTTTGTTAAAGGTTTTATAGACAAGTTGTTCATATATGATAAGAAAAGCTCTGCCCTCATAAGAGACTTTAAGACAAGCAAACAAGTTTTCAAAGGAGAGGATAAGAAAAAAAACCTGCAGGACTATATTTATAGCCTTGCAGTTAAATATCTTTTTCCAGACACCAAGAACCGCAACAGTGAATTTGTTTTCTTAAAGTTTGAGTTAGAGAAAGGCGACAAACCCGAAGGCATCATGAAGATGCGTAAAATTTCTGACAAAAGGCTTGATGAGTTTGAAATCGAATTAACCCAAGCTCAGACCTACCTCAGCCAATTTAATTACAGCCACGCCATAAACTCATACGCAGCAGATAAAAGGGCCCCTAAGGACGGTAGTTTTGGAGGAATTATCGCATGTGGTCGCGCTAAATATAGAGGGCAACCCAAAAAAGACGGCACACCTATGTGGCACTGTATTTATAAGTTCCCCTTTGACTATTACGGCCTTTTTGATGCCGATGAAAAATTACTTAAAACAGAGTTTCCCGAAAACTACGCACTCCTCTTAAAACAAAAAAAAGGATCCCATACCATCAAAAAACTTCATTATGCGGGATGCCCTCGCTGGAATTACCTTGACAGCCCCCCTTAGTCTGCTATACTGGTAACGATGGTGGCCCTATTTAAAACACATTATAGCATAGGTAAATCTATACTAACCGTTAATGATCCCTCTACGGTAAAAGAAGGAAGCTCTGACAGTGTAATACAGATTGCCATTGACAATAAGCTGGATAAACTTGTACTAGTGGAAGATAACTTTCACGGTTTCCTTGAATCCAAGAAGAGATGCGAAGAACATAACATACAGTTGGTGTTTGGCTTGCGTTTAAATATCTGTAATTCCCACGGCGACGACAAGAAAAAGAACCATAAGGTCATTCTTTTTGCAAAGAATGACCACGGATGTAAAAAACTTTACAAAATATATTCATCAGCTTTTTGTGACTATGATGAAAGGTTAACGTTTAAAGACTTAAAAGAGCACTGGACAAACAACCTATTAATGGCTATTCCCTTTTATGATTCATTTTTACATTGTAACAATTTTTCATTTAGCGAGTTTATCCCTGACTTCAGCTTCTCTAAGCCGTTGTTTTTCTTAGAGAATAATCAGCTCCCATTTGACCACTTACTCCGCACCGCTATTGAGCGGTACACAAAAGCACATGGGTACAAAACCGAAGAGGCGAAGACTATTTATTATAAAAATAGAAAAGATTTTGCAGCCTACCAAACTTTTAGAATTATTTGTAATCGTAGCTATAACGGGCGCAAGTCCAACCTAACACGCCCCAATTTAGACCATTGCGGA
>Ga0098061_1000131_pt1 | contig 31434 bp, 31 predicted proteins | sample 22_taG_FD_92579 | JGI IMG/M metagenome (GOLD analysis project Ga0098061, IMG submission 92579) | Marine viral communities from the Subarctic Pacific Ocean - 22_ETSP_OMZ_AT15343 metaG | ecosystem: Environmental > Aquatic > Marine > Oceanic | place: Subarctic Pacific Ocean | collected 2015-01-20
AGAATATACAGTTGAAGTTTTGAATCCAAATACTAATGAAAAGCTGACTCATACATTTAATCTGGCAGATTGCCCGTTCACAGAACCACCAGAAGATGTTGATATGTCGACTAATAGTTTTGAAGTAAAGTTACCAGCAAGTGATCAAACAATCACGTTTAAAATATTAACTGGTAAAGATGAAAAAGAGATTACAGCTGAAACAGCAAGTCTCAAAAAATTAGGACAATCAAAAGAGATAACCACGCGGTTACGTAAAGCTATCACAGCAGTCGATGGCAATACAGAACTATCAGTAATCAACCAGTGTGTTGAAAATATGTTATCGAGGGACTCATTTGCTTTAAGAGAAGAGATGGCACGTATCGCGCCAGACATTGATCTTAAACAAGATGTTGTTCTAGAGGAGGGCGATACGGTTACATTGGACATTCCAATGGCCGTTGAGTTTTTTTGGCCTAAAGCCAGAGCATAGACCCCAGATACACGAAGATATATTCTCTCTGGTTTACTACGGGCAGGGGTTCACACATGACGACGTTTACAATATGCCCAGCTACCTACGTCGTTTTTATATCCAAAAGCTAATTAAGGTCAAAACAGAAGAGAAGAAGCAAATGGATAAAGCCAACAAAAAACCATCTGGTGTGTCACGTCCGAGCATAAAAAGATAATTAAATAAAAACCTACGTCTCTAATATTTATAAAGGAATCAAAGTAGTTCCAGGAGACCGATATGGCAAAAAAATCATACATGGATACAGACATCATCCTTAAAGAAGGATTGATGGATCTTATCGTAAAAGCACTTGCTACAAGAAAATCAAAACAAGTTAAAAAAGTGATGAGAAAAAATCCAGAAATAGCTAAAAAAATGGATCAAGCAGAAAAAATGTTGAATTCTCTTGAACAAGATTTTGAAAAGAGATACGGAAAATCTGCATACGATGATCCCAACTTACCTCCTGAAGTAAGAAAGTGGTTAAAAGAACTAAAGGAAAAATAATAAGTGGCAACTGATTTTGAACAACAAGGTGCAGAAGCTGGTGAAGATTTTGGTGAAGAGTTTATTGCTTCATTTCAAGACCAAATAAAATCATTAGATAAAGAAATTACAAAAGCGTTTAAGAAAGCTCAGTTAGGTGGGCAAAGTGCGTTTTTCAAACCTACTGTAAAATCAGTACAACTAACAAAAGCACTCATCGAAGAAATTCCAGGTGCCCTTGGGAAGAGTTTAGATCAAAGTTTAGCAGAGGCAAAGAAGTCCGGACTTTCTGCGGAAGAAATGACAAAAATATTAGGTTTAGGTTCAAAAGATTGGGAGAAAGAGATAAGGGATGCGGGATTAATAGAATCGTTAGAAGGTGCATTGACTGGTATACAAACTGCAGAGGGAGCTAGAACTGCTGCAGAGATGTTCGCCATTCAGTTTGGAGATGTGCTAGGTGAAGACTCCGAGATATTCAAAAAGATTCTGGACGGTTTTGAATCCGTAGCCAAAAACTTAGATTTATCAGAACTGGAAAAGGAATTCGAACAATCTGTGGAACAAGGAATCAGTGGAGCTTTAGATTTTATTCCAAGCAATGCCTTTACTCAAGCTCTTGGTATAGACGGAGGTATAAAATATATTGGTGAAAAACTATCAAAAGTAATGGCTGAAAAGGGCGCGTCGATAGGAGAGTTTTTTAAGAAGAATTGGGGGACAGCAGTAGCCGCTGGTGTAGCAATAGCTCTTGTTATGGCTTTGTCGTCTGCAGTAGATGATATTGGAAAAGAATTTGGTGCAATAGGTGTTGGTCAATTCAAAGGTGATTTAATGGCTGCAAATGCTGAAGCAGCTCAATTAGGTTTAGAATTTAGTGACGTAGCAGGAACAGCAAGAAGTTTATCTACTGATTTTGGTATGTCATTTCAAGAGTCAATAAAACTAGCTGGGAGTGTAAATGACACAGCAGTTGCGTTAGGGATAAGTAGTGATGAAGCTGCAGGTCTAGTTGGTATGCTTGGAGCGGTTGCGGGATTATCAGCTGAAGGTGCACAAAATTTATTAAAACAAACAGAAGCATTAGCATCGTCAGTGGGTGTAGCACCCGGTGCGGTGATAAAAGATATGGCAAACGCTTCTGAAGAAGTAGCGAAATTTACAAAAGACGGTGGTGAAAATATGGCCATTGCAGCTGTTAATGCTAGACAGCTTGGAACAAACATTGGTACTGTTGCAAAAATAGCAGAAGGATTATTAGACTTCGAGTCATCTATAAAAGCTGAAATGGAAACATCAGTGTTGATAGGTAGGCAATTAAATTTACAAAGAGCAAGACAACTTGCACTTGAAGGTGACTTAGCTGGTATGATGAAAGAGGTTGTATCACAAGTAGGATCAGAAGCTGAGTTCAATAGACTGAATGTAATTCAAAGAGAATCATTAGCTAAATCAATAGGAGTCAGTGCTGAAGAAATGGCTAAGTTTGTTAAGTTTCAAGGTAAATCGTTAGCAGAACAAAAATCAATGAGAGCTATGAGTATTGATGAACTGATTGGCGCGGATGCTATATCAGATATCACATTAGCGACTAATGCTATAAAGGCTCTTGGATTGTCAATAGCAGCAGCTGTAGCAGGTGCTATAAATTTCATGAACGTAGGAGGTAGCTTGGGAGGAATACTGCAAGGTATCGGAATTGTACTAGGTGTACTTGCAATAGGATTTGGATTATTTTATGTTAAAGGTTTATTAGCAGCAGCTGCCGCAAAAGCATTAGGAACAGCAGGAACTATATCCGCACCAGGAATTGCAGCGTTAGGAGCATCATCCGTATCACTCGTACCAATATTATTATCAATAGCTTTGATAGGTGCAGTATTAGCAGGAGTTATATTAGCAGTAGGGTTTGCTTTTAAATTAGTAGGACAAGGAATCAGTGTAGCCGCCCAAGGATTATCAGTATTGGTTGGAGCATTTACCGGTTTGATGGAAGTTTTGATTGAAGGTGGTATGACTTCAATTGGAGTACTATTCGGAATGGGATTAGCTGTTTACGGATTATCAGCTGCATTAATGGCATTGGGTGTTGCCGGAGTTATCGCAGGACCAACATTAGCAGCTTTGACAGCACTTGGAGCATTAGGTATCATTGGAGGAGCAGTAGGATTATTTGGTGGACCAGCAGAAGGTGGAGATACCGTTCAAAGTGTGAAAGATGAAGCTGTAGTTGCAGCATTAGAATCAGTTAATAACACTATTAATACTGCGCTTCTGGGCATACCAGGAGCCACATCACGTGAAGTAGTAAAGGCACTTAAATCAGCAGGAGCAGGATTGTAATGGGATTAGAAAATTTAAGAAGTGTTTTTAGTAAAATAAAACCAATTAGGAATCAGGTAACACCAGATTCTTCCAATTTAGCAAACGAAGATTTAAAAGATATCAGCATACCAGATAGAACTTCATTCGTATCAGAAACTGGACGAAAAGCCTATCAAGACATACAATTTTCAGGTAATGCTTATATTGGTTCACGTTTTACAAGATTTGATAATGTAGGTGGTGGTAATACCGGCATTGGAGGTCTGTTTAATACTGACGTTCCATATAGCAATGCTTTTAGAACAATAAACAAGCCAACCCTTAATGAAATAGCAGCAAAAGGTAATATCGTTACAAAAGCTGGGTATCCACAAGTTAAAACAGTTGTAGATTTAGTTAATGCTAGAGCAAAAGTTCCTTTAGAAAAATATAGTTCAAGTGGTCAAATAAATCTAACTGCCGGCAGTTGGTTCTACGGAGGTCAGAATAATACACCTCAGACAAATAATCTATATACAGTTGGTGGTGGTAATCAAACTAGAACGATTTCTGTAAATACAAAACAACTAAAAGCACAGGAATTAGGTAAAGGTGATTTAACATTTGATACATTATATAATCATAACCATTCTAGTAAATTCAACAGCAGATTAAGTTATGGTGCAGATGGTAGTATACCTGGTCGGAGAGGATCAGAACCTTACATTGTAAGTGCTATTCCTGAAGGTGGAGGGTTGACAGGTGGAAGACTTCTTAATTTTGGTAGTAGGGTAATGCCAATGAGTCGTGGTGCAACTGATGCAGCAAGAATTTCTTCATTCCTTTTTGGTTATAAAGGACTCGCTTGGACTGCAAAACAGCACATGTTCCAAGGTATGAACGCAAGGAATAGTCATTTTTTTAGTAATAAAAGTGTATATAGTGGTATACCAATTGTAGGAGCTATCAAGCTAAGGTCAAATAGAGGATACGGAGGCACTTTTTTAGGACTGACCTCTACTGTAAATTATACCGATTCAGTTCAAATGGATGAAAATGATCTTGGTATGACTAAGTATGGAGTTGTAAATCAAACACAAAGCCCAGCAAATAGATTAGGATTTATAGATTTTTCAGTGGTGCGCCCAGGACCTATGATCCCAGACCCATCAGATTTTCTTGGTACTAAATTACGAGACTACGTTACTAAATTGCAATCTACGTTATTGAAATTCTCACCACGTGGTGGCAGAATGTCTATTGCAGGAGGAATGTCTGAGACTAAAAACATTTCAAGACATACAGCAGTAAAAACTCCAGTACTAGGTGGAGATCCGGAATTAACTAGTGCAAAGTTAGGACCATATAGACATTTACCTGAAGGTGGTCAACCACCAACAATGAATTCAGGTATACCTGATCCATCAATGGAAAAAAGATTACCATACGAAGCACAACAGATTAATGGAAAGACTGGACTGCTGCCGGACGATGTAGGTCCAGGACCAGGTTATCCATCAAAATTAACACGAGGACGTAGAGGTAGCGGTTTAGGTGATTTGCATACATTACATCCTATAAAGTCAACACTTGATACAACAGTTGGAGACGCAGCTCAGGGAATGCCGTTATATTTTCAAGATTTGAGAGATAAGAAGTATATTGTATTAAGAGGGTATGTTTCCGGACTAAATGAACAAATTAGTCCGTCATGGGCTGAAGAGACATTTGTTGGCAGGAGTGAACCAGTTTACATATATGAAAGAGCTACAAGAACAGTAAGTTTTAATTTGAAGTTGGTAGCTATGACATCTGGAGAACTGGATAAGATATATGAAAAGCTAAATAGAATTACATCATTTTGTTATCCACAATATAAAGAAGATGCGCAATTAAATAGTCATGTTAGAATGAAACCACCACTACTTAAATTTAGGATGGGTGAGTTATATGGAAGTGATGGAAAGGAAATCACCGGTTTTATAGATTCATTAACATATACTTTTGATGATACTGCACCTTGGGAAACGTTGAAAGGTAAAAGAGTACCAAAACACATCGACGTCGCAATAACATATAAAATACTTCATTCACACGTACCGGGACTCAGTTCAACGATGAAATTTCTTCCATCTGATGGATTTATAGGTTATAATAAAGGAGAGAGTTAATGAGCAGATATTTCGAAACGCCCTTACGAACGAGAGAAAATAGCAAAACAGGAAAGTCTATAACTTCTTATTCCACTACTATATATGAAACTGTTGAAGAAAAGGATAGCGACATTAGAATATTATCAACAGACGGTGATAGATGTGATTTGCTAGCACAAAGGTTTTATGGTGACTCTTCACTATGGTGGTTTATTGCACGGGTAAATAATTTGAAAACAATGAACGTACCAGCCGGTACATCATTAAGAATCCCAGCGCAAGTGGATCAAGCCACTAGTGAGTAAAGAGTTTCATGTCTATATCAAATAGAGTTTTCGGAGAAGACATTCCAGTCATAATTAAAAAGAAACTGGAAGCACGTCAAAGAATAGCTTTAAAAACTCAAACACCTAATACAGAAATCAAACCATCATCGTATCCAGATGACAAATCAACTTATTATACGTTTGGTGCTAAACAAGGACTTTTAAATTTAAATTTTGAAGGTGAAGCTGACATATCTTCACGTACACCATTTGCTAGAATGTGGACTGCTGTAGAAATTAAACGATATGAACGGTTATCATCATATAAATTTAATAAAGATGAGGGAGCTAAAGCTAAAAAAATGGTGGAGGAGTCGACAGAAGATTTGAGATATGAATATATTAAAGATGAAGCATCATTCCGCATATTTAAAGCCGTAGCAGAAAGAGCTCAAAAAGTTTATACATTAGGAAGCCATTTATTGAACTCTGCGACTGATCCCCATAAACCAATGGATGACAGAACAAAGGGAACTTTAAGCAACGACCAAAGAAAAGCATTCTTCCCAGAAGTTTTCGAAACAAACCAAAATGAATTTTTAAGACCACCTGCAGGAATTACTTCAATATCTTCTGCAACTGAATCTGCACTGGGTGCAATAAAAAAAACTACTATCAACTTTACAGTGTACAACTTTCACGACTTTGAGCGAATTTATAGTCAATATTTTCTAAGACATGGCGCGACTATTTTTGTAGATTTTGGGTGGGATACAATGAAAGACAAGTTATATAATCCAAATGATTTGTTAAAGGAAGGTAAAATGTCAGACGTATCCGAATTTCTATTTGGGTCCGCAGATGGTGAAAAGAGAGGTTACGTTGAAAAGTCTAACGGTGACATGGATACCATTATAGGATACGTAACCAGTTTTGATGTCAAGTTTACTGATAATGGTGGTTTTGAATGTAGCATTGAATTAACATCAAAAAATGAAGCATTGTTAAGTAAAGATATGCAAAATGTGATACGAGCGCGTATGAAAAAACAATTGGACGTAGAAATACTTAGATATGCGACAGCAGGATTTGCATCAGCCTCTTCACAAAATGCCGCCAAACAATTATTGAACGCTAGTAAGGCGTGGGGGAAGAATGCTGAATCACTTGAGGATTGGGAAAAGGTATTTTATCTGTTCGCAGAAGAAAATCTACGAGGTTCAGGGGTACAAACCGTTCCAAGCAAAATGCATACTAAGATAGGTGTGTTTTATGGTCAAGAAGGTAATTCAAAAGCTGTTTTTATAGCGTGGAGTTTATTTGAAGATTTACTGCTTAATACTGAATTTGGATTCATCGATACAACCAAAACAGTGACCAAAAACGAATTAGGTATCAAACCTTATTTTCACTCAGGAAATTGTTTTATGAGATGGAACTTAGATCTATTTAGGTACCAAAGATACAGAAGTGATATAACTAAAGCAACATTTTTATATCCAGAAAAGTGGGATCAGGGTGATACATATGATCATTCAAAGTCTCCTATATCTGGTGACCCATCATATGCATTTAGAGTACCGGATGAAGGTGGGGATCCTATTTTACTTGATAAATCATATACTAAATGGGACATGAAAAGGAATCAGGTCCCAATGCGAGAAGTGTTTATAAACGTAGATGTTATTAAAGAGTCGTTGGATCAAGCAAAAGACGTTGGTAGCATGTTAAAGTTTGTAATAAAATCAATAAATAATGATATGGATGGATTAATAAATTTACAATTATCTTCGGGTGGAGTTAATAATAAAATGAGTGTATCGGATGCAAACTTACTGCAATTAGAAAATAAAGAAAGTCCAAAGAGTGGCTGGTTTGACAAGCTGTTTAAGTTTAAACCATTAGACCCCGGTACTTTAGTAAAAAGCTTCGACATATCAATTTCACCACCAGAAGGTGGATTGCAAAATATTATTGCCATACAATCATCTGGTGGTGCATCAAATGCATTTCCTGCTACTGATATCGTCGATAAGCAGATAGCATTATCGTTATTAGACGACATTAATCCAAATGAATTAAACCCATCCTCAAGAGTAGTCATGTCGTACATGCCAGATGATGGTAAATACAGAGCTACAAAACTAGACGAAGACCAATCATTTACTCAGAGGAATTTTGCATCAAGCGACGACATGTTTTCTAATGATTCCTACTTTAAAAGTTTAAAAGCTAATAAACCAGTGAAGGAAGAAAAGTGGGGAGAATTACTTAGTGCGGCTGATGAAGACGGTATGGTGATTGATGATACCGATCCAGATGATTATAAAATTGAAGAGGACAAAAATGCAGACAAAAATAAAGTAGCAGATGCAGATAGACAAGCGGAAAATGCACGAATGCAAGGAAAAACTGTTGCTGACACCATTGGTCAGTATTATTTACACTTAGCCAAATCACATATATTCGGAAGTCAGATACAAACTATATTACCAATAAACGTATCATTAGATATTTATGGAATATCTAATTTGGTTCCCGGTGACCTATGTAGAGTATCTTACCTACCTAAGAGATACAGAGAACGTACATTCTTTCAAATTTTAAGAGTTGCTCAAGAATTAAATAGTGGAACGTGGACTACTAAATTAGATATGGTGTGTAGATTCCGAAATAACATAAAAGAAGCAAACCACAAGAAAAAAGCTTCAGCTGATGTGATATTGAATGTAAACTCTTTGTCCAACTATAGATTAGCTCATTGGGAAAATTACAATGCTTTTCCTAAATATATAAATGAATTACGACCTGTGGATATATTGGATCGAAACTTTGATCACATTGATGCAGTATTGCAGTTTAAGACGAAGAATATTAAGACCGGTTTATTAATACCAATACCAACAAATGATCTTGATGAGTGGAAGGGTAACTGGTCAGGTTATGGAGCAGCATTTGAAATACGAGGTAATTGGTGGAGTAGCGCCCACGGTAATAATTTAAAAATAGACACACATAAAACAATGGAAAAACAGCACCAAGGTAGTGATCATCATCCATCATATAAATTAGTTCCATCCAACAAAGACTACACATATTATTTAGTTATATCAAATTCAGGTGAACAGGACCAACGTTGGTGGTGTGTAACAACAATTCCACCAGGTACTCCTGAATTCAAAAGACTTTTTGATTGGGATTGTGACAACATTGGTAAAGATGAAAAGAAAAAAATTCCTCAGTTCAAATAAGCAAGTTGTTTGAAATAAATTTACATATATATTAGTAATAGGTTATGAATACGGTTATCGCAATACCAATTTTTGCTGATATTCACCGACACCCCTTACATAAAGATAATTATCTATCACTAATTTATGTGAAACCGCTTGGTGAAGAATCTAAGATGTTGACTATAAATCACGTCGATATGATTGAGCAAGATGATTATACTTTCCTATTACACGAACAAATATTAACTCCATCTAAAAAGAAGATGTTGTCGTTTATCCCAACACCAAACATTTATGATATGGATCTATTAAATTATTATCTATATAACAAACCAATAAATACAACAGACATCAGAGTGGATGCAATAGAAGTGATGACCAGTCGATATTATAAAGTAAATGATGTTAATGCTGTGATACCACTATACAAACATCAAGAGTGGTGTGATGTGGTGGCTGAACAAATAGAAGCTATATGGGATTTGAAAGACACTATAAATTGGGATTCGTACGAAGAGTATAACCACGAAGCTGTATTAGCATATTATAGTATAGAAAAAAATGGAGTTCCGGTTAGTAATGATGTTGTTGATATATTTGATGATAGGGTAATAAGACACTTGTCAGATAGAAAACTATATTCAGATTATTTCTTATGCACATCTGCAGGACGTCCAAGCAACAGTTTTGGATCTGTAAACTTCGCAGCTTTAACTCCAGAAACTAGAAAGAGTATTAAAACACGTAAGACTGAATTAATTGAATTTGATTACGACGCATATCATGTACGTATTTTAGGTGATATAATAGACTACGATTTTCCAGAAGAATCAGTTCACGAACATTTTAGATCATTCTATGGACCGTCAGTTAGTTATGAAGATAGTAAGGCATTGACGTTTAGATATCTATATGGAACAATACCACCAGAAGTTGTTCAACTAAATACTTTCTTTGCAAGTGTGTCAGATCTGTCAGATTTATTTTGGAAAGAATTTGAAACTAAAGGTTATGCGGAAACTCCAATCTTTAAAAGACGGATATTAGCTTCTAATTTTCCAGACATGACACAAAATAAGCTATTGAATTACATAATTCAAGCAACTGAAACGGAACGTAATATTAAAACAATAATTAACATTCAGAGATACTTATATAAGAAACAGACTAAACTAATTTTATACGGCTATGATAGTTTTTTATTTGATTATGATAGTTCGGATGGGGACCGCGTATTGGAAGACCTTAGAAACATCTTAGAACAAGATAAATATATCGTAAAGGTGAAACGAGGAACAAGTTATGAATTTTAATATCGACAAAATATTATCAGAGGTATCATACCGAGTACAAAGTGGAGCTCCAGACTTCACTAACCCACTTCATTTAATAATATTAGAGCAAGTATTACAGGAAAGATCTTATCCAAGAGAATTTATTGAAGGGTTACTAAAATCATTAAGGAATGAAGCAGAAGCATCTAATAAAGTTAAAAAATGGAATATTAAAGCAAAGAGATGGGTTCATATAGATATAAATGGGAAAACATTTAAAGAAAATCCAGATAATTATTCTGATAGTGAAGAGGCTGACGAAGAAGATGGTGATGAATCGGAAAATAAAGATGGAGGAGTGTGGGAAAATTTTAAAGCGATGACTGTTACCAAAATGAAAAAAGCTGGTATGATGGACGACACAGGAAAAATTACATTACCGTTTGGTAAAAACAAACTTGGGATCCGGATGGGTAAAAAGACTGGTGGTGATTATAAACAACGTTTAGTTGACGTATTAAACAATCCAGTATTACAAGAACCAGAAAATGCACAGCAACTTGAGAACATGCTTAATGCGTTAGAAGATTATAGAAATAATCCGAATGATCCAGAAGCTCTACAACGAGCATTAGATGCAGCTAAAGCGTTATTAGCCACCGGAGCAATCGACGTCTCCATATCAGAGTTAGGAAATCCACCAAATAATTATATAAGTGTACGAATCAATAATGCCCCTATATACACGTTCGATCCAGGACCTCATACAGACTCAATAGTAGATGCAGCAAGGGAAAATGGAATAGCAAAACGTAAAGGAGCTTCTGACTCATCTAAATGGAAACCTCAGGCACCCGGTGGTCAAGGGCTCTTACCTGAACAGCACAAGCCTGCTGAAGAAATTGGTGAACCATTAACTTCATTAGGAGTAGGTACTCGAGGTCAGAGGTACGGAAAAGGTCAAGAAGCACGAACAGAAATTGGTAGCACATTACAATCTGTCATCGATCAAGAGATAGCAAAGGGAGATAAGAGCGGTTTCTCAAAAGCAGAGCTAAAAGCAATGCAGGATTATGTCAACCTTTTAAATGATGATACGATGGATCCTGAACAGAAGAAAGCAGCGCTTAAAGAAGCGTTTTTGAAATTACGTCAATCTTCAACAGAACCAAATGAAGTACATAAAAATTTTGGAGAAATACACGCAGCAGCTATGCTATCGATAGATTTTCCAGACGGTGAAATTATATTTCCTATGGAAGGGAATGCAGGCTTCCACGATTTTGTTATGGTGTTTGGAGATGAAGCTAGTGGATACAAAGTAGTGGAATTTCCAGTGAAAGCGTGGGGGACTTCAAAAGGTGTTGGATCATCTTGGAAAACTATTTATAAATCCTTTACGTTTAATGACACACCAGAAGCAGACAGAGCTCAAGAAAATTTAAACTGGTTAGCAGATACTATAGGAGGTATGTCTTCAGCAGCTCAAGATAGGGTACTTGATGATGAAAATGATCCAACAACACAGCGGACTAGAACAGCAATAACAGAGATGTGGGATTCAATGGATGAAGAAACACAACAAGCTGTTTTAGATAGAATAAATGAATTCCTAGATCCACCTATTAAAAGTTTTGATGAGTTAAGTACTCGAGACATGTATGGTTTCTTTGCAAATAAAGCATTCATGCAAGAAGCGTTATATGAAGGAGCAGTTGAACCACATGTAAATCACGAAGAAACAGCTCGTCGAGCTAGATATTGTTATGTTTCTGATGACGGAACAGTTGAAGTTAGAGAAAATAGTGTATCATGTTATAAATTTGGATCACCAAAAAGAGAAAAAGCAATTGAAGGGAAACCGTACAAAAGAGGTCAGGTAATACATACGTTTAAACATGATTGTCCACCGGTGGTAGAACCTAGTAAGTAGTTATGAAAACTCAACTACTATGTACCTTCACGCCTAAGTCATCTTTGGATGCAACGGTGGGAGACATCAAAAAGAATTATGATATTGCGTTTAATAAAATATATGTGCTACAGAATGAAAATCAACCAAAAGAATTAATATGTACTTACAATGTAGAAGATCACGAAGGGTTAGATTATAATAGAGTATCCAATACAATTTCTTTACATAGGAAAAAACACACTAACACATTATATACAATTAATGCGTTAAATGAAGTAATAAAAAATTTGAATAATGGACTTTTGGATACTACTTATAAGATACCTTGGGAAAATTATAGGAACGTAATTATGGTTACTAATTCAGACGGTTTAAATAAAATTCACACAAGAATTTTTCAAATAATAAAAATATAAGTTATTGGAGATAAAAATGAAGGTTATTACTCAATCAAATCTATATTTTTTCTATACTGTTGGATGTGGCTGGTGCAAACGAGTCGAACCAATAGTAGATGAACTAAATAAAGAAGGTTATGACATTCTAAAATTAGATTTAGAAGACAAAACTAATAAAGAGATACACACAGAACTTAAAGAAGAATATAAGATTAAGTGTGGTACCCCTGTATTCATCGATGCTGAAACTGGCAATTACATATGTGGTTACAGAGAGAAGGATGATTTAGAAAAGTGGGCTAACGGTGAAAAGGTTGAAGCACCACCGCGACCTGCAAGTCCGATGCCAAGAGTTCCTTTTTTTGAAGCATCAAAGAAGGCAATTAATAAATGGAAAAAAGACTATAAAGTATGGGTTGATGAAAACAGTCATCTTCCTAATATAAAATCAGCTAAAGATTTGTTGGCACAGCCACGAGTCAAATCTACACCTCCACCTCCACCACCAATACACGCATCCTTAGAAACAGTGCAAAACTGGACAGCAGAACATGATGAGTGGAGAAAAGAGAATAATCACTTACCTCGATTGGTAACAGCAAAAGCTATATGGAAGCAAATGTTGAACAATGCACCGAAAACTAAAACAGAAAATGTTGGATTGGAACAGCGTTTGTCAGTTTTAGAACATAAAATAGATATGTTATTAAAACATCTAGGAGCATATAAACCAAATGAGACGACGTCCTAATCCAACAGTAGATAGAGAACCAACTGAAGACGAGCTCAAAAACATTGAGCGAGTAGAACAAATGTTAAGTGAAGAAACTCCAGATGAGTTTCCTTCGAGGATGAGAATGGCACGTAACTTAGCAACAGATCATTGGAAATCTTTAAAGGCTTTTGTAAAGGGCGAAAAGGTATTAACCACTCAAGAAGAAGCCGTCAGACGATGGAAAATTTGTGAACAATGTCCTTTCTTAAAGTACGATGAAACAAATCCAGACACTGGGAAGAAGGACGGACGATGTTTACATTGCGGATGTTTTATGAATGTTAAAGTTCATTATCACACAAGTGAATGTCCGGACAAAAGATGGTAAATTAAGAAGGAAATCAAAAAAGTTCGACTGTTTAGGACTTGCACTTCATATATATTATCAATGGTTATACAACAGTATAATAAAACATAAAACATAAAACATAAACACTAAGGAGAAATGTCATGGACATTGAACAAATCAAATCGCGATTAAGTCAATTGCAAAAAACCTCAAACACAAGTAATAATTTTTGGAAACCACCTGCAGGAAAAACGCAGGTTCGTGTAGTACCTTACAAATTCAATAAAGAGAACCCTTTTATTGAATTGTACTTCCATTATAATATGGGAAATAATAAGACATATCTGTCACCCGTTTCCTTTGGAAGACCTGATCCAATTAATGAGTTTGCTGGTAAGTTAAAATCGACTGGTGATCGTGATGAGTGGATCCAAGGTAAGAAACTTGAACCAAAAATGAGAACATTCGCACCAGTAGTTGTTCGAGGAAAAGAACACGAAGGTGTTAAGTTTTGGGGTTTTGGTAAAACAGTTTATCAAGAACTTCTTGGATTTATCGCAGATCCCGATTACGGTGATATCACTGATCCAATCGGTGGTCGAGATATGGTTGTAGAACGTCAGACTCCAGCAGAAGCTGGTAATCAGTATGGTAAGACGACCATTCGAGTGAAACCTAACCAAACTCCTATTACTGAGGATAAGGAAGTGTTGGAAACCATCTTTGAAAGTCAAGTTAAAATAGCTGAACTTTACGATGAACCAGCATATGAAGATCTTCAGACAGTGCTAACAAGTTACCTGAATCCTAACGAGGAAGGTGATGGCACAGATTCGACTAAAGAAGCATTAAATCCACCAGCTAAGAAAGATGCTGTAGCTGATGTAGATGATGCTTTTGACCAACTATTCAATAGTTAATCAATCAAAAAATAATGACATTAGGTGGAGCTTAAACTCCACCTAATAGATAGGAGTGCGTATGGCAAAAACACAAAGAGAAGATCAGCTTGCACAAGTCATTCACGATGAACTTAATAAGCAGTTTAAACATCAACAAGTAGCGTATTTCCTAGGTGATCAAAGTTCACCAACGGATGTTACTGGTTGGATATCAACCGGATCGTCTATGCTTGACATAGCGATATCAAATAGACCTAACGGGGGAATCGCAGTAGGTAAAATTACTGAACTTAATGGGTTGGAAGGAAGTGGTAAATCTCTTATAGGTGCTCACACTCTAGCTTCTGTACAGAAGATAGGTGGAGTAGCAGTTTATATAGATACTGAATCAGCAACATCACCCGCGTTTTTACAGGCTATTGGAGTTGATAGCACCAAAATGCTATATGTTCAACTTGAAACTGTTGAAGAGATATTTGAAGCGATAGAGCATATCGTAACAAAGATCAGAGAATCAGATAAGGATAGAGTAGTTGCTATCGTAGTTGATTCTTTAGCTGCTGCAACTACTAAGGTAGAAATGGAAGCAGACTTTGACAAAGATGGTTGGGCTACAGCTAAAGCTATTATCATATCAAAGGCAATGAGAAAGATCACAAACATGATTGCACGTCAAAAAGTTGCTTTGATATTTACAAACCAATTGAGACAAAAACTTGGTGTAATGTTTGGAGACCCTTGGACTACAAGTGGTGGAAAAGCGTTACCTTTTCACGCGTCGACAAGAGTACGATTGAAAAACGTCGGTCAGATAAAAGACACTACCAAGAAAACAATTGGAATGAGGATAAAAGCTCAGGTTATAAAAAACAGATTAGGTCCACCACTCAGAACAGCTGAGTTTCAATTATACTTCGATAGAGGTATAGATGATTTAGGTGGTTGGCTAACAGTTCTAAAAGAACATAAGCTCGTATCAGTCACAGGAGCGTGGTATACGCTCACAAAAGAAGATGGTGAGAAGATAAAGTTTCAATCCAAAGATTGGGATGAAAAGATATTATCAGATCCAGAACTTAAAGATTACGTTTATTCGTTAATTTGTGACAAGTTAATACTAACTTATCAAACTGAAAAGTTAGGTATTGACGATGTTGAAGAAACAGATACGGTGCTAGATGACATCTAATCAACTAAATGAAAAGTATTTGTCCATCCTAGATCAGATTAAGGATGAACACAGAGAGTCACTATCAGTAGATCAAAATAGTAAAGTTTTGATTATAGATGGATTAAATACTTTCATTCGTGGTTTTAGCGTCAACCCTGCATTGAATGATGATGGGTTACATGTCGGTGGAATAATTGGTTTTCTGAAGTCACTAAGATTCACTCTGGAAAAGATAAAACCAACCAGGTGCATAATTGTCTTCGATGGCAAGGATGGCGCTAAACGACGTCGAAAAATTTATCCTGATTACAAGGGCACAAGAAAAGTTAAACAAAGATTTAATCGTAACGTTGATTGGGGTACAGCTCCTCAAGATGAGGAGCAATCTATGAAACAGCAATTGGGTCGCTTGATAAGATATTTAGAATTATTACCAGTGACAATAATTTCTGTTGACGGAGCGGAAGCAGATGATGTAATTTCTTATATAACAAAACAATTGTTGAAGGACAGCAACATCGTAATAATGAGTACAGATAAAGATTTCTTACAATTAATAGATGATAGAATTACAGTGTGGAGTCCAACTAAGAAATTGTTATATAATAAAGACAGAATATTAGATGAGTATGGAATACCAGCTAGCAACTTTCTTACGTATAGAGTTTTGGAAGGTGACAAATCAGATAACATTGGTGGACTTCCGGGAGCTGGATTAAAAACTATAAAAAAATACATCGAACCTATTACTAACGAAGAAAGTTTTGACATACAAGCGTTATTGCAGTATTCTGAACAGACGGAATCCAAATATAAATTGATAGAACAACTGAAAAGTAATATCTTTTTATTGAAACGCAATTACTTATTAATGCAGCTTTTTGACGTTGATATATCTAATCACGTAAAGCTGAGAATTCAGGAATCAATTAGGAGAAACGTACCTCAGCTGATCAAATATAAGTTTTCGACGCTTTTTATACAAGATAAATTATGGGCACAGATACCTGATATGGGTTCCTGGCTCACAGAATTCGTTCGTTTAGATAGGTTTCAGGAGGAGGAGAATGGCACTGACTAAACTCAGTGAATTTGGGCACAACTTCCAAATAAAAAGCATTGTGTGTTTTATGACACAACCAAACTTTTTACAGCAGGTACATGATATAGTAGATGAAAAGCTATATGAGGGAGAAGCGATGAAGTGGGTAGTTAAACAGTGTAGGGAGTATTTTAGAGAATACAAACAACCCATCACTCTAGATGCGTTTAAAGTTAAAGTGAAGGATATTAACAATGATGTATTGCAAACAACTACCATTGAATTACTTAAAGATGTGTATCAGCATTTTGGTGCAACTGATCTACAATTCATTCAAGACAAAACATTAGACTTTTTTAAGAATCAAGCTCTCAAGAATGCAATAGTAGAATCAGTAGATGTTCTTGAACAGAAAGGTGATTTTGAACTCATTAGAAAGTTGATCGATACCGCTCTAGCTTCAGGTACAGAGCGAAACATTGGACACGAATATTTTGAAGATATAGATTTAAGATATGAAGAAATGGCTCGACATACTGTTGCAACACCTTGGCCTGTAATAAATGAACTAACTCAAGGTGGATTAGCTTCTGGGGAGTTAGGAGTTATAGTTGCTCCGGCAGGTGTCGGTAAAAGTTGGATATTAGCAGCTATAGGAGCTGGTGCAATCAGGAATGGAAAAACTGTAGTGCATTACTCGCTTGAGCTTAATGAAGCTTATGTAGGTTTACGGTACGATAGCATTTACAGTGGTGTAGCAAATCAAAATTTAAAATATCATAAAGAAGAAGTAAAAGCTGCATTAAAACCTATTAAAGGAGAGCTGTTTATCAAATACTATCCGACAAAGACAGCATCAGTTAACAACTTATCAGTTCATTTAGAGCAGATGATAACATTAGGTACTAAACCTGATATGATTATCGTTGATTATGCTGATATAATGAGAGATGCTCAAAATAGTAAAGAGGTTAGGCATGCGTTAGGAAACGTATATGAAGATTTACGTGGACTAGCAGGTCAGTTTGATATACCAGTTTGGACTGCATCACAAGCTAATCGCAGTGCGTTGGATGAAGATGTCATCGAAGCTCAAAAAGTTTCAGAAAGTTATATAAAAATAATGACTGCAGATTTTGTAATGTCTTTATCACGTAAGGTAGAAGATAAGATAGCGAACACCGGTAGGTTTCACATAATCAAAAATAGATTTGGACCAGATGGGATAACTTATCCAGCAAAAATTAACGCAAATACTGGAATGGTAGATATCTATGAGTCGGGGACTGTTGAAGGAAAACAACAACAGCATAAGATAGATAATAGAGATAATTTAACAAGAAAACTGCTGTCAAGTAAATATGAAGACTTGATGGGGGAAGGATAGGAAATGAAAGTGGACCGGTTTAGCTTATCAGAAAATTTTATAAATAAATATAAGAGAAGAAAGCCACCTTTTGGTTTTAACGGACTTGGTGAGATTGTGTATATGAGAACATATTCACGGTTAAAAGAAGATGGTAAGAACGAGAGATGGTGGGAGACGGTTCAACGAGTTGTTGAAGGTACGTACACTATGCAAAAGGATTGGATTGATTCACATCAATTAGGTTGGAATCCTTGGCAAGCACAAAGATCAGCTCAAGAAATGTACGACAGAATTTTTAACATGAAGTTCCTACCTCCTGGACGTGGACTATGGGCTATGGGAAGCCCAATTACTGAGGAACGCAAATTATATGCAGCATTGAATAATTGTGCGTTTGTGTCCACTAAAACTATAAAAGATGATTACTCTAAACCATTTACTTTTTTAATGGATGCCAGTATGTTAGGTGTAGGAGTCGGTTTTGATACAAAAGGAGCAGGTGAGGTTATGATTAAATTACCTAATCCAAATAGAGGTATCGAAGATTATGTAATTCCAGATACACGAGAAGGTTGGGTAGAATCATTAAGGTTATTATTAGAGAGCTACTTTCATGGAACAGCAGAAATTTCTTTTGATTATACTTTACTTAGACCGGCAGGAGCACCAATCAAGGGTTTTGGTGGTGTATCAAGTGGACATGAACCATTAGAAGACGTTCATGAGGAGATTAGAAAGATATTAAATAAAAATGTAGGAAATCCTATAACTACAACAACTATTGTTGATATTATGAACCTTATAGGGAAATGCGTAGTCGCCGGCAATGTTAGAAGGACTGCGGAAATTGTATTTGGAGACTATCACAACGAAGAGTATTTAGATTTAAAAAATTATGAAGTCAACCCACATAGGGAACAATATGGATGGACAAGTAATAATAGTATCTTTGCTGAACTCGGTATGGATTATACTGATGTATGTAAACGAATCGTGGATAATGGTGAACCTGGTTTTGCTTGGTTAGAAAATATGAGAAAGTTCTCCCGTATGCAAAATGGTGGTGATGATAAAGACCATAGAGCTGCTGGTGGAAATCCATGTTTAGAACAAACATTAGAAAGTTACGAGCTCTGTTGCTTAGTAGAAACATTTCCAGCAAATCACGTAGATTTAGCTGATTATAAGAAAACGTTGAAATATGCGTATTTATATGCCAAAACTGTAACACTCGGAAAGACACATTGGCCTGAAACTAATCGTGTTATGTTGAGAAATCGGAGAATTGGTTGTAGTGTGAGTGGTGTTGCACAATTTATAACAAAGAATGGAATGGAAGATTTAAGAAGATGGTTGGAAAGGGGATATAAAACAATTCAAAAATGGGATAAAATGTATTCTGATTGGTTTGCGGTTCCACGGTCTATCAAAACAACTTCAGTCAAACCAAGTGGTACAGTTTCATTATTGGTCGGGGCTACTCCAGGAATGCATTATCCCGAGTCAAGATTTTATATTAGAAGAATGAGATTATCAAAACATTCAGAATTATTAGAACCATTAAAAAAAGCAGGATATAAATTAGAACCTGCATTTGGATCAAAAGATTCGACAATGGTGGTGGAAGTACCAGTAGATGTAGGTGAAGGAATAAGAACCGCATCAGAATTAACTGTATGGGAACAATTCAGTTTAGCTGCTTTCTTACAAAGGCACTGGGCAGATAATCAAGTTAGTTGCACTGCTACATTTGATCCTAAAACAGAATCGGATCAACTACCACATGTATTAAATTATTTTCAATATAAATTAAAGGGTATATCACTATTACCAAGACATCCATTAGGAGCTTATAAACAAATGCCTTACGAAGCAATTACAGAACAAGAATATAAGAAACAAGTTAAAAAACTTGGACACTTGAGTTTTGTAGGGGTTTCAAATGAAGAGGCGGAAATAGATAAGTTTTGTAACAACGATGTTTGTGACATACCGGAGGTTTAATAAATTTAAAAAAACTGTTGCCTCGCATGGGAAAATGTGTTATATTTAGGTAACTAAAATTAGGAGACCTTTATTATGAACAGACGATATTCTTTTTTACTTGGTATTTTAACAACTTCTTTATCAGTGGTATTGGTTTTACCATATATTATGAAACCTACAATTCATACTGAAGAAAGTGTTCGTTATATTGAAGTACCACTTGTATATGAAAGACATGACTATACTAAACAGGCGGGTGAAATTATATCTACACTCAATCAAAGTAAATTAAAGCATTTACTCATTTATATAGATGCGTTATGTAAAGAATACAATGTAAGTTATGATTTAGTAAAAGCAGTTATTTCAACTGAATCTGATTGGAGACACGAAGTTGTGTCGACATCAGGTGCTATCGGGTTAATGCAAGTTATGCCATCAACGTCTGAAGGCGTGTTTAGCACACCTGAAGTTCAACTATACGATCCATACGTAAACGTAACAGTAGGCATAATGTATTTAGCAGATTTACATAACATGTTTGATGGAGATTTATATGCGGTGCTCACAGCTTATTCACACGGACCTACAGCAACGTTAGCGTTTAGTGAAAAATATATATTTAATAATCCGTATGTGTCGTCTGTGTTGAGCACAATGTAAACTGAATCGGTTATATGTATCAAAATATTTATTGTAGTAGAAACGATAAATTTACACAAGTTCACCTATGGGATGATCAAGCTGGACATGTGGAATTCTCTGTCAAACATTATGGTTACAAAAAGTCTCCAACAGGAGTTTACAGATCTTTATATGGTGATAAATTGAAAAAAGTCGTTATGTGGACTCGAGAAGATTTAGAGAAGAAAAGAATATTTGAAAGTGATGTGTTCCCTGAAACACGAGTGTTAGTAGATAGATATTATAAATCAGATGAATTATCTACCGGACATATTACACTATATCTTGATATAGAGGTAGATTCATCAGATGGCTTTCCAGATCCAAAAGTTGCTGCTAGAGAAGTAACATCAATATCATTTTATGATGATAAGAGCAAACAGTATCAAGCACATGCATTATCTGATACGTTGAAAAGTAAAAAAGAAGACGACGTTACTATTATAGCATACGATACAGAAAAGGAATTATTAGAAACGTTTATGGACGAATACAAGCGTATAAGTCCGACAATTATCACAGGGTGGAATGTTGATACTTTTGATATGACGTACTTAGTGAATAGAATTCGTATAGTGCTTGGATATGAGGTTGCAAATGGTTTTTCACCAATAAGAAAAGTATATTCAAATGAACGTCGGAATAAAGATGTGGTGATAGCAGGAGTATCGATATTAGATTATTTAGCGTTGTATAGAAAGTTCACATTCAAACAGCAATCGTCTTATAGATTAGATGATATTGCAAATTTAGAAGTGGGGGCAAAGAAGGTAGAATTTGAAGGCACACTCGCTGATTTATATGAAAGGGACATAGAAACTTTTGTACGATATAACATTCAAGATGTCAAGTTAGTTGTTGATTTAGATAAGAAGTTAGACTTGATAACATTAGCTCGAGGTATATGTCATTTAGGTCATGTACCATACGAAGACGTCTTCTACTCAAGTAGATACATCGAAGGTGCAATGTTAGTGTACATGAAAAAATTAGGAATAATAGCACCAAATAAAAATATTAACTTTAAAGGAGCTTCTTATGGTGATATGAGAAAGCAAGTTGAGAAATACACTGGAGCGTATGTTAAAGAGCCTGTCCCGGGAACTTATGATTGGGTATACGATTTAGATGTCACGTCTATGTACCCATCAGTAATTATGACGTTGAATATATCACCAGAAATGAAAATTGGTAAACTTGAAGGATGGAATTCTGATGATTTTGTAAAAGGAGTTGATAAGACATACACGCTTGTTAATAACGACGTGGTCGCACATAAATTTACAACAGAATCCTTAAAAGAATATTTTGATAAAGAACACGTTTCAGTTGCATCTAACGGCTGTATTTACAAAACAGAAAAGCAAGGTTTTATTCCTGCTATATTAGATAAATGGTTTAATGAACGTGTGGAATTTCGAAAGCTGGCAAAGAAATACTCTGATCAAGGTGATAAAGTGAAAGCTGATTATTTCAATAGAAGGCAGTACATACAAAAGATTATGTTAAATACTGTATATGGAGTTTTTGGGTTACCGGTGTTTAGATTTTATGATTCACAAAATTCAGAAGCCACTACACTGACCGGTCAACGCATGATCAGATTTTCTCAACAGATGGTTAATCAGGTATATAATAACGAATTGAATGACGATTTAGATCACGTGTTATACACAGATACTGATTCATGTTTCGTCTCAGCAGTTCCTCTGATAAAGCATAGATTTCCAGAAATTGATACAACTAATGATACACAGATGGTTGATAAAGTTCTAGCAATAACTTCAGAGATACAAGAATTTCTTAACAAATCTTATGATCCATTCGCGCAGAGATTGTTAAATGTGAAGGGGGAACATAGATTTAGTATTAAGCAAGAGATGATTGCTAAACGTATATTCTTGGTAGCTAAGAAAAGGTATGGTCAATGGATCATAAATGATAATGGTGCTTCGGTTGATAAGATTGATGTAAAAGGTCTTGATATAATTAAAAGTTCATTCCCGCCAGCTTTCAAGCGATTCATGCAAAGTATATTAAAAGACATACTATCAGCTGTATCAAAAGAAAAGATTGATGAAAAGGTAATAAAGTTTAAGCGGAATGTAAATAACCAGGATATATATGATATAGCGATACCAACTGGAGTGAAAGGTATTCATAAATACACAGTAAAATCAAAAGAACGTCAATTCGGCTCAGTTATGAAAAAAGGCACACCTGCACATGTAAAGGCAGCAATACATTATAACATGTTATTAAATAAGTTTAGATTAGAAAGAAAATTTGTACCGATAGGTAATAATGAAAAGATAAAGTGGGTTTATCTTAAACCGAATCCGTATGCAATGAATAATATTGCTTTCAAAGGAAACGATGATCCGGGTGAGATTATAGAATTTATAAACACATATATCGATCGCGATGCAATCATCCAAGGTGCTTTACAGAAGAAGTTAAATGTGTTCTACAGAGCAAAGAGTTGGGATGATCCAGTAGATAAAACATCGTCATTAGAACGATTTTTTTAAGGAGAAGTAAGATGAAAGAAGGTGGTATAGGAGAAGCATTAATATTAATATTATTAGTTTGGTTGTCATGTAGTTTAAAAGCACAAACATATTCTGTCTTAAAGTAAGGAAATAAAATGGAAACACTAATTAAAAACGTATTAGATAAATATCGTAGAAAAAAGATGACTAATATGGAATTAGCTAAATTAATTGTTGCACATATAAAAGTAGGTGTGGATAATAAAAAGGGTTGGTATTTGGATCTAAATACATTCGATGGACAACATGAGATAGCTGAAGACTTTATAGAACTGTTCAAGGAGTAAAAATTAAAATGAGTAAATATAAAAGTTATAAACGATTTATAGGATACAGTACAGCTTTCAGACAATGGAGAGCTGATTCACATTGTAGTTATATTCATGGATACGCGTTCTGTTTTAAAGTTTGGTTCGAAGGTGAGTTAGATGAAAATGGTTGGGTAATTGATTTCGGATGCTTTAAACGTAATGGAGCCAAAGCCTGGTTAAAGGATATGTTTGATCATACCACTATAGTATCAGCTGACGATCCAGAACTCGCGCTATTTAAAAAAATGCACAATCGTGGTATAGTTGATCTAAGGATACTTGAGGACGGAGTGGGTTGTGAAAAGTTCGCAGAACTGATAGCAAACCATCTTGATGGGATAGTGCAAGCAGAAACTGATGGCCGAGTAAGGATACATAAGTGTCAGGTTTGGGAACATAACGATAACATGGCTGAATATTATTTAGGGAGTCAAAAATGAATACCACACCAGTATCATACAAATATGTTAGCACAAAAGAATATGTAGATAAGTTTCCAGTTGCATATAGACAATGGAGAGCAGATAGTCATTGTAATGTAATTCATGGATATAGTTTTAGCTTTAAATTCTATTTCGGTACAGATCATTTAGATATTAGAAACTGGGTTGCTGATTATGGCGGACTCAGAGAACTTAAACAAGTTCTTGATGAGCAATTCGATCATACATTATTAGTAGCTGAAGATGAACCAGAAATGGATCGTTATAAAGAATTAGAAAAGCAAGGTTTAGCAAGACTTACTGTATTACCACACCTTGGATGTGAAGCCATAGCTGATCAATTATATAAGTACATAAATGGAGTATTCATTCCAGATGGATGGGGACCAGGAGAAGCAGAAAGACTTTGGTGTTTTAGAGTAGAAGTGCGTGAAACACAAACTAATATGGCTTATCGAGAAGGACATAGAGAATGGAACGAAGATTTATTTGAGGGTGTATAGAAATGAAAACCAAAATACAAAAGTTAATTAATAAAGAAATAGCCCCAGCATTGGCACAGCACGGCGGAAGTCTTAAACTAGTTTCAATCGATGCTGATAAAGATCATATAATAGTAAATGTACACTTTCAAGGTGCGTGTATAGGATGCCCACATGCTATATCAGGAACACTCAAGGGTATTGAATCTTTTTTACAAGAAGAATTATCTACGACATCTCTTAGTGTCAATTTAGCAAGCACGTAAGCACGGTGTATGGTAAAAAACTCTAATAAAATATTACCGATATTAGAACTCTACAGATGTGTTCAATCAGAAGGTAGCAGATTTGGTATACCAACCATTGCTGTTCGAACAACTGGTTGCACACATCGATGCTATTTTGGTGAAGGTGGTTGGTGTGATAGTTGGTATACCAGCATACATCCTGAGAAGGGAAGATATACCTGGAAAGATATACGTCAGATTTATATAGATAATCCACACGTTAATGAAATGATGCTCACCGGTGGATCACCAACCATGCATAGTGAGTTAGTAAATCAGATTATGCATTTTGCAAATGAACATAATATATTTGTTACTATGGAGACTGAAGGGTCACATGCTATAGAAACAGATATACCAATTGATCTTATAAGTCTAAGTCCTAAATTTAGTAATTCTGTTCCAGTGATTGGAGCAGTTACACCAAAAGGTAAGGTCGTCGATCAGAAATTTGTTGACATACATAATAGAATGAGGTTAAATTCTGATACGATAGAAGAGCTAATATCATATCATTCCGATTATCACTTCAAACCTGTGTGGGATGGAACAGAAGAAAATATTAATGAAATAGAAGCGTTTAGAATTAAATTGAATATACCAAAAAAGAAAACTTATATAATGCCGGCAGGAGACAATAGAGAAGCTCTTATAAAAATGTATCCAAAGGTATTTGAATTGTGTGCTAAAAGTGGTTACAGAATGACTGGAAGAGATCACATTATAGCATTTGACACAGACAGGGAGGTCTGATGAATATTATTGGAGTATGTGGTAGGGGTGGATCCGGTAAGGACACCATAGCTAACTACTTAGTTAATCAGTACGGATATGCTCGTGTAGCAGCAGCTGATGCTATGAAAGATGATCTATGTAGATATCTGGATATGGATTTAGAGACGTTAGAAAAGATTAAGAATAAAAAGCTGAAGCTTGTTGATTGGGAAAATAGAGATCATGTTGATATCTGTGGTGAGCAGCACGGAGAATTCTCTATTAGGAGATTTTTACAATTATATGGTATGGATATGAGATACAGAGTTTCTGATACGTATTGGTTAGAAAGTTCGATACAGATGAAAGCGGATGAATTGAGTAATAATGGTCAAACTAAACTGGTTGTATCTGATGTGAGATTTGAGATTGAATATGATTGGATTAAGAATAGCGGTGGTCGAGTTTGGTATACAGACGGTCGAACGGTTTTAGGAGAAGAAGAAAGCAAGCATGTATCAGAAGATTTTGTAAACACTACAGCGAAAGATAAGTGTGACACTATAATTAATAATAGTGGTACGATAGAAGAATTGTACCATCAAATAAAGGTTTTAATGGAATGGCAAGAATCAAAGTAAAACATGTAGTTTTAGGAACGCATAACTGGCCTGACGCAGACAAGCATTTCCCAGAAGTGGGATTTCTCAGACATGAACATCATCACGATTTTCATATCTACGTTGAGTGTGATGTGGAGCATCATGATAGAGAGATAGAATTTATCATGTTGAGAGTAGATATAATGAAATTTCTAGAATTGCAATATGATGGTAATTACATAAAAAAATTTGGAGCACATAGTTGCGAGATGATCGCAACAGATATACTCGATTGGTTAAAGGGTGTATATGGAGACCGGAATTGGGAAGTTTCTGTCTTCGAAGACGATATTCAGGGAGGGATAACAAATGAATAAAAATAAAATTAATGTAGCATATATTACTTCCATTGATGGGTTAAACGATTATGCAAGTCTATCTGACATACACATGTCGTTAGCGCATATGGTACTCGAGAGTGATATTTATGCTGAATATTATAAAACTACTGATAAGTTTGTGATTATGGATAATTCTGCATTTGAGTTTGAACAGCGAGGTAGAGGTGTTCCAATGGATATGGTACTTGAAGCGGCAAAGAAGATTGAACCTGATGAAATATGTGTAACGGATGTATTATTCAATGGTGAAGACACTCTGTATGCAGTAAAAGACTTTATGAACTATATAAAGAGATCACACAAGGGATTGCTTGGAAACACGAAATTTATGGCCATACCGCAAGGTAAATCAGAAGATGAGTGGATGGCATGCTATGAACAACTTGTGATACAAGATGATATTCAAACGATAGGTTTATCTAAATTATCAGTACCTGAGTCTTTTTATGGAAATCATTATGAAAGTGGTAATTGTGCTAAAGGAAGAAACAAATGTATAAACACATTAGTCAAGGAAAAAATGGAACCTTTTAGGTGGGGTAAAGCGTGTCACCTTTTAGGATCTGATAATAGAGGTGTTAGTGAATTGAGGTCTTATTACGAACGTGGTTATAATAAATGGATAAGGTCTAATGATACTTCAATGCCATTTATGTATGGATTAAATCATTCACTAATAAATGATATTACCGGTGAAGCGGATACCATTATTATGGAAAAATTAGATTTCAACGGTACGTATGATGATCATACAGTTGAATTTATTGATGATAACTTTTTAATTTGGAGGACAATAAATGTCAAAGACAGTACATCAGGGTGATCTACCACAGAACGTAGATTGGAATAACCTTCCGGATGTTCAGAACTATTTGGTTGCTAAGGGAGCAGAAACGAATATACAAAAGGTGGGAGTGAAAGGTGTAGAGGTTCCGGTAAAATATTATTCTCGGAACGGAAAACCAATCAAGTTGAAAACCAACGTGTCAGCATATGTTTCTCTGACTAGCGAGACTAAAGGAATCAACATGTCACGATTAGTTCGGACTCTATACGACCATATTGAGAATGATCTGAGTGTGAAACTAGTACAGGATGTTTTGAAGGACTATAAAGATAAATTAGAATCTAAAGAATCATATCTGAAGTTTAGATTTGATTATCCGATGAAACAGATGTCACTGAGATCAAATCTTGAGGGTTGGCAGTATTATTCTTCAATCCTGGAAGGTAGGATGGAAGCAGATGACCAGGTTAAGATTTATCTGACAGTTGATTATGTGTATTCTAGTGCATGTCCATGTTCGTATGAAATGGGTCAATACGTGACTGAGCAGACAGGAGAACCAGTAGTGTCTCACAGTCAGCGTAGCACAGCCACAGTGACGGTACAGCTGGATCCCGAAAATGCTTTATTGATTGAAGATTTGGTAGAGAGGATGAGAGACGCCATACCAACAGAAGTGCTTGTGATGTGCAAACGTGAAGATGAAGCAGAGTTCGCTCGATTAAATGGTTCGAATCTACTGTTCTGTGAAGATGCAGCCAGGATAGCGTATGATGCTCTGGATAATGACGAGCAAGTATTAGATTTTGTAGTGGTGTGTGCACACCATGAATCTTTACACAAGCATGATGCGATTTCAGTAATCTATAAAGGAATTGAAGGAGGACTCAGATAATGTTTATAAATCCAAAACAGGCCATCGATGAAGGATGGCTTAGAGGAATAGATCCAGGGGACGTACAACCAAATGCTGTTGATATAGCAGTTGATGGTTTATATGAGGTCGATAAAACTAAAGACTTTGCGTTATTAAAAGAAAGTAAATCACATAGAGGTGTTAACGAGGTTCATTCACAAGATGATACGTGGTATTTAGACCCAGGACACGCATATGATTTTACGTCACCATCTTATGTAGAAGTGCCTAAGGGTGTAGTTGGTTGGTTAGTTACTAGATCAACTCTAAATAGGAACGGAGTGTTTGTATTGAGTGGGTTATATGATTCGGGATTCAAGGGACATTTATGTGGTGTGCTATATAATTTAGTTGGTGCTACAACTATGGAAGTGGGTTCAAGAGTAGCTCAATTTATAATGGCACGTAGTGACAGTGTTGGAGTATACTCCGGTGGGTATAATATAAAAGAAGGACAAGTATGGCACGGAAAATAAGTCATCTCGAAAAGCGATTTGGTAAGCGAGGTAAGAAAGGCGATCTGGGTGAAAAGTGGTTACTTAAAAAATTACGTGAATCTAAACAATATAATGTCGTTAAAGACTTTTCAAAAGAATATAAGATGCAAGAGTTAGGAATAGATGGTTCCGTGCAAAAGAAATCTTGGAAACGTCCTTACTATTATGATTGTAAACATAATCTCTTTAAAAAATCTAACGGGACTTTTCAAATATATTTAGAATGGACTAAAAAATATAGTGGAAAACCAGGATGGTTTCACACATCAAGTTCTAATAGAATATATCATGTTAGCGTAAAAGATAACACGTCTATATTTTATGATCTAAGAGAAATGAGACAACGCATCAGAGAGCAAAGAGATTTGGGTCATGTAGCAGTGTTAATGAGAAAATTTAAAGAAACATATATTATGATCGAACATGATGATCCAGCATTTGCGGATCTGCTTAGATTTCAATATTAGGAGAAATAATGAATAAATCAAAATTAGAACGCTTCATACAGAAGTATAGTTTAGGTGGCGCTGTTGATAGCGTCAAATGGGTTGTTAAGAACAATACGTTAATGACATCTTTTATAGATACCGGACGAACGCTATTAGGAACCGTTGTGGTAGACAAATTTAATTTTCAAGATGCTGTGTTAGGAGTTTACTCTACTTCACAGTTAATGAGGTTGTTAAATGTTGTAGGTGATAACGTAGAACTCGACTTAGTCAGCGTAAATGGTCAAGCGGTGTCATTACGAATAAACGATGTTACAGCATCAGCAAACTTCATGTTAGCAGATTTATCAGTGATACAAGATCCACCATCAATGAAAAATTTACCTGTATTTGACACAGAGATAAAGATAGATTCTAAATTTATTGAGACTTTTATCAAAGGTAAGAATGCCTTAGCAGACGTCGACACATTTACTGTGTTGAAGAACGGTGAAGTAAAGATTGTAATTGGGCATTCAAATACCAATTCTAATAAAGTAACGATTCCAGTAGAGTCAAATGATCCACTAATGTTAGATGAACAGTCTTTTGATGCCAATATATTCAAAGAAATATTATCAGCTAATAAAGAATGTTTACAAGCAACATTACGAATATCAGATAAAGGATTAGCCCACGTGAAGTTTCACGTTGACGATTATCAAACTGAATATTATCTAACAGGGTTACAATCAACAGTATGAACACAGAGTTTAATTCACTTTGGGTCGAAAAATATCGACCAGATACGTTTGAAAAGTATATAGGTAATGAACACTTAAAGATGAAGGTAGAACAATATGTGACTACTGGTGATATACCACATCTTTTGTTTTACGGACAAGCTGGAACTGGAAAGACTACACTTGCTAAGATTATTGTGAAGAATATAGAATGCGACTATTTATATATTAACGCTTCAGATGAACGAAATATAGATACTGTGCGAGATAAGATAAAAAGTTTTGCTTCATCTGTTGGATTCAAACCAATTAAAGTAGTTATACTTGACGAATCGGATTACCTAACACCTATATCTCAAGCAGCATTACGTAATGTTATGGAAACTTTTTCAAAACACACACGATTTGTATTAACGTGTAATTATGTTGAACGTATTATTGATCCAATACAATCACGATGTCAAACATATAATATAATACCACCGTCTAAGAAAGAAGTTGCAATGCATATTAAGCAATTATTAGAAGCAGAGAATGTACAGTTTTCTTTAGATGATTTAGCTGTGATAGTTAATGCAAGCTATCCAGACATACGTCAGATAATCAATTCAACACAACGGCAAGTAGTGGATAACGTATTACAATTAGATATGACATCTTTAATACAAAATGATTTTAAAATACAATTAGTCAACATGTTGACACAAAGAGCTAAATTAGCTGAAATAAGACAATTTATAGCAGACAACAACGTATCAGATTACACTGATTTGTATAGAACTTTATATGATGAAGCGGGCACATATACAACTGATCAAGTATCAGCTATACTGTGTATTGCAGATGCTCAATGGCGTGATACAAACGTCGTAGATAAAGAAATAAATTTTATAGCACTGATTATAAATCTACTAAACTTAACGGAGAATAAAAATGGATAGAGTACCACAAAGTAACGAACAACAGACTAGAATGAATATCGATATAAGTAAAACGACAGCAGTCGAATGTGACGAATGTGCTGGAAAGCAATTTGAACAAACTATGTTACTACGAAAACTGTCAGCAATAGTATCACCTAACGGTCAAGAAACTATAGTACCGGTTCAAGCATTTGCTTGTAAGGCTTGTCACCACGTCAACACAGAGTTTTTACCGCGCGAGATAAATGACGCTGTTTGATTGGTTAAATGAAATTAGAGTTGGAAAACGAGATTGGAATTCGTTTAGTAACGAAGCACAAAAAACGTTTCAACCATATATGATTAATCGATTTTTGTCTATGGACAAAGATTTAATCCATATAGTTAACTACTTTCAGCAATACACTGTAGGAGTTGTCACATCAGAACAAGTGTATAAGTTTTACTGTGTCGCAGTCCCCCAAGGTAGAAAGTTTTTTAAGTATATCAAGTCTGCACAAACGAAACAATATAAAGAAAAGGTTGTTGACTCTTTGAAAAATTATTACGAGGTTAGCACTACGGATGCACAAGAATATATTAATATTTTGTCCAAAACTGCA
>Ga0098061_1000132_pt1 | contig 31405 bp, 17 predicted proteins | sample 22_taG_FD_92579 | JGI IMG/M metagenome (GOLD analysis project Ga0098061, IMG submission 92579) | Marine viral communities from the Subarctic Pacific Ocean - 22_ETSP_OMZ_AT15343 metaG | ecosystem: Environmental > Aquatic > Marine > Oceanic | place: Subarctic Pacific Ocean | collected 2015-01-20
CCAGAAAATGACTGGTGGGTATCAATTAAATACACAATGGTAGATGAAAATACTGTTAAATGTGAATTTAGTGGTGATAGTGAGAATGTTTCAATTTATAAACGACAATATATAACAAATTAAAATCAAATCAAATGGCAGAAAAAGTAAACAAAATTACGGAAGAAGAATTAAAAACTATTAAAGGACAACAACAACAAATCCAAAATGTGGTTTTTGATTTAGGCTCAGTAGAAGCAAGAAAAATCGAACTTAGTGATGTATTAAAGCAAGTTAATGCAGCTTTAACTAACACTAAAAAAGAATTAGAAGAAAAGTACGGTCAAGTAAATATTGACCTAAAAGACGGATCTTTTAAAGAAATAGTAGAAGAAGTAGCGACAGAAGAAGTAAAATAGCTATGAACTCTATTATAAGAAAGATAAGTATAGGTGCAGACTATAAAAATGAAGCTATGCATTATTCTCTAGGCCAACAAGTCTATGGGGGTCATGAGATTTCTCACATATTGTTTGATAGCCAAGATCATTCTTATAATGTTCATATAAAAAAAGGAAATGAGGTATTGCCTTGGAAGAAATTTAATTCTAACATGGCAATATCCATTGAATATGATCTGGAATATTAATGAAAGCTTTATATGATTTTATTATAAAACCTTTAGGGGGAACTTATGATAATAAAATTAAAATTAGTGGGAAAGAACTAATATTAAATACCAAAATAGAGAGTTTTAAATTTGTCAATAATTTAGCTGTAGTCGTTGAAATACCTTTAGAGATTGAAACTCCAATTAAAAAAGGTGATATTATTTTAATACATCATAATGTATTTAGAACTTTTTATGATATGAAAGGTATTAAAAAGAAATCTAGATCTTTTTTTAAAGATGATTTATATTTTTGTGCACTTGATCAAGTGTATTTATATAAAAGTAAAAAGAAATGGGAGTCTATTAATGAAAGATGTTTTATTCAACCTTTAAAAAATAATGACACATTAACAACCGAAAAAGAACAAAGACTTATTGGAGTATTAAAAATAGGTAATAGTTCATTAGAAGCGTTAGGAATACACGAAGGGGATATAGTAGGGTATACTCCATATGGAGAATATGACTTTATAGTAAATGAAAAGCGTTTATATTGTATGAAATCAAATGATATTGTTATAAAGTATGGAAACAAAGAAAACCAAACTGAATATAATCCAAGCTGGGCAAATAGCAGTCAAAGAGTTAATCAAAGTTGCTAAAGAACCAATTGTAGATTCTGATAGTGATATATCTGCGGATAGATTAAAGAATGCGGCAGCTACTAAAAAACTAGCTATATTTGATGCTTTTGAAATTTTAAATAGAATCGAAGAAGAAAAGAATGTATTAGACGAAAAACCTAAAGTTAATGAAAAAAAACCAAGTAAATTTAGAGGTTTTGCAGAAGGGAGGTCTAAATAATGTATATACAAACTTTATATAAAATATTACCTAATTATGTTAAGCCTAAAATTCTTAAACAAAAAAATAGGTATAAAAAATGGGAGTATGGGTACAATGAAGACCATGATTTTATAGTTATTAGTAAGACTGGTGAAATTGGTGAAGTATATGAAATACAAAATCTTAAGATAGCTTTACCTAAACCTGTTAAAGACATAACGAAGTTTAGTAATAATACCTGGGAAAAGACTTCTATACCTAAAGTCTTAAATAGAATAAAAACTATATTTGATTGGGAGCAATATCCAGATGATTTTAAAGAAAAATGGTATGATTATATTGATGAAGAATTCAATAGAAGAGAATTAGGTTTTTGGTTTTATAATAAAGATAAACCAACTTATTTAACAGGCACACATTATATGTACTTGCAGTGGAGTAAGATTGATGTTGGTCCACCAGATTTTAGAGAAGCGAATAGATTATTTTTTATATTCTGGGAAGCATGTAAAGCAGATACAAGATGCTACGGGATTTGTTACCTTAAAAATCGTAGGTCAGGATTCTCTTTTATGGGATCTGGAGAAGTAATTAATTTAGCCACTATATCAAGTGATTCCAGGTACGGAATATTATCTAAAACTGGGGCGGATGCTAAAACAATGTTTACTGATAAAGTTGTACCAATTTCAGTTAACTATCCTTTCTTTTTTAAACCGATTCAAGATGGTATGGATCGACCTAAAACAGAATTAGCATATAGAGTACCAGCTTCTAAATTTACTAGAAGAAAGATAGAAATGGGTACTGTTAATGCGGAATTACAAGGATTAGATACGACAATTGATTGGAAAAATACTGGGGATAATAGTTATGATGGGGAAAAATTAAAACTATTAGTACATGATGAATCAGGAAAGTGGGAGAGACCTAACAATATATTAAATAACTGGAGAGTTACAAAAACAACACTAAGATTAGGAAGTAGAATTATTGGAAAATGTATGATGGGTAGTACTTCTAATGCATTAGATAAAGGAGGAGATAATTTTAAAAAATTATATTATGATTCAGACGTTACAAAAAGAAATGCCAATGGACAGACTCGCTCAGGACTCTATAATCTGTTCATTCCTATGGAATGGAATTACGAGGGATACATTGATTCTTATGGATTACCTGTATTCGATACACCGAAAACCAAAACTACTGATGTCCACGGGACAGAAATAAAAATAGGTGTTGTAAATTATTGGCAAAATGAAGTAGATGGTTTAAAAGGAGATCATGATGCTTTAAATGAATTTTATAGACAATTCCCACGCACAGAAGAACACGCGTTTAGGGATGAAGCCCAAAATAGTTTATTTAATTTAGTTAAAATATATGAGCAAATTGATTGGAATTCTGATACTAAAAATAGTGGATTAATAACTCAGGGGAATTTTCATTGGGTTGATGGTGTAAAAGATAGTAAAGTTGTCTTTGCCCCCAATAATAAAGGAAGATTTTTTACTTCTTGGGTGCCACCATATCATTTACAAAATAAAATAGTAAGTAAAAATGGATTTAAATATCCTGGTAATGAACATATAGGGGCTTTTGGGTGTGATCCTTACGATATTTCAGGAACAGTAGACAAAAGAGGCTCAAATGGGTCATTACATGGTTTAACTAAATTTAGTATGGAGAACCATCCTATTAATCATTTTTTCTTAGAATATATAGCCAGACCGCAAACAGCTGAAATATTTTTTGAAGATGTATTAATGGCATGTATATTTTATGGGATGCCTATATTAGCAGAAAATAATAAACCAAGACTTTTATATTATTTTAAAAGAAGAGGATATAGAGGTTACTCTATAAATAGGCCAGATAAAAAATATACTAAATTATCAGTAACAGAAAGAGAAATAGGTGGTATACCTAACTCATCTGAAGATATAAAGCAGGCACATGCAGCGGCGATAGAATCATATATAGAAGACTATATAGGATTAAGGCAAGACGGTACATATGGAGATTTGTACTTTCTAAGAACATTACAAGATTGGGCTAGATTTGATATAAATAATAGAACTTCACATGATGCTTCTATAAGTTCTGGACTTGCTATAATGGCCTGTAATAAACATAAATATAGACCTAACCCTATAATTGATAGAAAAATTTATGATTTAGGGATTAAAAAATACACAAACACCGGAGTAGTTTCAAAAATAATTGAATAAATGAAAATATACACTAATTCTAATAGCGCTTTTCCAAGTCAGGTAGTACCAGATGCCGAAAAAGCTTCAATTGAATATGGTTCCCAAGTAGCATCTGCTATTGAGACAGAGTGGTTTAATCAAGGCAGAACTAATGGTAATAGATATTTAACAAATTGGAATAACTATCATTATTTAAGATTATATGCAAGAGGAGAACAACCTGTACAAAAATATAAAGACGAATTAGCAATTAATGGAGATTTATCATATTTAAATTTAGATTGGAAACCAGTACCAGTTATTTCTAAGTTTGTAGATATAGTTGTAAATGGTATATCTAATAAAGAATATGATATTAAAGCTTATTCTCAAGACCCCCAATCAGTAAAACAAAGAACAGATTATGCTACTGCTATTGCTCAAGATATATATGCTGCAGATCTTATTCAACAAGCTAGAGAAAACTTAGGGGTTGATGTCCAACAGTCCAATTTATCGGCATTAGAATTGCCTCAAACAAAAGAGGAGTTAGAGCTTCATATGCAATTATCTTATAAGCAAGCTATCGAAATTGCCGAAGAAGAGGCTATAACACAAACTTTAGCTCAAAATAAATGGGAGTTAACAAAACGTAGAATAAACCAAGATTTAGTAGTATGTGGAATTGCTTCTTGTAAAACAAATTTTAATAAATCAAATGGAATAACTGTAGACTATGTAGATCCGGCTTATATGATATATTCTTATACAGAAGATCCAAATTTTGAAGATATATATTACGTAGGGGAAGTTAAATCTATTACAATACCTGAACTTAAAAAACAGTTTCCTGGTATTTCTAATGAAGAATTACAAAGAATTCAAGAAATGCCCGGGAATAGGCAATATATAACAGGCTGGGGTAATTATGATAATAATACGGTTCAAATATTATATTTTGAATATAAAACTTACATGAATCAAGTATTTAAATTAAAGCATACAGAAAATGGATTAGATAAAATAATTCAAAAAACTGATGAGTTTAATCCTCCACCAAGTGATAATTATAATAGAGTTTCTAGAAGTATAGAGGTATTATATGAGGGAGTTAAAGTTTTAGGAACAAATACAATGCTTAAATGGGAACTTGCTGAAAATATGACAAGACCCTTAGCTGATACTACGAAGGTAGAAATGAATTATGGTATATGTGCACCTAGAATGTATAAAGGTAAAATTGAATCTTTAGTAGGTAAGATAACTGGGTTTGCTGATATGATCCAATTAACGCATTTAAAAATGCAACAAGTATTAGCTAGGATGGTTCCAGATGGGGTTTTCTTAGATATGGATGGTTTAGCGGAAGTTGATCTTGGTAATGGTACAAATTATAATCCAGCTGAAGCATTAAATATGTATTTTCAGACTGGTAGTATAGTTGGTAGATCTTTAACCCAAGATGGGGAATTAAATAGAGGCAAAGTCCCTATTCAAGAACTTAAGTCTTCATCAGGAGGTCAAAAATTAGCAGCATTAGTACAAACTTATCAATACTATTTGCAGTTAATAAGAGATGTCACCGGACTTAATGAAGCTAGGGATGGTAGCATGCCAGATAAAGATGCCTTAGTAGGTTTACAAAAAATGGCAGCCAACGCATCTAATATTGCAACTAAGCATATTAATCAAGCTAGCCAATATATTGCTTTAAGAATTTGTGAAAATATTTCTAAAAAATTAGTAGATGTATTAAGTTTCCCTTTAACTCATAATGCATTAATAGAAAGTATATCTTTATTTAATGCACAGACATTAGCTGAAATATCTAATTTAAGTACACATGATTTTGGTATTTATTTAGAATTAGAGCCTGAAGAAGAAGCACAAGCATTATTAGAACAAAATATTCAAGTAGCTTTACAACAACAGGGTATTGATTTAGAAGACGCTATAGATATAAGGCAAATAAAAAATCTTAAATTAGCTAATCAATTATTAAAGCAAAAACGTAGGCAAAAAATTGAAAGAGATCAAGCCCAACAACAACAATTAATACAGGTCCAAGCAGAGGCTAATACTCGATCACAGCAAGAATTAGCAATGGCTGAGGTTCAAAAACAACAAGCTTTAACTGAACAAAAGGTAAGTATAGAGCAAGCGAAATCTCAATTTGAAATACAACGCATGCAAACAGAACTTGAGGTAAAACAACAATTATTAGCTCAGGAATTTGAATACAATAAACAATTAGCTCAAATTAAAGCTAATGTAGAATTGTCTAAAGAAAAAGATATAGAAGATAGAAAAGACAAAAGAGTAAGAATACAAGGAACTCAACAAAGTGAATTGATTACACAAAGACAAAATGCTGGTCTTCCACAAGATTTTGAGCAAGGTGGAGGGTTAGACATAAATTTAGGTGAATACCAAGAAGATATAAATCAAGGAATTCCATCTAATTAATTATTAATTTTATAATATTATATTATGCCAACAGAAGTAAAACAAGAGGGCGACTTTAAGTTAAAGTCGAAACCCCGAAAACCTAAAAATTTAGGTGAAGAAAAAGAACCTTACAAAGTAAATCTTAATGATCCTGATGCGCAGGGTAAAGTTGTACCAGATGAGGTTAAAATAAAAGTAAAAACAGAAGATTTAAATAAATTAGGAGATGCCGTTCCAAAGCGAAAAACAACAGGAGTATCTGAGGATACACGAACCGGAAATATACAAGAGGTGGATGAGCCTATACGGTCCAGCGAAGACGTGGAAGTTCAAGAATCCAAAGAGGATGTTAAATCTGAAGAAAACCCCATTCAAGAAATAATTGAAGAGGTTAAGGAAGAAAAGGTAGAAAAACCTGAAGAAAAAATAGTAGAACAACCCATACCGGAACCTGTTCCAGAAGTTGTTTTACCTGAAAATATAGAAAAATTAGTTTCTTTTATGAAAGAAACAGGGGGTAGCGTAGAAGACTATGTAGCATTAAATAAAGATTATTCTAAATTGAATGATACAAGTGTTTTATATGAATATTACTCCAACACAAAACCCCATCTTGATAAAGATGAAATTGCTTTTTTAATAGAAGATAATTTTAATTTTGATGAAGATGTGGATGAAGCAAGAACGATCAAAAAGAAAAAGCTTGCTTTTAAAGAAGAGGTTGCAAAAGCCAAAGGCTATTTAGAAAGTTCTAAAGCAAAATATTACGACGAAATCAAGTTGAGACCCGGCGTAACTCAAGAACAACAAAAAGCCCTAGACTTTTTTGACCGCTACAACGCGCAGCAAGAAATAGCTACTAAACAGCATGAGGATTTTAGATCTAATACTAAAAATCTTTTTTCTAATGAATTCAAAGGTTTTGATTTCAATGTAGGGGAAAAGAAATTTAGATATAAGATTAATGATCCTGGTAAGGTAAGTGATGCTCAAATCGATGTTAACAACTTTGTTTCTAAATTTTTAGATAAAGATGGTAATATGGTCGATGCAAATGGTTATCACAAGGCTATGTATGCTGCAATGAATACTGATAAAATTGCTCATCATTTTTATGAACAAGGGAAGGCCGATGGCATTAAAAATGTTATTGAAACTTCCAAAAACCCATCAACTGACGAACCGAGGCAGGTTGCCGATGGAAACGTTTTTATAGGCGGATTGAAAGTAAAATCGATTAGTGGATTAGATTCAACTAAATTAAAAATAAAAACAAGAAAATTTAACTAATTAAAAATTTTAAATTATGGCTTTAAGTCCTCAATTTGGCTCGATCGTACCGAGTCAATCACAATTGGCGCTTCAAACCAACTATCTTAACTTTGCTGGTGCAGCAGGGGTAAATTTTTCTCAACAATATTTACCTGAGTTATACGAGCAAGAAGTTGAAAGATATGGTAATAGAACTTTATCTGGATTCTTAAGAATGGTTGGCGCAGAAATGCCTATGACAAGTGACCAAGTAGTCTGGTCAGAACAAAATAGACTACATATATCTTACAATAACTGTACATCCGCTTCAGCGGCAGGGACAATTACAATTCCTGTTGCAGCTGGACCTCCGGCTATTGTAAACGTAGTTTCTCCATCTTCAACAATTGTTGTTATGGATGATCTAGGGAATGAATGTAAATGTTTAGTAACTGATAGTAATACTACTACTGGTGTACTTGCAGTACAGCCTTATACTGCTGCTAGTTTAGTTGCTGCAGGTATTGCTGACGGTGCTAGTAACAAAATATTTGTTTACGGTTCTGAATTCAGAAAAGGAACAGGTACTACTGGCGCAGCAGTTGGTGCAAATGCATTGTCTCAAAGTGCTAACCCAATGGTTAGTGTTGATCCTGCATTCACTACATTTACTAATTCACCAATTATCATTAGAAGTAATTATACTGTTAACGGTTCTGACACAGCTCAGATCGGTTGGGTAGAAGTTGCTACTGAAGATGGTACAGGTGGATATTTATGGTTCTTAAAAGCTGAGTCTGAAACAAGACTTAGGTTTGAAGATTACCTAGAAATGTCTGTAGTAGAAGGAGAATTAAACTCCGGTGGTGTTATAGCTAATACCTATAATGGTACTGAAGGTTTATTTGCTGCTATTAATAATGGTGGTAATGTAGAAGTTGGATTCACAGCTGCTGCTGGAATCGATGCTTTTGATGCTATTCTTAAAAACCTTGATACTCAAGGGGCTATTGAAGAAAACATGTTATTCTTGAACAGAAATACTGCTCTTGATTTTGATGATATGTTAGCTTCTATATCTTCGGGTGTAGCAGGTGGAGTAGCTTATGGGTTATTTGAAAATTCAGAAGAAATGGCTTTAAACTTAGGTTTTAGTGGTTTCAGAAGAGGTTCATATGACTTCTATAAAACAGATTGGAAATACTTAAATGACGCTTCTACAAGAGGCGCTATGACAGGTCCTGCTTCTATTGAAGGAGTTATGGTTCCTGCCGGTACTTCTACTGTTTATGACCAAATTCTTGGTACAAACATTAGACGCCCTTTCTTACATGTAAGATACAGAGCTTCTCAAGCTGATGATAGGAGAATGAAATCATGGTTAACAGGTTCTGTTGGCGGTGCATTCACTTCTTCTCTTGATGCAATGGAGGTTAACTTCTTATCAGAAAGATGTTTAGTAACTCAAGCTAGAAACAACTTTGTATTATTCAAAGGTATCTAGTAATATTTTATAAAGGATAGGCGCTCCGGCGCCTAGGCCTTTATATTAACTATTTAATTATATTATATTATGGTAAAAACAAAAAAAGAAAATTTTCCTTCTGCAGAAAAACAGTGGGAAATAAAAGATAGACATTATTACTTAACAGGTAATTTAAAACCTTTAACACTAACTATTCCCTCTAGACATACTAGAAAACATCCTTTATTATGGTTTGATGAAGAGTTAGGATCACAAAGAGAATTAAGATATGCTACAAATCAACCTTCAGTATTAGTAGATGAACAAAAAGGTGAGGCAACTATGGGACATATTACTTTTCATAATGGCGTAATGTACGTCCCAAAACAAGAACAAGCTTTACAAAAAATGCTTTCTTTATATCATCCTTTAAAAGGAATTAAATATAAGGAACATGATGCTGTTGAAGTTGCTAAAGATGAATTAGTAGATTTAGAGCTAGAGATTATGGCTTTAAATGCCGCAAAAGCTATGGAAATAGATCATGCTGAAGCTATTCTAAGAGTTGAAAGGGGTACAGTAGTAAATGAAATGACTTCTAAAGAAATAAGAAGAGATATTTTATTATTCGCTAAAAAGAATCCTAAACTATTTATTGAATTAGCACAAGATGAAAATGTTCAATTAAGGAACTTTGGCATTAAAGCAACAGAAGCAAGTATCATATATTTATCTCAAGATCAACGTAGTTTTCATTGGAGAACTAATGATAAAAAACTGATGACAGTTCCTTTTGATGAAAATCCATATGCTGCTTTTGCTGCATATTTAAAAACTGATGAAGGAGTAGAGGTTTATAAGTCTATTCAAAAGAAAATGAAATAATAAATACTAATAATAAGTAGTCACTTTGGTGGCTACTTTATTATTAACATAATATAAATAACATGGCGATAAACGTAGATAAGGTTTATAAAACAGTCTTATTGATATTTAATAAAGAACAACGAGGTTATTTAACTCCTTATGAGTTTAATAAAATAGCAACTCAAGTTCAATTAGAAATATTTGAAACCTATTTTGAGACATTAAATCAACAATTACGTGTACCTCAAAACGAAAGTGAATATGGAGATCGTTATAAAACTGTAGAAGAAAAATTAGATATTTTTAAAACTACAGGAACTGCTACCTATGTCAATCCCGCAACGGGAGAAGACTATTTTGATGTCCCATCTACTTCGGGCGCTGTAACACTAACTCAATTATTTTCTAGTGTTAACCTTCAATTAGTATATCCATTAACAACAATAACGCAAGCACAAGTTAATTCAGGTGTTGTAGAAGTTACGAATGCCGGTATTGCTTTAACACCCGCTGTAGATTATACTATTACAGGAGGGAGTTTGAATTTAGTTACAGCTATTGCTACAGGGGCGGCAAATAATATTCAAATTAATGTCACACCACAAGATTTTTACAAACTAGGTACAGTATTTTATAAAACTGATAAAGAAATTCAAGCAGTTCAAAGGAATGAATTAGCCCAAATGAATATGTCTACTATTACTAAACCTAGTGAATATTTTCCAGTATATGTATATGAAAATAAAAGAATAATAATATATCCACAGACTATAGTATCAGGGGTAACTTTGTCTTATTTAAGACAACCAGTTGATGTAATATGGGATTTTACTTCTGGAGGCGCTGGTCAATATGTATATGATGGCACCACTTCTGTAGATTTTGAATTAGATATATCTGAAACAACTACAGTAATATTAGAAATATTAAAATACGCAGGAGTAACTATTAAAGACCCTTCAGTAGTGCAAGCAGCTGGGCAAGAATTAGCTGCTAACGAAATAAACGAAAAACAATAATAAATTATGGCTAGTGTAGTACAACCACCAAACAATGGATTAATAACTGAGACTGCTCAACAATATTACGCAGGTGCTCAAGGATTTAGAGGCGATGGTGTTGAAACAGCCTTCACAACTACATTTAATACAGATTTATATTTAGGTAGTTGGGACCCTACTAATGCAGACTATTCTTTAAATAACTTTAAAATTTACACTAGTACCAGTGGGACTCAGGGGTCTTATGTTGAATATTTAACTACATTTACTTTAGCAGATAATGTTATAACATTCCCAGCAAATGCTATACCAGCTAATGGACTATATATAGTAGTTCAGTTGACTATTTTAAGTGGTGGAAAATACGGGGCAACAGAAGCAGAAAAAGCCTATGGTGAAACAGTAGAAGACAATTATGGTGGATATCAATATATTAAATTAAATGATGTAGTCAATAATTTTTTAGTAGGATATGTTGGCCAAAACAAATTATTACCCAATGCAAAAAGAACTGATGTTATATTTTTTGCTAAAAGAGCAATGCAAGAGTTTAGTTATGATACTTTAAAATCAATTAAATCCTCAGAGTTAACTATTCCTGAAAGTTTGACTTTAGTTTTACCCCAAGATTTTGTAAATTATGTTAGATGCTCATGGATAGATCTTTTAGGGGTTCAACACATTATTTACCCTACTAATAATTTAACTACCAGCCCTTATTATACTCCAGCTCAAGATTCAGCAGGGATACCTACTCAAGATAATTTTGGGAATGAAGTTGAAGGAACCTCTATTACTCAAGAAAGATGGCATACTGGTAATGATAAAATGATTAATGGTGCATTTGTATTAAACGATTTTACAAATGATTTATGGGCATACAACTGGGATTATACGGGGAATTGGCTAGGTGCTAGCTGGGGACAATTATATGGTCAAAATGCTCAAGATGCTCAAGCTAATGGTTGGTTTAACTTAAACGAAAGAGATGGGTTATTATCTTTTTCTAGCAACTTAGTAAATAAATTAATAGTATTTGAATATTTATCTGATGGCTTAGCTTATGATTTAGATAGTAGGGTACCAAAATTAGCTGAAGAGGCAATGTATGCTTATATACTACATGCTCTTATTTCTACTAGAATAAACCAGCCAGAATATGTTGTAAGAAGATTAAGACAAGAAAAAAGCGCTAAATTAAGAAACGCAAAAATAAGATTATCTAATATAAAACTTGATGAAATAGTACAAGTTATGAGAGGTAAATCTAAATGGATTAAACATTAAAATTAAATGGCAGAATCTAAAAATAGTTTTATAAGATCCAAAATGAATAAGGATCTTGATGAAAGATTAATCCCTAATAATGAATATAGAGATGCACATAATATTGCTATATCTAGGTCAGAAGGTAGTGATGTAGGAGCGTTAGAGGCTATTTTAGGTAATGAAAGAATATATCAAAATGCCATGGGGTTAGAAGCTATAGGATTTTATGTAGACGAAACTAATGGATATGTTTATTATATGCTTACAAATTGGGATGGAACTGGAGAAATTCCATCTACAGCTATATGCCAAATATGTAGGTATAGTCCTAGTAGTAATTCTCATCTTATATTAGTAGGTGGGCCTGCCGCGGGTGATGGAAGATTTTTAAATTTTTCTACTGCTTCTCATATATATGGTATAAATTTAATTGAAGAATTATTATTCTGGACAGACAACTTAAATCAACCTAGAAAAATAAATGTTAGAACAGCCTCAAGTAGCCCAGGGGCTAGTGGATATTATCAAACTGAACAAAGTATATCAGTATGTAAATATTCTCCATTTTTAGCACCAGCTGTTATTGATTTAAGAGTTCAGGCGGTACAGTATGATTTACCTAGCACTGTAATTAGCCCTTCTACAATGAGCGATGGAGCGGATCAACCTTATATAAGAATTGATTTAATTGATTGGACTACAGAAAACTTAAGTGTATCACGTTACAGAAATGGTGATGAAATATCACAAGCTCTTACTCCGGCTCAATGGGAAGATTTTAATACGGCGGGAACAGGGGCTTTTTGTTATTATGATTTTGAATTAGCAAATGATGTAGTATATGGGAAATTATATAATAAATATGCAGTTGAAGACGCAAGGAATTTAGCTCCTTATGGATATACTCTAGCTACTGATTCAGATTATGCGGCTCTTCTTTTAGGAAATGGTGGTAGTGGGGATGAAGATTCAGCTTTAGCATTAAAATCAATTAATTTATGGACTAATCCAGGGAATAATACAAGTGGTTTTGATGGACTACCCGCAGGAGAAATAAGTACTCTAGGTGATTTTAGTAATATAGCACCCCCTGCAGATCCTGCAGACTCTGAGAGTGCTACTTTTTGGACTAGCGACGCTACTGATGATTATTTAACTTTACCTCAAGTTAACGCTACTGGGGCGGTATTAACAGCTGGCGGAGCTACTGCAGTAGTTGATGGAACTCAATCAGCAGTTCCAATTGGTACAAATATAGATATAACTACAGTAACAGGGGCACTAGCCGCGGGCAGCAAGTGTTATTTAGCAACTGTTTTTCAAGGGAACGTTACAGAAACTAACGGATCAACTACTATGAAATTAGACGCTATAGTTAGTTTTACTAATCTTGATGCATTAACTTTTACTAACAAAGGAGTAGGTAGATCAATAAGATTAACGCGAGATACTACTTTTAAAGGGTGGCAAGGTGATCCAGAATTATTAAAAGATAAATTTGTAAGATTTAGTTATAGATTTAAATATGATGATGATGAATATTCATTAATAGCTCCTTTTACACAAGAATGTTTTATACCACAGCAAAAGGGACATTTTGTCAATAAAGACGAAGAAGCTGCCTTTAGAACGACTATTATAGAGTTTATGCAAAATAATATAAATAATATTATATTAAACATTGAACTTCCTTCATTAGATATTATAACTGATTATAAAGTAAAAGAAATAGATATAGTATTTAAAGAATCTGATGCTTTAGATTATAAAATATTACAAAATGTTCCAGTAAATGCTAATTTTATAGCTAATCTTAATAATACCCCTATATATCAATATACTTATCAATCAACACTTCCCTATAAAACCTTACCAGTGGATGAAACCACTAGAGTATATGATAAAGTGCCAGTTAAGGCATTAGCTCAAGAAATTGTAGCTAACCGGGTTATGTATGCTAATTTTACACAAAGCTACGATGAACCAATTGGTCTAGATTATTATGTAGAAAAATCTGATAAAGATGTTCAAATTCACGAAGAATATCCTAATCATTCTGTAAAACAAAATAGAAATTATCAGGTAGGTATTGTATTAGCAGATAAATGGGGGAGACAAAGTGATGTAATTTTATCTTCAAAAGATAATGTATTAGTAGCTGGGGGTGAGCCTGTAGAGGGTTCTAATTATTTTACTACATATAAACCTATTTCGTTTGCAGGGGATATAGAGAGTTGGAATGGGCAAGAATTAAACTTAATATTTGATAGTATTATCACCGCCCCTTCAAGCGATGGATTATATGCTAATCCTAATAATTATATAGTAGAAGAACCTTATTCATCACCTTGGCCTGGGTTTTTAAATTGGAGTACACAAGAAATTGCTACTGTAGCGGATCAAACAGCTTATACTTTTACAAATCTTTCACAACAAGATTTAAGTGCTACTATATTATTTACACTTTGGTTAAACACAGGATCAGGATGGAGTTTAGTAGATGCCGCCACATATGGAGTAACTGATAGTGGTGATGATGAAATAGTTGTAACTTTTACTTCTGGAGAGCCTGCTACTACAGGCTATAAATTAAGGGGTAGGGTATTATATGATACGCAGTATAGATATGAAATAGATTATATTCCAGCAGCCTCTGGCCCTACTGCTACTATAGCGTCTACAAATTTAGTACATTCTATAACTACAAATACTGTGGATGGGACTGATGGTACTTACAATGCTGCGGCATGGACAACTAGTGGCGATGGAGTAGACTTGGTAATTAATGTAACTGTATTAAGTCATAAAGTAACCGCAATAGCCGTAGCCACTACAGGAAATAAATTTAATGTAGGCGATACTATAACTATAGGAACTACAGTTATTGGGGGGAGTACTCCTGTAGTAGTAACTTTAGTTGAATCAGACATGGTACCTGGTGCATCTGGAATATTTAATGCAGGAAAATTTTTAAGAGGGAAATATACTGACTATGTAAAAATACAATCATTATCTCAAATTGCAAGTAATAATAGGTATTTATTTTATACTAATAAAGAAATTGCGGATAACTATATGTGGCAAGGGGACACTACTGTTTCTTCAAATACATCTACAAGAACCGAACCTTTCACAGATGAAAATGTAAATAATTCTACCTATAATTTAAATCAATTAGGATGGTATTCTTATAGAGTAGTAATAAAGCAACAAGAGCAAGAATATTATAATGTATATTTACCAGGTATAATAAATGGATACCCTTATCAACAACCCACTTCCAACCCGCAGCCCCTTGAATTAGATGAAGTAGCTTTTTGTGTTTTAGTTCATGACAATATTAATAAAGTACCCCGAGATTTATCAGACGTCGCTCCACAAGATGTTCAGTATAATAGCGGGGTTACTTGGTTCGGAAGAGTAGAAAATAATGATCAAGCAGATTCATATAACACTCAATATGTTCCTACTTCTAATCCAGATAGTGTGTCATTACTTGGGACTTCTACTAATTTATTCCCTGGAATGGCTTATGCTGGTGGAGCTGGAGAAGTAAATCCAGACGCTGTATTTGATGTAGATCAAAGACCTATTATGGCTAAAATTTCTACTCAAAATACAATAGGGTTGACAGAAGGCACTTTTGTGGCCCCGGTTACGGGCAGCGAATATCCAAGAGCTATGGGATTATCAGTATATGAAACTAGCCCTACAGTAAGTCAATTGGAATTATTCTGGGAATCGTCTACTTCAGGATTAATATCAGATTTAAATACTGCTGTTGTAACTGAAGGTACTAAAATAAATGGAATAACTGATACAGATGTTTCGATAGAAGAAAATGATTGTGCAGGCACACAAATATCAAGTGTATTTTTCCCAACAACTCCAGCTGGTAATGATCTGACTACTACTGCAACTTTAGCAGTAAAAGAATATAATGAAAATGGATCTATAAATACAGGCTCAGATAGAACTGCAGATTTTAGTTTAGTGCAGGTTACTGTTGGGGCAAATCAGGGTGGATATTATTTAAGATTAGTTAATCCTCAATCTTGTACACCTAATACTTATCCTTGGACAGAACATTATTGGTTTGAAATAACATTTACACAGGCTGATGGTACAGTAGCTATTCATAGTATTGGGAATAGCTCAACTGCATTAATAAATAAACCTCCTTTAGTAGAACTAGGGTTATCTCCTAATGTAAAGGTTACTGAGGAAGTAATTTTAAGACCTCATTCAACTTATAACTTCAGCGGCACTAATGCAGGGTTTGTTAAAGGATGGAATGGAAGTTGTAATACTTGTGAATCTACAAGTAATTTAAAATGGGTTATTTTTTCTATTAATATTGCAGATGTAAATAATAATGCTACAATAAGTGGCGGAGCGACAGGTGAGGCTGCAACGGCAGATGATATTGATTATTATTTTCGTACGGTTAATGACGGAATGATTCCAGGAGGAATGGATTGTGAGAATGTTCCTGCAGATAATTATTGGGGAGTAGAATTACGAAGGAGAAGTAGTTATAATTGGAATCCAGTTCAACATACTTTAAATTTAAGGTTATATGATACCAATGGTTCTGAAGCTTTTACGGATTTAGAAGTATTATTTACCCCGCAAGATGTAAGATATGACGACTTAGTTGTTTATTCTTATTATAATACTTGGGACCCACCTACTGCTGCTTATGCTCAAACAACAAGTTTAACAGGCATGGGCCCTGGATGTCAAAACCCAGGCACCCCGGTATTACCTGCTTTTGTAGGGGAAATACAAAATTGGAAAAGTACAGACCAACATATATGGATTGATACTCAATCGACTGCCACTACAGGTACTACAGTAATGTCATGGTCAGCGGGTGGTATTGTACCGACTTCAGATTTAATCCCTCCAGCAAATGGAGCAGGAGACGATTCAGGGAGTGTTTCTCCTTGGGAGTCTGGAACTTTTCCTAATACTAATGTTTATGATGTTCCAAATCCCTGGGCAGGAGCCTTGGTGCCGCTTGTTAAGCTAAAAGGATTTAATCCTTCTCAAGCCCAAATAAATGCTGGAGTAACACCTGGCGATAAAGGGAGTCTTGATGGGGTAGATTATGATTGGAGTAAATGTGTAGTTGTTAATTTTAACTTACTTGTAAGTGATATGGAATGTGGAGAAGGACAAACTCTTACATTAAAATATTCTCCAAACGATACTCCTCCATATGTTGGAATTACTAATGTACAACAAATATCCCCTACTACGCCACCAGTAATTGGAACCGATTATCCATTTGATGGACCTTGGCCTGGGGCGTAATTAATTAAAAAACACGTAATTATAAATTATGGCAGCGACTATACAAATACAATATTTTAATACATACATTCTAAAGAAAATCAATTTAGTATCGGCTCAGGCTACTGCTTATAATTGGTATGTAGAAGAATCTCGTATAAAAGGGGATTTTAATAAACCTTTTGCAGGTATTGCTCCGCGTGCTTATATAGTTGCAGATTTGCCTGGCCAACAATATTTAGGTAATAGTATAATTTATTCTGGTATATTTAATTCTAGAACTGGTGTTAATGAAACTAATCAATTTTCTATAGCTAATGATATAACTAGAACCGTAGATCCTGCTAAAGGCAGTATACAAAAACTTTATGCTGAAGATACAAATTTAGTTATATTCCAAGAACGAAAAGTTAATAGAGCTCTTATAGATAAAGATGCTATTTATACAGCTGAAGGAAATCCTATTACTACTAGTACCAATTTAGTTATAGGGCAAGTTCAACCTTATGCTGGGGAGTTTGGCATTGGTACTCATCCAGAATCTTTTGCTGTGTATGGATATAGAAAATATTTTGCCGATGCAACCAAGGGATCTATAATGCGATTATCTCAAGACGGTCTTACTGAAATATCTAACTATGGTATGTATGATTATTTTAGAGATTCCTTATCTTCATTGAATGGAGGTAGAATTGCTGGTGGATGGGATATTCATAATAAAGTTTATACACTTTCTACCCAACCAGGGGTTAATACAGCAGCAGATTCACGAACATTAACATTTGATGAAAGTGTACTTGGGTGGCCTAGCTTTTTTAGTTATACTCCTGATTTTATATTTAGCTTAGCTAATTCTTTTTATAGTATATTTAATGGAGATATATACCGACATTATTCTAACAATGTTAATAGAGCTTATTTTTATAATGATGATAATGCCTCTCGTGTAACTACTATTTTCAATACTAATCCTTCACTAGTTAAATCTTTTAAAACTATAAATTATGAAGGAGGGAATAACTGGAGTTTAGCCTCTTTAACTACAAACCAAGATACTGCTAACCCTGTTGATGTATTTACATTACCAGCTAGCTTAGCTGATTTTGAAAATAATTATTTAAAAAATACCTTTAAACCAAAAGAAGATAAATATTTTGCTAATATTATAAACACTACTCCAATTGCTGGAGGTGAGGTTATATATGGCAATTCAATATCTGGAGTTAAAGGATTTTTTGCAACAGCAACTTTTAGTGCTACAAATACAGCAACCTCAGGAACAAATGAATTATTTGCGGTTTCTACAGAATTTGTAGAATCATCTTATTAAATAAAATTATATGGAATTAAATATTAGAAAACTAACCGAATCCGATTGGGATTTGTTAGTAAAATGGTGGGGAATGTATCCAGAATGGAAACAACATCCTACAAAAGATATGTTGCCTGATAATGGCACAGGGGGTTTTATTGTTGAAAAACACGGGACTCCAATAGTAGCGGGATTTTTATATACTACTAACTCCAAGGTGGGGTGGATGGAATGGATTGTCTCTGATAAAAACTATAAAAATAAAGATAAAAAAGATGCTATAGAATTATTAATAACCGGCATGGAGCATGTTGCTCGGGAGAGCGGTTGCAAAATAATATTAAGCATTGGTAGAAATAATAACTTAATTAATTCTCATAAACAATTGGGATATACGGTGGATTCAAAACCATCATATGAAATAGCAAAACAAATATAAACATGGGAGCAGTAACAGCAATGGCGGTAGTAGCCGTAACGGCAGGCGCAATATCCGCGAGTAAAGCTAAAAAAGCAGAACGTAAAGCTGATAGAGCTAAAGCGGCAGCTAACGCCAGTATGGCTAGAATTAAATCACAAAGGGTACCTATTATAAACCCTTATGCTAATAATCAGGATTTGTCGGGTATGATTAATAACTTAACTGATATGGCAACTAATCCGTTTGCTAATTTAGGTGTTGCTACTATGGCAGCAGAAATGCAGGCGCAACAAGCAGATATTGCTTTAGCTAATGCTTTAGATAATTTAGCAGCAACAGGGGCTAGCGCCGGTGGCGCAACAGCTTTAGCGCAAGCAGCCTTACAAAGTAAAAAAGGAGTTTCTGCTAATATAGAACAACAAGAAGCTAAGAATGCACAATTAAGAGCGCAAGGAGAACAAAATGCTCAAAAAATGAAAATAAGTACCCAACAAATGTATGATCAAATGATGGTACAAGAGGGGCAAAGACTACAAACACAAGAAGCCGCAGGACAACAATTTGTTATGCAAATGAAAGATCAAAGGAGTATGGCAGATTTAAATCATGCAGCGGGTCAACAACAACAAGCTATGGCTAATCAAGCATCAGCGGCACAAGCACAAGCAGCTGCTTGGGGACAAGCGGCCTCTGGAGTTACTAGTGCTATGGGTGGCATGGGTGGCGGAGGTTAATGATAAAAATTTAAATAAATATAAAATGGGAGCATACGATAATCCAACAATAATACAAGATTTATACGGGGCAAAAGCATGGGCGGAAGCTGCAGCTGGGGTAACTCAAACAGTTGTTCAACAAATGGCTGAAAGAAGAAAGAGGTTCGATAAATTACAAGAAGAAGCAGAAAAAGCAGCTAATCTTAGAGCTTTAGCATGGAATGAAACCGCATTGACTGAAAATGAAGATCTCAACACAGCTTTAGATACATATGCCTCAAAAAATCTAGGTAAAAATCAAACTATAATTGAGCAAGCTAGACTTATTGGTGAAGGATTATTAAATGGTAGTGAAGCATTTGGGATGGGAGCAATTGAAGCAAAAACATTATTGCGTACTGAGACTGGCTTAACTAGAAAAGAAAGGGAAAAATACCAAGATATTGTAAATATTTCAGATAATTTTCAATCAAGAATGAAAAACGCAGCAGGTGTTATTGGGGCAGATGTAGAAGTTATTAAGGGAATGAATCCTGCTGAAATAGAAAACTATTTTTGGCAAGGAGAGACTATGGCAGATAAAACAGGTTCTCAGTTTGCTGGGATTGCGCTAGCAGAAAAACGTATAGAAGGAGTAACAAGTACAAAAACATTAAACCATAGAAAAGGTGCTGATGGGCGTTATCAAAATATTTTAACTGTAGATACTAAAATAAAGAGAAGTCATGATTTGATTAAAGATATAGCTGCTTTTCAAAATTCAGATGACTATAAAGAAGATGAAAATGGATATATTACAATACACTGGGAAAGAGATTTAAATAGATGGGAAGGTGGAGTATTAGAAGAATTAATTGCAGGAACCAATTATGATGAAATAAATGAGCAAACTAAAATTACAAAACCAAATGGGAAATTAAGTAACGATGTTGAAGTAAATTTGGGAATGTATAGTGAACCTACTCCAGATGGTATAAAACTACAATACAAAAATAAAATTTGGATAGATAAAGATAAAATAGAAAATACTTTTGTGAATAGTGCGGCTTTTCAAGGGCGCTTGGCTGCATTAAGAACAATGCAACCTGGTGAGCTGCAGGCGTATATAGAGCAAAGGCTAGAAATAGGTGCTGAATTTAAAATTAATGAATTTTTAAAATTATCACCGAAAGAACAAGAAGCTGCACTTGCAGAATTTGAATTAAATGCTTATTCTAATGACATGGGTATTAAACTAGGGAAAAATGAATATGCTGGCCAGCCTGGTTTTAATTTAGAATATAATAAATTAACTGCTGCAGATATAGCAGCTTTAGACGAAAAAGGTGTAGATGTTACAAAAATGGAGGAATGGCAAAAAGGAATGACAGAAGATAAAAACCCAAATGCTTATGCATATTTCTCTATTGAAAATATAGGAAACTTAACGTCGAATCCAAATTATGTACCAAAAGACTCAGCACAATATCGTCTTAATACTATTTATAATAATTTCTTAAATACAAAAGAAATTAAAGGAGGAGGTTATAAAGCAGGAACTGTATTAATAGGTGGTAGGAATAATGAGAATCAGAAAAGAAGAATTTTTTGGAATAATCAAACAAATCAATTTGAACCTCAAGTATTTATCAACCTTCAAAGTGGTGTGACTACTTGGAGTAGTGATGCTAGTTTGACCGGTGGCATGCAACCTAATAGCAACAAAAATTTATTTCAGTTATGGCTTTTCCCGGAAAGAAAATTTAAAAAATAATATTTATGTTATATAAAAATGTTGAAACAGACGAAGTCTTTGATCAAATAGGATTAGAAGAAGCCGCGGCTAGTGAAAACATTGGTACCGATGAATATATTGCTAAATATAATTTGCAAATGATTCCTGATTCACGCGGGCCAAATGAAATACCAGAGCTTAAAATAGATCCTGTAAAGAGTATTGATACTGATGTTGATGAAAGTATTGTAGATTTTAATTTAGATACTGGTACTTTAGAAGACTTAACAACAGATGTAGAAAGTCCTTTATATCAACCTCTAAGAGATGCTGAAAAGGAATTAGAAAGAATTAGTAACCCTAAGAATTTACCGTCTTCAATATTTGCATTAGCCGGAAAAATTAAAGCAGCTAAAGATAGAGTCGCTATAGAAAAAAATAAACTATATAGTGCCGATTCCGAAATGAATCTTGAAGTCCCTGAGACTATTATATATAAAGGGGAGGGGAGTGTGGTAGATTTTTTGTCAAAAAAATATAAAAGTATTAATATTGAAAAAGCAGAAGTAGGTGATGCTGTTCGTATTCATTTAGGAAAAGAAGTTGTAATACTAGATTTACAACCTAATACTGCTGCAGGCGAAGCAGAGGCTAAAGAAGTGTTGGAAAAATTAAAAAACTATGATGCCCAATTAAATGGCCAAGAACGGTTAAGTGGAATCAGCATGGCATTGTATAGGGACTTCGAAAATAAAAGAATAGGTCTTGATTATGTAAACCAACAGTTAAATAAAATGGGTATGAATATTACCTATACAGAAGATGGTCAAATATTAACTGATACAGAAACAGGTGATGTTTTAGCCACAGACCAGGGTTATAGTGAAGGTGATACAAAAGACAAAAGAACTCTTGCTTTTAAAGATCAAAATTTAGAAAGCAATATACAAAGTTATTTAAGAAAGAGGTTAAAACCAGAAGAAGAGGATATTTTAATGAAAGATGCTTTTGATGTATATAGCCAAGTAAGGCAGAATAAAGAAAGAACTTTAAAGGAACAAACGACTATTATAAAAAACAATCCTACAAAAACCTATGCAGCTTATCTAAATGAAGATTTTAATATTCAAATTCCTATTGCTGCTGGATTACAAAAAGATCCCATTACAAAAGAACCTTTATTTACTAATGAAGAAATAGAACTTCTTAAAGCTAATCTCTCTGAATTAAAAGAGTATTTATTAAATACTAAAATAGAAGGCGTTGCAAAAGGAGGAGGAAAAGCGTTAAATGCTATAAGTGAAACTCAATATAAAAATATATTTGAAGCTTATTTAAACGGGGAATCCCCAGAGGCTGGTTTAAATATACACAAAACCATAGATAATATTTCATGGAATCTTGGATTGGCAAAAAGCGAGACTATACCCGCTCTTCCACCGGAATTAGTAAAAAAATTATTAACAGGAGATTGGTTATCAAAATTTATAAACTCAGGTTTAAAGAATACTGAAGAAAAATTAATAAAAGAAGCTACAGATCCTTTATTCGATAATATTATAGCAGATTTAGGTGATGATAAAACATTATTTGATATGGCAGCGCGCTGGGAGGGAATACCTGCGGATTTATTAGAAAATAGTATAGATAAAAAAATGAAGACTATTAGACAGGCTACTAATAATATTTCAAATTTGATAGATTATCAATTAAATAAAATATATAATGAATTACCAAAAGGATCTACTTTAAGCTATATAGATACTAATGGACAAATTACAGCAGAATTAATTAGGCCTAAAGATAGAAAATTAACATCTTCAGAGGAAGAAAATTTTATTACTCAAAATGCGGAGTTTTATAAACTTCAAACGCTTACATCAACATTACAAGAAGAAAAACAAAGTTATATACGACAAGTATTAGAAGAAGTAAAAGCATTAAAAGACTATAGTAAAGATAAAGATCATTCGTTAATTGATTTGTCTTTTAAAGAATATGATTTAGGAGCATTATTTGTTAAAGACTTTTATGATGCAACTAAAAGTATTGCACTTAGTGTACCAACATTGCTAGGTTCAGACTGGGCTCAAAATGAGCAAAAGTTAATGAACCAAGAAAATGAATATTATAAGACGATGGTTGCACCTGAGTTAAGTGGTGAATATGTTCTAAGAACACTAGGCCAACAAGGGCCTAATGTAATTATGGCTATCGGAACAGGTGCTTTAGGTAAAGGATTAAAATTGGCTGATGCCGCCACCAAGTGGGCAATTGCTGGCACCTTTGCGGTTACTTCAGGAACAGAAAAATATAGACAATTAAATATTCAACAAGAGCTTTATAAAATGGCTGAAGACCAAGGGCGTTTATTGACACAGGCTTTTGAGAATGGACAAATAAATGAATTTGATTATGCTAATGCTATGGCGGATATAAATAAAACTATGGCATTTTCTGATATAAGTGATCTTCAAATACTAGGGTCTTCTGTAGCAAATGGTATAGTAGAGGGAACTGTCACAAGATTTGTAGCAGGTGCTCCAAATACTATGAGAATATTAAAAGATTTTAAAGGTTCTCCAGATATTACTAAGCTTTGGGGTAGAAGTTTTGGAGGACAATTAGGGGTATATTTTAAAGATTATACCGGAAGACTTGCTTTAGAAACAATAGAAGAACAAATTATATATTTAGGACAACAAGGTATAGGCGAATATGCTATATTAGATCGAAAATTTGATCTTAGTCATGCTGATGAGGTTTTTTGGGCAACACTTGTAACAGCTGGAACGACTCAGGGACCAGGTATTGGGTATTCTGCATATACAAATATGGCAGCTACAGCTGATTGGAAGAAAAATATAAATAAAAAACTGCAAGCCCAAGGAAAATTAGATGCTTTATTGCTGGGGAATATGAATGAAAAAGATAAAAAAATACTTCTAGCAAGTTATAGTGATATTTTAAGGGAAATGGCTGCTAAACAAGATGCATTAGGCGTAGATATATTAGCATTGGGCCCTAAAAAAATGGAAGAATTAGCAGGATGGGTTTTATTACAACAAGCCGAATGGAAAAAAGCAGGTATTACTGCTGATATGAGTGAAACAGAGCAAGATGAAGCTTTAAAAAATTATGAATTAACTTTAACAAAAGATCAGAAAAAAGTTTTTAAAGATAGATTGGGTAGTATAGAAGAAAAAATTCATGACATACGAAATGGCCCTAGAGATTATAATAAAGTAAAAAATATAATTGGGGAAGATCTTATGAATACTTTCTTAAAGAAACTTAATGAAGAAAAACCTAAAGGATGGAGTGAAAAATTACCTGAGAATGAAAGATTAGGTTTTATTATAAACGAAATAAGAAAACAAGCTCTAGCTGATCAAGTTACTGTAGCCAAAAATGATCCAGATTGGCAGGCATGGGTTGATACCCAAGTTAATGACATATTGACAAGTAGAAGCAGAGCAGGCCTTAAAGCAGTTTCTTTAACCCAAAAAGAAATGGATAAGCTATGGGAAATGGCAGGACATCAAAATCTTGAAGTCGAGTCTGGAGTTATTACATTTAGTTCAAATGTACATAATAATGCGCGCCAAATAATAAAAGATAATAGATTAAAAAATTTACAGATTATACAGCTTACTAGCAATAAAGTTGCTTGGAGTGAATTAATGAAGCTAGTGGATGCAAAAGAGATTACAATGGCTGATGCAAAAATGATTCATGATATACTTGAAAAGAAGCCAGATGTTAATGGATTTATTGCGGGTGGCAAATATGTAGTTGAAGGAAATTTAGAAAAAAATCAAGAATTATTCAATAAAGGCGATATAAGAGCTGGAGTAGTTATTTTACATGAACTTGACCACTTTATGGACGATGCTTATTTTGGTAACAAAATGGTTGAGAATAAAGATGGGGTTATGATTACTACTTTGTCCCCAGCTGGAAATGAATATGTTTTAAATTTATATGAAGCAATGAGCACTCATAAAAATAAGGATTTTCAAACATTACATGGAAAAATAGAAATGGCTTTATTAGGAAATGAAATTTATTTCAATGAGGCCACTGATGATAACGGCAATATTTTACCATTTGCGGAGCGTACTGATAGATATAAAGATGAATATAGTAAAGAAATAAAATCTCTTCTTTATGCGGCTGAAGGATTTGGATTAGAAAAAGGAGAAAGTATAGTTGATAAAATGCTGGCTGGGTTTACAATGAAAATTAATACTCCTCAAAAAGCTTTAGATTATGTTTTAACTAGTAATGCCGCATTTAGAATGGGTAAAACTACAACTAAATTCAAACGAAAAGTTGGTAAAAAACCAATCAAACCAACAGAGGGGGTAAAGGAATCTAAACAATTAGTAACTCAGATTAACCAAAAAAATAAAGGGGTTGAGAATTTTAAACCTGTTACTGAAGATCAATTAACAACAATGGTTAATAAAGTAGCTAATAGGTCTTGGACTAGATTTGGTAAACCGATTCCTTTAAATATAAGACAAAAGTTTCTTTCAAAAGATGTTGATAAAGATCCTGGGGGCAGACAAGCATGGTTAGATAATGCTAAACCTATACTACAAACTATAGCTTTAGATTATGATGCAAGTAAAGCTACTTTCGAAAGCTTTATGGCTAATAGGGGTATGGAACGAGCTAATGCTTGGGCTAAGGATTTAAGTATTCCTGATGCTTCTAAAGGACAGCGTATTAGTTTAGAAAGTAAACAAATTCAAGCCAAGCCTACTGCTACAGAAGGGGATTTAAAAACTAGAGCTGAAAAAGAAGCCAAGGAAGTAACCCCATCTTTAAAAAGTAAAATAAAAGGTAAGAAAAAACCTACTTTACTAGGAGAAACAAAACAAGCTGTTGCTAAAGAAATTAAATATAAGCTTCCTAAATATAATGAAGATTCCACGGTTAAACAGCAAACTAACTTAGTTAAAGAATTAAGTAAAGGATTACCAAATACTGAAGTAAAAGTAACCCGAGATGGTAAAACTAAAAAGCAAAAACTATTCCATTCAGTTATTGATTTTATGGGTGCAAAAAATAAAACTGTAGGGGAATATGATGCTTGGTTAGCAGAAAATTATACAACTCTTCTAGGCCCAAATGGTTTAACCACTACTTATTTATCTAAAGCATTTCCTCATGCAGTAGAAAAATATGTAATAGGGGAAGGATGGGTTAGGTATCCTAAATGGAAAGGTAAAAAAACTGGTACTAAACCCGGTAGTATTGCTACTTGGAGATCTGCTGAAGAAGGTCCATATCAAGGATCTGTAGCTAATCTTCAAAAAATGCGTAGAGTAAAAGATATTAAAAATACTATTCCTTTAGCCGCATTTAAAGGTAAGTATATTAAATATAAAGATGGTAAGCTCCATATACCTCAAATGCCTACACAGGGTTTAGCAAAACAAATAGCTAAAGAACTTGGATTAAAAACTTTTGCTGAAGAACTTCAAAAAGATAAAAGTGAAATCAAAGAAGATTTTAAAGCCAGACAAGATTTATTAGGGGCTATAATACTAGAAAATTTTGTAGAACAAATAAGTTTAGATTTACAAAGAGAGGGAGTAAAATATTCAGTATCTAATTTAGATATAAGTAATTTAAATTATTGGTTAAACAATAGATTTGCTTTTTATGCTAAAGTTCAAGAAGCTTTCCCTGGATTACGAAGTAAAGCAAATAAAGCAAATACTATAAAAACTTTAACTAATCTTCATATAGCTACCTATGGAAATAGAATAGCAGAAGAAGATCATAGAGGCATTGCTGAACAATTTGCTAATTTATTACATATTCCTTTAAAAGCAACAGAAGGTTATTATAAAACTGTAGATTTTATAAATTATATGGATGATATTGCTTTTGCTAGTGATACAAATGAGGCTATTACTAAATTTACAGGGGCTGATACTTCTACAGCTGAGATATTAGATGATATAGGATATATAATGGAAGGAAGAAGAGTAGTAGAAGATATATTTGCACCTTCTTTAATAAAAAAATATGGTAAAGACAAAGCATTAATTTTATTAGCTACTTTTGCTCCTGGAACTTTTAGTAATGGATCTAAATATGTTGGCCCTTTTGATGCTGAAAATATGTTTAAGAGGCATAGTAAAGATAAAGCTCGTGTTACATTATTTGGTAGAAAAGATATTGATGTATTAGAAAATATTATAAAAAAGCATTTTCCAGATGTAACAAGTATAGCTAGAAACAAAATAACTTTTACAAAAGAGAGTGGTAAAGAATCTATACCATTAAATATTAATACTAAAGCTGATGTCTTAGAAAAATATCTAAAAGATCAATTAACTGAGGAAGATTTAGATAAAATAGATGCTGATGCTCATGCGGCTTGGGAGTTCACTGTTGATTTAATGGAAAGCTTAGATGTAAAATCTATTGATAATAATACCAGGGCTTTAATTTTAGCAGTAAGTAATGGTGGAATGCATACGTCTTTAAGGTTGAGCGCAAGAGTGTGGGGGAGATCTACTGTAATGCAACATGATTTAAAAATACCTAAACTTGCTACAGCTAAAAATGTTAAAGATGGGAAGGCTAAGAAAGTTGGTGATAAAATGTATAATAAAGAAGGGGAGCTTATAATGGAAAATGCTTATAGATATGAGCACTCCCTGCCAGCAAGAGTAGTATTATGGTATTTATATGATTCTCTTATAAATAAAAATAAGTCTATAGATTTAGAGCTATTAGAAGATGATTATAGGGTTAATATTATTCCTAGAAAAGAAATGGATGATGTCGTAACTGAAGTTGGGTTAGGACAAACTATGTTAGCCAGTTATAAGCCTGGAGATCAGACTTGGTGGGAAAGATATTATAATATATTTACTTTTGGAAGAATGCCTTATGCAATAGAATCCTTAAGAAATCCTGAAAATAAAATTGGAGAAGCTTGGCAAGAAAACTTCAAAGATTCTAAAAATCCATTAATAAAGCTAAATGCACAACAAACGGTTAAGTTTAATAACAAAGCTGATATTGCAATGGCTAAAGCTAGAAATAGTATTAAATGGTCTGAAAATATCAAGGGCATAAGTGTATTTGATTTTGATGACACTTTAGCTGAAACAAAAGAAAAGGTTATAGTTAATATGCCTTATTATGCCCCTGGAAGTATGACTGAAGCAACTATGGAATTAACACCAGCTGAATTTGCACTTGAAGCAGAAAGATTAGAAAGGCAAGGAGCTGCATTTGATTTTTCTCAATTTGAAAACGTAATTGGTGCTAAAAAAGGGCCATTAGCTGACCTTGCTTTAAAACGCCAAAATAAATTTGGCAGTGGAGATATATTTATTTTAACTGCTAGACCCCAAGCAGCGGCTCTTGGTATTAAAACATTTTTAGATGGAATAGGATTAAATATACCATTAAAAAATATAGTAGGTTTAGAAGAGGGTACACCTAAATCTAAAGCAGATTGGATAGTTACTAAGGCGGCTGAAGGATATAATAATTTCTATTTTGCCGATGATGTTCTTAAGAATGTTAAAGCTGTTAAAAATGTATTAGATGTATTAGATGTTAAATCTAAGGTACAGCAAGCTAGAGTCAAATTTTCTGAAAATCTTAATTATAGATTAAATACTATGATTGAAAGAACCAAAGGAGTTAAGGCTGAATATACATATTCTAAAGTTGTTGCCCAAAGAAAAGGTAGAAGCAAAGGTAAATGGACTGTATTTATTCCATCCTCTGCTGATGATTTTAGAGGATTAACTCAATACACATTTGCAGGTAAAGGAAAACAAGGAGAAGCAGACCAAAAGTTTTTTGATGAAGCTTTAATTTTACCTTATACTCGAGGAATTGGGGAAATGGAAATAGCTAGACAACGAGTAAGCAATGACTATAAAACCCTAAAAAGAGCAATGCCTTTAAAGAAATATAAAAATGCTTTTGGAAATTTAAAGAAAATTGAAGGTACAGAATACACATATGACGAGGCCATAAGAGTTCATCTTTGGACTAGATCAGGAATTGATATGAGAAATTATGGAATGTCTGGGCGAGATCAGCGTATGTTAGACAAATTAGTTAGGGAAACCCCAGAATTATTAGCATTTGCAGAAGGAGTTCTATTAATTACAAATAAAGATACATATGTGCCGCCTAAAGAAAATTGGATGGTTGGTACTATTTTAGGTGACTTAAATACTTTAACTGAAAGTGTAAATAGGAAAGAATATTTACAAGAATTTATAACCAATGTAGATATTATGTTTGATGAAAAAACATTAAATAAAATAGAAGCTATATATGGTACTAGATATGTTGATGCTTTACAAGATTCGATTGTAAGAATGAAAACCGGGTCTAATAGAACTAGCGGTGTTAAAGATAAAATCGTAAATAAGTGGAATAATTGGGTTAATCGATCTATTGGTGCTATTATGTTTTTAAATAGAAAATCTGCAGTATTACAGCTAATATCTACAGTTAACTTTTTAAATTGGGGTGATAATAATCCATTAAAAGCAGGGATGGCTTTTGCTAACCAAGGGCAATTCTGGAGCGATGTAGTTTATTTATTTAATTCGCCTAAATTAAAAGGACGTAGAAAAGGATTAAAAGGTGATGTAAATGAGGCAGAAATAGCAGCAGCAGTAAAGGGCGCAACAAATAAAATGGAGGCTTTTATGAGCGTATTATTAAAATATGGATTTACTTTTACTCAAATAGCAGATAGTATAGCTATTTCTACAGGTGGTGCGTCATTTTATAGAAATAGAATTAATACTTATAAAAATCAAGTTAATCCAAAAACTGAAGTATTATATACTCAGGCAGAAGCTGAAGCAAAAGCGTTTAAAGATTTTTCATTAATTTCAGATGAAACTCAACAATCTGCAGATCCAATGTTAATATCTCAGGAACAAGCTGGTACTATGGGAAGATTAATACTCGCTTTCCAAAATACACCAATGCAGTATACTCGTTTAATTAAAAAGGCGGTAATGGATTTAGCAGCTGGAAGAGGAGATACAAAAACCCATATAAGTAAAATAATTTATTATGGAATGGTTCAAAATATTATATTCATTGGCTTACAGCAAGCTTTATTTGGGGATTTAATGGATTGGGATGAAGAGCCAGAAGATAAAAAAGCAGCATTAATTAAAAAACAAAAACAAGATTTAAAAATAGTAAAATCTCTTAATGGCATGATAGATACTTTATTAAGGGGATCTGGTATACAGGGAGCGGCTATAGCTGCAATAAAAAATACTATTTTACAATATTTTATACAAGAACAGAAAGGGTTTCTAGCAGATCATACTTATACCGTTATAGAGGCTATTAATTTATCACCTCCAATTGGAAGTAAAGTTAGAAAAGTATACGCAGCTATACAAACCAAAAAATTCAATAGGGACGCTATAAGTGAAAGAGGATTTGATGTTACTATTGATGGTAAATTTAACTTAAGTCCAACATATTCAGTAATTGGTAGTTTAATGTCAGGTGTACTTAATATACCATTAGACAGAGTAGTCGCAGAAACTGATGCTATTACTGAAGCTTTAGATGAAAGAAACGAAGCATGGCAAAGGTTAGCATTAGCTATAGGGTGGAGATCTTGGGAAGTGAATGCTAAAAATGAAGAGCATGACCTTATTAAAGCCGCTGGGAAAGAAAGAAGAAAAAAAGAAGGAATTGAAAAAGCTAAAAAAACAAGAGCAGAAAATAAAAGAATAAAAGATTCTATATATGATGCTTTACCAACTGATGTAAAAGTACAATTACTATTAGAGAAAAAAATGAAAGCATTTGAGAAAAAATTAGAAAAATTAAAAAACATACAATGAAAAAACTAATAACAAAATGTATTGATAAAATACAAGAAGCATGGAATAAATTAATGTATAAATTAATGTTTAAAAAATATAAGTAATGAAGAAGCTGTGGTTAATTTTATTAATTATATCACATTTTAG
>Ga0098061_1000133_pt1 | contig 31323 bp, 27 predicted proteins | sample 22_taG_FD_92579 | JGI IMG/M metagenome (GOLD analysis project Ga0098061, IMG submission 92579) | Marine viral communities from the Subarctic Pacific Ocean - 22_ETSP_OMZ_AT15343 metaG | ecosystem: Environmental > Aquatic > Marine > Oceanic | place: Subarctic Pacific Ocean | collected 2015-01-20
GACGCTCTTGAAGATCGTCTTGATGCTCTGGCCGCTGGCGGTTCTCCCGCTGACAAGCTGCTCATGGAACGAGTTGCCAAACGCATCAAGCGCGAACGCGAGCGCCCTATACGATCCTCCGACGATCACGCTTAAAGAGGGTAAGGTCTACGAGTTTAAGGAAGGAGCACTGGTTGGTCGTAAAGGTCACCGCTTCCATTCGGATTACAGTTACCGGAGGGCCGTGATCATCGGGGAGAAATGATAAACCCCCGATTCATAGATTCTCTGGTTGGCATGGCGGCTCCCACGCTGGGCCTGATAACCAGTATGCAGGAGCAGTTTGAATACTGGCTCCGTGTTGGGTCACTACTTGTGGGCATCACTGTGGGACTCGTGTCCCTGTATCGCGTCATAAAGAAATGAAGATTGGATTATGTGTGGGCCATAGCCGCTTGGGGGACCAAGGGGCTTACACGCATGGGGAATATGTTGTCAGCGAGTGGGACTTTAACCGCGACCTTGTGCGCCGTATTGGGCATGTACTAAGCAACAGTCATGGATGGGCCAGTGGCAATAACTACGTCATCTACGACAAATACCCCGCGCAGAGCTACACCGGAGCGATCAACTATATTGCCCGAACGATGCGCGAAGACGAGGTCACTGCGGCGATTGAGTTGCACTTTAATTCCGCCAGTCCATCCGCCAAGGGGCACGAGTGGCTGTATTGGCCCTCAAGTTCGGGCGGTAAGCGGCTAGCCACGGCGCTACGCGATTCGATGGAAGAGTCTTATCCCGATATGGCCTCACGGGGTATAAAGGCACGCGGTCCCCGTCAGCGGGGGTCCGCTTTCTTACGTAAGACACATTGCCCCGCCGTTATCGCGGAACCTTTCTTTGGGTCTAACGAAGCCGAATGGCGGATGATTAACGATAGCCGCGATAAACTGGCGGGGGTCTATGCCCACGCCCTCATCAAGTTTACTGGAGGATGAAAGTCCCCCAAAGTATAACTATGGCTGGGGTCCGAGTTCGGATTCAGTTCAGGGACTTGGGGGATGATGATTGTTATGGGACTTACTCTCATCGGCGCAAACTCATCACGATTGACAAGGCCCTCAAGGGTAAAGATCTACACGACACGATCCGTCACGAGATGCTCCACGCGGCTTTAGGTATTTCAGGGCTCTCGTTTTGTGAGACCTACGAAGAAGAGGCCATAGTGAGGTGCATGGACGAGATCTATTTTCCTGCATGGGAAAGATTCATTAAACGCTTTCAAGCGATTTGAGCAAATGCCCTAAGTAATCATAGATGAAGAAAAAACTGCCCCGTCAGTTTTCCAAGGAGCGGATTAGCAAGTTCATTGTGTTCACTCCCCATTCCGAAAACGTAAAACAGGCTTTTGAGCGGAGCCAGAAGCTAGGCGTGTTGCCTAATTCATTCACCAAGGGTGGTGGACGCATGACTGGCTTCCTTGGGGAGATCGCATTTGAGTTGCTACATCCCGAATCCACTTATGTGGGGGGCCGTTGCTACAGCCACGATTACGAGATCGGGAAGAAAACAATAGACATAAAATCCAAGACTTGCACCAGTAAGCCCTTGCCGCATTACACAGCTTCTGTGAATTGCCCCAAGCGCAAGAAGCCACAGGCGGGGTATTACTATTTTGTCAGGGTTCTGAAGGATTATTCAAAAGTTTGGCTTCTTGGCTGGATCAGCACCAAGAAATTATTGGAACAGGGAGAATACAAATTCCGTGGAGATCCGGACGAGTATGGGTTCACCTACAAGGTGGACGGCTACCACGTTCCCATCAAAGACCTTCGCTCTGCCGCCAGTCTTTGATTTTGGCTGCACGGGCCTTTAACTTCCGGAGGACGGTTTCCAGCCTGCTTCGTTCCCGTGTGTAGTGGTGGATCTTGTTGGTCAACAGACGGTAATCGTCTCGCGTAAATTGGATGTGCGCTTCCACACTTTCCAGATCATCGTGGGTTTCTTCTTCTTCCGATTTTCCCGACATTTGTTTATTTAAGGAGAAGATTTAGAAATGTCAAATCTTTCCTCCACGCTGATAACCCACACTTTTCCGCCTCCTTTGCCCGAAGAATGCACGGGGCGTATGTTTTTGTTAGCCTTACCCGCTTCCTCCAAGGTGGACATCCCCCTCCGGACGAACTCCAGATTGTTGCTCATGCCCACGCTGCGCCCACTATTCATGTCGTGGAGCGTGACTTGAAATTCTGTCAGCGTCCCTTCCCAATATGTCATTTTTGGGTCTAGGTCCCTGCAACGCTTGGAGAATATCTCGACTAGTTCTGCCACTGCCGAGCGGCTTGAATTATCGTAGGCCGCAGATGCCACAGAGGCATCAATAAAGCTGGCGACCCCGAATCTTCCGTAGTTCTCGACCTCCTGTGGCGGGGTCCAGTCCCTGAGCCACTTGGCCAAGAAGGGGAGTTCCTCGATGATGGTCGCCTCCAGCTTCATGTTTGGGGGGAAGTCGCTGGTCGCGCCGTCCCGCACGCGCAGCGCCATGAGCTTGTCGCGGTTACTGCTATCCAGCGCAGGGATGACGGACAGGCTGTTTGCGTCCATGTTCAGTGACAGGATAACGCGCCCAGACCACGGAATTGAGATTGAGTCCGCATACTTAGCCATGTATTCGATTCTCGGGTTGGCTACGGCGCGTTTAATTAGCTCTGTTGCCTTCCTTTGGTCCTGAAATGAACTTGCACTGGTCGTATCGTCAATGACCCATGCGGCCACCCGACCGAGATCCTTGTTGAACTTGGTATGGCCTGACAGGTAATCCGAGGCGTCAGAGAATCCACCTACCAGTCCGGAGATAACCCTGTTTGACAAAAGTGACTTACCTTTTCCGGTGGGGCCTACCAGAATCAGTGCCTGTCCTTGGTAGGGTTGCTTCTCCAGCACGGCGGCGTAGAACCGTTTGAGCCACGCAAAGAAATAGTCGATGGTTGGTTGGGGCGTTGAGTCCTCAAACAACTGGTGCAGCCAGTCGTGGAGGAAGGGCCAGTTCTTTGGGTCACCGTCACTGGCGGGTTCGACAGGTTCGATAGTGGAAGTATTAAGAATCCGGTTACCGTTGCACTCCACCACCCGCTCATTGGAAAATATGACAGGCGCAATCTCGCTGATCCGGTTCTGGTTACTGATGACCAGTATGGCGGCTTCCACTTCCGAGAGGGTTTGTCCTTTCTTGAGCCGCATGGAGAAACCCATCTGCCTTAGCTCCAAGACGAGTTGTTCCCGTGGGATCTGCACAGCGGTCCCGAACAGCAACTTGAAGAAGGTTCGTCCGTTGAACCAGTATTCATCCAGCAGGTTTCCCATCTTCTGCTGTTCGTATTCTTCCACGAACTTGGGGCCAAGAATGTCGCGCCAGCTAAGGAACCCTTTGCCTGCCCTGTCCGAGTAGCAGATCATGCCGTCCTCTGTTACCTGACAACCTTCCCTGTCGATCCCGTCATCCACCCAGAAGAGTGGCCCCCTTGTGCCGACTTCAAAATCACCCACCCACCTGTTGGGGAACCGTCCCTCAATTTCGGCAGCGACCACATCAATAGGGATGGATGTGTCATTTGTTTGCGGGGGCTGCTCTGCCGCTGCTTTCAACAGGGCCGTCTGGACGATGCTGGCTGGGATTGGCGTTCCTATTTTTGTCCAGTCTTCCCCTAATTCAAAATACTGGGATGCCTTTAAGGATGTAGAGTCAAACCCCGCAAGCACCCTGTCGAGTTTAAGGGTGCTTTTCATATTCTTCATAAAGAGGTCAAACATCTGCGGGGAGATGGGCAAACCCTCTTCAAATTCCCAGACCAGTCGAATGTAACCAGACTGTGTTTTAGACCGCCATGTTGGTAGACACTTTGTGCATACGAGTTTTATGTCCGAGTCCACCCTGCCCCACTGCACGGGGGCGTCATAGTCTGCAACTACACCGTAAATACAATTAGGTGGGTTGTCCCCTGCCACCCGCTCGGAGGGGGCGTCCCCTTCAACCATGCTGTAGAACACATGGTCCGTGGTCTTGTTGGCGCACCACGACCTGTAATCTGCCTTCTTGCTAAACTTAGGTTTTACTTTTTTGATTAAGGATAGGTCGTTAGTCTTTTGAGTTTTGTTGTCTCTAAGGTTCTTAATATATCTATATGTAATCATTTTTCGTATCTCGTAAGTATTGCCCCCTCGGCAGCAAGTGGAAGGTCAATCCACTCAGGAGGCTGCGACATGATCTCCACAACCTCCTTGTAAACCTTCTCTGCGTCCTGTGCGTCAGCCTCGATCACCATTTCATCGTGGACATGGAACACGATATTGTGCCCCGCACTGCTGACGCGCAGTAGCATGTCACTGAATATATCCCGCGCCAGTGCTTGAGAAGCATTTTCCGCGATCAGCCCACCCCACAGCTTGATGGGGATCTTCTTCCCGTGCCTTGGCAGGAGGGCCGTTTCCTTGAAGTCGTCCCCCCGCTTGATTATTCCGTAGTCTAATACCCTTCCGCTTGGCAAGGTAACAGTGAATGGCTTCTTGAGGGCAAGACTGCCTTTGATGTCCGAGTTGTATTTGGCCCACAGTCTGGTCACCGTAGGCATAGAATTCCGGTAAATGTTTACGGATAGGTCCGCTTCACGCTGGGTCATACCCGACATCTCCCTGAAGCGGTTTTTACCTGCTCCGTAACCGCATCCGAGAACCATCTGTTTAACCTTGTGCCTTAGTGCTGGGTTGTTCTTCTTTAGAGGGCCAGCCACCTCGCTCCACATTTTAAACCGGATGGCGAAGGCTTCGTAAATATCATCCACGCTGGCGATCTCTTCCAGCATCCCACCATCCCCCGCCAGCCAGCACAGGGTGCGGACTTCGATCTGGCTGAGATCCACCACCACAAGACGTTTACTTTCCTCAGTGGCGATCAAGTGCCGCAGGTTGACCCCAAACATTTCACTACGGGGCAAGTTCTGAAGGTTCAGGTTCCCGCCCGACCCGCTGAAGCGGCCAGTATGTGCTCCGAAATACATGATGCCGCCGTAGTATCGGTTGTCTGGCATCGTCGCGTAATCAAAAGATTCTATTTTCTTCTTTAGGGCATTGATGCGCCTCCAGTTTTTGACCGCCCCGACCCACGGATATGTTACCGAATGGGTGTCTATCCACTTCTGCGACTCCTCGTTACTGGCCGCGAGACTGGCGGGTGGCTCCAGATCAACCTTGCGGCATTCGTCATTGAACGCTGCCCTGCTCAACAGGGGCCGTTCCCCGTTCCAAGGGATGGATTGCTCCACCTTGAACTGGGTTGCCCTGATGCTCTCCAGTTGCTTTTGCAGCAGAACAATGTCTATGGGGATGCCCCCCTGCACAATCTTCCGGTTCAGCAGGCTGATAGCCCGTTCTGTTTCAGGCCATTGCTTGTTGTGCTTGAGCCAGAGTTCAAGGCACAGCTCGGAATCCTTGAGGGCATATTTGGTTACCTCTTCCTTGCGTTCCGGTTTCAGCTTGCTCCACCGCTTTCCAGACATCCGGTCACGGGTGGACTTGCTGACTATGTGCCCTAGCGATTCTTCTGCCGCTCCCTTAAGCGAGCGAGGAAGTTTACAAAACGCAGCCAGATCCGCCGAACAATACCACGCTTGCGGTTGGGTCTGGGGCCACCATCCCTCTTTATTTCCATATAGATATAAGGTCTCATCGAAGGAGGCATTATGTGAGATTACGATATTCCCGTTTAGGGTGTGCCAATCAAAGCCATCCGGATGACCAACAAACTTGGTTCCGTCCGTTCCGACCACCGAAACCATGTAGGCTTCAAAATCAGGGTGGGAGAAATAACCAAGGGGTCCGAGGTTCTTTATTGAGCAGTGCTTATCGTAATATGTCTCAAAATCTAAGGCGTAAGTTTCCACAGGTATAAAGAACCCCCGCCCCCGTTAGCTGCGCCCCGTATTATAAGACAGCCAACAGAAGCGGGGTAAAATAAAGGGGCGTCCAGCTTTTATGCAGTTACTGGACAGGCGATGAACATAACCAGAGCTTTCATTCGGAAGTAAACCGATGACAAAACCTTCCGATGCTCCGCTGCATTACCCGTTGTTTGTCACAACATGTCCCCATAAATTAACCCTCCTTCTTTTCAAAGGTGAGGGTGACCTCGTTGTCATCGCCCAACTCAATTTCCGGTTCTTTAAACGAACACTCCATCTGCGTTGGTCGATTGAACAAGCCGTCCTTGAGACAGGACCGGATTGTGAGCAGGTGGTCCCTAGCAAAAGAGGCTTCCTGAATTTTGGATTCAAGCTCATCGATTGTTAAATCCAACTTGGCCATCTCACCAATAACGCTTTCCCGATACGGGTCCACCGCAGATTCAATCGGCTCAGTCCGTTTTTTCTTTCTTTTAGCCATTGCTTGATCTCCCTACTTGTTAAACTTGTCGATGAAGGCGATGACTTCCTTGTCAGGAGAGTCCTCAGTGTCCTTGACCCGCAGGGATGGCGCGAAGTAGGTTACCTTGCCGTCGATGGTGATTGCTTCCAGTTCCCAAAACACATTGTATGCTGGATCATCAGCAGCGCGGAATTTTCCGTAGGTCGCCAACCGCTTGAAGGTTTGGGCATACGCCATCTTAGCGACGTTCAAGGTGCCAATGGCGTAGTTCTTTTTCCCGATTGGAAATGGATACGCCCCACTACCTTTAGCCTCCTTTGGCTCCGGAAACATCAGGGTGATGTTAGCGAATTCGACAACAGGAAATTCTGTGTCCTTTTTAAGAGCCTCCAGATCCTCCGGTGAGTAAACGGAACGCCCCATCCCCTCCAAGCCGTAGGGCTTGTCCTCACGGTAGCCCTTGATTGCGGACATCGGGATGACGGTGATAGGCGTGTTAACTTCTGCCAGAACGTGCCGCTTGTCGATTACGATACTCCCATGTGGGGCCTCGATTTGGGATACCGCTTGAACCACATTCAGGCGGGGGATGTCTATGTCCTCTGACGTAACATCGAACCCACCCCTGCGGGGGACGATCTCGTTCTGCGGATCTTGCTGCTCAATAATTGCTGAATCACTCATAATGTTATCTCAATAATGTTAATGCTACTTCTCCGAAAGAGTCCATCTCTCCGGAGTTCGGGTGATAATGCCCTGCTTTTCGCAGTCGTCAAGGAATTCTTCCACGTTTTTTTCTAAGGTCCCGTTTTTTGCCATGCACTTGGTAACCTTGGTCACTGAAAGGGTGGCTGTTTTCAACAGATCTTCTTCGGTTACTCCGTGCAATTTAGCCAGTTCGATGAGTTTCTGGTTGTCAGCAATGCGGCGGGAAGCCCCAAGGGAACGCAAGGCGAAGTTGTCGTATTCAGCCCCATCCTTGGCAACTTCGACGGCCTTCTTCCGGATGGTTTCAGCCCACTTTGTCAGGATTTTGCTGACGGAAAACATCTTCTCCAATTCGGCAGGGTCGTCCACCGCACCGATCTTGAAATCCGGAAGACTGTCATCGACTTGTGACGCAACGGACAAGGCCAGCCCACCCAAGGCGGGACACTTCTCTTCGTGTCGGCAATACGCGCAATGCACCGTGGGTTTCAGCGTGTTCATTTCCGGTGTCCCCTGTTCCCACTTTGGACGGGTAACGCTTGCTGCTTTGATGACGCTTGTAATTGCTGCCTGTAGTGCGCCCATGTCGCGTCTCTTGAATGTGTGGTGCAGGGTTACCTCCCGTTGCGGGACGTAGAAGACGAAGATGACTTCCGTTAAATCTGCGAATGCTTGGAACGCCCCGATAGTGTAAGCCCACGCTTGCCAGTTCTTCTCAGGCGGGTCTATCCTTGAAACACCTGTCTTGTAATCAGCCATGACCGCAGTGTCGTTGTCGAGGATGGTGAGCCGATCACATGTCCCCCATGTTACAACTCCATCGTTCAACTTGATGTCGAGGGCGATCTCCATATGATCTTCGTGCACTTCCTGATCACCCCGTGCCGCCCGAAGAAAGCAATCCTCTTCGTAAACAATCTGGTCATAGATGGTGACTTCCTCATTGTCTTTCAACCCTGACGGGTCACGCACCTCCAATGCTTCGTGAATGCGCGTTCCTTTTTCAGCAGCAGGACTTGTCCCATCCTTGCCGTGGTAACCATTGCAACTTGCCAGATATTTCAGGGCCGAGGGGGAGAATTCGGAATGGTCCCTGTCGGTGTGTGGAGAACTCATAGTCCCCCCGTCTACTAATTTTTCTGCACGCGAGTCAAATAATATCTCGCAATAAGGAAGGCATCAACCATCCCGTCATGGGGTGTGCGGCACCGCTTATTTTTGAGCCAGTTTTCTTCGGGGGCGAGTTCCTGTGCCATACCTAAAGCGAATACCTTCGATTTTCCTTTAGCTACCGCGCCAAGCATTTGCTTCTGCCATTTGTGGACAGAGATTCGGTTGGCCTCAAACCCGCAGCACTCGGCCATGCCCATCAACTTACCAAAACTAAGCGCCATCGACCGAACCGCCTGTGAACTTTTTGCAAATCCCAGCGGTTCCTCGACTGCCAGCACGAATGGGGTCTCCATATCGAGCAGCCATTTTTTTATCCTTACCGTATCTATCTCAGTCTTCTTCGACCGTTGCATCGTGGGCATTGAGCATTTGTCGATGATCCCGCCGTCAAACTTGGATATGGCGCATAGCCCCCCTTGCAACCCATTGTCAATGCCGACTATCATACTGGTATTGCGTGCGCCGACACAATAAGACCGTCACCTTCAGCGGGGGCAAAATAGTCATATCCCTTTTGTAACGACCGTAGATACGCCACATCCTTAGCACTGGAAGGTATGACCCTGTAAAACCACCCCACCCGTTCTTGCACCCTGAACGTGAAGTCGTTTTTTACGGGGTCGTCCTGCCTCAAAAGAACCTTGGGATTGTTTTCCGCAACCCGTTCATGGAATAGATCACTCATTCAATGATACTTGTATCAAGGAAGCATGGGGATTCGGGTCCGAGATCCGTATCCATCAACTGTTCCAAGGCCAACTGCGCCTGCGACCCAGTTAGGCCGTGCTTTGTTTTAAGGATCGAGATGGTCATGCTGGATGAATAGCAGGCAACTGCTGGATGGGACGGGTGCTCTACAACCCCGAGGAGGGCCTCCCTAAGTTCAGAAAACAAAATAAACTTAGGTTTCCCACCATCCTTGGGGTCAATTTTTATATCATAGCAGTTAAACCCAATCTGCCGTTCCGCGTATGGATCGTCCATTGGGTCATAATTAAAACCCAAACCGTCAAAATTACTTATCATTATTGGGTTCTATGTCGATTATGGGTTGAACACTACCCGCACCCTTGTCTGCTTTGGCGTTATTGAGTATGGAAATATCGATCTGCATTTTACTGTTACCACCAACTTTGGCATTCAGGCCGAGACTACGTCGAATGATCTGATCCAGTTGGTCGAGATCCTTGACGGTGCGTGGCCCCCTGAGATTTTTAAGGTTATCGCGCATCAGCTTGATACTGGCGGCTGCAATGTAATGCTGATACTTATCAGCAGGGGTTACCTGACTTTCGGCTATCGACAGAATTGCGGCGTCCTCTTCCGTGCAAGCATCATGCTGGGCACTCAGGATCGCTTCCTTGGTTCGCTTATCGAGGTTATCCTCAAGATCCCTTGCCAGTTCATCGGCATCGAATTCCATCTCTGCATCCGGATGGAGTTCTTCCGGTTTCTCATAGGCCATGCTCCGGTCGTTCTTGCGGGGTGCAATCCCCAATTTCTTGAACCACCGCCGCACGGTTCCAGAATGCACGCCAAGCTCCTTGGCTATAGCGATTGTCTTCCAGTCGGCATTGTATAGCTTGACGGCTCTTTCCTGTAGGGTCTCTTTCGGTTTGTCAGCAGCCACGATTTTTATTACGTTACGGTTTAATTATGTCCAAGAAGAAGCGTTCCTTCAAGGCGATACTGGAACCCCGAATAGACCCCAAGACAAAGAAGATGGATGTGGGTGGGTTACTGATACCACCAACAAGTGTCTTGACAGGATTGTTGTATGGTTTCGCGCACCATAAAGCCGTTCGGGCAAGGGAGTTTTATTTCTGGCGCATCTGCGATGAACTTTGGAACCACCCAGACCTACCGGAAAAACTGATGGTCAAACACCTGTGGGCCGAGCAGATGATCCGCGCAGCGTTGAACAACAAATACCTTTCCATTGGCGGGTCCGCTTCATCCGGCAAGAGTCACACGATGGCGGCATGGGGAATCGTGAATTGGTTGTCACAGCCGAGGGACACCTTAGTCCTGATGACATCAACCACGTTAAGGGAAGCGCGTAAGCGTATCTGGGGTTCCGTGATCTCCCTGCTTTCAGTCATCGAAGGTGCCCCCATTCGGGTACGTGACTCAATCGGAAACGCTAGTTACGTGGATGAGCGTGGGCTGCTTATTGAAAGAGCGGGACTGTCCTTGATCGCGGCAGAGAAATCTAAAACAAGAGAAGCAGTCGGCAAATTCATCGGGATAAAGCAAAAAAAAGTGATCCTTTTGACCGACGAGATGACGGAATTGTCGGAGGCCATTCTCCAAGCGGGTCTGTCGAACTTATCCAAAAACCCAGAATTCCAGTTAATCGGATTGTCGAACCCCAACAGCCGCTTCGACGCTTTCGGGGTCTGGTCGGAGCCAAAAGATGGCTGGGATTCAGTGGAAACCAACGTGGACGATACTTGGAAGACCAAGTGGGCTGGCCGCTACATCCGACTGGACGGCGAACGCAGCCCGAACATTCTGGCGGGTAGAACGATTTATCCGTGGCTACCAACCCAACAAAAAATTGACGAGGACAAGGCTTTGCTGGGCGAGGAGTCCCGAGGCTATATGCGAATGGTCAGGGCGGTATTCTTTGATTCCGATGAAACTACCGGAATCTACAACGAGACTGAACTGACCATGAGTGGTGCTTTACAGCAGGTGGATTGGCAGGGCGAACCCACGAAAGTGGCGGGGGTGGACCCAGCATTCACCAACGGCGGCGACAGGACCATATTATACACAGCGACAGTGGGTTATGATAAAAACGGTCATTACGTTATCGAATTCGGGGAAGCCCTTAATTTGAATGATGACGCTACTAATAAGGCCGTTCCGCGCACCTATCAGATTGTGCGGCAAATTAAGGAAAAATGTGAGAAGCTAAAAATCCTTCCGGAAAACGTCGCGGTCGATGCGACCGGAGCGGGGCAACCCTTTTGTGATGTGTTGGCAGGCGAGTGGTCAAACAGGTTTATGCGGGTTGGTTTTGGGGGCCGCGCCAGCGATAAACGGGTCAGCGCCAACAGCCAACTCATTGGTGAAGAACTATATGTGAACCGAGTCTCCGAGCTTTGGTTCGTTGGCAAAGAATTGATGCGGACGCGCCAAATCTTCGGGGTCAGCACCGATCTGGCCAGCGAGATAACCAGCCGCAACTACGATATGATCAAGAGCGGGACTCTGCGGGTTAAGGTAGAATCGAAGCCTGAGTTTAAGGCTCGCTTTGGACGCAGCCCCGACCTCGCGGACGCCGCATTTCTGGCCCTTGATTGTGCCCGTCAACGCCTTGGCCTTGTGGCGGTGGACCCGCCCGAGAAAGGGGACAAGAACTTCAAACGACCCCCCAAGACAATCAAGCAGTTAGGGTCCGCTTTACAGAACTCCGAGGCCGTTTTGCTGGATTGACAGGGGGGGCCTTAACTCATAATATCACTAGGCACTTTAGTATTTTTAGCGCAATGGGTAATACTTTTTTTCCTGACTATGGCAGCTATGACACGGGGCACCCCCTGTTGGATATAATTTCTGGACGCGCAAAGAAAAGAGAAGAGGAGGAGGAGGAACGAGATCCGTTTGATCCAGAGGATTGGGTCAATTTTGGCGTGGCACCACCTGCTGCCCTGCCCGAAGCACCCGCCGCTGCTGCACCTGCTGCACCTGCTGCACCTGCTGCACCTGCCGCACCCGAAGTAAGGACGTTGCAAAAAAGAGAGTTAATCAACAAAGAGCGGCAGAAAAAGAAAGAAGCTGAGGATAAAGCTAAAGGTGCAGCACCAGAAAAAGGCCGTGGAGCGGGTGGGGGTCTATGGACCGGAGACCTTCAATCTGGTGGGTTCGGCACAGGCCGTCGAGTAGGCAAAAAAGGGTGGGATGATTAAACCCCCGCAATCGATTACAACTAAGATCAAGTTATGGCAAGCGGACGAAGACAAAGACGTAGAGGAAAGCCCCCAGTGGGGCCATCAAGAAGACCAGCAGGGCGCGGCCCCTCCGTGGGGCCAACACCACGTACGGGGCCAACACCACGTACGGGGCGTCCGAGTGCGGTGAGAGTGCGGACGCCTGCCCCGACGCCTGCCCCGACGCCTGCCCCGTCCAGCACACCAGTGCGGCGGGGGCGTCCAGCAAGAATGCGTGCGCCTAGGCGTGTACCCCCAACGGTTAAACCCCCTAAACTCCCTAGTGTGTGGTCAAAAGTTGTTGGCAGAACACCAGCAACGTCAACTTTGGGTAAGTATGGTCAAAAAGCAGTGGGGAAGGTGGCAGTGCCCCTCCACATTGGGACAGAGGCCCTCTCCGCAGGAGAACAAACAATCAGCCCAGAAGCCCGTAAAGAGGCCGTAGCAAAATACGGCACAGACTTGGGGACTTCTGGTAACGTAGGCCGCGCTCTTAAGGGTGGGTTTTTAGACCCTGCCCGTGCAATGTCCGCGTATTACCAAGGAATGTATCAGGTGCCGGGTGCTCTTTACACTGCACTTAACCCTGCACAATATGCTGGTAAGGCGCAGCGGCAGTACTGGGCGAGTCGGAAAGCCGAGTTTGAAAAGAGCGCCCGACAAAGAGAGTCAAAAAAACTAAAGTCCTTTGGGGATGCCCCGCGTGAGTTTTCCCCCCTGAAAGTAGATCGGTCTGACGCAGAGTATTTCTACGGTCGCCCCGATGCTGTTGGTGAGGCTGACAGAAGCAAGGTCATGGAGAGGGAGCGCAGGAATGCAGAAACCCAAGGTAGAGAACCACGCTCTTGGGAAAAGATGCAAGGATCGCCCGACAGATATGATCGGGAGGCACACCTATATTGGACCGACGAGGACCGTGCCACATACGCGGAGATGGCCAAGAACAACCCCGACAAAATTCGCGGGTGGTTTGATACAGACAAAAGCGGCACGATTGACGCAAAGGAGCGAAAAGCTATCTTTGATCCTAAAGTTGGGTTTAAGGCGCAGGTTAAACAAGAGGTTAAACAAGAATTCGATGACCACCTCCGCGACCTATGGTTAGACGCCGAAGCAGCAGTCGAAGCGGAAGACGCCGCCGAAAAGAAGGCACAGCATCAATGGGACCGCGAAATGTATGACTTTGAGGGGGAAATTCTGGAGGAAGAAGCCCAAAGGGAAGCCGAAGAAAAACGTAAAACACTGTTAAAGCAACAGAAGCGGCAAACGCGGAAAGATGCCACACAACTTAAAAAAGACCGCATCTTGTTTGCCAAGGGTCTTGAGGGCGACTTGGGCTACAGTGACACTCCCAACAGTGCGTTCCAGAATCCGGAAACACGGCAGCGCATTATGGAAGAAGCCTACGCACGCGCCGAAGAACTTAATGTCAGCAGACCCCAACTACGCAAGTTCCTTGAAGACAAGGGGCTGCTGGACAAGGGCTTCAGTGAATCCTATGAGGACTTCCACAAGCGCACCACTGCTGGTGGCGGCTTACGGACAGGCAAGGTTGGCGGTCGAAGAACTGTCTCAGCACCCAAGCGCGAAGGGGGTGGGGTAAAGACGGAGGCTGATATTGCGAATGAAGAAGATCGGCGGCGTTATGCAATATGGTTGTATAATGAAAGGCTTAAGGATCAGCAGAAGCCTCAACAAAGGTTTGTCCAGACACAGCCGAAAAGCCATTTTCCAGCCGCGCCGCCACAATAAGTAATGGCCACCTTTAACCCTGTTACCCCCGATTCACTTTACGGGCAGTTGCAGCCTGAGACCTTCAGTGCTGGCATGAGGGGCGAACACTTTGGCCCTGATGTCGCGGCCCTGATGCTGCCCGAAGGGGCGTCCCAGACTGAAGTGAATCGCGCCGTTGCGGGTTACCAGCAGGACATCCTGCCCCAGCAGCAAGCCTTGGAACAGGCACGGGCGAGACAGGACAAGCAGACGATGGAACTGATGAAGTTCCGGATGGCGCAGGACTCGCACCGGATGGCACTGCGTTCGGCTGACCTCTCAGCCAGAAAAGCCCAATTTGAGTATCAAAAAACCATTACGGACGCTAATCAGGAAGCCAGCATTATGCAGCGTATGCCGATAGTCATAGACCAGTTGGATGTGATTCGCCGTGATCCAACATTAGATCACTACCAAAAGTCCAGTGAAGCCGCACGACTACAGGGATACTACGCGACTCAGATTGCAAAAAGCCCTGCCTTAAAGGGTCTGTTCGATTCGTGGCAGGTTTCCAACGCAGCAGAAAGAGCAGGTGAAGCGCAGGAATTCCAGAGAGGCTTCCAACTTGGCCAGCAGGGATACGCCCCTGACACCACAATGCCCGAATTTGCAGCAGGGCAACAGGCCAAGAAGAGAGCGACCATTGCAAAAGAGGGCCGTGACGACCAGATAAAGAAACTTAATGCCGAGTGGGAATACCTTGATGGTCTGGAGAAGCGGCTCGATGATCTGGACACCATGTATGCTGCGGCTGATCCTGTGACAGACCGCCCCGAAGGTCTTACACTTTCTGATGATGGCACACTAAAAGTTGATCGCACCATGCCGAAGGTCTACACGCCAGAAGCGCAAAAAGAAGCTGTTCTTATTGCTAGAAGGATTGGAACGCATTCGGGCATGACGCAGCAACAGATTGAGGAACTCGTCAAGGGGGCCACTGACATGCCATCCTTTATTCCGCTCCTGAAGAGCGGGCTTTGGGATCTACGCAACCGTAACTACGAGCAGAAGGGTGCTTTATTTAATTACGGTCCTACAGGTGGCGCAGCAAGCCCCACCGCCCCAAGCATTGGTAGCTGGGGTGCTCCATCTACTTAAGTAAAATCTCCTAAAAATACATACCCAAGTCTTACTGCTATGCCAGAAGAACAGTTTAATCCATTGGATGTCCTTGAACGTGCGGAATCAATTTTCCCGTCCGGACCAGCCGCAGACCAGAAAATCGACGTTTCCAGTTACGATGACTGGATTACCGCCAAGGACATTCAAGACCCCCTTGAGGGACACCTTGGGTATGGTGACTATCTCCGTGAGGAATATGTAAAGGCTGACGCTTACAGCAGCGGGGTCGAGCAGACGATCCAGAACGAATTTGGTTCTGCCCTTGTCCAGAAGGGCCTCCTGACTAACGAGAACAAGGACGAGATTTCCAGTCGGATTGATGCCCACAACCAACCTACTTTTGAACAGAAGGTTCGGGACATGGTGGCCCATACGGGGCTTGAAAAAGATGACTGGCACAACGGGGTCGCTTATCTGAACAGCAGAGACACCGCTACTCCGGAAGAACTGGCTTTAATAACCGAAAGAGCCGAGGCGTCTGTTGCCAACACGCGCAACAATATCGTGCAGGCTAAACTCGATGGGGGAGAAATTGCTTTCGGGCGGTTCACCGATGCGGACGGCAACAGCTTTGTAAAAGCGGGGGATCTTGCGCTTGCGATGCCGTTGCACGCCGCGCTCCGCAAATCGCAGGAAGCTGGTGGCGGGGTAAACATGACCGATGCACTAAGCATTAAGTCCACCGGACTAATGGATGTGCAGGAAGGCATGAGCGCCCCCCGCTTTAAACTTATTCAACTGAGTGAGATCGAAAAGCTCATCCATTCAGAGGTGAAGAACAACCCGAATTTTTCCATTCAGGTGGAAGCCTTGGGCAAGAGGATGGCAGAAAAGGATTATAGTTCTTTTGACCATTTTGAAGAAGGATTCCGTAAGCACGTTTCCATGCCCGTAAGAAAGTTCTTTGAAGGTGTAATCGGGACGATCTCTAATCCGGACCCAATGGGGACAGAACGCGAAGAGGCCGTGGACAATGCCATGTCTCAGGGCATTGACGAAACCGTTATGCACCTAGCGCATAAATACAATAAGGACCCAGACGCAGTTAGGACTGCGCTTCAGGAAGTTGTTGTGAACAACGCCCCCATGAAGGTTTTCAAGGATGAAGACGATGTGGGGAAGAACATTCGCATGGACGGCTACGGACTCCCTTATGTCCCAGCGGCTGTAAAGTTGAACGACGATCTTTTTGATTCTGCGCTTGAAGCTAGGGCAAATATTTCCGCAGCCACCAAGGAAGCCATGCGGACTGAGCGTGATGCTTTCCTCACAAATAACTTTGTTGAGATCAGCAAAAAACTGACAAATTCAGAGCTATCCAAAAAATGGCTGGATCACCTTAACGCGGGAAGATCAAAAAACATTAAGGATAGGGACATCCTGTTGGCATTCACATCGAACGAAGATAACCGGACATACGCGGACACTATCTTTGGTGACCTTGACCTTGGGTGGAAGGATCTCTACAGGCCGTTCACTTCTGCGTTTTCTACTGTGTTTGCTCTCAGTGGTGCCGACTGGGCAAAAGAACACCTTAAGGATATTGCGGAGGACAACAACCAGAGACGGGAACTCGCAGAACTTTTTGGTGGTAAACTGGGCATGACCCAAGACCTTATCAAGTTGGCCCCTGAAGTTACGGTGGACATTGCTGCCACCGCCTTGTTGTCAAAGTTCGGTGGCCGCGCCGCCGCTACTTCACTGGCGGCAACAAAGGCTCCGTTATATGCCACCATGACCAAGAAGGGCGTGCTAAAGGCTTTGACCACAAATGCCTTTAGGCGCAAGGCAGGACAGGGAACCGCAGACCTTGCCGAGAACCTTGCGGCACAGAATCTAATCCGGAACGCAACAAGTAAGACGGCACTCGACGCGCTGGAGGCTTACAACAAGGTGAACCTTAGAGCTATTACGGTTACTTCTATCGGGCTTACTGCGGCGAACCGATCTGCTGGTGCGACCTACGGCACGGTTTACAACCAGATGCTGAAGTCCGGCTCGACCGAAGCAGAAGCCCACGACAGGGCACTTGGCACGGGCATGGTTGCAGGAACTGTAACTGGTTTGGTTACAGGGACCTTTTCCGCTTTCGGAATGGGGGGCTTGGAAGACGCCCTTCTCAGGGGCATGTCCTACAGGAATTTCAAGGACATAACCGCCCGTGTTGTCCAGAAAGCCGACCACGTTTCGCTGGATGGGGTTTCAGATGCAGTCCTGCAATCTGCAATCAAGGAATCCGCTAAGTCGCTTTTGCGTAAAAACTTTCTCGGTAAGGGTGTTCTCAGGGCGGGTGCCCATGAATTTGCGGAAGAGTCCATTGACGAGTTTATAAATACGTTCGTTACCGATGCTGGTCTGGAGCAGGACACCCCGATCTTTGACCACATGAAGCACTCACTTTATGCAGGTGTGCTTGGCGGCATCATGGGTTCTGCCGCACCTGTGGTTGCTGCGGGGGCTAGGAGAGTTCGTCCCGACCGGATGCAGGAAATCCAGCAAGCACAGGCTTACGAGGCTAACCTTATTACTGATATTACAAAGCGTCTTAAGGAGTCGAACAGTGAGATCACGGCTAATGTTGTCGGGGACTTGCTTCGTGGAGACCTTTACACAATGCCCGAACGGGGTGCCTTAACCGAAGAAGACGCAGACGCTGAAACCCTTGCCGAAGTTACAGTAGTTGACGAAGAACAACTGGAAGAAGTACTTGCCGCGTTACGGGATGTGTCCCCTGAAAGTATTCAGGAAGAGATTGAAGCCGTGATGGGTGGGCGGCACCCTCAATTTGATCGTTTCGACCCCGTTACGGGCAAACTTGATGAAGACGGCTCAGTGTTCGTTCTCGATGAGGATGGCGGTATTATTTACACGGACGAGCTTATTGATGACCTTGAAACAGATGACCCCAAGCTCCGCGAGATCCTAGAAATCAATCCCCGACTGCTGACTATGGATCAGTCTTTATGGGAATCTTACGATCCTGAATTTGCGAACCTTGTAAAAGAACGGTTCAAAAAAGATAAGGACGGCAATCTGGCTACGCCCCTCACAGAAGAGCAACAAAACTGGGTAGACGCAAAATTACAGGAGTTTGATGTAACCCAACAGAAGCTCGCTAAACAGCTAAAGATTAAGAACCCAACTTTTGGTCCGCAGTCACTTAAGGACTTAGGCTTAACCAAAGACCAGTATTTTGAGATAGACAGGATTCGGATGGAGCGAATCATTCCGAAATGGCCTTGGCAGGGCGTAAGCCTTGGAGGCACAAGATTTAAAAATACCAAGCCTGTAAGTGAACAAGGGTTGGATGACGCCCTTGAAAGGGTAACCAAGTTTCAGGTTATTAGCACTGCAACCTACACTACACAAAATGAGGTCCCCTTCGCGGTGGGGGCCAACGCACAAAGAACAGTTGCTGCTGACGGCACGGTCACGGACACCATTTCTCGCGGTTACTTCAGCACCCGAGCGGAAGCACAAAAAGTGGTTAACGCTGTGGGAGATACTTTGGGCATAAAGTCTGAGATCAAAGAGGTATCTGTAGTTACAAAGAATAAAAAGAGGGAAGAAGTAGGGAAGGTCGAAATAGAGCAGGTTACTAAATACCACGTTTGGATAACCAAGAAGGCCCTGCCAGAAGGAGAGGTAGAGGAAGTTGTAGCGTTGGCTCCGATGCCAAAGGTTGATGACGAAATCAAGTTTACGTTTACAGGCAAACGGGGTGCTCCAGAAGGGCGAGGATTGGTCACAGCTATCGATAAAAAAGCCAAGAGCGTTTCTGTTATTGAAGAAGGAGACGATTTTGAAATCGAAGTAGACCAATCTCAGATCGTAACCGATGCCGAAATAGCCAAGGGGGCAGCTAAGACAACTAGAAAAAGGACCAAGAAACCCAAGGCCGAACTTGTTGGCACCTACGACACGCCAGCGGAAGCCAACATGAAGATGGAGGAGCTTCGGAAAGAATTTTCCGAAGAACAGGCTGACATTGAGGTTAAGTCAGAAACAACAGACCGGACTGATTTCTCAAAAGTCACTTCAGGGGACGTTCCCGTATTTGAAGAAGGTGGTTTAGAAGAACGCACTGAAGCAGAAAGCGAACTCCACAACAAGATCCTTAACGGGATCAAAGACCTCGACCCGTCTGTCAAAGTTCGTGACGGCAAAAAACCTTTGCTTACTTTCAAGGACGCAAAGAAGAAGCTGGGGGAACTTCTGGCCGCAAAGAATTCCAAGGAGGCAAAAGCAGAAGCCAAGGAGCGCAGGACGGCCTTGGAGGAAATTGAGGCCACTTACGAAAAAGCTATTGCCAATGCTGATTTTGAATTGGAAACCGAAGCAGACACCGATGCTGCGTGGCACGCACTCCAAAAAGCAATGGCGCTCAGGACTCGTCTTGAGGCTTTGACTAAGCTGGAACAGACAGGCAAGGTTAAGGCCACTCTCAAGGAAGCGCAGAAAGCCCAAGCCAAGGGAACTCCGCTTCTTGTAAAGGGCAGGGGCAACACACTCAGGGCGGCGGCTATTGTTGCAGGTAAGGGTGGGGCGCTGAAACTTAAGACCCTTACAGGGAAAAATAATAATCCCATTACGCCCGTTGATATAAACGGGAACCTGTATCTGGTTACCCATAAGACTGACTCTGTAACTGGCCAGAAGGTGTGGCACGAATTCGGGCGTCAGGATGTTGGGGTCAACTACAACACCAAGACAAAATTTCTCCAGTATCTTGAATACGGACCTAAAGATGCACCGTCCAAGATGCCTTGGGAGAGCCTTCGCTTAACCGCCGAGGAAAGCGCCGAGGTTGGAGCCATAGCTTATTACGGCTTGCCCCCATCTGGATTATCTCGAACCAAGAGATTTGGGATTACCAAGCAGCGGAAAGCTAAAGGGTTCTACCAGAACCTTAACAGGGCAATAACGAAGAGGATCTATCAAATGTATCCTGTGCGGGCTGTTAGCAGGCCCGTTAACGGCAGCGTAGTTACTGCCACGGATCAGGTCACAGGATTTTCACCTTGGGCTGAAGTAAAATCACCAGCAGGCAAAGTAGTTAAGGGTAAGAAAAGAAAAGATCCAAACCTGCTTGTGCAAAGCAGATACAGACCAAAGGCGTTTGTCCACCGAAACGGTGTGGGGGTCTTTGACAACGATCCTGTCGCCATGTCCGTGTTGATGGACAACAACCACCCCATTATCATCCCCGACGATTTTACTGGGCGTATCAACACGGCGTTCCGCTACGACCGGATTGATGGAGACTTGGTTATTCACGATATTATTGGTGTTGGGCCGAACGGCGTCTCGCAGTCAATGAAGCGGAAAAAGGAAACGACCACTCCGTTTTCCAGAACCGCGATGGATAAGGAAGTAGGATTCCTTGGGTTGTTCAAAGCCCTGTCTGCATTCCGGAATGACGCGACGAATAAAACTGCGGAAGTCGAGAACCCAAATGGCGCAGGCATTACGACTGTAGAGGATCTCCTCAACAACCTTAACGATATTATTGATAATGCGCGTAAGGTTAATGTGGAGGAGAAGCATCTTAGGTCCGATAAGAAGCGCATAGCTGGGGTGAAGCTTGGCGAAGATGCTACGTTGGGCGATCAGCAAGACGCTCTGGAGTCGATTGGGTTTTCCAGCAAACGAGCAGCCGCCAAGATAGATGAGATAAAAAATGAGATACGCATAACAGAGTATCAAATCCTCGCAGCCGCAACAGAGGAAGACAGTGCTAGGCTTAAGAATGAGCTTGCCGGAAGACAGGCCGCGCTCCAACGAGCCATTGATGATTTCAGCAACACTGTAGTTCCAGCCGCACAACTTCTAGCTACCGTTGACGAGAACGTGCAGGCCAGTCTTGACCGCTTCAGGAAAGTCGAAAGTGAAGCAAACAGTTTGCAGCGGCGGCTTGACGCCACAGACGAGACTAAAAAAGTAGAGGACTTAGGTAAGAATAAGAAGGTGCAGCGGCTCGTTAAGGGTTTGGGCGATCTCAGGGCACAACTGAATGAGAACCCAGAAAACCAAGACTTGGTGGATAGGCTCGCCGCACTGGAGAAGAAGGCAAAAGAGGACATTAAATACCAAGAATACGAGGCCGCGAGCAAGGCGTTAGCCGACCTGTATACCAAATCACTTAAGACGGATGTTGTTGGTCAACTGCTGCGCGTGCAGGAAAGGCAGACGATGATGCTCGAAGGTCTGCACCGCTCTGTTCTTGCAAAAGAAAAACTCATTGCGGGTGGGTCCGTTGCTGCGACCAGAGATCCGTTTGCGGCTAAGGCGTATCTGGATCGCATCCTCACATCCCGAAGAGGCGGGAAAATTGAAGAAGACTTTATTGGTGACGCCGAAGCCGCACTCCGGACAGAGTATGAATTACATACCTTGATGTTCCAGATACGTCAGGACATGCGCCCCTTTGTTGATGAGGATGGGAACCTTAGAGAATCGAAGATGAACAAAGCGTTTTCGCTACTGTTCAGTAGGATTAACCATAAACTTATTGCGGGGCCAACAGCGAAGAAGACGGCCAAGGGAGCCATCCACAAGGAAGCAAAGCAGGAGTTTGCGGCGGTCCTGAACAACCTTGCCGACTTGGGCGTCGATAACGCAGAGGTAAACTACGTTGAGGTTTACCGCCAGTTTATCGAAAAGCTGTTTATCAACGGCCCAACTTACTGGGCCAGAGGTGACACCCTCCCGTCCTTTATGGATGTCGGGCAGCGAGTAGCGCGTAAGGTGATTCAGCAACAGGCGCGGCGAAATACTCGCGGCATAAACAAGCAACTCTACGGAGAAGACTCGACTCCCTATGATAAAATCCAAGAGACCCTTTCGGAAGAGGAAAGACTGGATGGTGAGGACAAGGGGCAGGCTTTGTTCTTCAGGCACTTTATTGCCAACGACCTTAACCAATTCGAGTTGACCGAACTGCTGGAGCACATTCAGGCTGATGCGATAAACATTCTGGAGCATAATCCAAAAATAAGGCGAGCTTGGGACAAACTACTTAAGAATGGCCCCTTCAAGTTGATGGATGATTTTTCTCCATCAGAATTGAGTGCCGCCAGTGCGTGGGCTGAAATGGTTTCGTATGTCCGACAAGCCAGTATCGGTGAGACTACAGGAGTCGAGAGCGGTGCGGGTCCTGCGGGTCCTGCGGGAGTCGAAGGCGGTGCGCCTGTAACTATCGACGGGAAAGTGGTGCGGAGAAAAGCGGCCACAGGAAGTGTTGGCCCACTAATTTTTCTCAAAGAACTGGAAACGGGGTCCACTCCCGAGGCGCAGGCAATCAAGAGGGCCTTCCGGATTTACCGCATGGCTGATTTCCATTTTACCCAAGACCCGTTCAAGACTGCTAACGAAGAAACCATTGCCGAACTTAAAGAAATCTTGGTTGACCCCGAAGTCAGCGCCGAAGCCAAGTCAGCCGCCGAACAGCAACTTAGCGAAGTTAATGACGCGCTTGAATACACGACTTGGCTCAAAGACGAAATACGTTTCCAGTTGGCGCACAGGGTAGATGATGATCCGGATCTGTCTCCCGAACACAAAGCTACAATTCTTAACTTTCAAGCACAGAATGTGCATAAGGTTATCAATGAGATGCAAGCACGGAGCTACTTCTCCAAGTCTCAATTCGCCAAGGCAATAGACATTGCAGTCGCAGAGAACGTAAACAACAGGGTTGCTAGGAAGTTAGGGCTGCTAATAAAAATTACCGAGAAGAACCCAGATGTTGTTCTGGAGGCGATGGACAAAATTTACAATGCTGCTCCAGCGGGTAGTGATCTTGTAAATGCCAAAGAATACCAGCGCATGATGGCGCGGCTGTTTGCTTCGGATCAACCCAATGCTGCCTTTGTTCGGTCTGTAGTTTTCAGAATCGGCGCAGTCAACAACTCGTATGCGAGCAAGACAGAAGTTCTTGCGGACGGCAAGGTTGGCGTGACGATCAATACAAGGGGTTGGAATGGACGAGGGCTTATGGATACGGTCATCCGTTCCTTTGCACACGCTAAGTTGCTCGACACCCTGAAAAACTCCGAGCTTACCGAGAGCCAGCAAAAAGCAAAGGGCAAGATTGAAGAAACGATTAAGGCTTTGCGTGGCAAGTTCGGTGGTAACACCCAGCTTGTAATGCGGTCTGGAACAAAATCACTTAACGCTTTCATTGATTACTTCTTTGACTCGTCTGATTTCCAGTCGGCATTGAAGGTGCGACTGAGCAAGAAAGGTATGCCGAGCTACGACGCTACCCTGAACAACCTGCTCGCCTTGATAGACTCAAGAGCGGAAGTCTCTGGAAACAAGGGATTCCAGAAGCACTTTAAGGATATGATGGATCTTGCTGGGTTCACCTACTCGTCGCCCCTCACCCCCGATGGGGTTCGGGACGAGGCGGTCGCCCACGCGAGCCACGCCCTTAAAGAGAACGAGAGTATCCACAAAATCCTTGGCTCCCGATTCAGGAAGCAAGGTGACGAGAAGGGTCTTACTGAGATTGGTAAAAAAGACCTTACTGAGCGTGCCAACCTCCTTGGCAGGTTGGCAATGTCGAGAGTGCCAGCGGAAATTGAAGTTGTGCTGGCCGCGCTTCCAGACGGCAGGGTGGCGCTTTTTGATAGGGTTTCCGGTAAACTTCTTTTTGACCCCCGAAACGCAGCCATCGCCACACTGGAACGGGGCATGGATAACATAAGCGCACAGGGTATGGCGGGGCGTGTCATCAGGGAAGAGATGGCACACAAGTCGGCCAAGGCCGCGCTTACAGCGGGAATGGTTAAAGCAGTTATGGATGCTTCGTCCGATGTGGACTTCCAGAACGACATTGATAGCTACTACGGGGAAGGAACACCCGAAGCTGAAGAAGCAGCGAAGCGCCTGAAAGATCCTAACGAAGCCTTTAAGGAGAAAGAACTTCTCGTTCAGGAAAGGTTGGCCACATTAACGCAGAAGATAATGGACAACCAAACCACTGAGGAGGCAGAGGCATTTTTCTCTGCCAACCCCAGCACGTTGTCCGTAGCTATCTTCTACATTAAGAAATTCATTAACGGTTTTATCGGGGCATTCAGGGATGGCACCAAGGGGCTTAAGCCAGAAGAGAGGATTGCAGTAAACCGTATGCTCGTTGAACTACGGGGAATGGAGATGGGCTACCGTATGCCACGGCACATGGACCCGAAAGCAGGGCCAGAAGAAACAACGGTCCAGTTTCTGGAGACGGCTGGTTTTGAGCCAACCGAGAAAGACGATACAATTAAAGTCAATAAGACCACGCTTCCGCAGAAGATGCCATCCGGCCTTGAGGCAGGCGCAGGTTCCGCAGAAAGCAAGTTCGCTGTCGAAGGCGCTGAAGACATTGCTTACATGGAAGCAGTTAAGGCAGGCGACACTAAGGCAGCTAAGGAAATACTGGATAAGGCTACAGACGGAATCACCGTTGCGTCCTTCCGTCAACTTGCCCACACCGTGACCTTGCAGCGCATGGGGGTCGGCTCTCTTCTCAGGGCGCAACAGGAGTATGCTAAGAAGCAGGACAGGTTGGTGGAACTGGAACCTGCTGAAGATGAAACGCCGTCTAAGGAACACGCAGAACTCAAAAAGTTCTTTAAGGCCGAAGTCGATCTTCAACAGAAGGTGTTCGATCTGTGGGAGGAGAAGACAAAAGTTGGCCCCAAGCACCTTGAAATAATCGTCCGCGACAAAGACGGTAACCCTGTCCCCTTAAGTCAAAGGTTAGGATTCGACGTTAACGTAGCCAAGGAGGAAGCCCCGCCTGAAGTGTTGAAGGCGAGGATACCAATCGAAGAATTCGATGAGCGTGGTGCGCCTATTACTGGAGCACCAAAATTCCGTGAAGAACTAAGTTTGTCTGAGCTGCAAAGTTTACTTGAAAATGCGGAGGAGGGTTCAGATAGAATCCCACTGATTGAGTCGGCTATAGAACGCATCGAGAGTGAAATGCGGGACAGGGAAAAAACGAGCCGCCCACAGCCTGATGGAGACGCATTACTCAAGATGTTTGCTTCGGAGTTAGGGCTTAAGGTTGATGCCAACATCGACAAAGGTGGAGTGCTCTACTCTGGATTCCGTGCAAAGCATAAGATGGGGGACACGGACTTCGACGCATTCGATTTTGATTACACGAAGTTCTTTGCACAGTTCGACATGCCTATGCTTGAGGTCGATGAGCTTAACGTCGAGAAAGGGATCAAAGGGTTTATGAAGAAACACCTTGTCGGGTTGTTGCAGCCCGAGATCCATCACTGGATGAAGCACCGACAGGCTCTTAAGAAGACCATTGCAAATGAACTTAAGATGATGCAGGTGCAGTTGCGGGGCCTGATCGAACAGGTCTACCCCGATGGCACCGTGCCCGTGGATTCCGATGGGTTGACCATCATCCAGAAAGCGACTGGCTCGACAGAGGGCGTGTTCCTTTCCGATGCCGTAGCGGAGCGGCTCGATAATGAATACAACGATGCGAAGAAAGCAGCGTGGTTGAACGCGCATACGGAATCCCAGCAGGATGCGGCCGACATAAAGCAGATCCAGAAAGACCAAAAGGAAGCAATCAAGGTGGCCAAGGCCAAGTATGACGCGGACATTAAGACCGAATTGATAAAGCGTAGGGCTGAGATAGTAGCTGAACGGGATGCTGCTCGCGCACGAATCGCGGTTGATTCAAGAGAACTGTTGGAGGTTCTTCTTAAACTGCGGGACTTAGCCGATAAGTTTACGACCAAGTTGGAAGCGATTCATAAAGTGTCTGGTAAGTATGATGTGAAGATCAGCGATAACAACGGCATCTACCTGACGCGAACATACAAGATGTTCTTGGACGTTGGCTATGCTGATGCCGTCCGGAAGAATCCGGAATACCAAGAGGAACGAGACGAGGCCATTAAGTTCTTTGAGGAAGTGCATCTTGAAAACGCGGAGAACAAACTTCGCATGGAGCACCCCGCCAAGACAGACGCCGAGATCAAACAGATGGCCAAGGACAGCATGGTCGGGCAGAGGATCGGTGAACGGGCGCTTGAGGCCTTCATCAGTTCATACGAGATGAAGGGTGACGGGGACGCATACTTCTCTGCACAGGAGTCAATCAAATCGATGATTGATAACTTCAAGGCCAAGAAGAACATCCCTGAACCATTGCGGAAGATTCTGGGTGAGCAGAAGGATACGACTACACCGGACAACCTGCTCCGCACGATGATGACGGTGGGTTCGATGGCGGCGAACCAATCGTTCTTAAACGCAATAGCAAAATCTGGGTTAGACAATGGCTGGCTTGTTACCGAGGAAGAGTTCAACAGCGACAGGTTGAAATACACTGACCCCGATACGCACAAGGAATGGCAACGTGTTGTCCAACATACATCAGACAAGGAATACAACCCGCTCTCCGGATTGTATGGTCGCCCCGAACTGGCGGGGGCCTTCACAGAAACCTTCAAGGAGTATGGGACATCGTATGCAAATGACTCCGAGAAACTTCTGGCTGGGTCGTTCAGGTATTTCCAGAAACTTACTGGTTATTCGATGGCATCCAAGACACTTGGTAGTACGGGTTTCTACCTGAGAAACGGTCTGAGTAACATCCTGTTCTTTGGCCCGATGCAGATGGGTGGGATTGGCAATATGTTCTTAGCCAAAGACTACTTGCAAAATTTCTTGTCGGAGGTCAAACGAGCGCACAAGGGAGACAGAGCTAAACTCGATGCTGAACTAACGAATTTACGTTCGCTCCGCATCATTGGTGACGAGAGCAGGACCAACACAATGCGTCAGTTGATGCTTGGCGAGAGGTCGCTGGAGGATGTCGAAACGGAATTCCTTAGTAAGATGGAAGAAGCCGAGGGTGTCGTGGGCAAAGCGAAGGAGAAGGCAGAGGGGGGTCTTGAATACCTTTCCCGATTGGCAGCGGCTATGGATGCCTTCTACAAGATTGCTTACTTCAAACATGAACTTGGGGTTTTAGAGGAAGCATACGCCAAGGAACTGGCAGACGGGAGCATGACCCCAGCACAGGTCGAGCAGGAGGCCGCAAAGAAAGTCCTTCGCACATCGCAGGCTTACTCCGAAGCACCGCCGTTGGTGCGTGCGCTCCAAAGATCCGTGTGGGGTTCCTTCTTCGCACCGTTCGTTCGCTTCAAGGCTGACGTAATCAGGGTGATGTATAACACCGTTAAGGTTGCACTGGAGGAGCGAGCAAGTGGTAATGCAGTTTTGATAAAACGCGGTAACCAAAGGTTGCGCGGGTTCACATTCACGATTGGTGGCCTGTCATTCCTTGCACCACTGCTCCTGAGAATGATCTTCGGAGTGGGCGAAGAAGAAGATGAGGCATACAAGGCGGCGGGTCCGAAGTGGGCGCGGCACAACACGCTGTGGTATTTCCGCAAAAAGAATGGTGAGCTGAACGCAGTAAACCTGACGTTCCTTAATCCGTTCTCAACCGTGATGGACGGGGTGAACAGCGCCGTCTTGGGTGAGTTCTTCGGTGGAGGTAGTGTGGAGAACGCGATTGAGGTTGCCTTCTCTGCGATGTTCGTTGACCAGTTTCTTGATGACCAGATATTTTCCAGCGCCTTGAAGGAAGCCTTTGTTACAGGGATTGATGAGACAACAGGTAAGCGGGTGTGGACTGAAGGAGTTGATAGGGGGACAGAAAAAGTTCTTAAACAACTTTGGCACACTTGGGAAAAGGGTTTCGAGCCGAGGACATGGACGAAGCTGGAGGCCGCATGGAAGGCCAGCAAGGGAGACTACACCGAGTTAGAATACAGCCCGATGGGTATTATTGGCAATGAGTTCAAGGCAGTGCGTTCACGCACAGTAAAACCTGACCAACTCTTCAAGCAGTATATCTTCAAGATGGAACAAGCACGGTCACAGGTCCGTGAGAAGTTCAGACCGATCTACAATAAGAATGTATCAGTCTCTGAGGATGAGATCATGGACATCTACGAAGAGGTTTACAAAGACCTGAAGCATCTCAACAAGGACATCATCCGGAAGATGGGGGGCTTTGAAGGGCTGGGCTTATCTAAAGGTGACATTTACAGATTAGCGCGTGGCTCCGGTGGTGGGCCGAAGATGGGCAAGCGGAGAACAGAGTTGCTCATGCAGGGCTACATGGAGAAGCCCGTCCTGTCTGCTAACAAGGTGGCCATAATGATGCAGGAAGCTGAGGCAGATCCGAAGATGGCCGAGCGACTGAGGATCTTTGCTGAAGCTATGAGTAGGCATGACCGCTTCAGCAAGATCGTTGATTGATCCTATTCCCGTTTTTCCACTTCAGACTTTAGGTTGCTGACATCCGTGAGGAAATGTCGGTAGCCCATGAGGTATAACCTGTCGAGTGCGGACTCCAGTTGCACCTTGTCCCACTTGCGGCTTGATACGTTAGTCACAATCAACTTAACCAAGCGAGCGTGTTCCATTGCGTTGGTTGTTTTCCTTTTAGTAGTCGCCATAGTCTGACTCGTTCTCCTGTTGCATACTCTTCTCGTATAACTTCGTTAAGCGTTCAGCTACACTCTCGCGTAAGTGGTGCATGATATCTTCCGGAAGGGGGTCACCAATCACGGCCCCGAAGATGGGATACATGCAGGCGGTATTGGGGTCAACCACACCTCCTGTTATGGTGCCCATCAAAACGATTGGTGCCCCATCCGGTTGGAACTCACGGATCAAGTGTCGCATTGCTCCTGCTCTCCGTTACTCTCCTTTGTGTATTTTACGTTAATGCTCACGGCTGTGCCATTCATGGATGCCTTTGATCGCGAAGAGTTCATTGTTGGTCACCTTGTGGATTGAATCAACCAGTGCGGTGCGCTCCTTTTGGATCGTTCCCCCTTCAATGCCACCGAGGACAGTAGCGGCATCGATGAACCTGCCGAATGCTTCACCATCGTGGATGTGCATGGTCCGGATTGATCCGACCGCAGTGAACACGCAGATCGACCAGCCACAACGTGCACTGTTCTCACGCAGGGCTGTGACCGTGATCGTGTTGTTCTTATCTAGTGTAATTAGTTCCTTGTTCATTATACTGTTTCGGTAGTTTTTACTTTAGCTACTTGTTCAGCGAGGAACAGTGCCTCGTTCAACTGCTTCTCGTAAGCCATCAGTTCGTCCACCTTCTCGGCCACCCTGTCGAACAGTTCGGTCGGCTTCATAGCGGACACGGTTACATTGCCTTCCAACCAGATAGGGGGTGGGGTGTTAGTAAGGTGTCCACGGTGCCAGTGTAGCGAATCCATCCGGTAGGTGAACGTGCACTCCCACGGTTCTACATCGTCGCAGTGGAAGGGCTTGTCATACTCTACCTCCCAGCTACGGATCGGGCATTGACATGATGAAAGGATCTTACCGATGACCTTCTTGGTGTTGGCTCTTAGTTCGTTGAAGCTGTAGCTTCCTGACGTTGGGAAGTTGCTCTCGGGGAGCATACCCTCATCTTCGGCCACTGCTCTGTAAGCCATAGTTCGCTTGTTGTATCTTTGTGTTTTGCTCATTTGCTTATTTGGGTTGGTGTTGTTAGGTTTAAGGTCGCCCCTTTTGTCAGGCAAGGGGCCAGCCTTTGGGTTCTATTCTTGATCGGAGGTAGCCAAGGCAATCCGGATATTGGTCAACCTAGCAGGTATCACCTTGTCCGCATTGCAGACTCCGCAGCAGCGGCCCGATTCAAATGGCTTCAAGGGTTCAGGGTTGTTACCCCACCCCCTTGAAAGGTCGCCACACAGGACGCAATGCCACACCTTGTGCTCTCCGATTTCAACTTCAGTAGTTGGATCACTCATTCTCTTATTTGGTTTGGTCAGTTGGTTTATCTTCTTCTGCTATTCAGGATAACCCAGAAACAAAAGTAAAGGATTGTCTGGATAAGAAGAACGGGCAGAAGATTAAGTAGGTCACTCATGCTAGTTGCTCCAGTTGAGGATGCTGTGGGGGCACTTGTGGATGGGGTGCTCCTCAGTCAAGTGGTCACGCACCGTGTGTGGTGGCAGCGTGTTCCCGCATTCATTGCAGATGATCCCTGCCACAATAGTTTCGGGATCAAGTTTCGGTTCTTCCGGTGTCATTGGTGTCATTCTGTTTATGCTCATTGTCTTATTTGGTTTATGGTGTTTGGTTGCCCCTTCTTAGAACGGCGAGGGGCCAGCCGTCAATTGTTTTCTCACAGTTTCTTGATGACCATCTGCACAGATGGCAGGTATTTCCTTACGTCGATTATCATTTTTCTGGTTTACGTCGGGCGGCTGCATCATCCAATAGCTTTCGCCAAGCCTTGATTCCGATATTGCGGTAGCGAAAGAATGCTCGACGAAGTTCTTCCGCTTCCCATATGGATTCAACTTGCAGTGCCGCTTGAAGGATAGCTTCTCTATCTTCACTAGTCATCCCCCAGTTAGACCATGAACGGCGTGTTATTTCTTCTATGTCTTCGATCATTGTTTCTCTAATGTTGATAATCATTTTTCTAGTTTACGTTGGGTGGTGTGTCCCTCGATAGCTCCCTCCGATACTGCACGGTCATCCCAACCGAAGGGGAAACGATGCTCCGTCTCAGGCCAGCACCACAAGTGGAACTGGTTGGCGGTGTCCACCAATCTGGACTCAGCAGGGAACAGTTCAGCAGCCTCGCACTCTTCGCCAACGAGTTGGTTCTTGATGAGTTGCTTGTGCCGCCAGTCGGTCACAGGTTCACGGTCGTTCCTCCGGAATGAGAGGTGGACCCATCCGTTATACTCTTCGTTGTTGCGGTCAACGAGCACCAAGTAGATGTCATTCTTCCACACCTCCAAGGTATCATTGTGCCGCAACTCCTTCAGAGCTTCTTCTCTGGGGATGCCATACTTGGCAACCACCTTGTCAACCCAATCCCTATCCTGCTCCGGACTCATCCTGTTGAGTTCGGTTCGATAGAGCGGGGTCCAATGTTGTTTTTGTTTTTTGCGTTTAGCCATTGTTCTATTTTCTATTCGTGGAAGTCACTGTGGTTAGCAATCTTCCGGTTGATGCTTTTCATCACCTGCTCCTCGATGGAGTTGGCAGCAACCAGCACCTCCTGCAAGGCATCCGACTTGGCACCGTTACGGTGAATCCTGCCGAGCACCTGCTGGTGATCCTTTGAGTTGAAGGTGGGGCAGATGTAAGCAACACGCGGACGGTTACCTTGCACATC